>Ga0164295_10000006_pt1 | contig 390175 bp, 421 predicted proteins | sample GEODES006metaG_FD_111798 | JGI IMG/M metagenome (GOLD analysis project Ga0164295, IMG submission 111798) | Oligotrophic lake water microbial communities from Sparkling Lake, Wisconsin, USA - GEODES006 metaG | ecosystem: Environmental > Aquatic > Freshwater > Lake | place: USA: Sparkling Lake...
AAAACAGTCTTCGCCTCAATTGACTGAATTCCCTTGCTACACTCTGTCAAACTCTCCTCCTCCGATACATTAATTACAATAGGGCTTTCCATTCTTGTCTTCTCCGTATTCATTATAACGAAAATATCCAGGGTTGCCATTTAGTTGGAGCGCGTTTTGGGTTCAAATTTTTTATTTGTTAAAGATTAGTTCTTGTAGAATGATTACCCTAAACTCAGATGTCATGAGAATCATAACTCAATACTTAGATCCGGTGGATTGTGCAAGAATGGCAAAAGTTAGCAGAGGATGGGCAACATATATATATCGGAATGAAATATGGAATAAATTTAACTGGAAAATAACAACTGAAGCAACTGTGCTAGGAATTACAGATAAATCTGTGCATTGCGGTTCAAAAAGGAAAGATTGTTTTTGGAATTGGATCTCCCGGAACTATTCTTTTAGAAATGGAGGAGTCTTATCATTAAATACTTTATGGCGTATTTGGTTACAACATGGAAGACCTTGCAAAATACTTTTTCATCATCTACCCGAGACTTGTTTTTTATATAACATGGATGAAAAAGAAAAACAGCATTTTCTAAAAAATCATATCATATATGGATCATCATTTACAAATGCATATCATCAATATTTGGAGCGTGTTTCAAGGAGTGTATGGTTAGATAATGGAGGACGAGTTGCATCCTATTGGCTATCCGATCAGAATAAGATAAAGAATCAACGTATTTTGCTAGAAACAGATACTTCGGAAAAAGGTAAGTTTGAATCTAGATTAGCTGCGATAGATTTAGTAAATTTACAGATGATAATAGAAGAATTTACTGCATTATATAATACATTTCAAGGAAATCTAAATCGCTTACAACAGCATACAGATTCTGAATTTAGAAATAATCATGAGATCATCAATAATCACAACAATCTAGCATGGAATAATATCATATTTGAAGTGGGTCATGTAAGATTACCAATATATCTCTAATCTAAAAATAGGAAAATGGCTAAAATATCTGGAATAAATTATGGTATAGTTCTATCAATTCTAACAATTCTAGTAGTAATACTATATTTCTTGAGTGAATATCTACAGCAACCAGAAGTTCCAGTAGTTCCAGCATTAGTAATAAATTTAGATCACCGCACAGATAGACTTGAAGAAATAAAGAAAGAATTCCAAATATGGACTTCTCCAATAGAAAGAATATCAGCAGTTAAAAAGAGTCCTGGTTGGAAGGGATGTTCGGAATCGCATTTGAAATGTGTTAGAATAGCAAAAGAAAGAAGGTATCCTTGGGTTCTTATTATAGAGGATGATTGCATATTAACGGAGGGAGGAGATAAAAGATATCTAAGAATACTTCCTTATTTATGGGCAAATAAACATAAATGGGATATATTTAATGGAGGTGTTCATTTTATAAGTGAATTTAAAATAGTGGATAAAGAACAACAGATCTTTGAGGTCCGAGCAGTAGCCAATCATTTTTATATAGTAAATAGTACAGCATATGATAAAATTTTGCAGGATCACCCTGTTTTACCAGAAGAACCGATTGATGTATTTTATCAGAAATATAAAAACTGGACAATAACACCGGCAATTGCTGCACAAAGACCAAGTATTTCAGATATTGAGAATAAGAAAGAAGATTATACACAGGGTTTAAAAGATACGGATATAATTTTAACAAATTTTGTGCAAAAAAATATAATACCGGATAATTTTAATTTAAATGCAGAGGGCAGAGCTATCCGACTGAAGGACGCTCCAGAAATAATTTATTCTAAAGCCTTATAGAATTCTACTACCCGAGGATGCGCTTTGATTCTGTTAGGATCAAGGGACCAAATATAGAGACCTTCTAGGGATTTAACACGAGAAAGAGCAACATACGCTTGTCCAAATTCAAAAGTATCTTTTCCAATATCAATAAGAGCACAATCCAAGGTTGCACCTTGACTCTTATGGATAGTAATAGCATAAGCAATTCGCAGAGGTATCTGTGTTCGGCCAACTTGAGGAAAATCTTCAGTCATCCAAGTTGCCAAATCAATAGTTCGGATAACACCATTAATAAATTTAACAATAGGCAGATTTGTTTGAGTAAAACCAGTAATTATTCCACGGCTTCCATTAACTAAACCACAGTCAATATCAAGATTTGTGATTAGCATAACTTGAGCACCAACTTTCATAGAAAGAACAGATACATATGCAGCATCACTATCAAGACGATTAAGAGCCCTCTTAATTTCAGGATCTTCAACATTAATGCTAAATTCATCAACTTTAGGAGCATAGCAAGTTGCCGCCATACGAACAATCATTGGACCGTCAAGAGCATCCATATTCTTATTATTAATCTCATCTACTTTGTTATTTCGGCTAAAGATAAGAGTAGGCTTAATATCATCAATCTTGTGTTTCTTCATCTTACGTTCTTCTAGAATAGCCAAGCTTTCCGGTGTAAGAACACCCATTCGGGCTTCATTTAGTATCCCCTGCAGAATAGGATTAGATTGGCGTTGAATCTTCTTTAGACAGATAGTCCGCTGAACAATATCTTTCCAAGTAGACGAATCAAACAACATTTTATCCATTTCTTCGCCAGATAGATCACGAATAACTGGTGGAAGTTGACAGAAATCTCCAACAAAGACAATCTGAAGACCACCCATAGGAGCAAAATCATTCTTCCGCAAGACACGTCCAATAACATCCAACTTTTCTAGAAGATCCGGTGTCATCATACTAACTTCATCAATAACAAGAATATCAGTAAATCGCCATCTTGTTTGAGCTTTTTTATTATTAAAACGTTTGAGTACAGTAACTAGTGTTTCAACAGGCTCCTTTCCAAGACCAATACCAGCCCAAGAATGAAGAGTTTTAGCACCACATTCAAGTTGCAGAGCCGCACATCCGGTCATTGCAGTTACGGCAATAGTTTTTCCTGCAAGAAGTGTTCGTTCCTTTAATTCTCTAATCAAATGAGATTTTCCAACACCACCAGGTCCGGTTAGGAAGATGGATTTTCCTGCAAGAACTTCACTGATTGCCTCTTCTTGTTCAACAGTAAGAGGCATTTCCTTATTCTTTACAGTCTAGTAGAGTACTGATTCAATTTTAAATCATGGTATATCATTTGTTAATTTTTTCATTTTATCTAGAGGCAGATCTTCATAATAGTGAAAGAAAGAAGTGGGATACAAAGCAGCACCTAAATGAGTTTGAAAATAAGGATGATCATTGCGACTAAATCGGAGAAATTCTACATAGATAGGTCTATAAATATAAAATTCCATTTCTTCAATTCCAGAACGCAAAACCCAATAGGATTCACCAGGTATTAAATCAACTATTTGTAAACGACGTGTCATTCTTATAATTTAGTATATAATCTTCTTTAAGAGCCCAACAAGTTCGGGAAAAGTTACAGGGCTCCTAATTCCAAAAACTCTTCGTAAACTGCGATTAGGAGTAATAATACCTTCACATTCCATTTTCTCAGCATCAATCCAAGAAATAAGACGACTAATGATAGTTTTGTAAGTTAGAACATTCCCTTCATTAATACCCATTTCTTCAACAGTAACGCGAACACAGAATTTACTACGATACATTTCTTTTCGGACGGGCACATCTTCCAACTCCAGCCTACCAAGTTTTTTCTTTAGTGTTCGCAATCCATGAATAATATCATTAACGGCAGCAATAGAATCATGAATAATGGAAGATGCTTTACATAATCCCTCTTCTACCTCATTCTGCAAAGAGTCAGAGTCAGAGTCAGATTCATGTTCGGATACGGACATCTCTATTTAATCTTTAAAGAATAAGTTTAAGCATATTTAAAACAAATAAGATAATATCAAATAAAATGAATATTATATTTGGAACATATGATGCCTATAATTCTTTAAAGACAGAGGCTGGAGGAATTTACTATTTTATGAAAAGTTTAAGAAAATATTCAGATTGTAAAGTTGTTATATTATGTCATAAAAGATTTGAATTTGAAGAGTTAAAGAAGTTTGCAAATGAGATGAATTTTGAAATTTATACAAATTATGAACCAACATGTTATATGTTGTATTATAGATTTAAGGTATATAAAGAATATCTTATGCGATCTGAAACAAAATATGAAAAGATATTAATGTCAGATGTGACAGATCTTATATTTCAAGAAGATCCTTTTGGAATAGAATTTACAGAAGATATGTTTTGTGCACTTGAAACAAATAAGTATTTTGAAAACACTTTACATTCGCAAATTAATGTAAAATGGATAAAAGAATGTCTTCATTTACCAAATATGAATTTAGATATTTTTAAAGATAAACATGTTATTTGTGCAGGAACAATTCTAGGAAAGTATGATACTATTTGTAAATATTTGGAATTTTATGATGCAATACAGAATTATTCCATCAATAGAGTTATAAATGACCAAGGTTTATTAAATACATATGTATATAGCAATTTATGTTCAGCATCCTTGATTCCTTGGCAAAAATCAAAAATCCTAACACTAGATAATATATCTTTTAATAAACTAAAAATTGTAAATAATTCTATAGTGAATGAAAATAATGAAAAATATGCTATAATTCATCAAATAAATCGTTGTAATTTAGAGTTTATGTTACGTTTAGTTGAATAAACTTAATTTCGGTTAAAAAAGATTTTTTTAATAGTATTTATTATTATATGTCTTCATTTACCAATAATTTTAATATCAAAATAGATACAACAGAATATATAAGTAAATTATGTATCTCTGGAGCAAATAATAATACTGATAAAAGTCCTTTCGCAATGAATAGTGTCTGCTGTCAACATAGAAAAGGATTTACAGGAGTTTATTCATTATTATTTTCACGTTTCATGGATGTACCTATTAATTTTGCTGAAATAGGAATTGAAACAGGTGCAAGTTTATTAATGTGGCGTGAATGTTTTCCTAAAGCAAATTTATTTGGATTTGAGTTTTATAAAAATAAAATAGATAATTGTAAAAACCTAAATATTGAAAATATTGTTTATAATGAAATTAATGTTACAAATGAGGACTCAATAAATAATGCATTTAAAAACACAAATGTATTATTTGATATAATTGTTGATGATTCATTGCATGAGAATGATTCTCATAATCTTAAAATAGCAAATCTTGGTAAGTACATGAAGAAAGGAGGAATATTAATAATTGAAGATCTTGATAGATCTGAGCCATTTTCAACTTTTAAGATAGATGATAATGAATGGTCATATTATACTTTTATAACATGTCATCATGACTTTAGAAATTGTAATAATGATAAAATTTTATATCTAGTGAAAAAATGAATTTAATTTTTTGAAATAGAAGAAATAAAAAGACTCAGTGGAGAATTTAGTTCAACGCAAGAATAATAAATAACTCCAACTTCAGATTTTAAGGCCCATAGAGAACGAGGAGGCAAAACCAATGAGTTTCCAGCACGAAGTCTGACTTCAATATATTGCAGTTCAGTAATGAAGGGAAATGATTTAGCGGAAAGAGCCCAAGGATTTTTATCTTGAATCATTTGAATTTCTTTTACGGGCAAAGTTTCCCGACAAAGCCAGACTAGAGCAGTTCCTTCATGAATCGTAATAACGGTTCGTTCTGCTAGAGATCGCTGAAGTCCTCCACTCATTTTAAGAGGAATAGTTGCCAAACGAGCAGGAGTAGTTATTGAATGAATAGGTAGATACCAGAATTTGGTTAACCAAGTCATAGTATCTTTAAAACGATCATGGACATGAAATTTAGAAGCAAGTTCAATTTGATTTAGAGGATGGATTTGGACAACAGGTGCTTCAGCAAATTCCTTCAATACTGACCGACGATTATCTGCAAGAAGGATGGGTAAAGAACTTTGTTTAGCCAAGGTTGAGTTCCACATACTGGAAAATTCAGTTGGTACTTTACGAATTACAATAGGAATACGTTCATCCGGCATCACCAAAGAAGGTGACCATTCAAATTGAACAATAGTAAAATCTTGGAATGACCGATACCAGAGAACAACACTGATAACTGCAGCCAGCAGTAATAAAAACATTATTTCTAGCATTCCCTGTTAGAAACAACGTTTCTTTTATAAAAACTACTACGCATATCACTTATCTTCAGGTAGACCCTGTTTTAGGATAGTTTCTGCTAAAGTTACTTTTTTAGGGGACGGAAGAACAGGTATTTTCATGAAACTTCCGATAATATCACGAATGAACGGAGGAGTTAGATGATATACAATTCCACCGAAGAGACCTACAAGTAGAATAGCAGCAACAAGATGAGTTATATCCCAGCTGAATAGGAACATAAATAAAAGTCTAAAAATAGTCCATAAAACAGCAGATTCAACAATCGCAAAGACAGTAAAATCCGATAATGTTATAATTGAAGTAAAATAACAACTAAATACGATGATGACTGCAACAATATATGCAGCATAAATTGAATCAAAATGACTCATCCCTATTACTAAACCGGAAAACAGTATGAATATAAACCCGCAAAGCGACTTTAAAATAGGGATCAAAAGATGTTACAAAATCATATGCTAGAATTTCCTTTTAGCAAAATAACATTAAATACACAACAAAACGAAATTGTGCAGCAATCATTGGATCAAAATCTAAGAATTCTAGCATCTGCTGGTTCAGGTAAGACTACTACAATTACTGCGAAGATTGCACATGCAATAACAAACCTTGATGTAAAACCGGAAGCAATTGTTTTAACAACTTTTAGTCGTTCGGGGGCAGATACAATGAAAGAAAAGTTAGAAAAGATGATAGGTCCAACACAAACCCAGATCGGTACATTTCATGCATTATCACTTCAAGTTCTAAAAGCGAATGATCCTGCTAGACTTCAAGGAATGTTTACGGTTGATGAACTTCCGTATCTATGGCTAGATTTCTTGCAGAGTCCTAAGGGTGCAAAATGGTCAAAGGCAATAACACTTTTAGTAGTGGATGAATTTCAAGATATTAATGATATTCAACTTGATATTATTCGCGAAATTCTATCTGCTGGAACTGCAAAAATTATTATAGTAGGCGATGATGCACAGAATATCTATGCTTGGAGGGGTTCACGTGTAGAGATTATCCTAAATATGCATGAAGAAATTACAAGCATAAAGGATTTTCAATTGACCTATAATTACAGAAGCAGCGAAAGTATTGTTGCCGTAGCAAATTCACTAATGCGTAAAATTCCTACATTATCACACAAGGAACGAATGACAGCAATGCGAAACGCAACGCCTGTAAAACCTGAGATTAGGTATTTTCATCGTTTTGCCTCAGAAGTAAATTGGATCATTGATGATATTATAAGAAGACAAGTTTTAGGGGAAAAGAGTATAGCAATCCTAAGCAAATATAATAATGTTTTATATCAATTTGAAGAAGCATTTGTTCAAAAGAAAATACCGTGTAAGCTGATGACGGATGAAAAGTTAAATAAGAGAAAAGGAAAAGAGACAGATATAATTCTGAGTACATTTCATGCATCAAAGGGTTTAGAATGGGATACCGTATATATAGTAAAGTTGCATGATGGAGCATTCCCGCAGAAGAAGGATGAAGAAAGTATAGATGAGGAGCGACGTCTTTTTTATGTTGCAGTTACAAGAGCGCGCAATAACTTAGTAATGACATATAGCAAGGGTGAAAAGAATATGTGTAGATTTTTAAGAGAAATTCACAGACCTCTTCTAAGATGGTATTCAATTGCACAACATATAGCAATTGATGAAGAAGTTCTAGTTGAGAATAAAGATATAGAAAGTTATTTTATGTCATGGACTGGAGAAAACTTCCGTTCAATAAAGAGTGCAGATTGTCTTCCATCAAATATGCAAGAGCAGATACAGGTATCAAATTATTTTAGACAAGGAGAATCCTATTGTGTACCAGATTGGGTATTCCGTCTAGATTCAATTTCTGATTTTTATGCATTTATACGATATGGAATTCTCAGAGAAATTGGTATAAAATATCCGGAATCAGCGGGAGAATGGGATGAGAAAATCAGACTTTCACTTTTCAGAATCCGAATTTTGAAGGAAGATTTACCCGTCTTTGAGAAGGAAAAAGAACTTATTCATGCATGTGTAACAGAACTATTTCCTGCAAGATTAGGTGCAGATAAGGAGCCACCACCAATCTTTGAATTTGGAGACTTAGAGAAGGTAATTACAGTCTTATCACCTGGTCGTGAATGGATAATTGAAGAGATGATAGCAGTTATGCAGATCTTGCATAAGATACGATCTGTCATATATAATCTCCGTCATGTTCCAAGTGAATTAAATGAATTTCTGTTAGGTCCAGCCAAAGGATCACCTCCAATGATCATGAGAAATGATTTAATAACATGTTGGCGTCGTGTAACAACTCGTTCAATTCCTAACAAATCAGTACTTTTTGATTTATACCGACTAGCATGTGTACATTCATCAAGAATAGGAAGAAATGCACCACTTTACAAAACTCCTGAAATGACAGATTTAAGTGGATGTCTACCATTTTTGGAAGATATCAGTGATCATGTATTGGATGAAATACAAGTAACAAATACGAGTGAAATTCAAGCAAGAGTAGTTCTAAATGATAGTATTTTGGATCTAACATGTGAAATAGATTTAATTGTGGGTAATACTGTCTTTGTCTTTTTAGAAGGAGAAAGCAAAGCAGAAGTGCAGCGTCTTGATCGTTGGATAGAAGGCTTAGCGCGTGTTTCTATTGCTAGAGCCGCAAAATATACAATTAAGAATTTGGTCTATATTCAACCATTATCTGGAGCAGTTGCTCGTCTTTCATTGGTAGGATGGGATGATGCCAGATTTAGAAAATATATACAGACTAGATAGAATGCCTATTGGAAATCCAACAAATGTAAAAGTTAAAATAGATAGTGATTCTGCTGTAGTAACATGGACACCTCCTGCAGATAGTGCAGGTTTAACAGGATATATTATCACTGGAGTATCATCAAATGGAGGAACAACACGAACGCTAACAATTACAGGTGCATCATTAAAAACAGTAACAGGAACAGTTACAGCTTTAACAACAGGAAAGAAATATACATTTTCTGTAGTTTCAGTGGCTTCAGGTGTACAGAGTTCACCATCGGCTAAAACAGAAGTTGTAAAAACACAATCAATTACACATGTATCAACAATTCAAGCAAAGGAGGTATCGGGGGGTGATCAGATGAATTTTGTAAAAGGTGTAACAACGGTAAATTTCCATAATCAGTTCGTAGCTCCTGCGCCCACAGTATTTACACGCTTTGCAAGTGCAGCAGATTATCTAGCATTTAAGAAGGCATCCTTCAATATTGGAGCTACAGTTTAAATATTGGCATTTATAATACAGAACTAAAAGATATTCTTTTGATTCTGCTTTATTTTATTAGACAATTACATAAAATCCCTAATCTTAAACTTATTGATACCTACAGGTTTCATTAGCAGCGGTCTTGCAAGAACTTCATAGCCTGTATATAATGCCGGCGGACAACTTTCATCATGTTCACATTTCTTGATTATCGGTGCAGGAAGAGGAAATGCAAATTCAGTAATTACATTTCTTAAGGCATAATGCCGCGTCTCATGACTGTGTAACCAATACTCTAATTCCATCATTAAATCTTTTTTTTCTTCTTTATAAAGTCTTTCTTGTAAAGTTTTGGGATCTCTTAAGAATTTCATCTTATGTCCCACCCAAACTCTAGCATTATGTGTTGCGGCTGCTAAATGATTTCTTAAAAGAATTGTTTTGTGTTTCTTGCAAGGAAGACAACTATTTTCCCATTCTTTAATTTCATACGGATCTATGATCTGCGTTGATTGCATTATTACTTTCCTACTTATATCCTAGAACTTTTAAATCATTTTAATTTAAAAAATAGTTTACAATAATGATTCATTCACAATACTATTCAATTTGTTATTTTTATTAATGAATAATACATCTACCTGCATATTAAAATCATTAATAAAATGATTATCTATTATATCATATATTAAAAACCCAATTGACTTCATAAATGCGATATGCTCTAAAAAATCAGGAACACCTTCATTATATTGACCAAATAATGGTATTTCTAAAATTATAAAATCTGTTTTTTCTAATATTGAAGAGCTGCCTTTTAATATAGGAATTTCGGCGCCTTGGCAATCTATTTTGATCATAATATGTTTTGAATTTTGTAATATATTTTGCTGTAAAATATATGTGTTTAAATCTATTGTTTCTCGTTTGATAATTTCACAATTTTTAAAATGATGAGTTTTTTCTCTAAAAATAGAATCTCCAGTATTTTTCATTTGATACCAATTTATTTCTTCTATTTTATCATTTAGTATAACATTGAATACTTTTACAGTATTATTATTTTGAAATTGATTTAATTCAGAATAGTCAATTCCTTCAAATAAATAATATTTTGCATCTGGATAAATATGTTTCATAGTGTTTGTCCAATTTCCATGATGTGCACCAATATCTAATATTGTATCTGGATAATAACCTTTTTTTCTAAGAATACAAATATGATCAAACATTTATAATATTTGATAATATTATTTATCATTGTTTTTAAACGAATATTATAAAAGTGTTATTGCTCCTTGCATCCTTAGGACCGGGGTTGCAAATTCATATTTCTTAAATATAATCTTACTATTGCACCTGCTGCTCCACCCATTATCGCACTTAATCCTTTTTGCGGTGACCACAAACTCAATGCATTCTTTTCACGGACATCCTTTTTAAGTTCCATTGTACGTGGATCCTTGTAAATTTTATCAACTGCTGCTTGTGCCTCCTCAAAGTCCTTCCTTAAAATCTCAGCAGTAAAAATCATGTACTGGAAGTACATATTCTCTTCCGGATAATCTAAATGACTTGATGTATAAGCTAAATCTTTATGAAGAGTTAAATTCTTTACAGTGCTCGGATGAATCTTTCCTTCTTCTTCCAGTTCTCTTTGTATCGTGTAATTCAAGATTTCATTCAGAAAAGGAACATGCGATCTTGTCTTTGTCAAGCGCTGCGCTGCCAACTTCTCCTTCTCTTCTACTTGACCCTTTATAGGCTCCCAATTGTTCTTATCATTCGGTCCTCCTATTGGTTTACCCCAACGATGAACTATGGCAAAACGCTTAGGTTGGTCTTCACCCTTGATCGTTAAAAATACACAGCATCTTAAGAAAACTTTCGCCTTAGATTCCGGCATCTGAACATAGACATAATCCTTGTCATATTTGTCAAAATGATACATTCCTAACTTTGCACCGGGCATAAATACATCCCAGAAAGAATGACTTCCATCAGGTGTTTTTATCTTTTCATTTGTCATCTCTACTCATTGACAAGAGTAATTTCCATCTCCTCATATTCTACATCTGTTTCTTTCTGCTGAGGAATCTGCGCCTCAATTCGGAGTCGGGGATTTGCACATGGTCCATCCTTATCTTCCTCCGTTCTTGCATTGTATAATGCTCTTTCTTCATCCTCCTCTGTAAACTCCTCTTCCCTCTCCACCTTTGATGGTGCTGCAGATGATTCTCCAATAAACTTCTTGAGTGCATCTTCATCTAGCAGAATGCTTGAATATGATGTGCCGCCACGAATTGTCTGACCCGTCATAATATTTGCTGATACGCCCGTGATCGGATCTAGTTCACCAAACAAAGCAGCCCTTAGCATAATATCTTCTGTCTGCTCAAATGATGCCTTTGCTAGCGGTCCAATGTTATTCTTGTTGATACCATAACGATCAACAGTCATGAGACGACCCTTAGAGCAGATAACATCACACAGTAGACCAAAATGACGATAATTCACGTTGTTGTCTTCAAACAATGAGCTCATTTCCTTGAGTAGCACAGCACGAGTTGCCTCAACTCCAAGATTTGCATAAATATCATGGATATTGTTGCTATATAGCTTGTAAGGATCAATATCCGGGTGACAGAGAACATCCAAGAAATTTGTGCCATCTGTATCCAGAACAAACTGATCTACTGCCTCATATTTGTCATTCTTAAACTCAACGAAATCCTTGATTACACTAAATGTAACTGATCGGAGACCTGTTACACCACGAACTAGTGAATTACTTAGTAGATTGTTCTGCAGCTTCTTCAGTGTCATTAAATCGTCCATCGGATCATTGCCTCCCTCTAGACGAATACGGATCACTAGTTCATCCGCATTGTAATCTGTGTAAGCCGTCTCAATGCTAGGGAATCTGCGATTAACTACATATACAATATCTTCCATTGTAATATTCTTCATGAACATCTTGTCCCGATCTAGTTCAAGACGCAAGATCCAAGGGCTGCGCTTAATTACTCCTTCGCCTTCTGAGGATGCAACTGCATCAGCACCTTCACCTACCGGCTGATCCGTTAATCCCTCATACGCCATAAAGAAAGATAGCCAATCTTGGTCTGTTCCAACAACAGTTGAGGAATCACGCGGGTCAAAGTAGATTCGCGCAACTGTCACTAGGTCCATGAGGAGTGTAAATTCAAGTTCTTGTGATACACGACGGGCCTCATCCTTTGACTTGCGAATTTCCGGCCTTAAATAAATTGTTAAAGATGACGCCTTAGGATTGCGTGTCGCCTTAAGAAGTTCCTTCAGACGAGGAATACCACGTGTAACAGCTGACTTTGCCGCTACACCAGCCAAGTGGAAAGTATTCAGTGTCATCTGTGTTGATGGTTCACCAATTGACTGTGCTGCAATAATTCCTACCATTTCACCCGGCAAACACCATGCAGACCAATTTCTATTCACAATCTGTGTTGCAAGAATCTCTAGCGCAGCTCTTGTATAACCGCGACGCTGCAAAGCCTGTGGATTCATGTGATTTCTGAGAAGAGCAAGCCAAATCTTATTCTTCGGCATTGTTCTCTCCGCAATTTTCTGAATTGTCTGCAGAACTAAAGGACCCGTCACCTTATTCGGCTCATCCTGATTTAGATTAAACTGGAGCGCAATATTCTTGATTGTACGGTCAAGATGCACTGGTCCTGCAACTGTCTGCTTATCCATCTTGATTAACTTACTTCCCAGCACTCCTTCTACTAACATTTTGCGGTCGGCCTTTACCGCCTCTACAAATGCCTGCCCTTCTTCACCTGCATCCGGAACCGCATACTGCTCCTCAATATCTTGATCTGATAAACCACCCAAGTTAAGTGCTTGATATTCTATCTTTGTTGAATTTGTACCATCTTCACCATAATTGAACTGAATAATTGTACCCGCTGCATCCCGAACCGTCTTATCATGCTGCGTCATCAAATCTTCCATCGCCTTCACTAACTGACGCTGCAAGTATCCTGTATCAGCTGTCTTAACGGCTGTATCAATCAAACCTTCACGACCTGACATCGCGTGAAAGAATGTCTCTGCAGGAGTTAGTCCCTTAATGAAGGAAGACTCAATGAAACCACGCGCTGCTGCACCATCATCATAGCGCTTGAAGTGGGGCAAAGTACGATCCTGTAAACCATACGGAATACGCTTACCTTCTACATTCTGCTGACCTAGAACAGCAATCATCTGTGCAACGTTCGTGTTAGAACCCTTTGAACCTGCCTTAATCATGTTTGTCATACGATTGTTATCAGCTAGGGAGTTTCTGCCCAACTTTCCTGCATTGTTAACAACCTGATTCAGTTCGCCGAAAATTAGACGTTCAAACTCTTCCTGATTTGTACGACCACTCGTGTTATCAAAGAGACCCAAGTGAACCTGCTGAATGATGTTCTCAATCTTTGCCTTCAGTTCATTCATCAGTTTATCAATTTCTGAGCGCGTATTTGCATCAGCAATCAAATCACTGAGACCAACTGAGAAACCTGAATTTACCAAATGAAGAGCTACAATTCTCTGCAAAGAATCTAAGAATTCAACAGTCTTCTGCGGACCATAATCATTATAGATTAGGTGAATAAGTTGGCTGGAGAAAACTGACTTATCAAAGACACCCTGATTTACAATACCATTCTTGATACGAACAAAGTTTTCTGACTTAGGATTTGACTTATCACGCTCCTCATCATACTGACCATTCGGCATGTCTAAGTTGAGTGGAGGCAGCAAGACTGAAACTATCTGCTGACCCTTCCATACTTCACCCTTTTCAGCAGATGATGCAGGCGGTAGAATGCCTGTCCAGTTAGGCGTCAAGACTAACATATTCATGACTTCACGCATTGTTAGTGTTACTGACTGACGCATAAAACGATTCACACCAACTAGAGTATCCTGCACTACAGATACAATCGGCTTTGAATCACGCGGTGATACAATCTGCAAGGGAACTGCCGCAATCTCCCTTAGTTCCATAGATGCTTCTTCACTCTGAGGTGCATGCAAGTTCATTTCATCTCCGTCAAAATCTGCATTGTACGGTGCTGTGACTGAAACGTTGAGACGGAACGTATTGTGCGGTAGAACACGGACTTGGTGACCCATCATACTCATTCTGTGGAGCGACGGCTGACGGTTGAATAGAACATAATCGCCATCCATCAAGTGACGATTCACAATATCACCCTCGTAAAGCTGCAGATCCTTGCCTGTTACGTGCTTGAGTGAAATCATGCGGTCATCTGCTACACGAACAATCGTCTTTGCACCCGGATACACGTCAGGACCATTCTGGATAAGACGATAGAGTTTGTTAATATTATACTGTGTTACACGCTCAGGATACGTTAGATTGGAGGCAATCTTGATCGGAACACCAATTTCCTTGATTGAGATATTCGGATCTGGTGTAATAACTGTACGAGCAGAGTGCTCAACACGCTTACCTTGCAGATTGTTACGAATACGACCTTCTTTTGAACCAAGACGCTGCTGTACTGACTTTAGAGGACGACCTGAGCGCTGCGCTGAAGGTGCTACACCCGGAATCTCATTGTTAATGAAGGTTGCAACGTGATACTGAAGAACATTTGTCCACTCATCAATTACCTTCTTCTTCACATTCTTTGAAATCTTATCTGCAAGAAGTGTATTTGTCTTAATAATATCAACCAACTTCTGCGTCAAGTCATCTTCTGATCGCTGATTGTTATCCTGCAGAACTGATGGACGAACCTGCGGAGGAGGAATGCTCAAAACTGTGCACATCATCCAGTCAGGACGGCACCAATAACGGCTGAAACCCATAAAATCAACGTTTTCATCTGAAATACGCTTTAAGAGACGATGGACATATTCAGGCTCTAGAAACTTACGGAGTGAAATAAGAGTCGCTGTAATCTTTCCTTCCTTATCAGTTAGTTCACCTGTCTTATTATATCCTTCGGGCAACTCGGATCCCATTGGAATTTCCATGTCTTTCCATTCAGCATAAATCTTGCAGATGTCATCTTCTGTGTAATTACGGGGCTGACGGGCACCACAGCCATCCTCAGTTGCTTCACCACAACGACTGATCTTTTGGCACTGAATTAGAACCTGCTTCCAGCGTGCTTCACCCTTCAGTTTCAGGAGATTCGCGTGCTTTGTCTTGTCAATAAGAAGTTTGCCACATTTCATGCACGTGCAGCGCAAAATCTTGAGAATCATCTTATAGAACTGAATGTAGTATACAGGACGAGCCAACTTGTAGTAGCCCCAGTGTCCTTGGCACTTGTGATTATTCTGAAAGCATGAACGACAGTTCTTACCATTTTCTAGGACACCCATGCGGGGATCAAACAGACCACCGATTTTTCCTTCCTGTGTATTGTGATTCGTAATTTCTACAACTGATCTGCGGATAATCTCATCGGGACTAAAGATCCCAAATTGAATACCCACAATTGTTTCCGTTTCAGATGTGCTAGGAAGAAACGGCATCTATCTGACCTATGCTTGGTTTTTTTAAACTGTGGATGATCAGTCAATTTTATCCTTTATCCTTAAATTATTTCTTTTAAGTAAGTAAATGTCAGCGAATGAACAGAGATATTTGGAAAGAGAAATAGCAAAGTACCAACAAAGAGCAAACCGTGCTGCAGCCGCTAGAAATGAAGGTGGAAGATCAACATTCCAAAGATATGTAAATAGATATTCTAATAAATTAGCATCCATGCAAAATAATGGTGGAGTATGCAGAAAGATCTGGAATGGTGTTAAGTGGGTTCTTACATGTGGTTCTGCTAGATCGCAAGGAAGAACTCGTAAGGTTCAAAAAAGCAAAAAACAGAAGAAGTCCCTGACAAGAAGAAACCGTAAAATTTGAAGTTTTAGTTCTGCTAGTATCCTGCAGGAAAATGTCCCTTGAAATTATTATTGGACCCATGTTTGCGGGAAAATCTTCTGCCCTCCTATCACGGATTAGGAGAAGCAGAGCAATTGGTAAAACTGTAATGGTTATTACTTCTTCACTGGATAATCGTTATTCTGTGAAGTCAGTTACTAGTCATGATAAGGATTCTGTTGCTGCTCTTGCAGTAGATTCTCTTGTTCCTTGCATAAAGTTGCCCGAGTTTATCCATGCATCCCTAATTGTTGTGGAAGAGGCTCAGTTCTTTTCAGATCTCCGGTGGTTTGTTGAAGAAGCCTTGCATCTAAAGAAAAACCTTGTTCTCTGCGGTCTTGATGGTGATACTGAGGCAAAGCCATTCGGTCAAATCCTAGACTGCATCCCTCTTGCAGATTCAGTTGTTAAAATGACAGCCTTGTGTGAACTATGTGCTGATGGTACTCCAGCGATCTTTACCGGACTACGTGTTTCAGGTTCAAAAGATGAAATTATTTCTGTGGGTGCTGCGGAAAAGTATATTCCTCTTTGCAGGAGCTGCAATTACTTAAGTCATACGCATGAATAATATTAAAATGAATGACGATTTAATGAGAAAGATTGAGATGCAAGGATTTTATGAGGAGACTGCAAACAGTAGCGAAGTTTTTAGCAAGTATCCTATAACTAAAGTTTTGTGGGCTGGATCTACTCGTGTCTGCGATGAAATTGTAATTGCTGAGTCCAAAGAATATGGGCGAATGCTTTTTACTGATGGAGAACTTCAAAGTACTTCATATGATGAGCCAATTTATCATGAGCATCTAGTCCATCCTGCCATTCTTGCATACAGAAAATTATATGGTGATAAACCTCTTAATATTCTTGTGTTAGGTGGTGGTGAAGGTGCTACCTGCCGTGAACTCTTACGGTATTCTCGTGATTCAGTCAAAAATATTGTTTGGAATGATTTTGATCGGCAACTCGTTGAACTCTGCAAGGAGCATATGAAATTTTGTAGTGGTACGGATGAAGTTTATTTGGGGTCGGAACGATGTGTTTCTTTATTCTTTGATGCTTTAACACTGTTACGGGATGAAACCTTACCTCTGTTTGATATTATTATCTCAGACTTACCAGATCCCGTTCTAGGTGAAAAAGAGGGTCTCTACGGAGATGAGTTTTGGCGTCTCATTTTTACAAGAACTTCCGCAAAATGTGTTGTTGTGACTCATTGCGGACCTTTATCTCCCGGCTCTGGGATGGCTCTTCATAATTATGTTACACAGGGTATGATGAATGCAGGTTTTATTGGTGTAACACAAGGTAAAGTCATTATTCCTTCTTATCAAAGTGAATGGTCTTTTGCTCTATGTACTAAAGATACACAAATTGCTTATTGGATGGTCAAAGATCTTCCACTAGAACCGGGTTTAAAAGTTCTAGATGGGGATGCACTACAAAGTTTCTTTCTTGTTCCGTCATATTATACTTCCTTGCAGTAAATTCTTAATTTTTTTGTTTTTTTGCGGGTCCCCGGTAGGGAGGCATGGCTGCCAGATTACTTGACACTACACGGATATTGGCTTTTGATTTTGATCTGTGCGTTTGTGATGGAACAGGATTATTTGAATTGTTCATTCAACTCCTTGACATTTATCAGTTTACTCAACTGAACAAAGCAGATCAAGATCAAATGTCAAATCCTTTACCGGCTGACTTCATCAATGCAGTGGAAAAGGCGTATACGTCTTTGGCATTTGATGTCGCTGCAGCAATCAAAAATCAAGAACTATGGTTAGTCCGACCTGGCATGGAGCAAGTATTTGACGTTGCTCAACGTATGCGACAGAAAGGTTATTTAGACTATATCATGTTCTACTCAAATAACTCTGTCCCAGAGTTTCTATCGTTTGTTGAATTAGTTATACGCTTAGCAAATCTTAATCGCTTTTCAACAAAGAAACCTGTGGTATCACTCATTTTTACGGCAGAAACAAGTAGTAGAATGAAAGTAGAAAGAGCACCTGTTGGACACCCTAATGCACGTGAAAAAACTAAAATGGGAATCTTGCAGTGCTTAGAAGATTTAGATTTACCCGTTTCCAAATCACCTGAGATCTTATTTTTTGATGATATGAATCATAAGGGATTAGGTCATTCTCTAAAACAGGTTGAACCGTATTATACTTTGTCAACCGCTGAACAAGTCCATAAAGTTTTCTTTGATTCAATGGAGAAATCGGGATTATATAAGAAAGGCGCTTTGCGAACTGAATGGCAGAACCTTGGTATTAAAAATTCATTAATGAAACATACTGCGGCTGATTTTATGGACTGGATTAAAAATCTAAAGATGCCTATTATGCTAGATGGATCTCAATTAATTAAGGAAAAATCTATTTCGGACAGGATGGCTACAGAGATTTATGAATTCTGCGGAGTTCAAGCAGTGAATAAAAGTAAAAGCCGAAAGCGAAGGGGGAAATACATTAAGTAAAATAAAAGTTAATTAATTAGGATGAGCGACTTGATGACACACGCTTCCCCGCCTAAAAATGATTCACCACCAAAGGCTGATGGTGAAAAAAAACCAACAGTACCTGAGCCCCCAAAGGTAAAGAAGTTTCTTAACGGTTGGACTCCAGAACTAGACGACTTAATGGCCGAGTGGGCAGATAAAGCCGCATGCTATCGCTGGATGCACGAACGCACTGAGAAATTATTTAGTGCAAGAAACAGTTGGATTACAATCCCTGTTATTATTTTGAGTACACTAACAGGAACCGCTAACTTTGGTCTAAATTCTATCTTCGGCGATAATGAACAAAATGCACATTATGCGACTTTGGCAATTGGTGGCGTATCTATTATTGCTGGAATTATTACAACTTTGGGTAATTTTTTGAGATATGCTCAAGGTTCTGAGGCGCACCGCGTTTCTTCTATATCATGGGGTAAATTTAATCGTCTTATTACTGTTGAACTCCGAATTAATCCGAATGAACGTATGGACTCTATGTCATTCTTGAAGATTTGCCGTATTGAACTGGATCGTCTTATTGAACAATCACCTCCTATTCCCGATTCAGTTATTGCTGCTTTCCGTAGTGAATTCGGTTCATCCTTGGAAGTCAAGAAGCCTGATATTGCCGCTGCGATTGAACACACTAAGGCTTTCAAGGATAATGGTGCTCGTCTCAAGAAGATGGCTGCCGAAGCTGCAATCATGGTCCAGCAGAAGAAGGGAGTTCTCCGTCAACTCGTTGTTTCTGATATTGATGTTCGCATTAGGGAAGAAAATGATCGTATGAAAGCGGAACTCAAACCTATGCTAGAAGCCATTGCAAAGAAAGCGGCGGCTGATACTCTACGATCAATGAATCTTGGAGGAAGAGGAACACGTGAATCTTCCCCTGATCCTCCGGGCAACCGTGGTGCTACTTTATCAACAAGTATCCATGCAAAGAAAGCTGCTGAAATTAAGAATGAATTAACACGCATGGCTTCTAGCGGAGTTGTTTCTTTAATGAAGAGTCAGTTCAAGATTGGTGATGGATTACCTATTTCATTTACTGCTCCTCAACCTAATGTTATTGGTTTACAAGTTGAAGAAGAATCTGAAGAGGAACAAGCTCCTGCTAGTATAATTGTTGATGTAAGTGGCTCTCCTTCTGATATAAGTGGTAATGGTGATATTGGAATTGAAATTCAACCTAAAGATGATAAAGACACTATTGTAAGCCTATAATTAATTTTTCTTATCTTATTTATTAATATTATTAATAATAGTATTAATAAATTCTTCTATTATTTATCAAAGGTAAATATCAGTAAAAAGAAACTCTGCTTCTTTTAATGTGTGGCTGTTCAAAAGATAAAGTTAAAGGAATTGAAACAACCCAATGGGGTCCACATTTTTGGAGGCTTCTTCATTTTTTTTCATTAAAGGCTGGTACTGCATCTCCTTTAATTCAGGCAGAAGAATTACGTATTTGGACTAAACTTTTTACTTTAACAGGTAAAGCGATTCCTTGCGAAGAATGCAGGAAACACTATCAAGAATATTTAGAAGCAAATCCTGTGAATTTTAAGGGTATGCCTTATGCTTCTGTTGGACCTTTCATACAAAACTGGTGGTTCACTCTTCATAATGAAATTAATATCTTGAATGATAAACCTATTTTTGATTTTGCAGATCTGCAATCCACATATGCGGGAGTAAGTGTTCTCTTTGAATTAGCAACTATTACTAATTATATTAATAAAGCAACTGCTGCTAGTCAAGTAAAAATTTCTGATTACAAAGCTTGGAAGACAGAAATTCTTATGCTGAACTCAAGATACTATTAGAGTGGTCGGCATTTCAAACCGAAACTTTTATACATGGTTAGCATAATAATTGTCAAGTCTTTGATTACAATCTTTACAAAGTATTCTTAGAGTAGCATTAGAATAGTGATATTTTTGCCAGAGTTCTGAATAATATTTATCTTCTTCACGAAATACCTCTTGTGCTAATTCATTTTTACTAAATTCTGTCGGATATACCGGATTTAATGTAATAAAGTCATCCTTTAGTTGCTTGAATTTGATAATATGGTCAACTGTAAGATTTACAGTTGCGTTACAGAATTCACAAGGGTTAGGGTTTTTATTCTTAAAGTCTCTAATCTGTTCTTGAATTGCATGACGCATTACCCAATTCAGTCGTTTTTCAATCGGATTTATTTCTCCTTTTACACAAGTATTCCAAGAAATAGAATCTTCTTTTCCATTATTCTTAATTATAAAGAATTGATGATCTGAAACAGTCAAGGGTTGGTGTGGATTAGATTTTGGAAAACGACGAATGCTAATATCGGTGATGAGTGATACTTCTTTTTTCTCCTTTTCAGGATGCCTTTGAAATAATGATACAAAGAATGTATATATATCAGGATGTTTTTGCTTTACACTTGTGCATAGACCAACTTGTCTTATTATACTAATTGTATATTTAAGCAATTCATCATTTGTATCAAAATCTTCAGGATACTTCATACTATGCTATATCAAATAAGATAATATGAAGTTTATCAATTTTTACTTTATAAAAAAATATCAGTTTGAAATGCCCACAAATTTAAAAATTGAATTTTATTTTTTTGTCAGATATTTCTCAAATGTCCGACAATATTGTAATTGACCAGAATAAACTAAAGGAATGGGTTGCACTCTGCGAAGAAGGAGGTAATCTTAAACGCAATGGTGCATCTACTGAAAGTCTAGCAGAAATCAATATTCGTATCAGTAAGGCTTTAGTTTCTCTTATTTCTCAAAATGAAGCGGATGCTGAATTTCTCTTTCAAATTATTAACGAAACTCCACCTCAAGCTCCATCTAATGCTACCACCGATCCTACTGATCCTAATTAAGTCTTGGCTGTTACATCAACACACAGAAGCTGCTCATTAGAAGGTGTTAGCCACTCAATACGTGTAACAATCTTGCCATTTACTCCTACAGGAAATACTGATGTTGTTGTGTTCGTGTAGGGACCTTCTGTTAAGGGACATGCTACATCTGAACAAAGATCTTCAGTGGTCGGTGCAAAAGGGATTCCATTGAAGGAAAAGGAATACTTTGCAATTCCAGCATCTACATAGCATCCTGCAGGAATATCCAGATTTAGTGTAATATATGAATCTTCACCCGGAACTACAGGATCCGGAAGTAGACTTCCACTTTTGAATGCTAAAAGCGATTTTCCTGCAGAACAATCTTTGACGGAATTTGACACAGTGTTATTTAGACCAAATAATACTGCAGCAATAAATGCACCGACGAAACCCATTATTTACTTATGCTTGCGATTCTTTAACTGCTTTTGACTTTTTCTAGATATCTTTCTTGTCTTTCTTTTTCTTTTGTTATCAACTTTTGCTATAGGTGATAAGCCGCCAAATAGAGAATTGGTAGATCCGTTTTTAGATGGAGGATTTGATGAAACAGTTCTTGCAGGAGGACTTGATCCAGGTACAGAAGGGCTGCCTCCTGCTAATGCACTTGATACCATTTGTTGTGCTCGTCTGCTTCCTTTTATTTCTCTAATTCTTTGCGGATCAAATGCTTTCATTGCTTCCCTCTGCTGTTTATTTGAAGCAAATCCATTTGTTAATTGATCCTCTAGTCTAAAATTTTCTGATAAAATACTAACAGCACTTCTATTACTTGATCTTATTGAACTTATTGAAGTATTTAAATTTGTATTTTTTCTTGTAGTATTTGGTTGAGGATTTTGAATACGCAATGGTGCCTGTAAAGGAGGAAGTGGAGGAGGTTGCATAGGTGCCATACCTTGTGGTGCAGGTTTTCCTGCAGATGGAAGAATAGGTGGAGGTAATCCATATGATGCGCGATACGGATTGTACGCCATACTCTACTTTATAAAAATTTAATGTTTGCGGGTTCTTGATTTTCTTGTCTTTCTGCTTTTTTTTGATTTTTTAACTGTTATTCTTAATGGTCCAAAAGAAGGTGGTGGCAGAGATTTTACAGGAAGAGGTACTTTTCCTGTTGCAGCATTCCTTAAAGTTTGTAATTTTTTATGAGCATTTAGATCACCTTTTTTATATTTTTGAATAAAATTTTTATTAAAGATTGTTCTTGCTCTTTCTTTACGCACACTTTCCCTCATTTCTTCTTCAATGTTTAATCTTCTTGATCCATTTCCCTCTGGTGCTAAATATGCAGATGTTCCGCCAGGTCTTGCAATTCCTAGACCATTCGCTTCTATATTTGGTGCTAATAACTCTTCGGGGACTTCTTCTGCTTCTGAAAACATACTATCATTAGTCATACGTGATTTGCTTGATCCTGCTGATAGTAATAATAGATTATTTTCTCTTTGGGATCTTTTTCTAGGTCTAGGTGGTGATTTATATGGGTCACCACCACCAGCCCCGCCAGCACCAGCAGTATATGAAGATGAAGATGAAGATGATGATGACATCACTCTACCTTAGTTTGTGTATTTTTTGTATCAGTTATTGATCCAACAACTAAACGCGTTACTCCTGTTAAAATCATGGTGCCATATGATGTTTCTGTTAACTGCATTGTATTTAGGATTATATGACACCAGGGTGATGCAGTTGTAAAAATACCACTAAGAATTCCTTGAAACCCAGAAGGAACGCAGACATTTCCATAAAACTGTGTTGCAACATAATGCATACCGTAGACCACTGCTAACGACAAACCTGTCTTCTTGAGTTCATCCATTCCTTTCTAATTTGTCAGATGGAATTAAAGGAATGGAGGATGCAAAGGCTTGTCCTTGGTGCCAACGTTGGGCTCTAAAAGATGCCGCTTGCAATTACATTTTCGCTTGCGGTCTTGAAACCAAGGGAAAATTTAATGTTGGAGCAGGTTGCGGAAAGCCATGGTGCTGGCAATGTGGTAAAAAGTTTTGCGGACAGTACTATGATCCTAACACAGGTCAAAAAGTTGGCAATAAAGATTCACATGATGCAGAATGCTGCAAGAAAGAACCCGGATTCAAGCAGGAAGATTACTGTCCTGGTGGACATAATTCCCATTGCTCCCCTAGGTTTTCTTGAACCATGAACGAGCTCCAGATGATTCAGCGATTGCATCCTTTGCAAGATCCGAATCTGTTGTTCTATAGGTCTTGCCTTTTAGTAAAAATGAATGCACACGCGCATAGCCCCATTGCTGCTGAGTAGCTCCGGGCCTATGTCCTGTTCTCCAGGCTGCCATTCCTCTGTTAAATGACTTTTTGATATATTTGAGGGGAACTCCTGTTGCATCAGATTTCTGCTTGAGGGATAGCGCTTTAGGAAATTTGGCCTTCCATCTCTGAGTATAAGATGAGGGTTTTGATTTTACTGTTTGATCTGTTTTGAATCCTACATATGCTTTTGGATCGGTCCATGACATTGCGCCAAAATGACGCATTTCCTTCAACTTCTTTTTCTTTTGTGTTTTATTAAGACCTGCAAAGTATTTAGCAGGATGATACATTTCCTATTTATTCTTGTTATTTAAATATGAATTGTTGGTGCTACCTTCATTGTATTAATCTTCTTCGTTAGTGAAGCAATTGAATCCTTTGATTTCTCAAGTTTTTTCTTTTCCATAGTCTTATCAGTCGGATTTGCCGCTTCTGCAGCCTTCCGTTTCTGCCAGTAGGCTCCCCAATCCATACCACTCTTCATCTTTTTAGGATTTTTCATATATTCCTGTATTGCAGGATCCTTCATTGTGCTAGTTAGCGATAATGGCTGCTTCCTAAAAGTCCAAGTTCCATCTTGATAAAGATATCCAGATGGAAATAGGTTAATTGTATCATATAACGCTCCAGATACCGGATCCCAAAGATATTTCAATCCGTTGACTTCTTTCCAATGCCAGTCCATATCAGTCATTTTAGCACTGATTTTTGATTAGCAGGTATACTTCAATTTTTACTAACGTAAAAATAAGACAATTTTTACTAACATAAAAATAAGACAATTTTTACTAAACCCAATGTAGGAAATGAATTATCCAGATGAAATTATAGTTGAAAAAGGTTCTTCAGAATATGAAGTCCTTCACAAACATTCAGAAGTATTTAGAATGCTTGCAAAATATTCTGAAAACAAAGATAAAGTAAAACTATCTTCTGAATTCTTTGATGATGAATGGCCTATGTTTGTAGATCTATTCTTTCCTGAAATGGGAATTAATCCACTCTTCAAATTCAAAAATAACTCAATACAATTGCGTTCTAATCGCGGAACAGATGAACAACTGGCTCAACTCTTCCGTTTTTTATTGATTAATGAGGATGCTTCAAAGAAGATTGCTGAATCTCAGGCATTAAAACAAATAAATGCTCCACCAGAAATTGTTCCAAGAGGTACAGGAACTCGTAGGCGGAATATTGAACGAAAATTTAATAATAAAAATTATAATAATTATAACAATAATAATCATAATAAGAACTTTAAAAATGATAACAATTATAATGGACCAAAATTAGGTTTTACATCAAAAGAGAAAAAATACCTTAGTAAACTATCAGAGAAAAATGCAAAGATATACTTTCCTAATGAACGCCGCAGAAAGACACGTCGTATAAAGGTCTAAACAGGATAATTTATTTTGACCATTTTAAACAGCGTTTTCTTGTTCCAAAAAAATTTCCAGAACTATATTTATCACATGTATATCCTTGACTAATCATGTATAAACTATATAAACTATTCATAAATAATCTTCCTATGACAATTATTAGAAAGAGAATTATTAAATACCATATCCAATCTTTCATTCTATAGTATAGATATAAAAAATTGAATATTATCTCTATTTGTAAATGGTAAAGCGACACAATGCCTCTTCCCCATACTTGCAATAAATGTGATGTATTTATTAATGATATACTTGAATATCCCCTACCACTTGATTATCCCGATCGGAGTCTAATCAAGGAAGGTGCAAGACGAAGATTAATTCCTATGCTTGCTAAAAGTCTCAAGAAACTTATTGCTGATTATCCCGTAATTGATATGAAACGCGTTTGGGATGGAATTCTCTTTGAGAATAGAGTATGTCGTGAAAAAAATAATTACCGATTTATAGCAGATTCCATTATTTCATCTTTATCAGAAAGGCACATACTATGGAAAAAGGAACTTGATTTACTTGGTGTAATTGCTATAGAAAATGGTCTTATTAAAATGAAAGGTTTACGTTATGGTCGTATAATGATTCTAGTACAAGAATGGATCAGTTATTGTATCTACCTCCTTTGGACACAAATGCCTTCAGTGCATTATAATCACAATTTTCCATCTGAAAAGGAAGTTCCTGATATGTTTATCTTTAAGACTAGATCTAAAAATTTCTATGCTTCGGATTTGTATAACTGAAGATAATTAATGAGATTAGAAAACCAAAGAAGAACTCAAAAAGATCCACTAAATAGTTTTTTTCATAAATATCTAAGGACTGATACGCAACAAAAAGAATAATTATTAATGGAAATTTTACTGCAAGTAAGCCAAATGTAAAGTGCCAAAAGGAATTTAATCCATCAGTCCATGGCCTTCTTGCAAGAGCCATCTACCTTCTTATTTGAATAAAAATTGAAACTTGTGTGCACCTGTACAAACTTGCAGATCCTCTAAAATGTCGTTTCTTAAAATTTGTAATACCACTGATCCCGTTGTAGATTTTCCTCCAACAGAAGATCTAGCAAAGAATTATTCATATCCTCTTGATCCTTTCCAGCAACATGCAATTTGCGCAATTCATAAAGAAGAAAATGTTCTTGTCACAGCTAAGACTGGATCAGGAAAAACACTCGTTGGTGAATATCAGATTGCCTATAGTCTGAGAAAAGGTGGTCGTGTATTCTATACTACACCTATTAAATCCTTGTCAAACCAGAAATTTCATGATCTCAAGGAAATGTTTCCATCAGTTGGAATTGTAACAGGTGATATCAAATTTCAACCTGATGCTGCGGTTGTTATTATGACTACCGAGTGTCTTCGTAATATGCTTTATAAGAAAGGAACTTCTACTGAAGGTCTTGGACTTACTGCTGGAATGTCTTTGACTGGTCTAGATGCAGTTATCTTTGATGAGGTTCACTATATTAATAATAAGGAACGCGGCAAGGTCTGGGAAGAGACTATGATCTTGCTTCCTGCAGAAGTAAAAATGATTATGCTTTCTGCTACAATTGATGGTGCTGATGCTTTTGCTTCATGGATTGGTGATCTCAAACAGAAGATGTGTTGGCTCATTCCTACAACTCATCGTGTTGTTCCTTTGAAGCATTGTGTCATTCAGAGTTGGTCTTCCGATCCAATTGTTGTTATGGATCCTGCTGAGAAATTCTATGATTCGCAATGGGATTCGTGGGTCTTTTACCGAAAGAAGATCTGCGACTCTTATGAAGATCACAAGAAGAAGGTTGCAGGACGACGGGCTGGAGGATATGAAGATCCTGTTATTAAACAGGGCAAGGATGAACGCCCTCAATCTTATGTTGCTGAACTTAATCGGTGTGCACAGTATCTGAGTGAAAGATCTCTGCTTCCCGCCCTCTTCTTCGTATTTAGTCGTGCTGCATGCGAATCTTGGGCCAACAAGATTGAAGGCTCCTTCATTGAAGGTAAACAGTCTGCTGAGATTCGTAAGATTGTTAGCTTTCATCTTCATCGGTATATGGACATTCTAAAGGGTCTCAAGCAGTATCATGATCTGATGGGTCTGCTAGAAAGGGGAATTGCCTACCATCATTCTGGCTTGCTGCCTATCTTGAAGGAGATTATTGAAATCCTCTTTGCTAAGGGATTTGTTAAGGTTATGTTCTGCACAGAGACTTTTGCCGTTGGAATTAATATGCCTACAAAGACGGTTGTATTCTTAGATCTCAAGAAGTATGATGAAGGTGGCTTGCGATGCTTGGCAACTGATGAATATATTCAGATGGCTGGACGTGCTGGGCGGCGTGGTCTAGATAAGGAGGGTATGGTGATCTATCTTCCATCACGTGATCCTATTGGTACAGGTGAAGCAAAACTTATGATGACTGGGCGCAAGACTGTTCTCCGTTCCCGTATGGACTTTCATTATGACTTCTTGCTCAAGACTTTGCAGAGCGGTTCTTTATCTTGGCTCAAGATCTCTAAGGATTCATTCTGGTATAAGCAGCAGTTAGTTTATGTAATGGGACAAAAAGAAATTGTTTCTTCACTAAAATCCAAGATTGTATCTGCAGGAATCACGGAAGAACAGTTCTTGGATGTGCAGAAAGGCATTATTCTTGCAGATAAGGTTAAGTCTTCTGTAAATGCTGCTAAGAAGAAAGCGCAAGCTGAACTTGAATCTTGGAAGAATATCCATGTAGGGCCTGCATGGCTTCTCTTGCAGAAGAAAGTGGCTGATATTCTGTTGGTCAAACAGGAGTTGGAAAGGGAAGAAGCAACTTTAAAAGACATGGAGTGTTTTACTGCTGGACCCGAGGCAACAATTCGGTTTCTAACAGAGACTGAATTCTTGAAGGATGTTGTAGTTCCATCTGAGATTACATCCGCAAATCTAACTATAAAAGGCGTGTTAGCAACAGAAGTTAATGAAGCTAATCCTATTCTCCTAGTGGAAGCATATGACCGTGGTCTTTTCTCAACTCTTTCTGCCGAAGATATTATCCTTGTTCTTGCTGCTTTCTTAAAGGAGAAGGGAAAAGATGAAGTTTCATTTAAACTGCCTCCTGCAGTAAGTGACGCCTTAAACCAGATTGATGGTTTTGCTAGGATGTTTCAAGGGCTAGAAGAGCGTCTTGGATTTATGCCATCTGCATTTTGGGATCTATCTGCTTACTGGCTTGGACCTATTGAGCAGTGGTTAAATGGGGGATCTGCTGCTCAGATCTGCTCGGATTTTGGCATCTATGAAGGAAACTTGTATCGTGCTCTTATGTCTTTGAATAATATGATTAATGAATTAACTGCTATTGCGACTTACTGTCAGCACACTGAGATTGTAGATAAGTTGAAGGGAATTGGATCTGGTCTTCTTCGCGATATTGCTATTAATGACAGCCTCTATCTTAGAATTTAAAAAATTTGAATTATTTGGTGGTTGACTAAATTGTAGGTCAAAAATGAATCTAACACGCCTAATTCGTACGTTTAAGACTAGTAATCCTCAGATCTGTGGCATCTGCAAAAATGATTATTTGCCGGGTCAAATTATCTTTGATCGTAAGGAAAACAAGATTTCTTGCATAGAATGTGATTTTGAGTCTATTTATTATACCAAGATTTATCCAGGTGAAAAGTCACCTAACTTTTATACACCCTATCCTTCTGCTGATGAAGATCGGGATAATAAGGATATGCTAGATCGGCAGGATATGTCCAAGAATAAGAGGAAGTCTCATAAGCCCGAACTTAAGTAAAAAAGCAGCCAAAAGAAGCTAAAAAAGCCAAAAAAAATTGAAACTATATTTCATTTTTTTAGTGTCAGAAAAAAATGCAGTCTCATCTTAGTGAAATCTTGCAGCAATGGGTTTCTGCAAATAAGCAATATACTTATGTTGGAATTGGCTCTGCAATTAATTGTTCACTAGAGCAATTGAATGAGAAGAATGATCAAATTGTTCCTGTCTTTATTCGGAATCTTCTTGCAGAAAAGAAGTCAGTTTTCTCCATTCATTTTGATCCATTCTTCAAAGTTGATGTTATGAAGGAGTATTTTAAGGAAAGACATCCTATGATGGAATTTAAGGATCTTGGCTTTGCTTGGCTTTTCTTCTTTGTGGGGCACACTGTTCTTATCTGTCCTAAGGCATTTGAGCATAAGCAGATTGACCATGATGTTGGCTCCGATGATCTATTTCTTCTAGAACTCATTCGTCATAGTATTGCATCTGAATCTAAGATGATCCTGCAAGAATATACTGGATTTGATACTATCTGTATTCTAAAGAAGGTCTTTGCTGAATTTAATGATAAAAGGAGGTTTAAGGAAAATATTCTATTTGATATTTCTTACGGCGCTGACTGTGGATGTCAGACTGATCTAACGCGGTATGGACCTCTTACAAAGAGAAATGGGGAATTTTATAACTTTCTTCTGTATAGTGAATCTGAACTTCTGGCTGTGATCGGTAAAGATCCTATGATGGATACTTTGATTTATGGTTACTTCAAGAAGAAGTGGATTCAGGTCTTGAATGATAATCATGTGAATTATAGAAGGCGGCTGAAGGGTGAAGATTGCTTGTTTAGGTCGGATGTTTATGATGCAAGGGCATCGCCAAGTATTATCATGGAGTACTTGCAGAATCAACTTGTGCAGATGATGGTCATCTTTCACAGGTTGGGGTCTATTGATGAAGCTAAGGAAAAGGAATTTAATGCCCTTCTTGATGGGTTTGCTGAATGGGATGTTTATAAGTGGTATTCAGCTACTGCTCAGATTCCTTAGTTCTCCAATTAAAATCTTTGAAAAAAATAGAAAATGGGAAAGGAAATTTTGGTTGTGATTGATGTGCAGAATTGCTTTGTGCCGGCGTATCCGGGATGGTCTGGTGGATCTCTAGCAACATCTGGGGAGGCACCAGATATTATGGCCGCAAAAATTAATACTTTAATTAAATCTGGAAAATACGCAGAAGTATATTTTTCTCAAGATATGCATCATCCTCAAAATGTATCAATGATGAATATGCATAATCTAAATGCATTAAGACAAAGTGGTGATGTTTTTACTGGACCTGCTGGTTTACCTGCCTATAAGACATTTTATAAGTTGAAAAATATGAGGGAAGGTGAAAATGTTGCGCAGTATAGAAGATGGATTTCACAAGATTCATTAGTCAATCAAAATCTATGGCCACGTCATTGCGTTATTCCTAAAGATGATCCCTTCTATCCTGCAGATGCTCAAAATACACGCGTTAATAAGTCAAATCCAAGTCTGTTTAATAATCCTGGAAATGTCAATGGTGCTGATCTTGTTGGTGTCTTAAATAACTATAAAAATGGCAGACCGGATGGTGTTTCTGCTGATATTTATCACGTCTATAAAGGATTTTCTCCTGATAGAGATTCCTATTCTGCCGTTGCAGATGCTTATGGAAACTTTGATCCTTTTATTGCCAAAGTAAATGGTATTAAAGAACCTAATCAAGATAATAAATTTGCAAATATGCTTCTTGGTAGAAAGGATATTAGTGATATTCATATTTGCGGCATTGCTCGTGATTTCTGCGTTTATTGGACTGCTATGGATTTAATTGATTTAATCTTATTTGGTCAAAAAGAACAAATGGATCCTAAACCCAAGATTCACTATCTTTGGGATTTAACTCGTCCTGTTGTTACACCCCCTGCTCCTCCGCAGTTCATTATGACTAAAAAGTCGTTGGCTACCGCAGCAAATGCTTTTCTCAAAAAGGTTTTAAATAAGCAAATTACAATAAGAAATCCTGAAGATTTGTTTGTCATTGAAGATGTAAATGCTTCTTATGATCAAGCAGATGTAGTTCCCGCTTCTCCTTCAGAAAATGCCTCTTCTAGAAGTCGTAAGAGTCGCCGCATCACACGTACATTAAAACGCAAAAGCCGCAAAAATAGTTTTAGCCGCCGTTAAGTTATTTTTAAAATATCTTTAATTTATTCTATTAATTTATTGGGCATCTGTAAACTTCATCCTAGTAGTTAAATTAAGTATATCATGTATATATTATTCCATATCTATATTCTTCTTTTTTAGGATGGCACGTTCCTAGCAGATAATCTATCCAAAATTGACCATAATTACAATTATTGTATTTGTGGTGGAGTAAATGATGATTGCCTATCAGCCAGACAAAACGATGATCATGAGCCATCATGCCACGAACATTTATTAGAAATAATGCTAGAATTAGATATTCAAAAGGAACTGTGTAGGATTCCTTTACTTGTAGATAGATTGTAGGAAAAAAGACACCAACTCCTTGAAAAATGGTTTCAACTGAACTTGCAAGATATGTGTCAGGTGCTCGTGGAACTATTTTGGAATGATGCAATTTGTGATGCTCGTACATTATTTTATGATGCAGTGCAATGTGTGATATATAAAACCACATATCATACGAAATGATTGATACAAGGACCAGAATCATCTACTGAGGTGTCTTTTTAAAATATGTCCAACCCGCACCATTAATTCTATGGACTCTTAATGATTCTAAAGATACTTCATTAGATTTAAGAACTGTACATAGAGCAGTTACAACATCGTACCATCCATATAAATATTCTGTATCATCCAAACATAGAATTGTATTATTATCTGATATGGCTAAACAATTACGAATATCTTGCAGAGGTGTATCTCCAAAATGCCCTCCATCAATAAAAATAAAATTAGGATGAATTTTTCCTTTTAGTTGTGGTATAAGTTTGGTTGAATCACCGATAAATAATTGATGTCTACCAGGAAAATGTTTATCAATTACTTTCTTGCAATCATGAATATATTTATGTTCACCTAAGTCAACACTAATTACTTTTATTTCAGGACTTGCTGATAAAAAAGTTGCCGCACTATGTCCTAAATTAAAACCAATCTCTAATACTCGGTTAATTTTTGGATTTTCATGCAGAAATCGGATAAATTGTTCAGATTGTTCTCCTTGAGATCCTCCTTCAATATATTCATCACATTCAGTCTTAATTTTTTCAAGTTCAAAAACTACTATATTAAACTTATTTGCAGCTTCTTGAAATTGCATATTTCTTAATAATTCTCTTTTATATTTAACTTTTTAAACCACCAAAAAAATTTGATATGCTGCACTTCTTTTCTTTTATCAAAATGGAAGGTTATGTCTATTGCATGACAAATGAACATATGCCTGATTTTGTAAAAGTCGGGTATACGGACAGAACACCAGAAGAAAGGTTGGCTGAGGCTAATGGAGATACTTGGTCTATCCCTGTTTGGAAGTGTGAAACATCCATTAAAGTTCGGAATCCCCGTGATGCTGAAAAAGTGCTGCATAAAATTCTAAGTTATGAAGATGGACGTGTTTCTTCCCGCCGGGAATTCTTTACTGCACCTGTTGAAGCAATCAAGAATCTATTTGATCTTCTGAGAACCCAACAGGATGAAATTTTGCCTGTAAGTCCTCAAATTAATAGTCCAGCAACAGGAGGAAGAGATTATAAGAAGATTTTCCGAGATGGACAGGTTCTCAAACATATATATAAGGGCGATGAGGCAATAGCTATCTACATGAAAGAAAAAGATTGCTTCATGTGGAGAGGAACTGAATATGGTTCACTTTCTAGGTTAAATGCTGCCCACAAACAGTCAATAAATCCAGAACTCAAATCTGCTGGAAATGCGTGGGATGAATGGATGGCGATTTCTGAAGATGGCAACTTTGTTCCTGTTAAACATTTGCCTCCGCTGCAAGAGACTGATTAGATTGGAACTGTACTTACGGGAGTAGGAACTGCATTAGGTTGGATATTCATTTCTTTTTTAGCCTGGTCCATAGCTGCTCTAACATTTTCAAGTGTAGGCTCTGCAATGGATTGTTGCTTAAGAATTGTGGCGACACGCATTTTGAGTTTGCTAAGTTGAAACTCATTTGCTTTTGGCATTTCATTCTTCATAATCATCCCCACCTTCTCTTGCAGATTATTCCAAATCTGCTCTTGTGTCATTTCTCCTGCAGGAGCCCACGCTGTTCCATCTATCAAATCAAATAATTGCTCAACCACATCTGTTGAGACCTTAAAGAAATCTCTGTCAGGATTTGGTCTTTCACCCATCTTTCCAATTAACTTATGTAAAGTAACTAGTTTTCCTTCTAGCGTAGCAACTTGCTTTGCTTTTTCAACTTTGAATGGATAGAGCAAACCTTCTGTGTAAAGTTCTGCCGCTCTTTCTGTTGGTGTTTTCACTGATGCTCCAATTAATACAAAATCTTGGTAAAGAGGATTAGATAATACAAATATATAACCAGACATTATATTATTTACTTAGATTTAATGTTTTAGGCTCTAGTTTTTCTTGTGTGTTTTCTTTGACTCCTTGCTCTAGTTCTCTTTCTTGTTAAAAATATAAATGCATTTCTTAATAAATTATCAGTTACCATTGACTGTCTAAACAAATAATGGTTACTAATAACATAAAATGTATCTTTACCTTCTGCATCAAGTTCATATGGATTACTTTCAAATGACCACTTTCCTTTTGCATTTTTAAATTGGGGAATATCATCCCAGCATCCAATATCTCTGCTTTCTGTTAATTCTTGCAGCATGTTATTTAGAATTAAATTACCATTATTATCACGCATAAATTTGGGAATATCACGGCATCTACAGACAATTGGCATAGTTGATGGTCCCTTAGGTCCATCTTGGACTGTTAGAGACTCGGGTGCAACAAATAAAGGATCACTCCATGAAAAATAAGAATCTGTATATCTTTTCTGGAAAGGACCATATTGTTTACTCGGATTCAAACCTGGAACTTGTATTAACTCTAGAGTTCCAGGTTTATCTGTGGAAATAGGATCATCTACTTCTTGTGTTCGCAAATAACTTGTTACCCAATGAGGATTTGCTTTGTGCTCTTGCGCTGATTTTTTAATATTAAAACTGGCTAAACCTGTTGTAGGCTTATTTCCCATCTGCTTTGTATGGAGATTATCTTTACTTTTATTAGGGATGCAAAGTGTTAAGGCTGAAAATCTTGTAAAGAATAAATTTTATAATATCTTACATCGTAAAGATTCTACAAAAGATTTAGGTGGATTTTTTATTGGTCGGAGACCAGATCTAACTTTTTCAAACGGTGGAAAATATGAATTCAGTATTTCTAAAAATTTAATGAAAGATTATTTATTTTTTGAAGATTTTTCTGCTAGAAAACTTGTTGATCAATTTGGTATTAATCTTTCAACCTATAATAATCGGTATCCTGCTAGAATAAATCCTGCTTTTGGAAAGACTAAAAATTATAGACAAAAGAGACGAAAGACTAGAAAACTTTAGTGCCTATTCTTACGAGTCTTTCTTCCACTAGATCCAGCGTGCACATTATGTTGATTTATGATTCCACTAACGACATGATTTGTAGGAGCATGTCCGAATTTTTTGGTAAATAGTTCATTAAATTTTGATTTTCTTTGCCACTTAGGAAATTTAGTTAAACCTCCTTTTAAAATATTTTCACTACCTTTTTCTACCTTTTCTTGTTCTAGTGTTTTGGATTCTGCATCTATTTTTACTTCTTCTAACAAATTATTTATAATTGACTCGGCAGTTTCATTTTCTTTTAAATTTATTTTTCCAGCGGCAATTGCCTTTGGAACTTCTACTTCTAAATATTTTCTAGCACCTTCAATTCCTGCAATTAAAAATTTAACCCCGGCTGTTCTTAGTAGATTTAATTCTTCTTTTCTTCTATTTGATAAATCATTTTTTGGTTCCAAAGCTCCTAATTTAATTTTTTCATAAAGAGAATGTTCTCTTGGCTTACTACCTCCATTATCTCTTGTTATAACTTGTTTTCCTGCATTCAGTGCTCCTCCACTCCTATTCTGTGAATTAAAGCGTGATGCATTTTCAGGATCAAATCTTTGTACAAATGCTTCAGGCGCAAATTCAAAATGTTTGGGCTTAGGAGCAGGAGGAGCAGGAGGAAGGACTGCAATTCCCAATTTAATTTTTTTCCTATTAACAAGTACTTGTAACGCTTCTTTACTTGTTTTTTCTAAATCAATTATGAACCCGGGGAAATTTATTAAAGTTTTATACTCCTCAAATAATTTAATTTTTTCATCCATCTACTTTAACATCTTATTTTTACGCACCCTAAAATATGTACTTTATAGATTTTATATTTTTCCAACAAATTTGAGATATCTAATAATCTATATGTTAAGATATGCAACAAACTCTAGATGCATTCTTTAGAATTGAACCAAAGACTAGAAAAATTAAAGAAAAAGAAAAAGCAAAAGTAAAAGTAAATGTTGGAGCAAAAGAAGCTCTAGAACCACTCTTTATTCGGACTGTGCCAGAAGACCCACGATACCGAAGACAATTAGATGAAGAATATGAATTAATTGATAAAAATCATTTTACTCCAGTTTTCTTGCAGGTCCGTACTGTTCTTGAAATTGTTAAAACACTTGGTTCCACAACAACTCCAATACCACATATTATCCGCGGCTCCGCTGGTTCATCCCTCGTAACCTATCTGCTAGGAATTACTCATGTTGATCCAATTCTTAACAAGATTGAATTAGCTCGTTTTATGAATGAGAAGCGAAAGGATATGCCCGATATTGATATTGATGTGCCTTATAATAGAAGGGAAGAGATCTACGGACTTATTGCTGAGCGATTTCCAAATCAAGTTGGACGTGTTTCAAACTATAATTTATGGACTGAAAAAGTAAATACACGACAGACAATCAAGGATATTTTGAAAGAACATAATAAACCAATTCCTAGAGCAGTGAATAAAAAAGGTGCAAAGCCTGAAAAATTCTTAACCGCTGATGAACTCAAAGAGTTTACGGTCAAGAAATCAGATAGACAAGGAACACTCAAGAATTATAGTAAACATTGTGGAGGAATTGTTATCTTTGAAAATGAAGGTGAAGTTCCGGAAGAGTTACGCCTTAAAGAAATTGAGGCAGATGGAGTTCCTCTTTTCCAGATTAATCTGAATAAAGATGATACCGAAGATCGCGGATTTATTAAAATAGATTTACTCAGCAATCGGGGTCTAGCACAACTTGCAGATATTTGTCCCGATCGTTCCTTAATTTCATATCCAAGTCGTGATGCAGCAACAGAACGAATCTTTGCTAGAGGCTGGAATATTGGTATCACATTAGGTGAAAGTCGCGGAATGCGTAAATTATTTATGGATATGAAACCAGAAGGTGTCTCCGATATTGCGGTTGCTCTAGCATTAATCCGCCCTGCTGCCGCTGCTGAAGGTCGTAAACAACAATTCTTGGATAAATGGCGACTGCTAGATGGGAAACAGACTCCCTTAACAAGACCTATTGTCTACGATGATGATGCAATTCATAAAATCCGGTATATTCTAAAATGTGACTCAGCAGACGCTGATTGTTGGAGAAAAGCATTTGCAAAAGGAAATCCGAAGAAACGTGTAGAATTCCGTCAATTAATGACTTCCCTTGGTTACCAACAGTCCACAATAGATCAGGTTGTTGATGATTTAAATCAACTTGTCTATTATAGTTTCTGCAAGAGTCATGCAGTATCCTATGCTCAATTAGTCTGGGCTCTTGGTTATTGGAAAGCACATCGCACTCATGAGTTTTGGTGCTCTGCTCTAAATCATTGTAATTCGGAGTACAGGAAATGGGTTCATTATAGAGAAGCACGTTGCTCTGGTCTTCTCTTGAGTAGAGGTGCGCCTCCTTATCGCTTAGGATCAAAGACAGGAAAATCTGCGCTACTTCCTTTTGTACAAGAACAATCACTGCTCAAAGAACCAACGGCGATTGAAGATTTTAAGGAACGAGGTTATTGGCTAACAGAAGAATTCTTGCCTTCTTGTGGTCTTTGGTATGAACCACAACTCCGATTAGATGGAAAACGAACAGTACGATTTAGAGGGATTATTGCTTCGGGTCGGCAGATTAACAGGGATTATGGTATTGCAACACTTATCTGTTTAGGAATTGGCAACAGAGAATATTTAGATCTAGTTATTCCAGATCAGAAAAGAGGAGATCTATTTGCATGGGCTACCCTAGAGGGAAAAGGTATTCAAGTTAAACCGGGAACAGTGCAAGTAACTAAGATAAGTGGTCTTGCCATTAAAAATTTAGAAAAAATTGAATGCTGAATGTGCAATATAAAATAGTGGCATAAATAGGATGGACTCTTTTCCCAGACTCCGTTTATCAATTCGGCTTCCGCCTCCTTCGGCTGGACCTAATACCAATGACTTGAAGACACCCCCCAAAAAGCCTTGCAAGAAAACTGTTAGTTTTGGATCCTTAGAAATTTTAATGATTAAAATAGTTCATTATACTTTGTCACCCATTTCCTTTACTCCGAAGATGGTACGGAAGAGACTGACAGTTCGGAGACATAGTATTTAATTTCCGGATTTGGAATGAAATATTCAAGCTGAAAGTTTGTTTTTTCAAGACAATTAATTGACATCTTCTGCTTGAATGTATTGGATGAATGAATCATATGCAAGATTGTCTGGTTTGAGGGAAGTTGAATCATTGGTTCTGTAAAGTTATTTGTTAGCCTTCCTTCTACTGCACATGGCTCTTCATCATCATATGAATGATTATAGAGATATGTAGATCTAAATGCTAGTGTACAATTTAATGCATGTTTATTATGATACGGTCCCGCAACATAGATATCTCCTGTTTCTACATTATACATATACACTTTTGAGCATCCAGCTATTTTCTTCTTTGGATACTGTTGGAATGCTTCTACTACTGATGATACTCGTGTTGGAGGATAATAATCATCATCATCCATAACAACTATAATCTTTCCTCTTGCTTCCTTGCAGAGTCTGTTTAACTTAGAACCCATTTTTCCTGGTGATTGTGTTATATATCTGATATTTGGTAACCTTTCTGAAAGATTATCAAATAACTGTTGGGAATCTGAATTATCATCTAGAATAATCCATTCCATTTTATCTTTTGTGTATGTTTGCGATTTATAACATTTTATCAATCTTGGTATAAAATGTTTGCGGTTAGCTGTAGTTGTGATAACGGATACTTCCATTTAAGTCACTAGTTAAATTATTGTTCGTAAAGAACTCAATTTTTACGGGTCTTTCTTCCCTTTCGTCCATTTCTTACCTTTCTATTTCGTGTTCTGGGTTGCGCTACAGATCCCCAAGCAGGTCCCATTTCTCTTTTTCTTCTTTCTAAATACTCTACCCGTTTTTTAATTACTCGTGTAGGAATTTGTTCTTCATTAACTACTTGCATTTGAATTAATTCTCTGCCCTCCGATCCATCCCTATGAGTTAATTCATTTAATCTTGCAAGTAATTCTGTCCTAAGTTTTGGTTGTGCCATATTATGTTCCCAATCAGCCCATGGACCATAGAAAGATTGTGCCCAAGGATTTAAATGAGGTGCTACAAATTGTAGAGTAGGTTCTTGACCCGGTTCTGGAGGAGATACCTCTTGAGGAATTGGAAACATTTGAGGTGAAGGAGGAGGTGAAGGCGGAAGAGGAGGAAGAGGAGGTAGAGGAGAAACTTCTTCTTGAGGTTTTGCTCTTGGTGTAGGAACAGGTAATTTAGCGATTAATTCTTTTATTGATTTAATTTTCCTTTGTGCATAATCACTTGTCTGCAAAGTTTCATATTGTGTAACTATATTTGCTATTATCCATTCAATAAATGCTCTGACAAAACTATCAGTTGATCCATTTTGACAGACTTCATATTCTAATTTTGCATTACTAATTGCATATTCTAAAATCAATCTAGCAGTATTCTCCTCTTTTATTACTTGATTATAATATGTGCTACCCATATAAGGTATAGATCTTATCCATACTAAATATCCATCAAATATTTTTTTGACAATAATATTTAAATTTTCGCCATTTATACGATCACTGCAGTTTACCCCTTCAAATCCATTTTTAAGAATTAAAATAATACGCTCATCTGGAGGAACTAAATGAGGCAATAATGCTAGTAAAGCAGTCTTTGCTCCCCTCTTTTGAATATCCCATAATTTATTATATTCTGCCCTAGATACTCTTTTCATCTCAAAAAAGTTTCCAGCAGTTGATTCTGCTAAATTCTTATTTTGACGATAGGCTAGATCCATCCCTACTCTAGAATTTTAATTTCTTTAATCTGTGTAGAATGAATCGTACTGAAAGTAATGTAACAAATGTTGAAGACTTAGAAGACTTAATTAATCGCATTAAAAATAATCTTGATGAAATTTTACCTAAACCTAGCGCTCCTGCAAATAATTCTCCTAGTAAAGTTTTCTTGGAAAAACTTCGGGGATTACACGATGATGTTGATTCTTTAAAAGAAATTATTGAAACTCGTGTATCATTTAATGCTACTCCGGTGCATTCAAGTTTGAAAAGAAAGAGAAAGACTCGTAAGACAAGACGCTAATTTGGTTCCCATCCCAACCATTTCTTTGGAACACCCGTTTTTGAAAAAAGTCTTCCCATTATAACAAAGGCACTTTCTGAAAATCCAACATTTATATTAGAAAATCCATAAATCATAAAATCTGTCAGTAAATTAATATTCAAATCATGCTTTTTAATGCCATACGATTCTAGTTTATCACTATCTATCAAATGAGTTCCCTTTCCCACATCAGGAAGTTGCAAAACTGGTGGATCGGGTATAGCCATTTTTGAATTTGGATATAGTTCTAACCATTTCCTGATATATGTAGGCGAATCACTTATAATATAAGTATTCTTCTTTTTATCTTCTGATATCTGCTGATATCCTTCTACATACATCTCAAATAGTCCTTCTACTCCTCTATCAGTTCCCCTTAGATGTACTAGACAATATGGTCTTTGAACATTTAATCTAGGAATTATTTCATTCGCAATAGACTGCTTAAAACGTAAATGATCTCCTAGAATTGCTGAAGACCACTGTCTTAATCCTTTAGAGCATGTAACAAGTATATCACCCGGAAATACTGCATTTTTTTCTGTAAGAAGTAATTTGTATTTATCGTCATAAGCTTCTATGGTTGATGGTTTCTCCAGCATTTCTAGTGTCCATGTTGATGGATACACAGAAGCTCCAGCTTTAGCCTTTTCAACAACTTCTTGAATAGTTATTGTTGGAATTCCTATTATTTCAAAATAATCTGAAAAATCTTCTTTCTCTTGCCCCCAGATTTTATCCCTCCAATCAACACAAATTGCTGCATTATTCTTTTTACAATAATTCAAAAGATGAGATAAGAGTTGGAGTCGGTCCGCAAATCCCTGCCATCCTTTCATTACAACAATTTGCATTTGCGTTTCCATTATTTTATTCTTGCTTTTTTTATTTAAGCAAAAAATAGAATAATAAAGTAAATGCGTATTTCAGATGGTAAACGGTCATTTTATGTAGATATTAATCAATTAAGTTATTTACTAAACCAACTAATAGTTCTAAAAGATAAATCATTTGACGCAATTCAGAGTTTCTTGCAGGAAACACTTGATAGTCGTAAAGTTGAAAAAGCTTTGATTATCGTAACTGCTCCTCAATATGATGTTTTGTTTTCTTTGAATCAAAAATAATGGCTGCATGTTTCAGTCTATCATCCCTTTCTGCTGGTGTTTCTTGTTTTGTTATTTTAGGAAAATTTAATAAAATCTTTGGTGCAAATATAATTGGTTGGACTGGTTGGACCGATTTGCTTTGGAAAAGACCCATTAATTAATTATTAGGATAAAATGCGGAAAATCATCCGCTCCTTCCAATAAGGCCTTGAAGCATCAAAGGAGATTGCTGCTCGGATCTTGTCACCCTTCTTAAACTCCATTTCGCTCTTTTCATCACGAGTCTTGATCTTAATGCTTGTATCGGCAGAGATAAAGGGATACTTAATCTTAATAGACTTCTGCCAAGATGGAACATAGATTTCCAACTTAGCTGTAGTATCATTATGCGTGTAATCTAGCAGATATCCTTCAATAATATCGTCTGTTGTCGGGCGCAGCGACTGTAGGGCGACCAGAAATGTATAGTCACGATCATGCTTCTTTGCAGCCTTAGATGCAGTGTTCAGAAGTTCCAGAAGATAGTCATTTGAGGTAATATCATGATTTTCACGAATAATCCACTTCCACACACGCTGATTTTGGATATCAGCATATCGGCGAAGTGGAGATGTTGCATGACAATAGATTTCTGCATTTAGACCATGATGACGAGTTTCCGGGGCTCCAGCAGAAATATACTCAGCTGATGACATTGCTAGAAACTTGAGGGTTGGATCAATCTTCTCAAGAATCTTCATCTTCTCCTCATTTGGTGCCTTATGAGAACGACAGATTCCTGCAGACCAATCCTTGAGCCTTAAAGCCATCTCCTTGTTGTAGAAAATCATCAAGGCTGCAATCCAATTATGAGAATCACTTGCGTCTGTATCCGGTGTGAAAACTTCGCATAATGTTCGCAGAATATCCTTATGTCCCGTATTGTTAATAGATTCGTATGTAAATGTCTCCTTATTCTTAACGACTGTTTCCCTAAAGACTGTGCTAAACACCTTGTTATTTGTTAGCGTAAAGATAAGACTCAAACCAAGACGCTCCCTGTCAGTAACAAGCGACCCATAATCTTCAGCCAAATCTGCAGGAAGCATATGACGCGGCTTCCGGCCATCTTGATATAGACTCTGACCTGTCGCTTTTGCAATCAGATCAATTGGATGATTTTCTGGTAGAATTTCCGCCACATCCGCAATTGTAATGATGCAATCTACTGAACCATCCGCCCTCTGCCTATAAGAAAACACATCGTCAATATCACGACATCCTGCAGGATCCACATTAAATGTTGGCCAATCCGTAATATCCATCCGATTTTCAACATCATAGGATACTGGCTCCAACGAAAGCGACTGCTTCTTTGTATATGCTGTGAAAGGTGAATAGAGCCAGTACAGTGCCTCGGCTTCAGCTAAATAATCACCTACAGGGCCAAGAATCTGCTGGCATGATCCCCTTGGTAGACTCTGATTAAGATCCCACGATTCAAAAGCAATTACTGCAAGAACGTTCTGATTTGGCTCAGTTGTTGAACCAACTCGGAATGGAGGAAATGCCTTATTCATCGGATGAAATAGATAAATTGGTACATTCTTTGCAGTAAAACCGTAACGTGTCTTATTTGTCACATCAAGGATGCCAACAAGGGGAGGATATTTTGCTCTCGTTGTTGTAATCCAAATTTTCTTGTTCTCGGGACCACCTCCTTGGCAGACTTGGTCCTCAGGAAGACACCGGTCTAGACAGGAGAATGGAATTTCAGCGCCATCAATTTCAAATTTCTTATAGTCTTTTGTCTTGAGAATAGGCATTTTTTCGGGTGACTTTTAGTTCTTGGTTTAAGTTATTCAATTTTTTACTAAATCTTTATTGTAATAAAATCTCTATGCATCTCATACTCAACTCCACTCTTCTTCAAAGAAAGCATCAAACATTCCTTATCTACATTTGACATTTTGTCCATAGAATAATCATCCGCAGCTCTGTATTCAAGATCAGGATATGCTGCAAATAAGTCTGCTTCAGAATATAAGACAGGTGATTGTGCCTTTCTAGCAGTCTCATATTGCTTCTGTTCTGTCTTCTTTCTACGTGTCTGTGATCTGTGGTTAAAAGCGCATCTAGAACCTTTGTCGCAAGGCATTGGTTTTCCTTTTTGAGGATTTCTCTTTCCACCAGGAAGTCTTTCTCTTTTATTAATCATCTTTCCAGCATGAAAATTGCACTCTTTTGGTCCATGGAACTTTTCACATGCATTTCGGCTGCAAGTGGCTCCACGAGAACAACGCGGCGCAACCTTATATTCAACAATTCCGTCACCAAAATTCTTAGCTTCCTGCGTTGCAGTACGGGATCTACTTCTTGATCTTGATCGTGATCTTGTCTTTGCCTTAGACTTGAAGAAATTAGGATCATTTTCTTCCATTATAACGGTCCAATTACGATTATTAAACTGTAAAAGTTTTGACATCCTATATTAGGTTTTGGAAATTTAAAATACTAAGATTAGAAATGCAGGCTTGCATTTTTTGTCTAGAAGATTTAACAGATATAACCCCATTAAATTTCTCTAAAGAAAGAATCTGTCCCTGTAAAATATATGCGCATGTTGATTGCTGGATGAAATATCAGTCGCATAAAGGTTATTTTGAATGCCCTATCTGTCATTTTACTATTGTTTCTTTAATTAGATCAGTTCCCATTAATATTCCCATTAATATTCCGACAGAACATATTATTTCAATTAATTTGTCTCAAGCACAACAAGGTATTAATTGTAATAACCGAGGACTGGTTGTGATAATTATATTATTTATTATTTTTATGACTACTTTTTCTGTTGTCTATATGACTAAGGCTTAAAATATATTAAATATTATTCGGAACTCATCTGTTTAATTTGTCTTACTAAATTAGGGATGCAATCTACGCATTTTCATAGAACTCATCAGACTAGAAAGAGTTTACATCATGTAACACATGCTTTAGCTCCAACAGAACGTCCTGTGCTCCAAACTTTTTGGACTGGCAAACATATCGGACGATTAGAAAGAGCATGTCTTCAATCTTACGTAAATCAAGGTTACACCGTGCATGTCTATACTTACTTACCTCTTGATGAATTTAGAGAACATATTCCTAGTCACGAACATATTCATGTTATTGATGCTCGTTTAATCCTTAATGAAGATCAACTCTTTGAATACCAAGGTCGTGCTCATCAGGGTAAGAGATCAAATGCTTACTCATTTTTGCCTTTTGCTGATCTTTTCCGTTTTACTATGTTACACAAGTTGGGTGGTAACTGGATGGACTTAGATATCTTTCTCTTGAAACCAATTCCTGCGGCAATTTGGAATCGTGATTATGTATTCTCATCTGAACGAACAATTCAAAAAGGTGCTTACAAGCAAAAGACTCCCGAAATTGTGGATATGGGATTCATCAAGGTTCCCGGTCCTGGTTCAGAGTTGACTACGTGGATTCTTGCACATATTCCTGAGAAACTTTTGGATTTAAAGACGCCTTTTGATTACATGAATTTATATCGTAAAGGTATTGCTGCGTGCAAGTTAGAGAAATTTGTTTTGCCGGCAAAGGCGTTTCTGCCCTTGAATTGGTGGGATGTTAAGGAGGCTTTTAATACGCGCGGTGGCTCTAATGCTGTCTGCTTTCCTAGCAAATATGGTGTTGATGGATTCTGCGTTCGTTCTCTGCGATCACCTAATGTGCTTGGCGTTCACTGGTTCCGCGCGATTCTAAGAAAAAGAGGCTTGCCTTATAATACTCTTAAAAATCGTAAGACTAAGAGTTCACTTTATGAAACTTTGATTCAACAAATTGAAGATGAAGGCGGTCTGCCACGCAATTCTATTTAATTATTTTCTTTTAGTAAAATGCCGCGCAAAACAAACGTTTATATACTTCGTCTTCTTGCAGGAAAATACTATGTTGGAACCTCGGTAAATCCTACAAAGAGAATTAAAGACCATTTTGCTGGAAGAGGTGCTGGTTGGACAAAACAGTACAAGCCTATTGGAGTTGAAGCGGTTCTTAATGGAGTTGATGTATTTACCGAAGATATGATGACTAAACACATGATGGCGGAGAAAGGTATTGATAATGTGCGTGGAGCATTCTATGTTCGTAATGAAATACCGGAACCCGAGCATAAAATGATTCAGCGTGAAATTTGGTCAGCAACTGGTGTTTGTATGCGTTGTGGTCGTGCCGGTCATTTTGCTCATGCATGCGAACATATAAGAGATATTGAAGGTCGTTTTATTACAAGTTGGCAGAAATGTGTGCATTGTGGCTCTTGGAAAGATGAAGTTTGCTCTGATAAAAATCACAATTTAAAATAGGATGTCTTGTGACCAATGTGCTAAAGTTGGAATTGCTAAATTTTGCAGCATGGGACAACCTTGTTTTCAGTGTAATGGCAGAAAAATTAAGTGCACATATGGTGTTCCTTTAACCGCTAATAATGTACTACAACCTTTTAAAGAAGCACTTACTAAAGGTGCTCAATCACCCAAAAAAGAATTTACATCTGCAGAAGTTGCCGCTGGTGCTGCGTCACGTGCAGGATCACCTGCTTATGAAGTATCAAATGCTGAAAATTCCAATGTGGAAGAGGCTAAACAAGCCGCATTAAGACAAGAAGTTGTTGCTATGACTAAGAAAAGTCAATTAAATAAAAATAATAAGAATAAAAAGAGAAAGTCTCGTAAGTCTCGTAAATCTAAACAGAGTAGAAAACTTAAACACAAGTAAGTAAACAGGGAAGATTCTTCTTAAAAGAGGTATATGCCTTGAGATAAAGAGCACCTGTTCCTGGATAGTACAAAGAATTCTTCCACCTTGGAATAATTCTTTTGATTGTAAGCAGCCAAAACCTTAGTAAAATCTTTGTTAATCTCTGCTTCTTTTGAAGATCTGGGTTTTTTGCTGCAAGAGATGTGTAAAATTTGTAATACTCAAGAGGAACCACCTTTCGGATCTCTGTAAGAATGTGCCCAGTCCTTGGAAGGGAAAAGAAATACTCCAACTCTTTAAACTTATCGCTCTTACCTAAAATCATAATTGTATGAGAAGGATTTGTTGGATCAAATGCGTTTGATTCTACAAACTGCTTGAGATAGCGGGGCTTCTTGAAGATAAAGAGTCTTAAAACCTGTGTCTGCAACTTATAATAGTTTGGAGTAATCTTGAAAATCTCAAGAATCATTTCATAACGGTGCAAAAGAATCGCTTTGGAGACCCAAATATCATATTCATCTTCATAGATACGCACTCCTTTGTATCGGATCTGCTCAAGTGCATCTTGCAGATTATAAAGTGATGACTTCGGATTGTTAATTGCATTTGTTACCTTCTTAATTAGCCGCTCCTCATTCACAATCTTAGAAGGCATTTTGACGACACCCTATATTCTTATAGGGTTTTAATTCAATTTTTTGGGGCCATAAGATAATTAAACTTACATAATATAGGATGAGCGAAAATACTAGAACAAAGTTAAAAAATTTACTAGTTGAAAAACACGGTTCGGCAACTTATGCTTTTTACCGTAAAATCCAAGAAGAGCTTCCAGATAAATTTTTAGTAGGTTCTTCTTATGATAAAAATAATGCGGAAATTGAAATAATCTTAGATGAAATTAGTAAATTATTTACACATCCATCTGGAATGTCTAGTAAAGAATATTATAATAGTTTATCTGAAGGAAAAAAAAGTTCTTTTTTTTCAAATTATAGATCTAAGCCTGTCTTAAATGACTTGCGAAGAGTATATGGTGTACCTCCTCCTATGGTTCCACGTGCATCAACTCCTCCTTCAGCAAGTGACAGACAACAGGCTTTATTACAAGCAACACCTCCCCGCCCTTCCCGCAGAAGTCGTAAGACTCTTATGAGAAAATCCCGCAAAAATAGAAAGTAAATTGACTACATCTTAGCATCTAAGATAAGGTCAAATTATAGAATAGGATGCAAGAGGCATTTTTTGATACTCCTGACTTGATTGAATTCCTTGAACAAAATAAAATGATGGCTGAATTTGAAAGAGTTATAAATAATGACGGACCTTTAGAATTCACGCAGGAAAATATTCTAGGTGATTATTTTACTGATAAACGCAATATTCGTTATTTTATCATTTGGAAAAGAAAAAGAATTATTTTTACTGCAAGAATGTTCTTACCTTTCGGAAAAGGAACAACTGGCATAATTACAATGGTTCATACAGATAAAGAATATAGAAGAAAAGGTATCTGTTCATCCTCTTTTAAAAAGATATTTCAAGAATATCCTGTTAAAAAATGGTATTTAGAACTTCATAAAGATAATATTTCGGCATTTCTAGCATATATGAAAATTGGATTTGTTCCTACTACTAAACAGCATAATCCTGATATTATTTGTATGTCTTACTCATAGTCCCGAAAAGTAATTCCAACCGGGAAACGTGGAATGTTATCCTCCGACAACTCTTGGTACCTAACAGTCAACTCCTTTCCAACATATGACTGTGCCTTCTTGAAGAGAGCAGCCCTTTCCTCATGCGTTCCCCTCGGCCTAACATGAAACTCCTTACCCTCCTTTGTCTTGCAGATCCAAATGACTAGACCCTTCTCAATACCCTGTCCATCTGTGAAGCCAATAACCGGATACTCAGCATCCTCAAACTCCTTGTACTTCTGCAGATCATTGGACCGAGAACCCAACTGATATAGACCCTGTTTGTTCCTTACCATCAGACCCTCATTGCCCTCTAGCACAAACTTGTCATGAAACCCCTTCAGATCTTCCTTCTTCTTGCACTCTTCAGTGGGTAGAAGGTGAACCTGCGTAAACTTGTTCTTTGAGAAGAAATCCTTAAGAGTTGCAAGACGCTCCTCAAACGGCTGGTCATTCACGCAGTCATAGACCCACAGATTCACAAACTTAAGCTGCTCCTTATCTTCAGCCGTGAACTTCTTCTTCTTGACAAGACCTACAAACTGCTGGAATGACAACTTTGTAGAATAGACCTCTCCATCCAGAATCAGACCTGCCTTGGTAGCAGGAGCAAGTTCGGCAATAATATGCTCTAGACCTGTGAATGCCTTGCCATTGCGGCTAGTTAGAGCATTATTGAAGAAGATTGAGCGAACTCCGTCCAACTTCGCCTGCACATAGCATGGAAAGATGATTTTCTTACCCGCCTTGTGATAATCTAGCGCAAGCATAGGACTAATTGTCTTGTGCGCTGCAACAGCATTATCGGATGCTAGACCCGGAACCTGTGCATTACCCAGGTTCTCAGCATATCCACCTTCAACCTTTCCCTGCCATGTTGACTGTGCATCTAGCAGAGCCTGCTCATAAGGTGTAGTCTCGTTCTTCTTGCCGAGATTCTTGCCCTTTGTGATCTCCTTCTCATTTACAACCGTCTTTCCATCAAGATAGCCGTAGGAGACGCGGATTAGAGCAGTTCCTCCTCCTGCTGCAGCAGGGCCCTGCTTAATTACTTCAATTTGCCAGATCTGGGTCTTACCAGTCTTGGACTTGCTATACAGCTTGGGAAAATTACCATTTGCGGGAGTTGCCATCTTATATTTTCTTGTTATCTCTACTTCAAGTCTTGTGGGGGCTAGTAATTCAATTTTTTGATTGCGGCTTTCTGCTGTCACTAGACGACCATTTGTTGTTGACAGACGACCATTTGCTGCATTCAGACGACCATTTGTTGTCTGTAGACTACTATTTGTTGCATTCAGACGTCTGTTACCAGCAAATGCCGCTTCAAGACTGTCATTCCATTCAGCAGATTTTGATTCTAATTGACGTGAAAAACGGGTTAACCAGTTCTTTCTTTCTCTAATTTCAGGAGCATTTACTTTTGTTTTTGAGTATAAATTAATGACTTTTTTAAGAGTCAAGCGGTTCTTATTAATATTTCTTGAATTACGGGTCTTTGCTCTTTGAATAATTGGTTCTAGCCTAGAATCAATTATTTCGCCAAAGGTGGCTGGTTTATTCTTTAAGATTGGATCCATCCTATCTAGTTAGATGATTATTCCGCCTTTGCCTTTTGTTGCGGGGCAAAAGGAACAAAGTTATTTAGACGCTTGAGGTTTCCTACATTGGCTTTTCTTGAGATAGCACGCACTTCCGTGTAACCATCCTTCTTCTTGGCCTCCCAGAGAATTAATGCATCTCTTAGCGCCTGCTCACGAGGAGAACGACCCGCGGCACCAGTGGTAATTGTCTTGGAGTGGGAAGACATCTTTCCACCCTCTGTGCCGTGAAGTGTTGTAATAGTAGCCTGTCCTCTGCTCCTTTGCTCAACCTTGATGAACCAGAGATACTTTGTCGTATTAACCATCTTCATTAGCATAGCAAATGAACCTGTAGCAGGGGGAGCACCTACTGCTCTACGAGTGTATCCACGCTTTGATGCACCCAAAAGATTGCCTAATGTTGCCCCAGCAGCTGACTTGGACACCTTTCTAGAGGCTCTTGATCCACGGCTTTCCCTGCTTGAACGACTTGACTTGCGGCTCTCTCTGCTGGCACGGCTTGACTTACGAGATGCACGGGATCCACGAGATCCACGGGATGAGGCACGAGATCCTGCAGGTGAAGGCGGCGCGGAGTGCTCCAAAGATGTAGCTAATGTCTTAACCCACTGTGCGTGACCCATTGCCTTTTCGCCTACTGTTGATCTCATACTACCATCTTTCTTGTACCAACGGGAAGCGGCCTGCTGGGCCAAGGCAAGATTCGCCTTACGGTTGTCTCCACGACGCGTGTATCTACCAGAAACAACACCACCTTGGATTCTATCAATCAGAGGCGGAACAACGGTACCCGTCATCTCAGGTCTTCTGGAAAAAAGTTGACCAACCTTGCTCATTCTATTTAAGCACGAGAATAAAATAGGTTAGAAGCAAATGTCTACGCAATCAGTTAAAGAGAAGATTTTGACCGCGCTTCACTCCTTGAAGCAAAAGGCAGTGGCTGAAAATGAGCCTTTTAAGGTTCGGGCATATAATAAGGCAATCAAGGAAATTGAAGGAGTTTCCAGCATCCAGTCTGTTGAGGATATTAAGGGTTTGCCGGGGATTGGTGCAAAGATTCAGGCAAAGATATCTGAAATTCTGGAAACTGGATCACTGCAGGAAGCCACCGATGCTGCTGAAGCCTACTCCCTAGATGCATATAACGCACTCCAGGAAGTTCATGGAATTGGTCCTGCTAAGGCTCGTGATCTCATCACAAAGCATAAGATTCTTACAGTGGATGCCTTGAGGGCTGAAGCTGATAAAAATCCTGATTTGTTGACGTCTTCGCAGAAGATTGGTCTTCATTTCCTGGATGACTTGCAGAAACGCATTCCTCGTGCTGAAATGGAAAAGCATGAGGCATATGTGCGGAAGATTCTACCTCGGGAGTTTGAGATGGCTGTCGTAGGTTCTTATCGTCGTGGTGCTGTAACTTCAGGTGATTTTGATGTCATGATCACAAGTCATACTCTTCCTGAGGCTGCTGCTGCATCTGCCTTTCAAGATGTTATTGAACATTTTGAAGAAATGGGATATCTTAAGGCAGCATTCGCTAAGGGTGCTCATAAGTATATGGGTGTCTGCCGTCTACCTAAGGTGCATACTCATCGGCATATTGATCTTCTTCTCTGCAAGCCTGAGGAGTATTGGTATACTATCCTTTACTTCACCGGCTCTGATGTATTTAATGTGTCAATGAGAAAGATGTGTCTTCAAAAGGGATATTCACTCTCTGAGCATGGTCTGAAGATTATGCGGGAAGGTCTTCCTGTTCCTCCTCTGATGAAGTCTGAAAAGGATATCTTTGACTTTCTGGGCTTCACATATGTTAAGCCGGAAGACCGAGGGAAGCCGCTTGAATAAGCCATAATTTGACATCCTCATTCAATTTAAGATGTTTAGTTTGATTTATAGTAAACCACCCAATTCCTGAATGATCTTTTTCACCGCGGTTAAGTTGCGGGGGTTCATCCGTATGAATAACTCCGATCCAATATGGTCTGCATCTGAGGTAGATTGGTCCGCTTGTTATTTTATAATGAATCCACTCCAAATATCCTGATTCTTCTTTCACTTCTCTGGTCGCAGTTTCCAATGAATTGATATCAAAGGTCTCTGCATGACCTTTTGTAAAACCCCATTTACCTGTTCTTTTGCTTTGAACTAGTAAAATCCTGGACTGACTATCAAGCAGGATGATTCCTGCGCGTTCAGATTCCATCTACTCTGCCAAATTATTTTCTAATCCCAGAATATAAATGTCAGCAACACGTACTCGCGCATCAAACAGACGTGGTGACCAGTATTTTGTGAATATCGTTGCGCTAGCCGTTGCAACCTCAGGCAACGCCAATGACGTATATGACTCAACGGGTGCCTCATTGATGACTACAACTAGCTTAACGGCTCTGCAGCTCGGCTTCACCGGCGCCTCCCCCGCTGCGGGCACAGTTATGGTTCGTGATATGGGCACGCAGGTCACAGTTCCGGGCGACTACCAGGGTGCCAGCGGTAACACGGCTCGTCGCGTTCTCCGCAAGGTTCAGCTCATCGCGTCGGATGCATCTTCGCTCAACACCGCTGCTAATAACAATATTAATGAAGGTGTCAAGGGTACCGCTACAGGAAGTACGGTTACAGCACAGGGCAATGTTGCCAATCCTGGTTATGGCTGCTTCTACATTGAAGTTGGTGGCATTGCGCCTTCCAACAACGCGGTTGGAGGCGTGAACAAGTGGGCTTCCCTCTCCCTTCCGCAACTTTAAACTTTGTAAAAATTATATTTATTATACCGATTTTAAGCATATAATATGTTTAAAATTGTTTCATGGCTTTTTTGCAAATAAGAATAAACCAATAACAATCTAGCAGAAATAATGTTATTAATGCTGCTTTTGTTTTAGCGTTTGGATATTCATTGATTATAATGATTTGCCAAAAATAATCCCAAATACGGAACTTTGTAAATGTTACCATAAATGCAATCCTATTTACTAATCCTAGTCCCTTACCTACTCTGATTACTCTTTCCCTGAATAAAGTCATGAATCCAAGAAAAATTGTGCTTATTTCCATATTAACGATTGCATTTGTCTGCTGACTGAATATCTCATACTGCACATTTCTTACAGATGTTAGAAAGAGTATTGTTGAGACATGATGAATGAACATATCCAATTGTGTTGTATAGAATAAATCAATGTAAACATATGTTGATATAAGATGATTTATTGTGGTATATGCTTGGATATATGAAAGACCTAATGCTAGGGTGGAGACTGTTATTGAAGATGCACTCTTTATAATCTCATATTGTCTATCCATCTAAGGATAAGTCTGTAGGAAACTTTAGGCACATTAGGTAGAAATGCCTAGACATGCAGTAAAAAAAATAGTACCTGCTTCACAAACTCTTCAAGTTCCTGCTCAACAGTCATTTCCTCCGCAAAAAGAGGAGCAAAAAAGATCAGTTATTGGAGATGCGCTTGTTTCTGGTCTGGGATCGGGTGTTGGATTTAGTTTAGGGAATGCTCTTGTAAGATCATTTTTTACTTCTTCTGCTTCTTCTCCTGCATCTGCACCATCTTCATCAGCTGCCCCCGATGATTGCAAAGATGTCCAAAAACAGTTTCTAAAATGTAGTGAAAAATATGATAGAGAAACTTGCAGAGATATTCTGGGTTATAATCAATGTCCTGTGGATTAATATTATGTTTGTTAGATAGAAATGTCCAGTTTCAATATGTTTGTTGGTGTTATGGTATTTTATGCTGTATTATCTTATATTATCATGCCCGCTGCTTTTTATTTTTTTGTTGAAAAAAATCTTAATTCTGCAGGAAATGGTTTTATTGTAGGAAGTTTACTTTCTGTTGTGCTATGGTTAAATTTCCGCTCTATTATACTTAAGTAGAGTTAACACGAATAGGCCAGTTTGAAAGGAGACAATCAAAGCGCTTCAGAATGACTTCCTGAATGCGGTAATCACGAAGTGTCTCCGGCGAAAAGATAACTGCAGGAACTCCCGGAAAGTTGAACTGTACCTGCTCAAACGGCTTCTCATCCGCAGAGATTAGAGTAACAAAGTCACGCATATATGCAAACATCTCATTTGTGTTAAGAGACTGCTGGTGCTTGATCTTCTCATCCTTATTATTGTAGGTCAGACCAAAGAACTGACCATCTGGCTTTACATGGATACTATCATCCTTTCGGGGATCAGCAAAGTTACGAATTACATTGATTGAGAAACCAGCACTTACAGGAGATTCATAGATTGACATTTCGGATTCACACACTTGATTATTATATAGTCAAATGTCTAATCAAATTTTTTAGTTTTACAGAAAAAATGAGTTTCTATCTTACTTGCAAGACGGGTCCACAAAGTAAGAGTAATAAGGATAATATAAATCACTGAAGCAAAATGCAAGAAACGCATAAACTGTGGCAAGTCCTTGACTCATTCCATTTGAAGTATTGAAGCACCAAGATAAACGCGCAGCTCCAAATCTAACAAGAAAAACAAAAATTGTTCCTAGAAGAGCAACTAGAGAAATAATACCTACTAAACCGGCTTCCTGAGGATCTACCATCTAATATAAACATAGAATAGATGGCTGATATATCACAACTTTTATTCTCTTTGACTCTCTTGCAGATCTGGTGGATTTCTGTTTGGGGTCTTTTTGATCTTACATTGAGAAGATTTGTTGGTCACAAACCTCTTAATCATGTTATCATTTATTTAGTCTGCATGGCTGCTATTTATACATATTTATTGGCTGATCCTTCTTCTGTGATTCATCTATAACTGCGTTCTTCCAAATCTCAAGATCTGCATAATACTTTACTATCTGATCTTCATTTTGCTTTTTTACTTCCTTGCACTCTCCACAAACGTTACATGAACCATATCCATCTTCCCACTCAATAATATGCTTAGATCGGATTGGCTCTGGCTTTTCTGGAAAGTTTCTGTAATCCCGGTGTTTTGGATACAGCGTCTCATTATACTTTACTACATGATGGTCATCTGGTAAATAATAAGGATAAAGGGTTGGAAATAGATCATAATAGTACTCGGCTGTATTGCCAGGAGGGGATTGCCAGATAATTACCAGTCTTTTAGTTCTAGCAGGATTTAGATGCTCTTTACCATACCAAGTTGGAAAACGGGGCATTTGTTATTTAAATTAAACAGTTGAAGCCTCAATTTTTTCAGGAGACCTTAGTTGAAGTTGTGATTGTCTACGCTCAACTATTGTTATCTGCCTTTGAATCTCTTTGGTACCTCTTTCTTCATTTGGTCTCTTTCTTCCAATAATCATGAAGCAACAGCATGCAAGAATACAGAATCCAAAAATTGCAGATAAACCAATCGCAGCATTATATCCTTCAAGAATTGGTCTATCTTGATAGACAATTGTTATATTTGTTGAAGGAAGCGGCGTAAATGAGGGAGTTGCTGTTAATGTTGATGTTTTCGTTGCAGTAAACGTTGCAAGAGATGTTTTTGATGCTAAGGCTGAAGCAGAGGATGTTGCTGTTGCTGATGCTGAAGCTGAGGCAGAGGCTGAGGATGTAGCTGTTGCAGATGCAGAGGATGAGGCTGAAGATGTTGCTGAAGCAGAGGCTGAGGCTGATGAAGAGGCTGTTGAGGTCGCAGTTGCTGAGGCTGTTGAGGTTGCAGTTGCTGAGGCTGTTGAGGTTGCAGTTGCTGAGGCTGTTGAGGTTGCAGTTGCTGAGGCTGTTGAGGTTGCAGTTGCTGAGGCTGTTGCAGCAGCAGGGGCACCACCAGTGATGATCAGAGGGCAGCAGAACTGATCTGTTGTAGAGTATAGACCACTAGCAAAAATACATCCATAAGAGGCGCCTCGTAAATTACAATTTGGTCCATTGATAATTTCCCAACTTGATGCAGCTGTTGAGCAGAATTGTTGCGCATTTGCTTGAATAAATGAGCAATCAGGATTGCCCTGATTTGCTGGACAGCCTGACATAGTATGGGTTAATTGTGTAAAATCTGAGCATCCATATTCAGCAGCCGCTAAAGAAAAGATACCTATGAATGAAAGGAGCCTTAACATTCTACTTTAACTTCCGATTTTTGGTTTATCTAGAAATGCAAGCCGAGCTGCCCTCAACTCTTCTCTTGTTAACTGCTTTGTCTCTTCTTTTGCCTCAGGTTCCGCCTCTTTAACCTCCTCTGCAGCAAGAGATGCCATAATAGCGTCTTCAATCTCCTTAGATTCAGCCTCCTCATCTTCCGCATCCTTGATATTTAGAAGATCAATCTCATAATCAATCCGCGGATAGACTGCTCCAATAATCTGATCCATATCATATCCTTCAATAAAGGCTGTTGCTGAATCAATGTACTCTTGGTCTACACTAAGACCAGAATCAAGCGCACTCTGAATCTTCTGCTGGATCTCTTGCAAGTCAGTAGTTTCATGTCCTTGAGTCTTCTCATTTGAAATGATATCATCAAGACCTACAATTAGTAGAAGCGATCTCCGAGCATTAGGTGTTAGACCAGGCAACTGCTCCATGACTTGCTCAAACAGATGATTTCCCGCATCTTTTCTGCTTTCTTCTTTTGCCTCTTCCAAACCTGCGCCTTCTAGACTTGCCTTAATTGCAGCCTCTAGCATATTATTATTACTAATATCAATATGCTGGATTGTCGCTAGAGTATCATATTCAAATTGCTGCCGATTTCGTTTTGGAGGCATTTTCACTGCACTAGTTTCTTACAGTCATCTGTTTCAATTTTTACGGGTCTTTCTTTTGCTCTTGTTCTTCCTTTTACTATTTCTATTTCCAGACTTTGGCTTCTTTCTATTTGGTTCTTTATTTCCATTGCCGTTTCCATTATTACTTCCATTATTACTTCCAACATTTGAAAAATTTAATTGGGGATGTCCTCTTTGTCTTGGTGCTGGTTGAGGCATCATATATTTTGGTTCTCTGTTTTCTATCTCAGGTGGGGCGGCTGGTGCTTTTGCAAACCTTACAGGACTTCCTGCTGCATTAAAAGGGTCAGGTTCATTTTCTTTCTCCATAGGCTCCCATGTAGTAATGACTCTTCTATGCTCGGGATCTGTAAGAATTGCACGAATCATCAATTTTGCATACCACAGTTTAAAATCAAGTGATTTTTCTTTATTTGATTCTAAGATTTTTCTTCCTTGTTTAGTGGACATTGTACCAAATGCTTCAGCCATTCTTGGGATCGCAAGATACTCATCTAATTGAACCTTTTCTTCTTCTGTTAGTTCATCAAATACAGGCTTCAAATGCGGATTTTCTTCTACAATTTTGGCAATTGAACTCATCTACTTTATGTTTATTCTTTTATTGAAAGTTTGTTAAGTATTTTTCGTAAAGCGGTGGAAGATTTTTATTATCCTTAATTGCAATAATTTCAAATTCTTGATTCCTTCCAAAAAGATCCTTGCATGTCTTAATTTTATCTTCAATGTTTGAAATATCTGTAAATTCTTTACTATTATATTCTTGATGTGCAAAATTTTTTAATTTATTTGATATAAATTCAGAATTTCCAAAATAACTTAGATGCCAGCCACTATTATAAAATGCATGATTAGTTACTTCCCTTATTTTATTAAAAGTTAAATCACTTTGCTTGTACCATCCATATTTCATAATTTTAGAATGATACCATTTTGATACAATTCTACATCTTAAATTATAATAATAAAGGTCTTGCTCTAAGGATACCAGATCAAATGGAACAACTTGTTTATTTTTTATTCCTCGTAATAATTCTGGATTTGGTATTTCATCAAGATCAGAAAGAATCAAAATATCATCTTCATTAAGTTTAATATGATCTAAACCTTCAGAGATACAATCTCTTTGATAATTTTCATTCTTCCAGTACTCATTTTTTTCTATGCTGCATGGATATTTATGAGGCAATTCTACGATAATGTGAATAATTTTATCATTAAATTGTTTAAATCTTTCTGCATTTTCTTTAAAAAATAAAGGTTTTTCTTTACCAACATGTGTTTGATGTGCTTCAACAATTATAAAATAATCTACATAAGGATCTAACAAATTAAGTCTATAGTTTAACATTTCAAGTTCATTATAAAATGTGAAACAATCAACTATTTTCATTATTCTTGGAAATTTATTATTTTACTTTTTTAAACTTGCTTTCTTGTACGCTTTCTTTGTTTACGACTACGTTTTCTTGATTTCTTATTTCCGTTTCTTGCATTATATGCATGCAAGAGTTCTTGAATTTTCTTTAATCTATCTTGATCCGGACCCCAAATCTGTAATCTATCCATTATTCTATCCACTTCTTTGACTGCTCTTTCCAATTGAATCTTCTCCTTATCAGGATTTCTTGCAAGAATCATTTGAACTATTTCTAAACACGCTCTTTCAGCCGCTTCTGGTAGAACTCCTTGACCGTAACAACTTAATGTATATAAATCTGCACCTTTTTCCAAAAGTGCATTAAAGATAACAGGTCTTGTGTGTCTTGCAGCAAGATATAATGCAGTTTCATTACCTTGGTCTTTCTTTTCAGGATCTGCCCCCGAATTAAGTAGTTCTAGTGCAACTTCATCCGCATCATTTTGAATTGCAATAAAAAGTGGAATCTCATTTCCATTTCCATTCACATCTGCTCCAGACGATAGCAGGAGTTTTACTGCAGGAAGTTGTTTATGTTGTGATGCAATCCATAATGGCGAATAACCTGTATTATCACCCATGTTAATTGTAGCACCCTTTTCTAGCAGAAGTTTCATGACTTCAACGTGACCATTTTGCGCAGCCCAATAAATCGGTGTTCTTTGAACTTTATCCAATGTGTTAGGATCAGCACCTTCTTCTAAGAGTTTGGAGACTTCTTTTACATTACCTATTTCCGCTGCCTTTGCTAAAGGTCCAAGACCGTAGTCCCACTGTGGTTTTCTGCTCATCTACTTATTTAGATAGAAAATCAGCGTAAATTTTCATAGCATTTCGCATACCGGGTGTTTGAAATTTATGATATTTTGCCCTATAATACATGGTTCTTGCAGTTTGCTTCTGTTGCTTTCTTGTTTCTTTACGAAGACGTCGGATGGTATTACGCGCTTTCTTTGCAGTTCCATATCCTGCCTTAATTCTTGGAGGATTTTTAGGGTTATTAAAGACACCCATCTACTATTATTATTTTTAATGTTTGCATTCCTAAATATTTAATATTTACGAATGTGATATAATGATTTAACGCTAAAACCAAACAATAAAGATGCGGAGGTTTCTAGTTGCTGTAGGCAAGTCCACCCATGCCAGACATGATACGGAGAACGTTGTAGTTCACGGCGTATACGCGGACCTTGGCCGTGTTCGTTGAGCTGACCGTGTTGTTGGTGAGCGTCAAGAGGAGCGTGGCGTTGTCAATGCGGGAGAAGTTGCATGAGCCTGAGGGCTGGTGGTCCTCCGGCTTGAGGGCAAAGGAGTAGACGTTGATGCCAACAGCCGGCACGTTGGTGTGGTGCTGGTAAGGCTGGACCAAGTTGAAGTACTTGCCTTCACGCTCGGAGAAACGGTCGTGGCCGTTGAGCTGGATCTTGGCCGTGACTACAGGGTTGTTTCCGGCAAGGCCCTCAACGCGGGTGAGTGAGTAACCAGAGTCCAAGACTGATCTGTCCCACCAGTCGGAGTAGTTGAAAGGCTGCATGCCCTTCCAGGCCGCGGGGGTGACATCGTCGCAGGCAACGAAGGAGTCACGCTGGACTACCCACACAAGCTCCTTCGTGGGGTGGTTGAAGTTGAGCTTGATCTTGTTGTTGGAGGACGTGACTGACTCAGCGCCAGTGTACTGGAGCTGCTCAATGAGGTACTCGTGGGAGACCTGGGCGAAGCGGCGACGCTCGTCCGTGTCAAGGTAGATGTAGTCAACATAGAGGGAGGCTGAGACGAGGCCAGTTGAGGCAACGCGGGTCTTGATGGCGTTGTTTGTCGCGGAGCCCGTGACGTTGTCCCAGCAGAGGTACTTAACATCCGTCATCTCAAGGTTGATCTTGACCTCGTGGTACTGGAGGGCGATCAAGGGGAGCGCAAGGCCCGGGTTACGGCAGAACCAGAACTGGAGCGGGATGTAGAGCGTGTACTCCGGGGCGCAATTCCTGACCTCAGATGAGGCACCAGGCTCGCCGCCCGTGCAGTAGTTGTCGCAGCCCTCGCCACCCTGTACGAGCAAGTTAACGAGTTCCGGAACGTTGCCAACCATCTCCGCATAGCCAGACTGCTTGCCGGGCTCCTGTGTAAGTTCATTCCACACGTGGAGCCAGTCGCCGTAGTGCTTGTCAATGCGCTGGCCGCCAACCTCGAGCTCAACTGAGTTGATGAGGTTGTGACCGACGTAGTTGAGCCAGCGGAACTGGGCGCCAGAGCCGTCGGAGGCCTGGAGAGTTACCTGCGGGAGCGTGGCCTGGAGGTAGATGCGGTGGATCAAGTCGCCGTTGCGGCTGATCGTGCATGTAACGCGCTTGCCGAAGTTAGCAGTGCCGTTGAAGGTCTGCTCAATCGCCTCCATCGCGAAGTTGGTGTGACGGCGGTACACAACCTTGAAGAACGTGATCTGCGGGTTACCTGTTAAGTAGATGTCCTGAGCGCCATAGGCTACGAGCTGCATTAAACCACCACCTCCCATTTGTTATATTCATCGCAAAGAAAATAATTTGGCAGATTTGGGAAATTCTGACTTTTCCCGAAAAATTTCTGGATCACCGGGGGCTACCGGGAGCCAGCAACCCGGGGGATTCATGTGTCCAAAAACCGCGAACTATCTTTTTGAACATCCACATAAGGATGGCTCCTCATTAGTAGATAGCCAAATGTCTGGACAAAAACCTTTACACATGGTTCTCCAAACAATGGAGGCTCCAACTCAAGAAGTCACAGATATGCCCACCACATTGGAGGCATTCCATTCTGAAAAGATGAGGACTATGAATGAACGTCTTTCAAAAAGAAGTGTTTTAGAGAAGGAGATTGAAAAGAAGGAAGCACAGATTGAAGCCTTTAAAGGTGCTCTTCATTCTGATGAATATAGACTCTTGCAGGAAGAGTTACAAGATTTAGAACAACAAGTTGTCCATTTGAATAAAGATAATGAGCGTCTTGACTATTTCTTGCAGGTTGGTGATATTTTGTTCAATTATTATGAAAGTCAAGAGAAAATTGCATCCGGGAATCACACAAAATCCAAAAAAGCTCCTAGCAAGTTAAAGACTCCTCAAAATTCAGTTTTGAATTATTTTAGTTCAAATGACGGGTCTGCTGATACACCGACAATAGAACTTATAGATAAGATTGAGGTTAAAAAAGTTAAGAAGGCTCGGGATATTGAAGATTCTAACGGTTTGCAGCGTGATAAGGCTCTTGAAAAGTATTTAAGTATCATTGAACCAACTTCTATCCGTGGAGGAATTCTGCCTGGCTCTGGTATTGAACCTGATTTTGGTGCATGTCCTCATTGTCCATCCGCTGAGATGGTTTTCTATCATAATGAAGCTACACTTGGTTGCCCTGAATGTGGATATCAAGACTTTATCTTGGTTGATTCTGAGAAGCCTTCTTACAAGGATCCGCCCCGTGAAATCTCCTATTTTGCTTACAAGAAGATCAATCACTTTAATGAATGGTTGGCGCAGTTTCAAGCAAAGGAAAGTACTGAGATTCCTCCGGATGTTTATGAGAACATTCTAGCTGAAATCAAGAAGGAACGCATCTTAGATCCTAGAACTCTGAAGCCTCAAAAGTTGCGCGAAGTCTTGAAGAAGTTACACTTAAACAAGTTTTATGAGCATATCCCGCATATCTTGCATAGAATGAACGCGTTCTGTGCTCCGACCATGTCAAGAGAAATGGAGGATAAGTTGCGTTATATGTTCAAGGAAATTCAGCCATCTTTTATTCGTCATTGCCCTCGTGGTCGTTCAAACTTCTTGTCATACTCATATGTATTATACAAATTCTGCCAGCTATTAGAACTAGATGATTTCTTACCTTGCTTTCCCTTACTAAAAAGCCATGAAAAACTCTATATGCAAGATAATATCTGGCAGAAGATTTGCGTTGACTTGGGTTGGGAATTTATTAGAACAATTTAATTTGTAAAAATAGGAATGGCGAATATAAATCCAATTGGTCTTGGTTTACCTTCAGAATCTGTTAAATCATTAGGTGAATTATATTTAAGTTTGGGTTCTACTCCCATAAGTAGGAAAAAGATAAGCCAAAAAAGACCTCAACAAAAGTCGCAAAATAAAATAACTTTCGCACGTAATAGGTGGTATAATATTCCTAAAAATGAAAATGGTAGGAAAGCACCCACAACTATTCATCAGTTGCCTAATGGAAGAGGTGGTTTTAGAGAAAAGGCACTTTTTACTAATAATGTTAGTAATATAAATAGAAAGCCTACTGGTGAAAAGTGGACTCCCAATAATGCCCGCAAAAAGGCATTAAATCTTCAAAATGAACTTGCTAAGAATGAAAATAAAACTAGAAAGATTCATAGAATAAGAAAATAATTCGTTTAATTAGAAATGTCTGGACCAATTGGACTTGGATTAGGTAATGGAGGTCCATCATTAGCCGAGTTACTGCAAGTTCCTGCTCGCCCACAAAATTCTAAGTATACTGAAATTATGAGCAGAATTCCTAAGAAATATTTATGGACATTTGTAGGTTCATATAATTATTATAAAACTTATGAAACTGAAGAAGCAACAGAAGCATTTTTACAAAGAATTTTAGATAGAATAAACAGGGTTCCTGCATCTTCAAGTAGTAGAAAGCGTACGAGAAAGCGCAAGCAGATTAAGTGATTTGAAAAACATTCTGTGTATGCCCACGATAAAGACATATCCACATTGAACAATTCCCAGTATTACATACAATATATTGAGACTTGGACATAATAATTGTTATTGCTAAGAATAGTTTTGAAAATCGCAAATTTTGATTAATATCAAAATGGTCTACTGTTGCTTTTTGTCTAGGTATATGACGAATTTCATCATGGAAGTAGAAGGAATTTGGTAACTCTAACATTTTCTGCAAGAATTCTGTTTCATCACTTTGGACTAAAAATCGGACATTAGGATTTTGTTGTTTTATTTGTTTAGCAGCTTCTAACAAGGATTCATATGAAGGAAGAGTAACTTCGGTTGCTTTATCATTTCCTCTATAAAATAGGACACATGTATTAGGATAATCTATTTTATATTTCTCTTCTATATCTTTGATTAACTGTTTGACTTCTACTGATGGATAAAAATACTTTCTAATAAATGGAACATAATCTAGATATGGAAGACTATGGTAATTTAGATATTGATACCCATTTGTAAATCTTATTTCTTTATAGTTAATTGTATGATTATTTTGTTTTTCAAAGTATTGATATGTTATATCCGCTGTAGAATACATTGGTTTATACCATTTAAATTGATCAGAACTGTCAACTTCTTCAGGTTCTTGCTTATTTAAATTGAAAAACTCAATAATCTTTTCAAGCCGTGTTGAACAACAACTAAAAAATCCTTGCCACATATCTTGTTTGATTTGTAACATTTAATTTTATGCATTTATTTATTTTATTTTATATTCGCAGATGGATTCAATTGTAATTCTCAGTATTTGTGTTGGTGTTTTATTTTTGTCTCAATTTTGCTGTTATTGTTCCACCGTAAGAGATATTAATGCTCTATTAGAATATCAATCTAGTCATAGTAAATGTGTTGTTTGCACATATGAAAAACATATGGCTAAATATCATCGCCAATTCATATCTCCTTTGCAGAGTGTGCATATTCATTCAGGATCTGAAGATCCTTCAGAGTAAGTCTTATTTAAAACATATACTAGTCAGTAAGATAATGACTATTATTTGTTCTATAGATCCTGGTATTAAAAATTTAGGAATCTGTGTTGCAGATCGTGATATTAGTGGAAACATATTAGATATTCTTTTATGGGAAAACTTCAATTTAGTTTCTGATACATCAGCCCAAGCATCTAGCAGATGTGGTTCTTGTGGAGGACCTGCATCATGGTCTTACAAAGGAGAAAAACTTCTCTGCAAGAAATGCGCTAAGAAAGGATATTTAGGTCTAATTTGTGTTGATCCAGAAAAGATTGGTTCCCTTTCTAGCATCAGAGATTTTGGTCTGGAGTTGGGATGGACTGATGCAAAGAAAAAGACTAAAGCGGCTCTTATGGATGAAGTTGCTAAGTTTTATTTAATGCCCTATAAGGCTGCAAAAGTTAAGAGTATGAGTCCTTCTGATGCTTTTTCTAAGATTCGTGTCTTTGTGGAATCCCGAATTCCTATTCTTAAGAAGACTTCAGTAATCCGTATTGAAAATCAGAAAAGTATTGCTCCTTTACTACGTGATATTCAGATGCAAATCTATTCCTTGATGCGATACATTTTGGAGAAAGATGGGTGGACTGGTACCTTTGAATTTATTCATCCGGGTGCCAAGAATAAGGGCGATGATATTGCCGCTGGTTCTGCACAGTATAAGGATAGAAAAGATGCAACTTTAGCACGTATTGAAAAGAAACTAGCTTCTTGGGTTTTGGCTAAACCGGTCATGGCTCTACCTTGGATCCAACTTTTTAACAGTGTTTCCAAGAAATATGATTTGGCTGATACATTACAGATGATTTTGGGCTGAGCTAAAACATCTTCTGCGTAAAGAAATCTCAAATAGTCTAGAAATAAGAAACAGAAGATGTCTAGTAGTTTTAGACCTGGAAGGGAAGAAATGATTGAATTTGCTAAGAAAGCCAACGAAATTGAAATCGGAGGCATCACAGATCTTGCAGATGATATGGGTATGTCCTTATTAACAAATCAGAATAAGGTGAATATCGGTGTAAGACAGGAATCCGGACATGGTGAAACAATTACGATTGAGCAACCGAGACAAACTTCCTTTTCCGATAATCTTGAGTTTGTGAACTTGGATAATATGGAAACAGTTGGTTCTCAGTCACAGTCGCAGCCCAAGATTGATATTCCTAATTTTAGCGGTTCATCAGAACCATTCGGATCTCAACAGCCTATGACATTTGCTTCTGTGCAGCCCTCAGCACAAGTACCTTTAGAGAGCCAACTTTCTCCTGAGCAGGAACAAAGAGAAAAGAATTCATATTTGACGAGGCTGCAGCGTCTTTCTGGCAGAGGAATGACTGGACAACGCATGACGATGACGAATTCCCTGGAGGAGATTAAGGCTGAATATGGTCGGGTAGTTGATACGCGCAATTTAGAGGCTTCCCTTAAGTTCCAGCGTAATGCTCTAATGACATTTGCGACAGGTGCTGAATTCTTAAATAATCGTTTTAATCCTTTTGAAGTTAATTTGGAGGGCTGGTCTGAGTCAGTACATGAAAATGTAGAAGACTATGATGAGATCTTTGAAGAGTTGTATGATAAATACAAGGATGCTGGAAAGATGCCTCCAGAAGTTCGTCTTGTTATGACACTTGGTGTATCTGCTGCAATGTTTCACGTAACAAATACATATTTCAAGTCCAAGATGCCGGGTATGGATGACATCTTGCGCAACAATCCGGATCTAATGAAGCAGTTTGCAACAGCGGCGGCGGGACAAGTTGGACCTGGATTTGGACAGTTTGTTGGAGCAGCAATGAACACACAAAGAGGAGGGCAGCAGGGTCCCCAAGGTCAGCAGGGACCTCAAGGACAGATGGGGACTCAAGATATGGGTGGAATGCCTTTCAACATGAGTAGCCGCGCCGCCCAAGCACAGCAGATGGGTCAGGAAGAAATGCCTATGCCTATGTCCCAACAGCAAAGACCCAATTTGCGTAGGGAAATGCGTGGCCCCGCTGGAGTAGATGATATCCTTCAGGCCTTTGAGCAGGAAAGACAGAACCAAGGTCAGCCTCCTTCAGTTCGTATTGATATGAATGCTGTACCGATCTTTTCTCCAACTGATTCCGGATCTCCGCAGACAATTAACATGAATATCTTGCGTGAAGGTGTTGGAACTGAAGTTGATCCGCTAAGAGAAGTCTCTAACATTCTAGATGAGATGCAAAGTGTTGCATCAACTTCTATGTCCCAGATTGATGGTGATAAGAAGAGAAGGGGCCGCCGTACAGCTAACTCAGTTACAGGTGGAACTCTAACATTGAATGTTTAACAAGGATTTTAATTATATTTTAAAGATTTAAATTAGAGTATGGCATATCAAATAGTTGATAATGTAGGAGTTCAAATACAAGGATTAGTTGTTGGAAATTTTTATTCACCGTCCGCAAATCCTCTTCCAGGTCAAGGTAATAAACCTATGCTTGGTGATATTTTTAGTGTAGTTTTTTTAGTTGGTCAAGATGTTGCTATTATTAATGTGATGCAAGGCGCTCATCAAGGCCAAATGAATATAGTTGGACGAAACTATCCTGCTGGTACAAGATTCTATAGATACGCACTACTTGGTGGACAAATGCCTAGAGGAATTGCTGGTGGGGCTGGACCTCCTCCTGCTCCTCCTGTTGCTCCTGTTGCTCCTGCGCCTCCTCTTCCTCCTGTTGGCCCTGCTGCTCGAGAAAATAATTCAATGGGTAATATGAAACCTATTAATAACAGTAGCCAAAGAAGTAGAAAACAACGCTCAAGGAAAACTCGTAGAAGATTACATAAAAAAACTCGTAAACATTGAGTCTTCTTTTGCTAGAAGTAACATGCAGAAAGTTCTTAAATTTCTGTCTTAATAAATAATTTTTTGTGATTTAATCACTGAAAATTAGTTATATTTATTAATTTTAAAACATTTTCATGTTTTTAAGATAATTTGCTTCTTCAACAGCCAAATTCGGATCAGGAACTGCTAGAGGTCCCTTCATAAATAGAGGAATCATAGAAGGTGATCCTGCTGGTGCCGAAGGCTGAGGCTGAGGCTGTTGTCCCTGTTGCTGCTGAGATGAAGGATAATCCGGAGCCTTAGGCGGTTCATCTTGTTTGGGAATCACACGGAGTAAACATAGAGGACTAGCCTCATAGAAGATTACATAGAATACTAGCATAAAAGCCATTGTTAGCCAGAAAGCAGTTATAATATTACGAGTAGCTACAAAACACAAGCAGAAAATGATAATGGGTCTTATCCATGCAGATCCAAGCATCTTTTCCTGCTCAGGCGTTAAATTCATGGCGATATGTTTTCCACCCAAATTTACAATAACATAACAAAGTCCAGCAATCCAAGGACTTGTACTGATTAATCCAATAAGTTGAGCAGTGGGATCTACTGCAGATGTGGCGGCGACCGCTGCTGCACCTGTACCAACGGCAGCACCAATTGCTGTTTGTATCGCGACTATTGGAGGTGTATTATTAGAGTTCTTCCCCATTCCCTAGAAATATATGATATTATTATGTATAATCTGGTTTAGCCAGATAAAAGGTGAATGTCATAAAACCAGAAGATAACAATCAAAAATGTTAGAGAACCAACCACAGGATTCCACTCCATTCCTAGCAGAACTAAGAGATAGGCTAAGAAACGAAAGAACGGTTGCCGGGCTAGATAGCGTAACTCTTTATTGTAAGGAGTCTGAAAAGATAAACTAAAAAGAAGAACAACAAAAAGTAATGCTAAAGATGTTCCGCCCACTAAGATATTTTCAGTATCAATCATTTCCCTAATAGTTCTTTTGAGAAAAAGAATTTTTAGTTAGCCGGAGGATATGTTGTTACCGTCTTATCAATAATTGCAATAGGTCTTTCATCTAATATTTTTTCAACTAGCCATTTCTTATTTGATGTTACAATGTCAGTAATCTGTTCATTATTAAAATATTCCTTTTTATTTTGCTTGTGGTGCTCTGCGATTAAAGCAAACATTAAGATAAAAATTGCTGTTCCTAAAATTCGGTAATGCGTAAATGCAACTAAGCCAAGACCAAAAGTTCCGAGAATACCTATCCATGATGCAAGAACTGTACGGATGTCAGAGGGTAAACTATCCGGTCTTGCAGCCACAATTAATATTAGAAAGGATGTTACCCATTGGACTGGAAACGGGAATAAGAGTTCTAGCGACATATCCTAACTAAGACCCACAATTTAATGGATTTATCCAATCTTTATATAACGTATCGGGTTCAAGCGATTTTTTAATTCCAATCTGATTCTTATCAACTTCAAAAAAAGTTTCCTTAAAATTATTCAATACAATCATGCCATCTCCTGTTATGTCACTTGCAATGTAGCGCATTACCTGATTAATTGCAGCCGCTGCTTCTGAACATGTAGGGATTTTATCTTTTTGTGTAATATTTTCAAACATCTCTTTTGTTGGATTTGCAGAACTTACATACAAAAGGATTGCTGAAAAGAATACTGTTAATAAAATAAAATTTACAATTTCTATAGTTTCCATTTTCCTTATTCTAGTTTACTTTATTTTTTGTCTAAAAATTCAAATCCTACGATAGGGAAGTAAATGAGTTATGCATCTTTAGATGAAGCATTTCCTTCTATAAATCTGGCAGCCACTACTAAGTCTGGTAATTGGATGCCAGGTCAAATGGAAGATATAGGAACACCATTAAAGAAAAATAAAAATAAGAAACGTTCTTCTCGTTCTATGCCTGAACCTGCTGTTATTGAACCTGACAGACCAGGTGCTAGACCTGTTGAAGATGTTGAAATTCTACGAGGATCTCCGAATGAAAATGTTAAATCAACTTCATTAAGTAATTATTTAGTGGCGGCAGATGATCCTTCTGAAGATTATTTCCCGTATCCTCTGGGTGCTGATGGTGATAAATCAGAATATATGCTACAGCCTGATTGGACTCAACAGATTTATAATAAGGGAATTGGTCGTCATTCTGAAACACCAATTGCACCTCCAACTCCTGTAGATGGATATTCAACTCTTTGGAGAAATATTCCTAATCCGATGAATGATGATGAATACAATCAACGTAAGAGAACCGATGCAACTGATACTTCTGTTAAAGATGATCTAAGAGAAAAAGTAGATCGTATTCTTCAACGCCTGGACTCTCAAGAGTATAAACTTGCTGGAGCAAAAGATACGTTCTCAGAGATTTTATTATTTATCTTTATTGGTGTTATTATTATTTTAATGCTTGATTTGTTTTTTCGTGCTCAGCAGTATGCGATTGCACACTTACTGACTACGTCTATGAGACAGAGTGGTGGAGCCATGGGCTTTAAGAAAAAGAATGGACTATCTTCTATGATGCGAAAACTTAAGATTGCTGGCTTTATCTAAATACTAAATAAAAGTTACATTTTTTGTTGTGCTATCATCTTGAGTCACATATTGTCCCATTCCTCCGATTGCCTTATACTCAGAAGTCTTTCGTATTGCAGGTTTGATCTTCTTTTCATTTGCTGTATCATTTACAATCATTAACTGTTCCCTTTGCGACTGCTGCCGTTTAATTGCTTGCTCCGTCACGTCAATGAGTGTTTTAATATAAGGCGATTCATTGATCCGATAATTTCTTGCTTGTTCCTTCCATGATATATACAGTGCATTAGGATGAGTATAGGTAACAAAGAACCCTGTAGATCTTAAATTATAAGCTAAATAAATAATACACTGTTTCATATCAAAACGCGGCACTCCAGGTATAAATTCAGGAACTAAATAAATCAATTGTTGTCCATTTCCTGGAAGCTTATTTGTAGCACGAATTCTATTATGAACTTGTGCTAGAATTGTATTATATGTTTCGCAACGTATTTGATCTTTTTTGTTTTCTTCTGTGAAAAGTGATGATGCTTCAAGACGCGGTGGGTTCAGACCACTCATTCCTGTTTTTAGTATAAGAAGGTTATATGGCCGAAACACCGTGTAAGAAAATCCTTCGGTCAATTGTTCTTAGCGGAGGAGGAACACGATGTATAAGTTTTGTTGGTGCTCTTCTTTTCTTACGATCACGTGGATTTCTTGCAGGAGTTACTCGTTGGTATTGTTGTTCTGCTGGATCATTAATTGCTATGCTTTTTGTTCTAGGTATATCTGATGCATTAATTAAAAAATTTGTTTTAGAATTTGACTTTGAAAAGAGTCGTGATATCAATGCAGAAAGCGTTTTATCCTTATCTGAAACTTTTGGTGTAGATCGCGGATTTGCTCTCCGTAGAATGATTTCTAGATTATTAGAATCTCTACGAGCTAAAGCAAATACTTGGACTCTGCAGGAATTAAAAGAAGAAACAGGTCATGATATGCATTTTTTTATAAGTAATGTTACAACTTCCCAGCCTTTCTTTGCATCCGCTGCTTCTCATCCTGATTTATTTGTTCTAGATGCAATATACGCCACGATGGCAATTCCCTTTTACTTTCAGCCTTACAAATACGAAGGTCATCTATGGTGCGATGGAATGCTTGGACAAAATTTTCCTTGGGCTTATATTCCCGAAGAACATAAGGATACTGCTCTTGGTTTCTATTTTCCTCGTCTTCCTCCATCAGATAAAGCTCCATCCCTATTTGAATATCTAAATTGTATAATTTCATTTCGTAATAATTATGAGACTGATAAAGTTATTGCTAAATGGCCTGCAAATTGTATTGAAGTTCCAACATCTGAATTTCCATCTATCCTTTTAACTCTGAGCAAAGAAGATAGGAAATATTTATATGGGGTTGGACTCAAACAACTTAAAAAGTGGTTTTCTCAAAATGGTGACATGTTTATGAACAGTTTGAAGTCAAGAAATCATCCATTGATGCCGTATTCCTCGGTCCATCGTATTCGGTCACAGAGCCATTCGGCGCTAGAAGAGCAAGTGTCGGATAACCGGAAATCTTTACCTTTTCCTTATAAGGATTCTCCTCCTCTTCAGGGTTTATTGCAACCATCTCAACGGCGTTGCCGCCGATGGTCTTTGTAGAACCTAGTGCTGCAAATTCAGGCTTTGCCTTTACGCAGTGCGGGCACCAATCCACGCTAAACATTAAAAACTTATAAGGACCACTTTCAAAGTTTTCGCGCGTCATATTTACGAGTGGTGCTTCAACAAAATACTTGAACGCTGTTACACCCACAAAAACAACTATAAGAGTTGTTAAGGCAACGTACCAATAGAACATTCTACTTCTTAAGATGTTTTTTATCTAAACAGGAACCGCGATTAAGAATCAGGTATGTTATTCTATAAGAATAAGTTGTATCCATTACCGGAATGTGACCCTCTATGGTCAGAAGAAGAAGTGTATCAATATGGATATCTCTGCTTGTATCTTGCAGAAATGAATATTCCTTCTTCTTATGCTCGTTGTCTCATATTCAAAAAACAATTTCCGAAATTACTTTATTCGCCGGAAATTGAATCTAGACTTGCACTTTTAGATCAGTTAATATTTAAAAATAATTAAAATAAAGCCTAAACGGGCTATAATAAATATAGTAAAATGGATTTAATATATGTGTTTGTTAATGGATCAAAATGGGAAGATTTAATCATATTTTTATCAAAAGAAGAAGCAAAAGCAAAATCTATTGAATGTCCAACAGTTAGAGTAGAAATATTTGCAAAATCAATAAATGGTTATATCCCGACTTATAATTATTATCTAAATGGTAACTATGTCAGAACAATATAATTATAAAAATCCACCAACTTGTTTTAAAGTCTTACGCCTCTTCACTTTTATTGCATCTCTTTGCTTAGTCTTTGCTACTCTGCATGTCTTACCCTTTGTGCATGCACTACTAAATGCTCTTGTCTCTTTTGTAAAATCCTTGTAGTTTTGTTTTCCTTGTATTCTGTATAACCAAGCAACAACTGCCTGCCTTCCTTTTTCTAATGGTGCTTTGCCTTCCTTTTTTTCAGCCGCAGACCATTGCTGGCGCCATGCAGGAAATGGAAGGGCTTCTCCAATTGAGTTCCACCATTCTTTTAATTCGGTTTCTTTACTTGATTTTGATTTTGATTTTATATAGGCAACCGACTTGAAGAAATCAAATCCTAAAATATGTTCTGGAGGGTTTGTTAGCCATGGCTTATACATTTCCTTCACTTCTGCAAAAGTTGGATTTGGCGTTTTAAGAAGACCTTGTTTTCTTAATTTATTGTTTACATCATTATGAATGTCATACATCCATTTTGCTAGATCATTTGGATACGCATCTCTTAAAGGAGATTCTTTATAAAATTTTCTTAATGATTCTCTGCAGTACTTGCAAGGTAAAACATTAGGTAGATTTTTAAGAAATGTATAAAGTTCCGGTGATCTGTGATCTGAAAAAGCCATTAAATGTAAAAGACGCCATGCACTTGGACCCCAGAATTTTGTGTCCATCCCTACTTTATCATCTTAGTATTCATTGAATAGTAAGATGATTTATTTCTTAATTTTTTATTTTTTAATTAAAATCCCCATGAAGATGTGGAGGCAAGCATCGGTCTAGGCGGATTTAAGTCCTGATAATTTGACTTGCACTGCACATTCGGTTCCGGACATCTTTCAGGTACAACTGTCGGGCACGGCGCACACGCCTTTGGCTCAGGACACTTCACAACAGGGCATCTAGGACGCGGGCAAGGCGGGCATTCACCAATCTTGCAGGGTTTGTTACAGGAGGCAATGCAGGGCGGGCATACAGGAACAGATGACTTCAAAACATACTTTGACATATCAGGGAAAGGAGGGCATTCAGTCTTTAGCATATACTTGGATAAGTCAGGAAGAGGAGGGCATGAAGGAACAGTAGCTTTTAAGATATACTTGGACATATCCGGGAAAGGAGGGCAGGATTGTTTAGCCGGAGGAGGAGCGATTATTTGAATAGGAGGCTGCTGTTGGCCAGTCGGACCTTGCTGTCCTGTAGGCCCCTGCTGGGACATATTCTGCGCAAGCATCTTCTGCAACATCTGCATTTGACCTATGGATCCAGATTTATTATCATCTGAATCATCATCATCTTCATCAGACTTTCTTCCGGTTTTATTTCCAGACTTATCGCAAGAGCAGTCTTTATCCTGTCCGCACTTGTAACAATAAGTTTGATCGGCAAAATTCTCAGTTGTAGCCATTGATTTAATGCACACTACGCCTAGTGCTAAACCCAGGGCAAATACTGTAGCCAGTAAAAATATTAATTGTGTTGTGAACTTCATCCTACAATGTATTTGGAAAATTAGAAGTCCTATCAAGAATTCTAATTGTCTATTTTATTCTATACTTACGCATACGGCCTATATGTTTGCGGAATTTTATTCGGTGAAAAGAAACTTTCTATCACTACAGGTGGTTTCTGTTTACTTGTAAAAGCTTCCTTTCTCTCCGCAGTATCTGCGATCCAAGCATACACAAAAACTGCTACCATAAGCGCAGTTCCAATAGCAGGCATATTTTCAACAGTGACGTTGTCCATCTATTTAATGGGTAGAATATCTATCGGTTGGGTCATTGACAGGACATCCAAACATTTGAGGATAAGCAGATCCCCAGGTATTTTGAAGACGATTGCAAACCATTGAATAAGCTCCCTTCCACCCGTAATCATTGCCTACCATGGATAAATCCTTCAAGCACCCTAAATCTTCACCACTACCTAGACCAGAGGACGTAATTTGTGAACATAAATTACTTAATTTAATCTTGTAATCCGGACCTGTTACATCAGCATAATTGTAAAGAGCATATGTTCCAGAACCACGTTTTATAATATTATCATCTGTTTGCATTGATAAAGAACCAGGTCTTATCTGTGAATTATCTCCACCCGCTTGTCCTGCATAAGAACCATGTGATGCGGCATCTAATTGCGAACTATCAGGCATATATCCTGTATTTGCGTAGGATGTCTTAAAAGAATTTTTAGAAGGATCACTTATATTAGCATTTGCTGCTTGGAATGGATTTGTATTACTGAAACCAGAAGGTCCGAGTTTTCCTTGGATTGCTGAAAGTGCGGCCAAAATATTTTGGGCATCCTTAGATGTAATCTTCTTATTTTGAAGCAAGTCTAAGATATTGTCAACACGTGCAGCCATTTGTTCACGAGAATATGCATCTGAATCAAAACTTACTGAGATTGTTCCCTTTAGGAACTGCGCCATCTTCATCAGTTGATTTAGTTGTGGGGTCTGAGCCGGTGCTGCTGCTTTCTCCGGGGCAGGAGCAGGTCCCGTAATTAAATTGGGAAGCTGCTGATCTACTTGCAGACTTGTTGCCAAGAATGCACGAGCGTCTCCTACCTTAATTGGAATTTGTGTGGGATCAAGTGATCCATTTCCGATTTTAGTTCTCATATCCTTCAAATCATTGTGTAAACTTTGCAGTGTCTGTATTCTTGTTAGAATTACCGGATCTTTTGTATTTAACGCATTAAGACTATCTAAAAAGCCTTTGACACGCCTTATTAAATCTTGCACATCTGAGGGATCACAATAGTCTGAATCCCCCTTTGAAGGTGCAAACTTTGTATTATTAGGATTTGTGTTATTTAATACTGTGCTTGTTGAAACACTTTGTGTTGTATACTGTTGTCCCGCAGGTGTTGTAACACTTGAACTTGGTGTGCCAATTGTCTGCTGCATAGGAGGAGGCGGTACACCATAAATTTTTTCATTTACATATTGTTTCATTGTTGAACTTCCATTTACATATAAGTTCCAATTTACTCCTGCAAGATACTGTGCAGCATAGGAATAGATTTGTGTCTTTGTTTGTGTTTCACCAGAATTGTAAGGGAAAGCACCTCCTTGTACCCATGAAGGAACCTTAGGAAGTTCAGACCATAATGATGTTAAATAATTTTTATCATCGGATGATAATTTAGATTTTAATACAGATTGTCCACCTAAAGTTGTAACCTGCTTTGAAAAATTAAGAATTGCATTTATAAAACCTTGCTTATTAGTATTTGATACTACTCCTTGAGAAGGATCTGCGACTGTTGTTCCAGGAGCCTGTGCAGCATTTATTGCACTCTGTAATGTGCACGTTGCATCAGGAGTTGGATTTGTTAGAGATCCACTATATACATATGCAGGTGGGCATACATCCTCAGGTAAAATACGGCATTTATCAACTTGTATAGTAGAATCAAATTTGTATCCAGATGGACATGTTGGTACCACAGAAGGACTTGAAGCAGCAGGATATACACACTTTCCTAAACCAGGAGTATATGCTGTAAGAGGTGGACATGTACCATCTAAAAGAATAGGTTTAGGAGCAGTTGTTATCGGATTTCCACTTGCATCACGTAAAGGATTTCCACTTGCATCAGTCGTAGGTATACTAGTATCAAATCCTTCATAAAACTTACTGTTCTCATTTAGAAAAATTATAGCGGATATCACAAAGATTGCGATTCCGATTAAAAAGTAAATGCCTTTCATCCTGTCAAATCTGGCGAAAATTTAAATAGATGGCAAGTAACCTTTGAGATCTTTTATCCATTTTGTTGTTACTGCATTTTCATTCCATGTCAAATTGGGGTTTCCTTTTAATGGTCCTTGTGCTAAAGGATTTGGTAAATATTTATTTGTGTATAGAGGTGGATCTGTTATTTTCTTAATTCTATCTGTAGTATCTGTAAATGCTTCTTCTACTTGTCTTTGAACAAATAGAAGAATTATTAAAGCGATGGCTACGATTACTAAAAGTTCTTTCATCCTGTTGTTTAATGCTATTTAAACAGAGCAACCCCAGCAAGGTATTTCTTTTCTCTTAATCCATATCTGCGGGTCAGGAGGAGGACAATACTTTTGTATATACTGAACTTGAACGGGCGATAGTTTTTGGTTCTGTTGCATAACTCCTTTAGAAATTCCTTGATTCTGCATTTCTTGCATTTCCTGTTGCTCGGCTCGTTGATGTAACTGCTTCTTCTTATGCAGCGTTTGTAGCTCCTCAAGTTTCTTCTTGTGACATCTAGTAGTCTTTGCATCCTGCGCTTCTTTTGCTGAGATCTGTGCTTCCAGAATATCATTGTAATTTGAATTATTCTTTACAGGTTGTGTTCCACAGCCTGGTTCTGGTGACATGATTGTGCTTGCATTCTTTTCGTCCTTCTTTGCTTGTAACATTGATGCAGGCGTTGTATTACGCATTATGCTGGGAAGCATTTTATCAGAACTTATAACTTGATCTGTTTGTTGTTGTACATATAAAGAAGGTACAAATTGTCCTGTAAATTCTCCTCTAAATCTATTCATACTTTGATCAGATGTTTGTCTTGCAGTAACAACAGGTCCTGCAGGAGATGGTGTGCCAGGATAAGATGCATTTATAGGATTTCCTTCTGCATCTGTGTCAATAGGCTGATTTGCATAAGGATTTGAAGCCCCAGAATTACCAGATGCTATGCCTGTCTGCTGACGTAATAATTCTGTTTGATCTTTTATTGCCTGCTGTTGTTCAGGTGTTAATGATGTATATTTTCTTATTAATTCTTCAAAATCTAAACTTCTAGTATATAGCTCAAACTCTTCAACAGGGTTTAACGCATAAAATATTAATGTAAGAACACCAATTGCTAGAATTATCATAGTAAATTTCTTCATCCCTATTTATACATAAGAATTATTAGAATTCCTACAGAAATAGAAATTGGAATAATTACAGGTGGCTTATAATAAGGTGAATTTGAAACTGGTAGATATGTTCCATAATCTGTGTCCTGCTGGTAAATATAACTTGAGACTAAAATGAAAGCCAGACTTCCTAGGAGAAGACCAAAGATTAATACTTCTAGCAGATCCATTCTAGAGTCTTAAATTAAATTAATCACAATCATCATCATCAGGCTGCTTAATGCCTAAAACATTTTCAATTTGTTTTTCAGTAACAGGTGCATCATAATTAATCATTACTGTTTTTGCACGCATTCTCTGCTCAAATGATTCTCTTACTGAAGCAAATCCATAAAAAATACCAAAAAGAACACCAATTGTTACAACTAAATGAGGAAGACACTCTTTCATTTCCTTATAAATTTGAAAGATATTGTTTTTGCCTGTACCTTCAAAATGCTAGACTATAAATATAAGAATGATGATGTGCTAGAAGTTGGTGTAGATGAAGTAGCCCGTGGCTGTCTATTTGGTCGTCTTTATACTGCTGCTGTAATTCTTCCTGTAGATAAGGATGATCTCTTTGATCATGGGGCTTCCTTGCATTGTATTAATGACTCCAAGAAACTTAGTAAGAGAAAGCGCCAGATTGTTTACGATTACGTAAAAGAAATTGCTCTTGATTGGAACGTCTCTTTTGCTGAATCACAGGAGATTGATGATATTAATGTTCTTCAGGCAGATTTGGCTTGTATGCGGAGATCTGTTTCCGCTTTGCAATTCACACCGGGGCGTATCCTTATTGATGGTGATCGGAGTCCATTCAAAGATAATGCTGAAATAGAACATATTCTTGTAACAAAGGGTGATGCAAAGTATATTAGTATTGCCGCTGCTTCTATTATGGCAAAAGTAGAGCATGATCAGTGGATTAATGATTTGTGTGCTGTAAATCCCGATTTTGACACCAAGTATGGCTTATTGTCAAATATGGGTTATGGTACTGCTACTCATATGAAGGGCTTAAAGGAACATGGGGCAACTTCTTATCATCGCAGATCTTTTAAACCCGTCGCTGCTGTAGTTGGCTGGAGCGGTGAATAATTTACTTGCGTGACTTGCGGGTCTGCTTGCGCTGCTGCTGTTGCTGCTGACGGTGTTGCTGTTGCTGCTGGTGTTGCTGCTGGTGTTGCTGCTGGTGTTGCTGCTGTTGCTGGCGGTGTTGCTGCTGTTGCTGCTTCTTAGCCGTCTTCTTCATCTTCAATGTCTTCTTCATTGTCTTTCCAGCCATTATATATATTATGCAGAGAATTAAAAATTGATCTGGGTATTTTTAACGCACCGATTATAGTCAAATTAAGAAATGCGTATTCTTTTCGTAGATACAGAAACTAATGGTGTTCCTCGGTCAAGATGGATCAAAGAGGAAGATTGGATGCAATGGCCAGAAATTCTCCAAATTGCATGGGAAATTTGGGATCTACAGGAGGGACAGGAACCTAAATGTGTAAAATCAGAAGATTATATTCTGAAGCAATCTCCCAATATTAAGTGGGATTCTATTGCTGAAAGTTTTCATAAGATTCCTCTTTCACTCTGCCAGAGTTCAGGTAATGAATGGACACCTGTTCTGCAGATGTTCATGGATGATCTTCTTTCCTGCCAGAATATGGTTGCTCATAACTTGGATTTTGACCGCAAGATTATTCGCGCTGGTCTATCCCGCTGTGGAATCAAGGCTTGGCCAGAAAAGTCACTCGTTGAATCTTGTACCATGCGGGGAACTCAAGGTTTCTTTGATTTTGGTCTTGATAAGAATGGTAATCCAAAGGCTCCCAAGTTAACGCAGCTTCATGATGCTTGTATCCCAGGTACTTATGATTGTTCGGGCGGTGGTCCATGGCATGATGCTAAGCATGATCTCCACTGTTGTGCTCTTTGTTATTGGGTGCTTTGTCTTTCACCTCGGTCACCAGAGATTCTTACAAAGTGTTGCCAATTAACTGGTTCTCAATTCACCAATAAAGAAATTGCTCTTCTTAAATCAATCAAGCCCTATACTGGAAAGTAAGAATGAACAATCCTCTGCCCTCTTTTCATTTGTTCCATCACCTATCATAAAATGACCAGTATTAGGATCTATTCTGCATGCAACTTTATTCCATCCATTTTTTCTCAAAATATGACACCATTTTAGTGGCTCCCAATACATTACTTCTGTATCATGAAGACCATCTGTCGCTAATACTGTTACACCTCCACCTATCGCCTTAGGAACAGTTAAGATAGGATCTAATTTTACTGCTGCATGAAATCCTTCAAATGTTTCTCCTACAAAAAATTCATCGCGCTCAAAAGGTGTAACCGGAATATCATAATTTAAGCATCCTTTCAAAACATCAACATAGGGTGCTTCCGCCCATACTGCTCCACATAATGATTTTGGATTTGTTACTTGCTGAACCGCATTTGCAACATGAAATCCTCCAGCAGATCTGCCATATAAAATTGTCCTACTTGGTTTTATTCCATAGGATACTTGTAGTCTACCAATCGCTGAAATATAATCAAGAAGACCTACTGAACGATTATTTCTACTTCCTGCATCCCATGCTTCTATTCCATCATCTCCTCCACCACGAACTCCAATAAATGAGACAGCAAATCCTTTCTTAATAAAGGACCACCATCTTGGAACTAAATGAGTCGGTGTCGGAATATGATAATGACCATAGACATAGGCAACTAATCCTCTTGGTTCTGTTCCTCTTAGATATACTGTTGTAACAGGAATATGGTAACCCTTTCTGCCAAAAAGACTGTAGGCTGCAACTAATCCTAAGTCTTTAGATTTTTCCTGTTTGAGTTCACCATTAAATGTAATAAGTCTTGGTAAATCAGTGGATGAGAACCAAAGGAAATTAGCCTCAGTTGCTTTATCTTTTATTTTAATAAGTTTTCCAGCAGAATTTGGTGTGAAAATAAAACGTTCTTTTCCATCTTTCAAAAAAGAAAGTGAAATAATTTGCTTTGTTAAATAAGTTATTAGAATGCCCTTCTCAAATGCATGGATCTCCAATATAAAATGATCTTTTGCTAAATAAACATGCTGTCCCGTCCTTACATTATAAATATCAGTATCTGTATACCAATAAGGATAACTAAATCCTAACATGTTCTTATTTTCGTCAACTACTCGTTTCTTTTGACCATTATATGACCATAAAGATCTGTGTCGCTGACTTGCTTGCATATACCAAAGATTACCTACAGCGTATTCTAAAGGCGTTAGAGTTTGACTTTTCTTGGTTGTTGTAATGATTGTTTTTCTGGCCCCTGTTATATCAACTTCATCTATTGTATAATATCTTTGAACACTCTTGCATCCTTGCACGTAAATCTTATTCTTGTTAATAACAAATGATGGTCCCACATTTTCTATAGACCATTTTCCTAAACATGTTAGTTTCATAATCTCAGATCCTACATATTTTACATCCTCAATAATAAATAAATCTGTTTCTGTCTTTTCATATGCATAAGTTGCTGGCCAAACTTGGCTTCCTTTTTTCAGTTCAATATATCCGTGATCTTTGTATCTGATTTCTATTCCATCATCTATGCAATGAGGTTTCTTAAAATACTCTAGGTCAGATTCATCCAGAAGTTCTTTCCATGCCTTTTGCTCAGGTTGAAGATGTGATTGAATTTTATTCCATCTTTGTTCTTCTTCTTTCAAAGCTATCTGTGTTCTAGGATCATCTAGAACTTCCATGTATGCTAATTCATCTTTTATTTGTATAAAAGGAAGATCAATTACTTCCATCTACTTTATAATCTACTTTAAATCAAAATGATTTAAGTAAAATAGGAAGTTGATTACATGAATATAGGAGGACAACTTAATCCATATATTATTGAACATCTTAAACAAAATGAAACAAATGCTTTAATGATCAAATATGCATCGCAACTATTAGTTGATGGTATTTATCAAGAAGGAAAGGCTGTTAAAGAAGAGGTTTTTGATTCTGTTAGAATTTGGTGTTCTGAAAATCATGTTCAGTTTATGATTCGCGAATTTTATGGAGGTTTTGATGAAGATCGTGAAATGATTGAAAGGCTACCTGCTTTTAATATTTATTTTAAAGATGAGTATGAAAAAACTTTTTATCCTGAAGATTCTGTGGAAGAAGAAATTTTAAAAATTTTGCCAAAAAAAGAAAAAAAAGAAAATGGAAAAAATGAAAAATCTAAAAAAATAGAAATTGGAAAAAAAAGTTGGAAACAATTCTTTGGAAAGATGTTTAAGAAAAAACTTTTAACTTCTTCTTAAATGAGTTCACTTACTTAAATAAATCTCAAAGATGAGAACTAGATGCCAGCAACTGAGCTCAAAGTTCTCATTTTTTGTTCCAATACATCTGTAAAATATGGTCTGGGTAAGGATGCGACTATCCTTGAACAGGCTTTGAAGGAAAGAGCATTGAAGTCAGATAATATAAAGTTAAATGTCATGCATCTGGATCCACGAACGGCGCAGATTCCTTTTGCTGATGTGGCGTTTCATATTGAAGTTCCCTGCAGGTTGGCGATGCCGTATTGCAAGAAGCATTATTTTATTGTAAATCCGGAATGGTTTTACAAGGATGAATGGAAATGGGCTTTGACTGCTGGAACTTTAATTCAACGTTTCCCTAAGGCTCTATCACAAGCCGTCACAGATATTTCTGGTGCTCAAGTGTTCACACTATCATGGAGGGCGCCTCCTGTTGCTCTACCTCCTACTCGTCGTCGGGCTAAGCAGTTTGTCTGTTTTCTAGGAGGTTCCAAACATAAGTTGGCTGCTTGTATGGATATTCTACCTCTTTGGAAGGCAGAGTTTCCTCCCCTAAAGATCTGGGGATCTGAAGGAACTATTGAGAAGTTAACTCCTCTTGCTAAAGATCGGAGTAATATTGTTCTGAGCAGTCAGTATGTTTCAGATAAGGATGTTGTTCAAATTCTATCTGAGGCAGAATGGTGTTTGCTTCCTTCCGAGGCTGAAGGATTTGGATATGCTATGATGGAAGCGGCATCTGCGGGTGCTCTACCTCTTTGGTCTGGAATTCCTGCATACTGTACTATGCTTGATGATATAATGGGATCTAATGGACAAATTACAGTGAAGAGTTCTCCTCAAACTGAATTTTTGGTTTCACCTTTGAAGATGAATCCTAAATCATTTGAGGTAGCATTTGGTCTTCTTCTTGGTCTTTCTGAAGATGAGATCAAGGGAATTAGAAAGAGACTGATGGATTCTGTTGCAGAACGTCTAAGTGTGTTTAGACAGCATTGCACAATCTTATGGAATACAATGCTACGATCCTTAGAAAAGATTGAAGTAGTTCCCGGTTGTGGAGCACCTCCTCGTCTACTAAAAATGGATGAAGAACCACCCAAAGTAGGTATTGTAACTCTAACGTATAATAGACCTCATTGGATAAAGTTGGCTTTTGAAAATATTCTGAAAACAAATTGGCCGTTGGATAGATTTGTTTGGATTGTTGCAGATGATGGTAACTTTGATAAGAGGGTTGATGCACAGGTATCTAAATTTATGGATGAGCATCCCAAAATGATAGTTGAATATGTAAGTATTCCGAAGCAGATGTTTATTGGAGCTAAGAGAAATCGGGCAATCAAGCAGACTCTAACAAAGTATATGGATATTGATTATTTTGTAATGATGGATGATGATGATATTTATTATCCCAATTCTGTTCGTGATCGTATAGCGTACTTGCAATCCTGCAAGAAGGGAGCTGCTTATTGCTCAATCCTACCTATGTATGATTTGAATACGTATACTTCTGCGATCAATGTTCCTCCTCTGAATTTAGGTCCGGCTAAAAGATGTAGTGAAGCGACAATGGCTTTCACGACAGCATTTTGGAAGGCGCGGGGTTTTACTGATAAGACTAGCATGGCTGAAGGTGAAGGTTTCTTGGAGGGACGTGAAGATGATACAGTTGAAATGTCTCCGCAGGGAATTATTGTATCTCTTCTTCACTCCCAGAATACGAGCAGTCGTCGTATTCGTTCTTCTATTAATGATATGAATATGGAAAATGGATGCCATTATGGCTTTAAAGACGATTTTTTCGTGTTCGTCCACGAACTTGGGAACGTTTCTTCCGAGATTGTGAAGAAAGAGAACGCTTTGAAGGAGCAGAAGTTGCAGGAGGAGCAGAAGTTGCAGGAGGAGCAGAAGTTGCAGGTTGAGAAGGCATCTTAAATTCAGAATCCTTTGCAGGAATCTTGTAATCCTTTATTGCTTTTGTAACTTTTTTCATAATCGGTAACTTCTGAAATTCTTTCATGACTCTTGGCGCTTCAACCTGTATTTGTTTGCCTTTTGCTGCAAGTTTCCTTAGAGCCGATGATAGAGAATCAGTATCCTCTCCAAAAATACGCTTTTTGGGATATGCAGAGATCCATTCACTAAATTTATTTATTTTTTCCAACTCATTTTCTGATTTTTGTTTTATAATTTGTTCTAGTTCTAATTTAAAACGCGGATTCATAATTTTTAGCAATGCTGGATCTTTTATAACAGGACCCATTACTGCTTCCAATGTTAAACCATTATTAACAAATACATCAAATGGATCAACAATATGTGTTAGAACTGCTAGAGCTTCATTTGCAACTTTTGGTAACTCTTTCTTCATTGCTATTTTACCAACATCATGTACTAAAGGAACATACTCTTTCACAACATGTTTTACATCATTAATCACCAGCGGATCCATTAATTTAACGGCTGCTCTTGTATTAATTATAAATGATTTATTATAACGATAAATCCATTCACCCCATCCATCTAAATCATTTGTTGAAACAAATTCTTGTGTTTTCTCTAAGAATTCATTGTCAAAATACTGGCGTAAGGGTCCCTTAATATTTAGAATCGGTTGGAATACTTCATGCAGAGTAATCTTATTATCCTTCAATATACTTTGAGGATGATCTATCTTTTCTAGGTAAGGAATGAGTCTTTCCCATAAATCATGGAGACCCTCGGGTAACAAAACACTAATTCTATCTTTATTATCAATAAGTCTTGTTAGGATTCTGTAAAAACGATTAGGAGCTGTTTCTGAGCATTTTGCCTCAAATGTTTCAGGTTCAGCCATTCTTGGTGCACCAATAGTATTTTTAATTGCTTGAAGAGGTAAGAAAAATGAATCCCATGGAGCAACCACTTTTGTCATACTTTGTAACCAAACATGCACAGGAGTAAAACATAAGATTGGTGAATTTAATAAAATACTACGGATTCTATAAAAATCAGAAATCTCCAAATGATGAATTCCTGTTAGAGGTGTACCATTCAAGATATAAAGCAGATCACGGTATTTTGAAATTGTCTTCAACTTAGGACAAACTTGAAGGAATAGCCAAAACATAAATCCACGGAAGAATTCACGAGGAGTATCTAGCATAAGTGCTAATGCTTGGTACTTTGTATCTGGGCTGACTAATGATAGAGAATTTAGAATCATCTTCCAGCGCATTGAAGACCAGAAATTTGTCTTCATCGCTCCATGCATAGTTAACCATGCATGTTTCCAATCTCCACGACTCAGTTCAAAGAACGCCATGAGAATAGAGAAAACTGGATTAATATAATTGAACCAACTGTCTGGCAGAATTGATAGGAGAATACGAATCAATTCTAGAAGTCCAAGCAGAAGTGGTAAGATTAATCTGCCGGGAACTGGTCCAGCAAAGAATGCAATAGGTAAATTATCTTCTAGTGCCCAGTAACCGAGACGACTTGCGGCAATATCAGTTACTCTATCAATTGTTGTAGCGGTAGAAATTGCTCTTCCAACTAATTCATCCGGTGTAAATTCTAAGGCAAGCAAATCTTGATCTTTACCGTAAGCAAATCTTTGGGGAACAAGTGGTTGTTGTGCAGAAACAGTAATAGCATCTTCCACATCTGCTAGAAGTTCAAACATATAAGGTGAATCTTTGCGCAACTTATCACGTAACTTCTTCCACATTGCTTTTCCCGCATCCGTATAGGCAAAGAAACCAACTGTTCCTGCCACTGCTGTGCCGGCAATTGCTGTTGGATTTGTTACAACACTTTTAACTGCATCTTGGGCTGTCTGTAGATCAATTGCACCTCCTTTTTGTCTTTGTCTTTGTCTTTGTCTGCTACTTGATTTAGGTTCAACATCTTCTTTTTCAGTCTTCTCCTTAGACCAATCAATAGTTGTGAACATTTTAGTTATTTGAATGGCTTCATTTAGTGTTACAAGTTGATTTCCATCTTCATCAAGTTGTTTCGCTAATTGAGCGGCAGCATCTTCTTCTGAAAGACCTTGCACTGTGATAAGACGATAAAGATGACCCCAAGTAAGCATCATTTTTTGAAGACTTTTTAGGAAAATATTTGGATGAGATTTAATCTCAGTTTTAAAAGAATTTAATGTTTCATTAAATTTTTGTCTATCTAATTTTTCTGGATGCACACTCATCCCCCTATTTATAGACAAAGAGTAGAATTGATACCATGGACTGCTTAATTTGTGGTTTAGAAACTGACCAATATTCTTGCAGCTTTAATCATAAATATCATAGGCTCTGTCTTTACTCCGAACTAAGTATTAAGAAAAGAGGTCGGTACTGGTGCTGTCTTCTCTGCAATGCTCCACTAAAAGCAAAAAAAGTACTAAAAGTTGTTACTGAAGACAAAGGTATTGGCTTTGAAAAAAGACCATCTAGATGTGTTGGAACAACAGCAAAAGGAAAGAGATGCCGAAATAGAGGTCAAGGAGGATGGTGTCATATTCATAAAGTAGACGATGCGTTGTTAGAAGTATGATAACTTCTTATAGTATAAAAGAATGGCGTCTCAGGGTTCATCACCTCTTTTATCAGGAATGGAATTTGCTTTGGGTCATCTGGCACCAGTAGATTTTATGGATCTGAATGCAGGAGCCGGTCCTAGTTCTGAGACTACACGTCTAGGAAATACGATCGGTGCTACTAGAACTATACAACAACGATTTATGAATGAAGTTCAACAAGGTGGTCATGATGAACGTGATTGGATTCGTACTTGGCGTAAAAAATTAAAGGAAACTATATCACATTTTAATGACCAATATCATGATTTCTTAATTCGTGACAAGAATCCGGAGACTGTAGGCAAAATGAAGGCTCTTATTGCACGCATGGCAAATATGCCATCAAATTCCCGTAATTATTTCCCTGAACTGGGATGGGATATCAGTATGAATACAATTGTTACTGATCTAGAGACTGATTTGGAATTAAACTTTGGAGAAACAAAAGATGGATTAAAGAAAATTTTACGTGTTTATGCAGAAACATTAAAGGAACTCTTTTTACTTGATGCTAGACTTCAAGACAAAATTACTAAAGCTGGATCAATTACTGATAAATTGCAAGGTATTCTTTCTATAGAAGCCAATTCTGAACTTGCTACTTTGGCTGAACCTATGGCTGCATATGTTGCATCTGTTCTTAAAAATAATGATATTAGCAGTGACTTTGTTCTTTTTATGATGACTTACAAACGCTGGTTAGCTCTGTATGAAATTGTTACTTTGCTCAAGGTTACTGAAAGTTCTAGCATTCCTACATGTTGTGTATGCGCTGAGGCTAGTGTGACTCATGCCATGATTCCATGTGGTCATACTTTCTGCTCGGGTTGTATCACAAAACAAATGTCGCTATGTTACATCTGCAGAACATCTATTAGAGATAGATTGAAGTTACACTTTCCCTAATTCCGCTTAGCGGAATGACCGGGTCGCAAGACCCTAAGCGCAGCAACCAGGTCGCAAGACCTTAGTTCCGCTTAGCGCAGCAACCGGATCAGTAGACCCTACTTCCGGAATTCTTTTACAGTATATTTACACCAATTCATAACTTCTTTTTGATTTATAAAAATGTGATAGGAAGCATAAGCAAAAGGGCTTAGAAGTACAAAAGGTATTTGATCCCACTGATTACGCTCTACAGCATATGCTAGACCACCTCCAAAAAAAATAGTCCGAGGTGTATTTCCTATATAACGTTGTACAGTTGGCATAATATTTTGTATTATAGTCGGATGCACTGACATTCTATATATTACAGTTTGATTATTGGTTTAAGTTCAAGCATATCTGGCATAGTATAGTCATTAAGAAGACTATCTAATTTGATTTTTTTATTAGGATGAATCTTTTTAAGTTGATTAATGATCCATGTTCTTCGTTCTGCTAGTAATCTAGCATAGAATTGATTTGTTGCTATATCAACTATTATGTTCTCCATTAATTAAATCCAAAATACGTTCTTGTTTCAAATTTATAATTTAAGGCAAGAGTAGGATAATGAATACAGAAGATCTCGTTATTACACATATGTCTGCAGAGCAACAACAACAACAGGAGAATCAAATAGAAGAAGTCCCCGAGATTGCAACTCTACCCAACTATCTAAAAGAATGGTTGATTCTTGAAGATGAATTGAAGGTTCTATCAAATGCGGTGAAGGAAAAGAAGAAACGGATGGGAATCTTGCAGGGATTAATTACCAAGACTATGAAGGGTCATAAGTTGGCACGTGTAAATATTAAGAGTGGTGCAATTCTCTATCAGAATAAGATAACTAAGGAAAGTATGGGTAAGCGTTTCATTGTTTCTAGACTAACTGAATACTTTAAGGGTGATATTATTAAGGCAACTGAAGTATATAATTTTCTGGAGGAAAATCGTGGTAAAAGAATCAAGGATAATATTAAATTAGAACGCAATTAATAGGAAATGACAATACGTATGTTTAATGCAGTTGTAGATGGCGCTGTAAGTTTTAATTTGAGAAATGAAAGTTTTCAGAATAGGAATGATTCTCGGATTCCATTCTTTGAAATAGTGTTTCTAGCAGTAATTATGTTTATTGATATCTGGATTATCTTCTGGTTGTGGAATAATGTTGTAACAAAACTGATTTCAGTGGCTCGGCCTATGAAATCACTCTGGTATTCAGTTGGTCTAATTGTATTGCTTTTTATTACAGGTCGTTAGATTATTTATTTATGAGTTTATCCAGGGTAGAAAAGTAGACGTTGCACGTAACTCTTCTAGCTCTTCACTTTCATAATATGCAGGATCACGAGGAGATCCGGGCATATCTAATTGAGGCTGCTCCTTCAAGCATTTAGCCATCATTAACGATTTTAGGTCGCTCGTTTTTTGTACCACAAATTGAGTAGCAGATGATGATTTGCCCGGATAATAAACATTTAATTCTTGAATTAATTGTTCTCCTCTAAGTTGGAATTGATCTATCTGCAGATTGATATCTCTTTCTCTAATTACTTTTCTTTGGCATCTTCCAACAAGATAGGCTGCAGGTTCCAAATCTTGATTGGTATTATAAGGAATACTTACAGATTTGTGACCAAATGTTATAATATCACTTGAAATTGCATCAATCTTATCAATTAAAATGCTGAGTTCTCGGAAAGCCATATTAGCCTCAGAGGCTGTTAGATAATTGCAATTAGGATATAAGTTGCCAAGTTGAGAATTTGTGGAAGGATTCCAGTTGCTTGGACCTGTTTGATTTGCATTTCCGCTGTCAAAACCTTCTAGCAGTTTATTCTTGAATGTTACTGAAAAAATAACTATACCAACTAAAACTGTCAACAAGATTAATGTATTAAGCATTCCCTATTTTACGCAGACTTTTTATGCCCTAGCCTTGCGTGCCTTTCTAGGCTTGGGCTCTTCAACAATGCCTTCATTTGCCTGAGGAGGCTCTTCAGCATTCACAGGAGCTTCTGGTAAGGGTAGCGCAGCAGGAGCAACCTGTCCTTCACCTGTTAGTGCCAACCATTCACGCTCCATATTATCAAGAACGCCAAGAAGATAACGAACAACATCAACAATTGCCTTACGAGCAGTCATCTCAGGTGCATCTGGAGCACCAATCTCAATAATTAGTTCCTTCTTGAGCGGATGACCCATCTTATATGCGGCGTATGAAAGATGAGGTGCTGCTCCTCCCTCAATATGACGCTCAACTAGATATGTCTGAAGCAGATTGCCTAGAGTATGATCCTCATTGTTCTGAAAGATGATCTCAACGCCCTTACGAGCTCCCAGTGTTGGCTGGATATTTACTCCTGCAGGAATCTGCATATCAAATGCTTCATACTTCTGAATCAACTTCTTCAGTTCACGAATACCTCTGTGTACAACTGCTGGAACACTCATAATACCATTAGTCTCAATCTCAAAGTCAAAACTAAAGGGCTGATTCTTATCATCTACCAGAAAGCATCGCTGGATCTCCAATGTCTTCCATTCACGACGGAGATTGTTGAGCTGTGTAGGATTTACTTGTGCAGTATCCTTGATCTTCTTTGATTCATCTAGCCAAGACTGGAAGAATGACTCCTGTCTATTCTGATCTGGATCAATAGTCAGACCATACGAGCACTGGCAAACTGGAGAATATCTGACATTCTCTTCACCTGTGGCTACACTCGGATATGCCTTAATTTCAATTGCTTCAAGTGAATCCGCAGACCACTGAGGCCTTAGGGTCGTAATCATAATATGATCCTTTGTGATTGAATCTGCAGGAAACCAAACAGATGCCTCTTCCGGTGTTAGTTCCCGCCATCCCTCAGCATCCTGAGTAAAGACTTTGAAGTCCTTTGTCGTGACTACCCGACTTTCTTGATCTGAGTTCGCAATGCTAAGTTCAACACGGAACTTCTTCGGATCAAATTCATCTACAGTTGTGACAGCAATAGGAATCATTCCAATTCGGTGGGCAAGCATTTCATTAGGCAAAGGTGTGGTATTCTTTAAAATCTGGACCTCTGACTCTTCAGGGGGTTCTGTCCTAAATCCGATGGTCGGAATCTTAGATTGAATGATACGTACAAGACTATTTGCTAGAGTTGTGTGACTAGGTGCAAGAGTGAAGGATGCCCGCTCCTTCTTGCTTGGATCTGTCATTAGGGGAGCCCCCGATTCTTTGTAATTGCTGAACATTCTACTTTATCTGACCAGAACAATCCTTTCAACTTTATGCGTAAGTTGGTAAAAAGCAAAAACTCATCTTAAACAAGGGGATGCCACACTTGTGCTTTTATTCTGAAAAATGTAAATTTTCCCAGTCTTTTTTGTCAGAATTAAAAGCAAGTCCTTACATGTCAGAATTTAAACTAATTTGTGTAGATCGTGATCCTAGAACAGGGCAACTTCCTTCAATTGTGTCAAAGGGTATTGCTGATAAATGGCTCTCTGCAGTTCCGACCTTGGTCATTGATGGCGAAACTGGACCTAGAACTGATGCAGAGGTTTTCAATTGGTTGTCTATGAGAAAGTTGCAGGATGGACAGAAGAAAGGACCTAATCTAAATGAACAAGTGGGTGGAGAACCAAGTGCATATGGACCTGAAATTGCTTCAGGTAAATGGTCTGATTCTTACTCTTTCTTTGACCAATCCTTTGATGTTGCAAAGGGAACTGGTTTTGATCCTATACAGAAGAACTTTGCACAACTTCAAGATTTTGGTTCACCTTCTGCTGGCAACTCAACGCCAGGACAAACTGTTGTTGCACAGGCACAACGTTCTAAAAAGGAAGTGGCAATGGATAAGGCTTTAGAAGATTTTCAGAAACAGCGGCAAATGGATACACCGCTTCCATTTGGAAGAAAGTAACCTAAAGTTTGACTTAGAATGATAAAATAGGATGAGTCAGATTTCACCTTTAAAGAAATTTACAAATATCTTAGTTGCTTTTTTTGAGGATCTGTCAGAGTCATATCCTGAAGAAAAAGATATTCGCATGGCGGCGGAAGGATTACGTGGACTAGGTGCAATTAATCCCAAACTGATTCTTTCAATGTTTATGGAAAGTGTATATCCACAATTTAAGGGACCTGTTATGGCTCGTGATGAAGTTGCTTTAAATAAACTTGCTCATACTAAGTTATCAACTGAGTTTTCTCAGATCTCATACGCTTACTGGATTTTTGACAAGCACTGGAAGAACATGTCAGAAACTAATAAAGATAAGATTTGGAAGTATTGTACAGCGATTGTGCTTCTTGCAGAAAGGGCTTCAAGTCAATAGTTAAAATGATACATTTTCTACTTCATATTCATTTCGTCGTCCTTGACCAGATTTATTAAATTCAGATTTTAATCCACCATAACCTGATTCTCTTGTGAACTTAGGTTCAACTACAGAGTTAAAGTTATTAGGTCCAAAGTTATTGCGTCTTGTTAAACGGGGTCCAAAGTTATTATTTGTATTACTTCTATTACCTTTGTTACCTCTATTTCTATTAGTTCTATTATTTCTCGTCAACCGAGGACCAAATCCTTGATTATTATTTTCATTTCTATTTCTATTTCTGTTTCTACGTACTTGAGTCTTAGAGGATGTTGCATACGATAACTTCAAATTAATATATCTATAAACAAATTCAATAACTGTATTCATATCCTTACGCACTTTATTGAACTCTCCCAGCATAGAAATAAGTTTTGAGTACTCTTCCGGCGCAGATCTGTTAGGAAAAAGTTTGCCGGGAGTATTTCCATCTTTAAGGATTTGTTCAGTTAAGAAGCGCACGTTATCACTAGTTTCTTTCAATTCTCGTTGCCTAATTCCCTCTTCAATAATATCCTGCAAGATCGTGGAAAATTCAGATCCTGCAAGAATATTTGTTTCATTTGATAAATCATTCAAAAGTTTACTTATTGCCGCTTCTGACTTTAATGAAAGATCAGTGTAGCCACCTCTTTGTTTTAATTTACGTGTATGCATCCCTATTAAGGCTCCCTATTTTTGCGTTACAAGAAGATAGAAATATCCTAGACTAAATCAAGCATGTCAGAAGTTAAGACTCGGTTTACTGCAATTGTAACTCAGTTTACAAATGAATTAAGTTTGTCCTATCCTGAATTGGGACCGGCCATTACTAAGTATCTTAAGAAGAAGGATAGTTGTTTGGATGTTTTTGGTACTTTAGTGCCAACTCTAAAGGAATCTGTTGCCAATCGTAATGATGATTTCTTTTTAAAGTCAAAGGGGGAAGGCCCTGAGGTACTGCCAGGAATCCATTTCTCTGCAAAGTTGTGGAAGGAAAGTAGCAAAGAAACTCGTACTGTATTCTGGGACTATCTTGCATCACTCATTCTGCTTTTTAATTTGAATCTTAAGATGTCTGGTTCTGCTCCTGCTAATTCTTCCGCTCCCGCAACCGATGAAAGCGAAGAGATGCCCGATTTTACTGCTATGATTGATGAAATGACAAAGGGTTTCAAGTCAGAAGAATTTAAGAAGATCTTTGAAAATCTCAAGACCACTTTTGACAAGTTTGTTGATTTGAGTGGTAGCATCCCGCCTACACCTTCTGATGCTGATGCTGAAGCAGGTCCGGCTGGAGATTTCAAGTTTCCCACCATTCCCGAGAGTCTTCAGAATGGCCAGATTGCCAAGATTGCTGCCGAACTAGCAGGTGAATTTACTCCTGCTGATTTGGGAATTGATGCTGAACTCATGGAGAAGATGAATCCCATTCAAATCTTTGAGCATTTGCAGTTTGTATACACAAATAATCCTGATTTATTGACCGGAGCCATGAAGCGTGTTGCTAAGAAGATTGAAAATAAGTTTGCCTCTGGCTCCTTAAAGCGTGAAACATTAATGGCTGAGGCAAAAGAACTTATGGAGCACTTCACAGATAATCCCGCTTTTAAGGAAATGTTCCAAACATTTGGCACTATGTTCACCAATCCTGCAGATATGTTTGGAGGTGGTAGCGGCACAAGTTCATCATCTGATCGTCTGCAGAAGGCGCGTGAACGTCTACGCAAGAAGACTGAAGAGAAGAAGAAAGGTAAAAAGTAAATCCCCACTTACGATAGGGATGAATTGTAGTGCTTTTTTTGTTGAAGATCCATCCATTTTAGTGAAAGAAATAAGTGATTTTTTTCCCTTTCATGCTAGAGCCCGTCGCTGTACAAGTGTAGCTCTTAATAGTTTTACCCGCTTCGGCCTTCTCTTAGGAATAATTCTTTCTGTGATTAAATTTGATCTACGTTATTTAGTAATTAGTATGCTATTTCCTTTGTTAGCAGCGGCTGCATGGTATGGAATGCAGTCTAAGCACACAATCCGTGAAGGATTTGCTGGAAATGTAGTCGCTGGAACTGATGCTGCTAATAAAGTTGTGGCTGATGTGATTGGTATCCAAGAAAGAACTTTACCAAATGCACCCAATCCTTTTATGAGTGTTTTGAGTAATGAAATTAATAATAATCCTTCTAAGCCTCCGGCAGTCTATGTAAATTCACCCGCTGTTAAGAAAGAATTAGATCAGTTCTTTGAAGTAAATCTACATGGTGATCCTGGAGATGTATTTCAACGTAATCAGTCACAACGTCAATTTGTAACTCCTCCTAGTACAAGTGTTCCAAATGATAGTGATAGTTATATGAATTGGCTTTACCGCGTACCTGGAAAAACCTGCAGGGAGGGCAATTCGGCTGTTTGTGTTTCACGTACTGATTCTGGACGCTACCCGCATTTATCATAAATATTTTTTTATATTCTCTGAATTAGAGAATGAATCCCAATACTTTTGAAGTAAATCAATTCACTCGTGTCCACGACGATAAGTGCGGAGTTGATTCTTTTTACCGTCAGTCTGCTGGTCCTGGTATGTGGGCCTTGACAAATCTAGTACCTCCTTCCGATTCAGTAATTCCTCAGTCCCTCGGCAATCCTACAATCATTGCTGCTGAAGGATATGGTATTAATCCTAATAGAGTAAATGATGACAGTATCTTACGCAATCATGGCATACAAGAGAATTCTCAGCGATGCCCCATCCACCCGCAGAGCCGTCCCTTCTTAACTGTTCCTTACATGGGTCGTGGTCGTGGTGAACCTGTTCTAGAGGCTAAGTTGCAGCAGTCTGAATTTGTTCGCACAGGTAAGGATTGCGGGACAGTCACTGATAAGCCTTTCACGCAGCAGTTCACACCTTTGATGCCTCATGTTGAACGTAATATCCAGAATCCTGTTCATATTGTACCCGAGGTTGCTGCTGCTGGATGGGTATGGGGAGGAATTCCGAGTCGTCAGTATATTCGTGATTTAAATACGTAATTCTGTTATTTTATTATTTATTATTTATATCTTGACAAATTTCAGAGTCCATGTATGATATTTCCATCTATGGACTGGGAAAAAAGAAAATTAATTATGATCTAAGTGATTTATCTAATAACCAGCCTACCTGGAGTGATTTAATTCCTTTAAAAGATACAATTCCCGGTTTAGATGATTTTCGTTTGTTAACACGTGAAGTTCAAGATATTAGCGGATCTAGATGGCTTCCTGCATTCCAGTGGGATTCGCTACTTTCAACTGGAGCGTATGGTAAAATCTATAAGGGATTACGTGCTGTATATACTCCATCAATTAATAATAAATATAAATTATCTCAAAAACAAGAGACCATTGTTTTAAAAGAAGTTGAAGTTGAAAAGAATCTTAAGAAGGATGCATATTTAACTGCCATTAAAGCAATTTTGTATGAAGCAACTATTCATGCTCTTGTTGTTCAGTTTTTTAAGAGAATTGATTGGTCATTTGCTGTGCCTAAACTATATGAAATTTTCTCCCGTGGGTCATCATTAAATAAAGATATTCATGATATCAAAGAAGTTGTTTTTTGTATGGAATATATTCGCGGAAAAACACTGTATACCTATTTGAATGAGAATTTTAATAAATTACCAAGTTTAGTCAATGATGCACTTTATCTTAGGATTCTAGCAGAACTTGCTCTTCTTCTTAATCAAGTTCAAGCCAATTTACGAATGAATCATCGGGATATGAAAGTCAATAATATTTTAATAAGGAGTAAAAAAACTGAATGGCTGCCTATATTCAGTCGTTTTTATCCTACTTTAGATCGCTTTGATTTGTATGATTTTAATTTGGTTTTAATTGATTATGGATTTGCTTGTATTGCATGTGGTGATGGACATGATGCCCCGGAAATGAGTCTGTTAGAAGCTGGATCATGGTTTGGACCGACAGATGCTTGCTTCAAATCGGGGCGTGATTTGGCTCAATTCATTTATTGCATGCAAGTTTACTATCCTTGTAGACAGTATTTAACTGCTCCTCTGTGTGAAATTATTGAACGATGGTTGGCGATTAACTGCTCAGATGGATTAGCTCACTTGCAGAATGGAATTGCTCCAAATGGAAAACCTTATACTACACCTCATAAAATGATTTTTGATACAGGAATTTATGAATTTTTGCGTAGAACTGAGGTAAATCCTACCCACTGTTCTCCTCAAAATATTTTGAGTGATATTGATTCATATATCGCTAATCATTAGTTTTTTCTTGTGCGATTAATATATTCTCTATTATCCCGTGTTCTCCTTCTAATCCCACCTCTTGGAGGCACTGGTAGTGCAAATCCAACTCCTCTAGCACCTCTTACTGGATTTTGCCTAGGTGCAAGAGCTGCTGAAGCCGCTTGAGCTGCAGCAAGTGCGGCACCTTGATAAGATGATGCCATTGAACCTCTTACAGGATCATTCGCACCATTTTCATTTTCACTTTCGCTTTCATTGTTACTATTTGCTGGTGGTGCTGGTTGTGCTCTAAATATTCCTCTTGCTTGTGGAAGAAGAGGTCTGGCTTCTGGTACTCTAGGAGGGGCAGGAGGTCTGGCCACAGGAGGAGGTACACCTCTTCTAGCCTCAGCTAATCTTAATTCTTCTGCTAAAGCAATTCTACCAGCACTTTCATAAATTGTCTTCGCCTCTTCCGAAGCAGTACGTGCCGCTACTGCATTTGCATTAGATGTAACACTTATAGCAATTCTAGCTTCTCTTATGGCATTTACTGCTGCAGCTTCTGCATTTCTAACAGATTCAGATGCTGAAGTAATAGATCGTTCAACTGATGTCTTTGCATCTCTTGCAACTTGGGCTGCATCTGATGCTGCCTTTTCTGCTGCTTGCTGAGGTGTTTGAGCAGGAGGACCCTCTTCCACTCTTCTTAGGCTGGATAGAGAAGGAGGAGTATCTAAAGGAGGATTTCTTGTTTCAACCCGTAATTTAATTTCACGGAGGAATTGTTTTAGAACATTATCAAGGTTTGCGCGATCTGCTGACCAACTTCCTACATATCGTTCTTCTTGACTTGAACCATTGTTGAAAGAATATCCCTTCACATATGCCAAAAAAGTTTTCATTGTATCTATTGAATTATATAAATCACCCGATGCTAATTCCAAATGTGATTTCAAATCATGTGTTAGGAATTCTAAATAGTAATTTAAACCGTAAATTTCTGTGCGTGAACCATAAGTAAAAATTTCAGTTGGTGTTCCATTATATTCCGCTAAACTTCTTGCTTTTGCACCTTCATCTTGAACAAAACGTATTGCTTCTTTTGCGCAATTTATCATTACTGAAAAAAGACGTATATTCTTTGCATAGGCTTTTGCTACTGGATCATCTGTCAAAAAGATCATTGGATTTTGTACAGCACCGATTAAAGGAAACATATTAAAATCTAGATTAAAATGTGCACTAAATGATTTCATATTTTCTAGCAGAGTTGGAACCTGAGGTAAAACTCCTTCTGCATACTTCTGTTTCCATAATTTGAGTAATTCACTAAATATTGTCTTTGTTGAAAAAAGATTTGCACGACTCAACATATCAGCAGCCCAAGCATACAAGAAAATTAAAAATCTATCTGCAGGCGATTCATGCCAAAATGGTTCAATTCCTATTTGAAGTCTATTGTAAAGCCACATTGATTCATCATCCCATACATCTGGAGGAGCATAAAGAAGAAGTTTGTAGTAGGCATATGCATTTATTCTAACAAGTGTCTTGCCATTCAGTTTCTTCAAATCATTAATATCATTAACTTTAATTTTTCCTCCACCACGAATATCTGAGAATTGAATAACGCCTCCTTTTGAATCAACACGAGATAAGAAATTTTCTCCACTTCCTATGACTTCAATTGTTGTGTTATCTTCTTCTTCTACAGGACCATTGAGCACATAAGATTTTCTTAATCCATCAATTATTAATTGATAAAGTTGTGCTTTTTGTTCTGATTCTATTTCTTGGGTTCTTACAAAAGTTTCCATCTGTTTCTTAAAACCATCATATCCAACTTCTGGATTTACCACTGATAAGACACTACAGACTTCGCCAATAATTTCATCATTTAATTCTTGCTGAAAGAGATGGCATGCAATTCCAATTACGCACGCTAATAAATTTATATTCATTCTGAATAATTCATCTAAGTCCTTTGTTCTGCCTGCTCTTCCTTGCAAATCTGCTTCACCTCTTTGTCTTACTAGATCTGCAACTTTTTGGACTAAACGTGTCGGATCTGCTCTTAAGGTCGCTTCTGCATACTGAAGAATAGGTGTTCTAAATGGGACAGCACCGTCTAATTGAATACCACGATTGTTTGTATTAATTATTCTTATAGAATCAACAATATTAGGGCTTAATACTTGTGTTAATCCTATGGCAGCCATACTCTATAATTTCCTTAATAAAATTATTTTTAGGTTAAGACATAAATTTGAACTTAAAAAAATCTTTAATATTAGATTAAATCATGAATGCAGTAGAAGATTACGATGAGGTAGCGGAGGAAGCGGAGGATATGAATGATGAGGAGGATGTGCTAGAAGCAGAGGAGATTGAAGAAGAAGAAGTCACTCCTGAGAAAAAGCAACTTCAAGAGTTGTTATATCGTGGCTTTTCTGGAAAGTTGCGTGAAGATGCGCACAAACTTCTCCAGGCACACCCCGAGATTCAAGCAGATTATATGGAAATTATTCGTGAACGTCTTCCCGTCAAGGATTTGCCTGTGACAAAGGATAGTAATCACAAGACTTATCCATTTCTTACACAGTATGAGAAAACGAAAGTTCTATCACACAGAGCAAGTGAATTGGCGCATAATAGTCGCCCTTTTATTGAAGTTCCCAAGCATATTACAAATGTTTCAGATATTGCTCGTCTTGAACTAGAAGCGAAACGTATTCCTTATATTATTAAGCGTCCTCTGCCGGATCGCACTTTTGAATATTGGAGACTGCAAGATTTAATTATTCTATAAGTAGGATGGAGTGTTGGGGTTTGCCATTAAAGGATAAATTAGTTGTTCCAATATTAACTAAAAATAACCTTCAAGGAATTAAAATTATTCCGGATGGTAATTGCTTATTTGAAGCATTAGCACGTCATTATAATATTGTTCTGAAAAGAAATGATTTAGATCATATTTTTGTTCGTGCATTAGTTGTTGGATATATGAGAAGGCATGCTGATGATTTTACACCATATTTATCAGAAGATAATTATAGATTTGTTGGTAAAAATAATGAGGATTTTAATGGCTATTTAGAATCTATGAGCAAGAATCTGCGTTGGGGCGGTTCCAATGAACTTACTGCTGCTTTTGAAGCATTTGATGAGTTTGCTGGTCAGAAACTTACACGTATTGGAATCCTTGAATTTACTTTGAAAGAAAAACGTGATGGAACATATAAATTAGATGAAATTAGTTTTAATAAACTTTTTCCTAATAATAAATTTGGTACTATACTAATTTATAAAAGAGCACCTGTTGTACAAATAGAAGGTGTAGTGCAAGCGGAATCTTCTGGTTCTTCTGGTTCACATTATGATTTTGCCTGTATTCCGGAATGGCTTATGGAACCTTTTTGTGGAGGTGCATTAAAAGGACAACCTTTTCGTCCTGCTCTTCCCTTAGCCGCTGCCTTAGTCGGTCCCTTAGCTGCTTCAGCCTCCGTCAAGCCTTTTGCCGATCCAAATAATAATGAATCAATTAGAAATCTTACAAATAGAATTATACAAGAAAAAAGAATTCGTCTTCTTGTTGTAGAATATTTCACATTAAAAAAATATGATTTAAATTCTGTTGATGACTTTATCTTAAAAAGTAGACCAACTGAAGCCGGATTGAAAGTTTTAATTGCTAAAAAATAAAGTTTTGGACACTTTATGAAATAAAGTTTTGGTCGCTTCGCTTACCATATCGTAACTCTCTTCTCCGGTGGAACCCATAATGAGTCACCCGGTTTCAAACCATATGTCTCATAGAATTCCGGAAACTGCGATAAAATCTTATTCACTCTAAGTTCCGGCGGCGCATGCTTATCTGTCTTAGAAGCAAGTTCTGCTTTCTTCTTTCTATCCTTATTTCTCCATGAAACTGCATACGATGTAAAAAATTCTTTTAACATCTTGTTCCGTTCAACTCCCGTCTTTCCAACCATTTCATCTCTTAGAGCTTGAAGCGCAATACTTACACCACCCAAATCCGCAATATTTTCCATCAATGTCAACTTTCCATCAATCTGTGATCCCATATATTCCACTGAAAAGAGTTGTTCAATCAGTTTTGATTTAGACTCATATTCCTTATTCTCCTCGGGCAACCACCAAGGAGCATAGTTTCCATCCTCATCGTGATTTCTGCCATCTGAATCAAAACCATGTGTAATCTCGTGCGTAATCACATTTCCTATTCCACCCAGATTCCATGCAATTGATTTACGTGGATCATAAAATGGCGGATTCAAGATTCCTGCAGGAATTATCATTTCATTGTAATCCGGATAGTAAAAGGCATTTACTTCAAAACATGCTGAATCCCAGTATTGACTTCTTGCAGATTCGCCGCGTTCACCTATCTCCTCAATTCCATATTCTGTATCTTTCTCATTAATCTTAAACAAATTTCGTAACATTTGTTTATCCGATATTTCTTCTCCTTTACTTTCATCGCGCCAAACTGTTGGAAATCCAACCTTGAATCCCATCTTATTTAACTTTAAAGTTGCTTTAACCTGTGTATCTAGGGACAGCCATTGTGCTGCTCTGATTCTCTTTGCACCAGCCCTCTTCAGAATATGGACTAATTCAGTTGCCTTCTCCTTAATTTGTTTGTTTACAAATTTCTCAACAAATGGTTTAGATAACATATTCGGTAAATGAGTTGTAACAATTGCCATCATAATACGATCAACATTACTTTCCTTTTCAACACCCTTCAAAACTTTTCCATAAAAGTTAAAATAATGATGATATACATCTCCAGAAATGAAACGCCCCATAGTGATCACTGCACAGCCCATTAACCATAATTTCATTTCTTCGTGGGATTCACACATCGTATTAAAAAAATGAAAAAACTTAGGATTTGTTATAATTAAATCATGACCTTCTAGCTTTGCTACAGGAATACCCATTCCCTTGAAGATTGAATCCCAAGGAGTTTCCGGATAGTCCGCTTTCAATTTATTGTAAGAAAGTTTGTGATAACGATTAGGTGTATCATCTTCTTCCATCGGTGTTGGTAAATGCTTTGCTATCTTAATTTCCAGATCTACGAATTTTTCAAGACCCATGATTCCAAAATATAAACCTAAATCCTGCAAGAATCTTTTGTATGCATCACGTTCTTTTCCATATTTTTCATCTAGCAGTAAATGTCTGTTAGGAACACAGGGAACATATTCACTTAATTGAACTCTTGTGTATTTGGTATTATATGAATCAGACATTATCTTAACGGTTAAAGGCGATCGTGCTTGAATCCGATTTAAGTGACCAATCATAAAACCAATATTACTTGCATTTTCTAACATGTTTAAGGCACCAATTAATTCGGCTACAACAAATTCAGTCTGTTTAGGATTATCCCATGTATTATAAATGCTTTTTACAAATTTAGAAAGTTTTGAATCTGGTTCTTCAATAAGTGAATCTTTCACAATTTCAATTAATTGTCCTTCTATTTTCTCAGCAATTTCCCGACTAATGTTTGTGGATGCCGCATCATGTGGAACCTTGGTTTCTTCTAACCAAGTTTCATTCACAAACTTATAAAAATCGTGTCTTGGATTTGCTTCCATTCTGATCTAACTTACTATTAAATTTAATATATATTAACTAATTCTTTGTTCTTGTGGACTTGAATCCCTTCCTTAGAGTATTGCATCGTAATAAAAATTATAGTCTGAGGTAGTGATTTTTTTTTCTTAGGAATTTGTATTTTTTGAGTATGATTATCCTGTTTCATAAATTGAATTGAACATAATGGGCCCGGAGCAATTGGGGCAATTCCCCCATCGTAACCACAGATATTCATATCTATTCTTCTGTCCGATTTTTAACAAAATGATGTTCATACACTTTAACCAATTCTAGGATACGATTTTTATTTCCAGTGCCATTCGCAATCATTTGAGCTGCCATTTCATGTGGATGTTCATCTTGTGCCGGGGATCCCTCCTTTCCTGCAAAAAACGTTAACCACTCCGGGGGTGGAGTCTTGCGTTGTTCGCCTGTTTTTTCATTCCACCATACCGTTTCAGCATCTTTTAGTGATGATGGATATTCAGATCTGAAAGCAGCCAGGCTCCACCATCCTTTCCATTCAGCAAATGGCTTTTCTTCAATATCAGGATTGATTCTGCGTCTTTCTATTAAATCGGATGGCATTCCTGCAGGTGGGGTCCTAGAAATTCTGTAAGACCACATCTTCTCATACCAGGTTTCCCATACTAGAGGATATCTTCGCTGCAACAAATGGATCTTTTCATGATCAATTGTCATCTTAAGTCTACTTTCCGGATAAGACTCAGGTATTACTATTGTTTCTTCATCTGTTGTATGCGGTAATCCATGTTCACAGGTATCTGATGTAAAAGTGATATTATAATGAATACCTGTTTGCGAATCATTCATTCCAATCTTTCGTTTAACTTCGCAGGAATTATTTTCTCGGACTCTTTCATTTATTGTCGCCTGTTTATCTTGACCTAGGGATGCTATGAAAAATATAACAAATATAATAACTAGTATTACTGTTAGATACTCTAACATTCTATTATTTGTCTTGTTTCTTATTTCTTATTTGTTCCTATTAATTTAGATATCTTTACTAATTTTACTATATTTTCTGTAAATGAATGCATATTTAATGGTGGTGCCGTGTACCATATTTCTTTTAATATACCATTTTCAAACTTTAATGGCTCTTTTACTTCACGTTTGAATTTTGTTCCTAAATATTCATTTGCTTTAATGGGTATCATTCCTTCTACTTTTACCATATTCTTACTTTAGACCTGTTGTTTAGCCTTGACGCCGAGCCACAGAGTGGCGACTAAGTCGGATAATGGAACATTATCCTTGACGCCATTGCTTTCCGCAATTTACACACAATACGAACAATGTCATCGGCTCATCTGCTGATCTTGTCTGTAGTTCATAATATACACACTGCCTCTTTGAACAATTGCTGCACTTGTAAGCATCTGTCGCCATTTCCTTGTTGCCCTCTAGCAGGCGGGTTTCACGCTTCATGCGTGCATCAATACGGGAAAGCCAGTGATCAGGATTTAGTTCATCATAAGTCATAAAAGGAATACGCTGAACTTCAAATTCGCCTTCCTTCAACCGATCTAACAGACGAAGTCCCTTTACATATGTATTTGGACTCAGGTTGTTCATTGTCCTTCTTGCAGTTGCCTTGTAAATATGCGAAAAGATTGGATTCTCCCAATTCTTTAAAACATTCCTCTTGTTGGCTTCCTGAATGGCTGCATTATAAATTCCCTTCTCCAAATTAATCCGCTGGCCCTCATCCAAATCATCTTCAAGATCATTAGAAATCCATTGCAAAGTCTTTTCTCTTGAAGAGTTCATTGCTTTTTACTAAGAAATCCAAAGATTCAAATTTTAGGGATATAAACTAGAATGAAACTGTCTTGCAAGAAAACACCTTATCCTATCACCGAGGATCGTGTAAGAAAATCTCCTTTAAAAAATGTTTCACAAACTTTGAAGGCGCGCAAGAATTTTAAAAAAGGTAAATCTATCGGCTTCACCCGAAAAGCCTCATTAAAAAGTATGGGTTTGATTCCCAGATCAAATGGATGTTATGTTCTTGGAAATAAATATTTCTAAGAATACTCTTCCTCTTCAAGTTCAGCGGCTGTTGCCCATTTCGGAATCTTCTTATTTCTTGCAGCGGCATATGACTTTGTTACCGCCTTAACAACAACTTCTTCTTCCTCTTCCTCTACCACTGGCTCCTCCACAATTTCTTCTAGTACTTCATCTACTTCGTCTACTTCATCCTCATCTTCCTCCTCCTCTTCATCATCTTCCTCTTCATCTAGACTTTCAAATCCTTGGAAAATCTGCGTGTAAAATTTGGTGTATTGAGCTGTCGTAAAATTTGTAAGATCACCTCCTTCCATTAGTGCAACCATAATGGCGTCACCAAAGAGAAGGACTGAATCTGCTGGAGGAGGTAGTTCATGCTTATTTTCTGTTCCAGCACGTCCATCCTTATATCCCCAAAGTTCAAGCTTCATCTTACTAAATTCCCATGATCCAATCTTTGTTGGCAACTTGGTCTTTCTCAAGATTTTGGCCACACGGGTAGGAATTTCTTCTTCTCCATCTGTAATTTCAATCTTACTTTGCTTAGTGTCACCCTTTGATTGAAGAACTACAACTTGGCACTGCATTTTGACTTCTATTGGGATATAAACCAACCTTCAAATTTAAGAGTAGTGGAAGAAAATATGGAGTGTATTTCTTCTGTTTCTTGCAAGGAAGGAAAAGGTACTAAAACTATTATTCAATGGATCTATGGACGCAAAAAATGGTTTTATTTTCTTGATATTGATTTATTCATTGGATTTCTTGCAAGAGATTTTTCTTGTGATCAAACTTCCATTAAAGAAACCGGTCTGCGCATTTATGAATTACCGCCATTTTCTGAATTATGTATCAAGTTGCGCTATGAAAACGCATTTGTTAATACAGAAAATGATAGTATTATTTTTAGCCATTCTGACTTAGGGTCTATTACAATGAAGGTTCCTTCTTTGCCCAATCAAGAAATAAACCTTTCACATTTGCCTCCTCCGGAGTCAATGCAAGATTTCCAGAAACATCGGGTACATTTGAAGAAACCACTTGTATAACTTCTTCTACAGGCGGAGGAACAGGCGGAGGAGCAGGAATAGATGCAGGAACAGATACGACAGTTTCAATCTTAGCAGATACAACATCTACGACTTGCTGAATAGATGCTACAGATGCTACAGATGCTACAGATGTTCCAGATATATCAGTTACAACAGATACAACAGTGTCAAGTTTAGCAGATACAGCATCTGCAAGTTGAACTGATGCTCCAGATATATCAACCTTAACATCTGTAACTTCAGTCACTAAGGAAGTCAATTTCTTCTCAGCAATTGCAAGAAGTTGAGGATCACTCTTTAGGACTGCTATAGCCCTTGTGCAGAAAGCAAAGCATCCGGCAGGTGTTGTTGGAATATCTTTTAATGAAAATTCACCATTTGAAACTTCAAGGATAATCTTTAAAGTTTCCGGAATTACCGAATCAAGAAGTTGGACTAGTATAGCTTTCTGATCTGCAGGAAGTGCAGACTTCTGGACACATTTTTCTAGAACATGAACAATGATAACTTCCTTTTGTTTTACTGAAAGACCATTAAAGACTACTAGTTCTTGTGCCAGGGATACGGCTGCACGTAAAAACAGTGCTTGCGTGGGGTTTGATCCAAGTATTTGCTCTGCTAAAATTGTTAACTGAGTTTCTGCCATCGCGTTTTCTAATTATACGTTTCGTTAATCTTAAATAGAGCAAAATGGATTTAGCGCGCACAGGTATTCTGTTGGTGGTTGGCAGTTTAGTCATATTTTTTCTTTTTCAAATCGGAATTGTGCTATGGCAGAGAATGAATAACTCAACAAAGTTACGTGAACATTTGTCAGGAGCAACCTACGTTGATGATTTGAGAATGACTCAGCACGTTTCCCCTGCACAAAGAGTTGAAGAACCTGCACAAGTTGCTTCTTACCAGGGTGGAAATCCTCTTCCCGATATTCCTGGACAGACTCCTGAGCAAGTTAGAACACCTGAGCCGACACAGCGTCAAGTAAATCGTCCTCAGACCGCAGAGCCAGAACCCTCGGAGTTGTCCGCACCACAGCAAGAAGAAGCTGGATTTACTGAAAGGTTACGTCACCCTGAAGCCAGTTTTCAAAGACATCCTGGTGATCAAGGATCAATGGCTCCAGAAGTTCAAGCAGGTCGCGCTTCTCAAATCTCATCACCCGGAGCTGCAAATCAACAACCATTTGCATCAGAACTCGCCCAAAATGGAGGCGAATTAATGAATGGTCTCTTTGCTTTTGATTCGCAGGAGCCCCAAGGATTTAGTTCGCTATTTTAAGAAATGATTTGATATTCATATAGGATGAGTCAAGCAACACGATTAATTCCTTTAGCCAATGGCTTTCGTCTACCTGTCCTTTTAGAAGAGGCAGACGTAAAACAAGTATATGATTTTCTAGCATGCTGGAGCATAGGACCATTAGATACAACATGGAGAACTGCAAATCCTTTACAGCCTGAAGAACTTAGCTGGTTAGCAAATGGCAAAGCTTTCACCTCAGAAAGACCTGGAGATTCTAGCAGAAGTGGTTTCTTAGTTGTATATCCACCGTGGGGATCAGTTCTATACGCTGAAGCTGATAAGCAATCTGGTCCAAATGGTGCTAAATCTCGGTATCCTCGTGTATTCAAGGTACCAGTACGAGTTGATCCAACCGTTTTCACTGCAGGAGGAATTATCTATTCTGCAACTTTAGTTGGAACAGAAAAGAAGATTATTATGGAAGATTTACTTTTCTCAAAAGGATTTCCAACTTTTTTTAAAAAGACATTTACAGATCGGTTTGCTCTCTTGCAGAAATCCTTGCAGAACGATCTGTTTGTAGATGAAGACTTAGCTGGTGGTTTGACTGTTTCTTTGCGTTCAGTTCGGCCTCTAGCAGATTTAAATCAATTTGGTGTTTGGGAAATTATTCCAGATGAGCCGGGCAAACGTCGTTGGTTATGGTTTGTTCGGCGTTCTACTGCTCTTCCTCTTATTAGATCATCCGCGGATGGAAAGAAAAATCCGGCTAATGTTATGCGGGCGAAGGAAGAAATTGATAAGTTGAATCTTGGTATCCTTGAGCCGCCTCCTCTTTCATTGGCTTCAACTATGGTATCAGTGATACCAGTGATACCAGTGCAAGTAGTAAGGGATGATAAAGATGTAGCTGTTGCAACAAAGGGAGCATTCCCGGATCAGTATTTCCTTACAGGACCAAAGGGTGAAAAGATGGGAATGGCTATTATTCAAAATCCTGATATCAGCAAGAATCTGCGGATTAAAAGTAAGTTGAATCCTCAGTTCAAAGTTCGTATTCTAGCATCTACTGAATTTTCAGGTAGTTACGAAATCCTTTCTGTCTTATAATTAGGATGGCTGGTTTTGGACCTGATTTTGCTTCAGTCAAAGATAGTGATTTATTAAGAGGTATTTACATTGGCCCCGAAAGAATTGATTCATGCTCAACACCTGCTAGACCCGGCTCCTTGGCTCGTTCCCGTTCCCGCAAGCAGAGAGGAGGTGCCTGCCCTTGCATGCGCCCTCGTTCAAGAAAGCAGTGTGGAGGAATGTACAAGATCAAGAAAACTAAGAATAAGAAGTTGAATAAGAAGAGTGTCAAGAAGCAGAAGCAGCGTGGAGGTGCCGGTTATACCTTTGGTATAGCGCCTGCTGGTCTTGACTTGAAGACATCTGATATGCCTTTGGGAAAAATGCCTGAGGTTGTTACAACTCCCTGCCCTAAACCTCTGCCCGGATTCTATCCCCAGATTGGCGGCGGCGCCCTAGTTGGTTCTGAGATTTCTACAATGACTGCACCTCTTGCAGGAACAACTCAACTTGTAAATCCGGCACTTTACGATTCAACTCCTGCTGGTGTTCAGTTCAAGCTAGGACAGACTTCAGTCTTTGGCCCTGAGAAGATTCCTTATCCACAGGTTGATTCAATCACTTCTCGTAGTTTATGCTCTGCTCCTATGACCCGCAGACGCGGTCGTAACCGCAAGAACCGTAATTAATCATCTGTAAATAAGCATTCTTCTGCATCTTTATTTACATGCTCTACGAGATGCTTTTCAATCGGTCCTTTTGAATTCCAATGCACAACCTTATAAGCGCACTTTTTATAGTAATCTTTGCGCTTATTCCACTGACTTACAAATATATCATGTGGCTGATCTAAACAATCTATTACACGTGGAGCATAGGCTCGTTCATCCTTTTTCTGTCGTAAAATACGACCTACTGATTGCTCAATGTTTGACTTTGGTGTTGATAATACTATTGTATTAAGAGCAGGAATATTCATTCCTTCAGCAGCCATTGCATAGGTTCCTAGCAGAATTGCTGCTTCTTCTGATTTTTCTAGAGCAACTTGTTTCATGCCTCCAACATAGTAGGCAACACTTTGAATGCCTGATTCCTTAATTAATCGCTCAAACATTGCTAAATGATCTCTTCTGTCACTCAAGATTAAGGTCTTTCTGCCTTCTTTCCATGCATCTTTCACAGCTCCTAGCAGATATATTGTTCTTGGTTCATATTCTGAAATTGTATTTAGAAGACGTGCTCTTATCGGATTACCCTTGAAATCATAGGATGTCTTCGTATATGCGTCGTCTGTTGATGTGTAATCGTAAACACGCACTTCAACTTCAGCATCTGCTTCTCTGTTCTTAATTTTTGTTGTCAAATCTCCCAAATACCAACCAAAGACTTTTGATAATCCATCAGTTCTATCTGGTGTTGCAGATAGTCCTAACATCCACTTTGTTTGAATCTTCATAAGTGCTTTGCTAAAATAGGCTGCTCCCAAATGATGACATTCATCAAAGATTGCAAAACCAAAATCATTAAAATATCCTTCCGAATATTCATGTTTTGCGACTGTTTGAAGCATCGCAATCGTAATATCAAATTCTGGACCAACTTCTTCTTTATCTGCTTGGAGTTTGCCAATTCGGATTTTAGGATAGACACGCAGTAACTCTTTTTGCCACTGTCCTACTAAGAATTCTTTGTGAACAACAATAATTGTCTTCCGTCTAAGTTTTCCCATGATGTATAGTGACATGAATGTTTTTCCCCATCCACAGGGAACACAGATAATTCCTCCTCCTGCTGTCTTTCCCTTTTCTAGAAAATTAGCAGTAATTTCAAGTTGCTCTGGCCGTAATGAACCCTGGAATACAAGCGATTCATTAAGTGCTTCCCCTTCTTTTCTAATATCAGAATCAGGTGTGCCAAATGCTTTTTGGCCCCAGCATCTGGGCAGATAATATCTCTTTGGTGATTCATAATAGACTGGAAAACTATCTTGAGGTGCAAAACCTGCTATTACTTGCGCTGTTACTGTTAGTGTATTTTTAAGTTGAGCTTCTTCGCCATGTGTTAATCCTTCTTTCGGTATTGAATATCCACGATTTGATAAAATTCTTTTACCAAGTAGTTTTTCAGCCGGAATTTGCTTTAGCATATCAGGAATTCTTATCCGAGACATAGGGTCCTATTCTAGTCAAGTTTTTGAAGGTAACTAAAAAAACTATGTAATATAGAGAAAGATGCAAAAGTGGGAAGTCGCTTCATTAGTTTTTTGTGGTCTACTTGTTGTCTTAGTTACTTCAAGTGATAGATTATCAGATACTGTTATTGAACTGCTAGATTCTCTTTTTATTCAATTTATTGTTATCTTCGGCATCATTGGCTTAGCTTACGTTTCTCCTACTGTTGGAATTGCTGCATCTGTCTCTTTTGCTCTTCTATTTGTCTTCCGTAATAATAGTCATATACAGAAAATTGGTTCCGCTATGCCTTCTGCACCTTCCGCACCCACCTTTTCTTCACCTACTGTTAATTCAGTTGTTGGTGTGCCACCCTTATCTTCTTATACTCCTCCTTCTCAGACTCCATCAACTGAAAAATATGTGGATGAAAAGACTGTAAAGGCTATTCACCATAATTTAACGGCTGAGCAAGAAATTCCCGATGGACAATACCCTCTTGATGAACAAAGACCAGTTGCTTCATCTACTTTGCGTGAATTTGAGTATTCTCCTCAAGAAGATACTGGAACAAATGAATTCTATCAGATTGGTGCATCCATTGATGAGAAAGGCCTTTTACCCGCTTCTATTAAACCTTGGTTGGCTTAATTAGTTTTATTAGTTTTTATTTTTACTGCAAAAATTTCTAGCAGTCCAACTGTCTGAAATTTTTATTTTTCCTTTATTTATTTTATTTTATTTTTGTTAATTTAAAATCCGCTCAAATCTACACGTTCCGGTGTCTCTGTCTTATCAATATTTACTTTCTTATACACATCGCAATTTCCAATCCATTTTCTCAAATCCTTATCTCTGTAAATTCCATGCTTTCTCAACTCCGCTAATACATTTGGAGTCAAACACATAGGCGTTGTTTTTGAAACTGGCATTACTGTTGTCATACATAGTGGAACCGTTAGTCCATCCATTGCATTATCATTATTTACCATGCTAGAATTATACATATTCTTCGGGCATTTTGTTTGCGTCACGTAGCGCTGGAATGCACATGATGATGACTGAGCAAAGGGATTTAAATCTTCAGAGATTACATTACACATTTGCGCATCTTTAGGACACTGATCGGGTCTTGCACCTGATGGTTGTGCTGAGCAGCAAAATCCACTAATTCCATCCGCTGTTGCTCTATAAGGCTTATTTGGAAGACAATCTCTTGCACCTAATTCTGCTAGTAATCCTTGAATCATTGATCCACAGAAAGGAATTTGAATACCAAATTCATCAATTGTATTACCTCCTAGGGCACAAACATGCGATAATCTACTTTTGTTTTGACGGGGTGCACATCGTCCCTCTGTAAAATCTATCTTTCCATTGCAACACATTGATTTTCCTTCTCTATCTGTGAAAAAACGGAAACCAGGTGGACATAATGGTGCAACACCCGGCTCAGTTACTGCTCCACTACTTGTACTGAGTGTTGCAAATGTTTCCTTCAGTATAAAAGGTAGTGGACTATTTTTAATTGTTATTATTAACAGTATAGTAAGGAACCCTGCTAGTAATAAATAGATCTGATTCATCCCTAGAATATATCAATTTTTAATTATGCATTATATATTATATATTTGACCATAATACTGGATGGATTACTGAAAATATAAATGCAGTCACATAATATGCCACTGTTATTCCCATTGGTATTGCAATGATGTCTTCAAAATCACCCGGTTGAAAACTTGTTGAATCAGAAGGCGTATTTGCTGAACCATCATCATCATCTACAAGTTTTTTAGATCCTAGTTCATCAGGTAAGTATATATTTCGTGCCTTAGGATCAATCACAATATTGTTTCCCTTAATATCTTTCTTTGTATCTACTACACGACATTTGAGTGAATCCATTCTTTTTATTCCATCAGGTAAGGCAGTCGGATTCTGCTCAATAGAGCCAATACGGAAACCAGGTGATTTATAGTAAGCACAAAAACGACGGAGATCTGTAATACTTATAGGTTCGGATGGTGATTCCAATTCGGCTGCATTTGCCTTCTTTAATCTTTCCACATCCTTAATGCGACAATAAACAGGTTCTTGCAGAAAGATAAATTGGATTGCATGTGCTTCAGGTAAGCATTGTGATTCTGCATTCGGTAAACCACAACCTCTATTTTTAAGGTCTTTCCCCTTGTACAGGATTGCCGGTGATTTATCTGTTAGAATACTTGTTATAGCTGGAAGAAATTCACTGCGTAAAGATGCTTCGCGATTCAGGTACTCAAAATAATTAGCACCTTTGCCAGAACCTATCTTAATTGGAATCACTATGCATAAATCATCGGTCGGTCCTTGTAGCCTTTTATTCGGCTTTGAATTTCTAAAATACATATGAATTTCTCCAGCGGGAGGATTTTCTGCGGTAGGAGACCGATGCATTCCAGGAAAATGAAGAATTGTATCACTTATGTTAAATGTCTGTCGCTCAAAAATAAGCGATATCTGCGGCGACTCTTCTATAAGTTGTCCATCACGACCTGCTCTTTCAAGAAGACGACCGGGTCCAGCAGTTGATCCTAGAATTCGGATTTCAGATGTTTTATATTCCGGTATATTTTCTAATTTTAAATTTTTTGGAAACTGAAAAGGTGTTTGTGTACATGAAAGACTATTAAATGGAAAAACTTTATTTTCTTGTAACCGTTTGAGGTCCCCCATATCTTCTATTAGGCAAAGGGATTATAAATGATATTCTTCTGCTTGTAAAGTTGAACTTTGAATGTTTGTCCTTGTGCCGGAACTGCAACTTCATCGCCGTCAAAAACTTCATCACAACCAATATCTTCATCGCAATCACGATTCTTGTATCTTACAGGAACTTGCACGGGATTTAATCCATCTGTGCGTGAATAATAATTCCATTTATCTCTTCTTGCTGCAATTCTACGACCATATAATGGGACTAATGTACGATCACTTGCAGAAAGTGCTGAGGATCCAGGTGCAATCAATAGACCAACCTGCTGGAATTGCTCGGCATATCCCTGTGTGGGAAAATTGAAAACAGATCCAGCAGTGTTAAAATCAGGACCTGTTTGATACACACGTGACGGCTCAGGAGGTAGATTATTGTTTGTTGAAGGGGATCTTTCTCTAACTGTTTCTTTTTCTCTTTCCGGCATCTCCAACTTTATATTAACAGGTTTCTCTGCTCTTGTTGCTAAATAGACAAAAGTTCCGCATATGATTACCGCTATTAATAGAAGAATAAGTAAGCTTTGTGTTGAGATGATTATCTGCTCGGGCATAGAACCTCCACGTTGCTTGTATCTGTGGCTTGCTGATGCTTTTATTTTCACTTGCTTGACCATTCCTATTTTGGACGCATACTAAATTGACTAGAAATCTATGAGCTTTCTCTTAAAATATTTATCAATTATAATTTTTCTAAATTCAGTTATACTTTTGTTTGCTTCTTTCCGAAATGTCTGTAATTCATTAATTCTTTTTCCATAAAATAATCTATCTTTCCATACTAAAGTTGCAAAGTTTTCTTGCATTGTTACGCCAATTTCATTTGTTTTTAGTTTGAATAATATTTCTATGGGAAAATAACGTTCAATTGCATAAGGCTCCAAATAAATAATAAAATCATAATCCTTTAACTGCTCGGCCATTTCTGTAACTCTTTTCTGTGATTCCATTGAGCAAAGTTCTTTTAAAATTATTTTTTCAGATTCTGTTTCTTTACCATTTAACTTGTTAACTGTTTCAAGTCTGTGCTCATTTGCTAAGCAACTTGTTAAAAACTCTTCCTTATCATCACACCGATATCCTGTTGGTACTAAGAGTTGATAATTATCTGAATCATTCCATGTGTGAATAAAAATATCATATTGTATACCTGCCATTTTCATTACATCAAATATATATTCATGATGCGAATGGTATACATTTTGTATAGATTCTGAACCACCAGTATAACAAATAGCTACTTCTACCATTTTTAAATGCTACGAGTAGATATCTTTTATTTTTTATTATTTTGCCTAATTTGCCGTGGGATCAGAACCAAAGAAACTCTTGAATGTTTTCATGATCTCTTTACCATCACTGATTAAGGGCTTCAAATTGCTCAGATTTGACATTAAATCTTTTTGAACTGCTATCAGTTTTTGCGTATCATTTGTCAGAGCATTGATCTGTTCCGGCTTCAACTGCTTATACGCATTCATAAATGTTGTTCCAGAATCTAAGTGGTGCTCACCATCACCCTTCTCAGAAGGTAATCTGAATTTCTTGTTAGGGCTTGCATACTGTTCACCTAGTTCCTTCAAGTCATGAGCTTTGGGCTCTTCTTGGGGAGGACCCGAAGATATAAGATCCTGCAACCCCGTTCCCAAGGCTGCAAGACCAGCAGATTGATCTGATTTCAAAATATCTTTCTTTTCTTTGTTCGCTTTAAATTCTTCAGAGGTTGGTCCTGCTTCAGAGGTTACTGCATTAAGCGCAGCCACATCTACAGGCAACTCTTCTTCCATCTCATCTTCCGCCGCCTCAGTATCCTCAAATCCTTCCCATACGCGCTTTCCTCGGAAAGGCATCGGGACAAAGATTAATGCTACTAACAGAACAATTAGTGCTTGCAGGCCAAATGAAATCTTCATGTGCGCCGCTTTACGAAGACCAAATAAAGTTGCTGCAGTTATAGCTCCAAAGACTAAAGGTAAGGCAGTGCCATTCATTGTAGCGCGGATTAAAGGCATTGAGGCCATTAATAAAACTGCTAACATTGCAACTTCAGTGATTTGAAATCCAAAAAAATCACGCATCTCTACTTCTAACCAATAATATCAGATAATAGTTGATAGCCTCCAAATAAACTTCCTGCTAGAACTGAAAGAAGAACTAGACCTACCCATGAAAGCTCAGAACCAGAACGAAACGCCCAGGGAGCATATGCCATTATAGATGTGTGGAAGACTGGAAGATTTAGCAAAAAGAATAGAGCGGCTACAACAAGAGGCGCCTTTAGTCTTTCAAGAATGCTACCAAACATATCAGACTTCTGCGGTACAGAAGGCATCTGGATCTGCTGCGGTTGTTGCTGGGGAATCTGACTATAAGAAGAAGATGATGCCATCATGGAAGAAAAGTCTTGCGGTGTTGGTGAACTGTTTCCAATCATATGCGCCGTTGCAGGAGCCGGGTCCATTACTCTTTCTTGCATTGTGTTAATCGGAGGCTCAGATAGAACCATTCTCATAGGCTGCTGCTGGAACATTGCCTCATTCGGTGCCTGCATTCCACCATTCATATCTGCTAGTATCTTGTTTACTAAACCTGCATCAGAAGAACCAGGGCCATCTAACTTATCCAACGGTGTGCTTTGAGACATTTATAATAGATAAATATATCAAAGTTTTTAATCTAACTCAGCTGTAAATAAAATTAATCAATATCTACAAATGAAAATGTCTTTATTAATCCTGTTCTATCTACGGGACATTTCACTGGCTTAACTTTGAATTCGTAACATCCTTCTCCAATTTGATACACATTATTCTGAAATTGACTGACTTCAGGACCTCTTATTACAATACAATCAGGACCCTTGCATAATGGTCTCATCATTGCTGCCAAACCAAATCCTATTACGCAACTAATCATAAATGCTAGTCTAGGATATTCCATAATCTCAATGATATCAATCATTCCCTATCTTATCACAACTTTTATCTCCTTATCAAGTAAGATGAGATTCTTTAATAAAATTCAGATTCTCCCCCTTATGATTAGCTTCTTTGTGGGATTTTTCTTAGTATATATCCTTAAGCCCAGCCCAATGATTATCTTTAAAAATCCTTCTCTAGATAATGCGGGAAAATCAACTTATATTGATCGTAATGATGTTTGCTTCCAATATATAGTCAATAAAGTTGATTGTGATAAGAATGAAGAGCGAATTACAGCATATCCTATTCAGTAACTTCTACAGCAGAACCAAAGTTAACTTCTCTTTTATCAGACATTGAAGTATATTTCACTAGCATTTTTGCGGGAGCAGGAGGAACATTTCCTGCAGGAGGAAATGACCATTCAAATGTTTTCACTTCTCTGGTAGGTGCCCCCTCCTTTTCCATTGTCATCATCTTCTTCTGGAGAATGGCTACTCGTTTTGCTCCTTCAACTGTAGGACTCTGTTTATATATGATTATCGCCTGAGCTAATTCTACTGCTACTAGTTGCAGGGCTTCAATCTGTGCCTGCTGTATCTGTTCAACTTCTTCTCTTTGTGTGTTATACATTTGAAGAGATGTTGTATATTTCTCTTTGTCTCCCGTCCTATAAAGATTGAGAGCACGGTAAGAATCTATTGCTCTTGGCAAAGGAATTGTCTTTACTATTTCTGCGGGATTCTCAGGATTTTGCACAACAGGATTACCTGTCGCATAATCAATCTTCAAGTTCTGATACTTACTCTTGTAAAAAGTAGCCCATGTTGCTAAGTCAGTAACTCTTGAAGGATTGATGAATGTTCCTTTTGCTCCTTTCTTTGAAGCCTTCGCTGGTGGCATCTCTACGGATTAGTTCTAATTTTTACTTGGACTTGTCCCCCGCTCAGCGTTTTCAAATTTGTTATAAAAAAGCGGTATTACTCAGAGATGAGCGATGCAACCGGAAAAGTTATTCTTACAATGTTGCTAAATGGATTTACTCATTCTGTTTTACCTCCTATTGGTCTCTATGCCTTCTCAAAGTTTAGTACCGATGATCTCAAGTCTACAAATGCTTTCATTTCTCTGCTCGTATTTATTATTCTTATGAGTTTCCTCTTGAATTTTGTATCCTTCATGATTGTTCAAACAAGCGTCTGTGGTAAAATCTTAAACACAGAACACCTTTTGTCTATTGCTGCAACTGGTATCATTTTTTCTGTTATCTTCTTCTGCTTATCCTGGAATATTGAATTCTTAGGAAATATTATTCGTGATCTTCTTCCCGCTGAAACTCTTGGTGTTGAAATGACTGAATCTATCACTCATAGTTTCTACATGTTCTGGGCAGGAATGTATTCTATTGCTTCTCTTTCTTGGTTTGCTGCCGCTTGCCCTCCTCCGCCAACCGAAAATAAGGGACAAGTCACAAAGTAACTAGAAACTTAAACATATCTTTATTAGTAAAAATATATGGCTGAATTAGTTTGTAGGGGTGATAATCTTGGGTATACAATTTTGCCTTTTTCACTTGATACTGTAATTCAAAATGAACTAATTGGATATCCTAGTGACTTTGTTCTTGGATATATTACATTTAATGAAGAGAATGGTAAACGCAAGTTTACTTACACAGAGTCAGGAAGATTAACTGTAGTCAATGATCATTGGTCATTGGCTATAATGAAGGAGTTTCCCTATGTTGAACAAAAAGGACCTTGGATTGTTTATAATTGTTCGCCCGAAAAGACAAAATTAGAATTTGGTAAGATTCTTTCTAAATATTCGCAATCATTGTGGATTCATAATTGGGATACTTGGACTGTTTATTGCAAGAATGCAAAAGTTGCAGTTATTACTTCTTGGGAAACATATTAACTATCCTTCATAAAGCCTTCAGGAGGTTGATCTCCATAATATACATACGTTGGAACATGATTGCTATTGTATTTTTTTGTATTCAATACATAAAATCCATTTTTGCTCGTGTTAAGACCCATATTCTTTGATACCGGCTCAACGTCCATATCCATATCCGAATTTAGATTTACTGGCTTTCTTGATCTATTTCTTACAGGTGTCGGTTCTTCTACTTCCACTTCAGGCATATCCATATCTTCTATATCTGCATCTACTTCATTAGATCCTGCAGATAATAGAAAACGCTGGATTCCTGTTGCAACTAAATAACTGATAAATGCCCAGAGTACAGAGAAAAGCCAAAACGGCATCCATGTACGATTCGGATCTGGATTTAATGAAAATTCTTTCCATGTTCCACCAGGATGAAACATAAGTTTAGGTCTAAGATATAGAACAATTGTAACTCCCAACAAATAGATTGTTAATGCCAGAAATAATACATGCATCCCTGTTTTAGTAGAAGAAATATACAGATCTTGTTAATCCGTGCGTCCTTCATGATCCTCATTATCATATCCCCTTTCAGCTCTTGATTCTGTGCCAAAAGATGTAAAACCAAAATCTGCACCTGTCATCTTTCCTTCTGCCTTTTGCGGCAATTCAATCATACCCATTTCCAGACGTTGATTTCTATCGTGCTCATAGAGTTCTGGACTATAATCCTTTACATTTTTGCCCATCGCCCACTTGCCAATTCCAAATTTCTTGAGAATCTTCTCAATCGCTTTCTCTTCATCTCCCAACTTATCAAAAATATTAATAACATAGTTGTTTTCCATCTGCGTTCTGTGCAATAGAATATCCGCAATTTCTTTCTCATTCGGCATTCTCGTCTTCTGAGATCCTCTTTCCAGATTTTCTGCAATAAATCCAATTGTTTCGCGTATTAATGTTTCTGTTTCAGGGATCTGCGTTCCTTCAGCAGAAGGTAAACCCTTATAAAATGCACTCTTCGGATCAGATAAATCTAGCAGAAACTGTATTAGAAAAAACCTTAAAATATATCCTCCGTATTTATCGTCAAATCCTAAATTTAAATCCTCAAACATAAGCGCCTTCCATTTCTTCATCCATAGACCCCACTCATATCCAGCTCTCTTTGCGACTTCCTTCGCTTGTACTGATACATCTTTGATTAAATCAGATGCCTCCGCCATTATCTTATTCAATATATCTGTGTGCTCAACACTTATCTTTATCCATTTTGTTTCATCTGCCATTTGTATCGTATCTGTCTTTGTTGTTACTCGTGTCTTTGCTTCACGGACATCTGCCAAAATATCTGTTACTTTATAATTTTTACTGCGCTGCATTAAAGGTGTCACAATTGAATTCATTATTGAATCTATTCCTGAAGAAAAAGGTAACTGCGTTAGGATATCCAAAGATAACATAAATGCATTCGCAACCGCTTCTGCTCTTGCTTTTCTTGTTGTTGATGTAGCAATTCTCCTCCTCAATTCCTCCTTCTTTTGATCATAGAATGTTATGAAATTAGCCCATGCTCCATCTCTGACGGGTTCTAGAGTACCTTGTCTTGAATCATTCAATGCTTTCATTATTGTTAGAATCTGGCCCCAAATCTGCTTATCCGCTTCTGACATCTGTGTCATCCATCCTTGAACATTTACTATGAGTTCAGGTTCTTCCGGCTTATTAAACGGCTCAATTGACTGCTTTTCTCTTTTTGCCGCTAAAATAGTTTGGAACTTTTCTTCCGAATAATCCACTTTCTGTGTATCTAAGGACGACTTTCCTTCCTTCTCATCTGATGGAAATATAAACCCACAGTTTTTGCATGCTCCTCCATATCCCGACTTGTGCGGTGATCCAATAAATGGACCATCGTAACATGTTCTTAAAAATAACTTGTACAAAATATTTTTAGGAATCTCAACACGAATATTTGGAATCTCCCTCGGTGACCAAGGTGTCCAAATATGTGTTCCGCAGGGCGTATTTGTAGGAACACGAATCTCAATATTTCTTAGGGAATAATATATATCGCGTGCCTCATTCTCTAAACCTTCTGTTGTTCCCAGCAGTTGTAAATATCCCTTCTTCAAATCCTTTAAAGCAATTGGTGCAGCATATGAATCTGAACGTTCACTCTGTGAAAAAACTAGACCTTCCTTCTCTGCCTTCTTATAAGCTTCCGCCTTTAGTTGACCGTAGATTACACTTAATCTGTAAGAAAGTGATCTCTTTGGTGCATCTAATGATGATACATTCATGGCTGTAACTTTGTTATATGAATCACCCTTTGTTGGAACATTCTGAACAGTTGGAGGAAAGGTTACAAAAGCCTCCGGTGTAAATCCTGTCGGTAACTTATCATTTTTACTTGGTAGGTCTCTTGTTTGCTCTAATCTCAAAGATTCTCTTCTTTCCTTGATAATATTATTAAGTTCTGATGTGATAGGAAGCGGAACCTTCTCTAAGAGATTCTTTGTGCATAAAATTATTAAATCTTTAACAATCTTTGTTCTCTTTGGAATCTCCTCAAACGGAATTAGACCCCATGATGTTGAATACCATGGATCCTCTTTTCTATAAATCCAGGCCACGCAACATGATATATAGTCTAGGATACCGCTTCCAGCAGTGTCCGGATTTAATCCTTCTGTTGGGAATCCTTGCAGAGAAAACTTACATTGCATGAAGGGATACTTTATCTGTATTGCCGGCTTCGCAGTTTGGAACTCAAACATGATTAAAGATGCTACAATACCAACCTGTTGGTTTCTTGATAGTTCTTCCCATGTTCCCTTCATTCTTCCTCTTGTCTGCTGTAGAACCGCAAAGTATTCTCTTGTTGGAACAGCCTTTCCTAAATACTGTTGCGCCCTATTCACAATTCGTGCATAGATCTCATCAGATATCTGTGCTCCCGCTCGTTCACTAATAATTTTTGCAATCTTGTAAATCTTTTGATCTTCCTCTTTTCCAAAGAACTGCTCCTTCTTAGAAATTATCTCTGTTAAATCTATTTCCTTCGGACCATCGTCTGTTAGGACAGCACGTCCTGATAAGGGACGACCCTCATCGTCATATTCAAGACTATTATCATATTCAATTGATTGAATACCTTCTCCACAATTCCTGCAGGTAAAATTTCCTTCAAAAACGGGTCCTCCAAATTCAATTAGTAGTTTCTTATGAAGGGATAAAGCACGACCTGGATGAAGTGCCTCATTTAATAACATCTTCTCGTGCACGCATACACATTCTTTCTTGCATTCCCTACAATAAATCCAATTTCCTTTCTTTTCACCCTGAAACTTATTCAAGAACTGCTGGAAAAGTTCAATGTATTTAACCTGATCACGCTTTCTTACTTTCTTTACTGCTGTTAAGTATTTGGTATGAGCGCAACTATTTATTTCCGGCTTTGACATGAATGCTTGGACTCTTAGCGCTTCAATCTCATTTCTGTTCTGATTCGCTCGGATAATCTCTAGCAACTTATCTTTCTGAAACTTGGGGTCAAATGCTGCTTCACGTCCCTCAAGAATTGCTACAATATTTGCATACTGAATAAATGCTTCACTACCATATGACTTCTGTAATTCATTCATTATAACTTGTGTATTCTTTGCAAGAGTTGTTTCACGTTCGTTAATATTCTTGAATAGACCACTCAAAATTGTATCCTTGCGAACTGTTTCATTCAGTGTTGCAGGATCTTCAATCATCTGTGAAAAAGTTTCTCCTTGGTAGCCACCTTCCGCTAACTTCTTCAAGATACGTTCGCGTGTGATTGCATTCGCCTGTAACCATAAATCCATATTTCTTTGGACAAACTTCCAGACTTCTGCTTGAAGGGCTGCAGGAAAGTCACTGCGATTAGGGACAAATGAGTCCAACATTACTGATAAAAGAGTTGATGCCGGTGAAAATCCGTGTATTGGTGCAATTGTTCTCCGCATGTTATTTTCCACCCATGTTGTCCACCATTCGCTGGTTGCCTGTGATATGAGATCTTTCGGAATTGTTACCGTGTGATTGTCTGATGTAGATTCTGTAACTGAAATAGGATCCAAATCTTCCAGATTTTTCCTTCTGTGCATACTTTGATAATCTGCAATTTGGATTCGTGTCATAATTGAAGGAATATTTGTTAGAGTACGTGTCATTAAAATTGTGGGTGTATCTAGCATTACATATCCAGCGACTGAAACTTGATCTGCTGGAACTGAGATTGTTCCTGCAGGAATTCCCTTATTTTTTCCTGCCTTTTCAGATGCTAAGAACTTACCTGTGCGAATATCCACGGTTGATAAATTATCATCTGTTACAGGAATGAACTTATCCTTCGCAAATGGTCCTTTAGGAATATATCCTACTGTTAGACCCGACTTGAAACCCTTGCGAACTTCACCAGGTAATGGTGCTAAGAAAGCTTCTTGGTCATATAAAATATTTTCAGGTTGTCTTTCTGCACCAGCTTTGGATACAAATGGTTTATGATCGCTTTGAAAAAGTGTATTTATATAATCATAAAATGTGATTCCATTTGTCACATATTCACCTTTTTCATATTGTTCTGTTCTTCTGGCTGACATATGCTCAACATCCATGATATAGTTAAAATCTAAATAGTCATCCGTAGATACTTGTCTCTTGTCTAAATAAATGGACTTCTTTACATCATAAATTGGAATACATGCAGGAATGTAGGAATTCTTCACTTCATCTGTAACTTCTTTTAATGTATCAAAAGATGACTTCTGTGCACCTATCGGTTTATTCGCTAGATTTAATTTTACAGTTGACTGTTTGAGGGCTAGCAGATATTCTATCTTTTGAGATACTGCCCTCAGCGCTTTCAAATTCTTTTGCTTATCGGGTGACAGATCATTCACAAAACTTGCATACATTTCTTGACGCTGGACTGAATCCGGGAAGTATCGTTCAGCAGTCGGGATTTCTTCAATCACTGAGGATGGCTGGATTTCTAGCAAAAGTTCCTCTAAAGTCATTTCACGTTGTGCTTCCTCAGCTAATTCCTTATTTTCCGCTGTCTGATCTTGGGATCCTTCCTCCTCAGAAGGTGGCGGTATTGCAGGTACAATGACCGCAATAGGAGGCTGCGGGCCAACACATTGAAAAGAAATCTTTAGGCCATTTGTTAAAAGAATAGCATCTTCTGTGTCTGTTGTGATAATCTCCTGTAGGATAGCCAACGATTCATTTGTCTCAGGGTCTACAATAGGAACTCCATCTATGATTGATAGTTGTTCACCTTCTTTTGTATAGAGTTCTAACTTTTCACCCGGTTCTACACCTATCATAGCGGCAAAGTGATAGTACTCAGATTTTGTATGAACCTGCACTAAATAGACACCATATTCTTCTAAGAAATCACCATTTTCATCTAGACGCCATTCTTTTGCAGTTGATCGGGAAGATTTTGGTTTAATTCTGATCATTTTATTGTCCCGATACACGACATCGCCGGTAACAGGATCTTCTAAGGAGTAGATTGTTATCCAATCTCCTAATTCAATATTTTCGCCTTGGTTCTCCATCCTGTTTATTACAGTGGTTTAGTTTTCTCCGCTTTCAACCTAAAAAAAAAATTTGAAGGCTGTTTTAGCGGAAGGGTAAGCAGGTAGTAAAGTAAAAAAATGTCCGCCTCTAGTAATTTCTTCAATAATCTCTGTACGCAATATGAGAAGTCCGAGGACCTCTTCAAGTATCTCCAGTCATCGGAGGGTGGATCCCTCAAGGTAATTAGCAACAAGGAGTTTCCCCATCTTGCTATTATCCGATATGTCAAGGCTGCTTCTGGCACTTCGGCTACTAACATGTCACATCCAAATGCATCCTACTTCCGCTCAGTTGTATGGGATATTAACACCAATAAGCCTGTAGCCATTTCTCCTTTCAAGACTGAGCCTCTTGAGTCTCTTGACTCTTTGTCTTCTGAGCAGAAGACGTCCTGTGTTGTGGAGGATTTCTGGGATGGTACTATGATCACCCTCTTCTATGATACAACTGTCAATAACTGGCTTCTTGCATCTCGGTCTAATGTTGGTGCCAGTTGTCGCTTCTACGGACCTGAGACATTTAACACTCTCTTTTGGGATACATTCCGCTTCATGGGTCTGACGATTCAGCAGTTTGATCCAAAGATGACTTATACTTGGATTCTCCAGCATCCGAGCAACCGGATTGTTGTGCCTGTCACTGTATGCGCTCTGCGTCTCATTCAGATCATGAGTGGTGCAGATGAGGTTGCTCCTCCTCCTCATCTGATTAACTTTCTCAGTCGTCGTCTTCCTCTTGCTGGAAACGCTATTACGCTGAAGTCTCTTAATGATCTTATTACGGCCAATAACAATATCTTCTGTCAGGGCTTTGTTGTTAAGGATACTCTGACAGGTAAGCGTTGGCGTCAGCGTACTCCTGTGTATCTTTCGGTGCATGAGATGCGCGGAAATACTCCTCGTCTTGATTACAAGTGGCTAACTCTTCGCGCATCGGGTGATCTCAACAGTTATCTTCATCATTATCCCGAGGACAAGCCTGCCTTCAATGCTCTTTGGTCAAGGTTGAAGGATGAGACACGGGATCTCTACAACACCTACTGTCAAGTGTTCAAGGCTCGCTCTCTTCCTAGCAAGGATGCGCCTAAGCACATGCGCAAGCTTCTCTATGATATGCAGGATCACTATCTCAACCATCTGCGACCGGCTCAGCTTACTATGACTTGGGCTGCTTGCGTGCAGTGGGTTAATTCACAGGATGTGCCCCGTCAGCTCTTCCTAGCTAACTATAAGTTTCTTCAGCAGAACAAGCAGACATCTTTCCCTTATGAGCCAACTGATGAGAATCTTTTGACTCCTTCATCAGACCTCGTCAAGGCTGCTGCTCTTGAGCCAATTGATGTTCCTGTGGCTGCTGTGGGACCTGCGGCACCTGCGGATGCAACCGCTTAAATCATTCCTTTTAAAAATATAGATGTGTGGAATTTGGGGCTTTCTTGGACTATACAAACAGTTAGGGCTAGATCCTGCTGATCTAGTAAAAAAATTATTACCAAGAGGTCCCGAATATATGGAAACAAAAGAACTAAAAAATTGTTTTTTGGGCTTCACACGTCTAGCAATTAATGGACTAACACCTGCTGGAAACCAGCCTATGACATCTCCTTCCGGTAAATGGATTGTTGTTTGCAATGGAGAAATTTTTAATTATAAGCAACTTTCATCTAGATTTAATATTCCTCTTGAATACCTGGGTTCTGATTGTTTTGTAATTCCATGGCTTCTTGAACATTTATCAGTAAGAGATATTTGCAGACAACTTGATGGAGTTTTTGCATTTCTAGCATATAATACTGAAACTGATGAACTCCATGTTGGCCGTGATACGTTCGGTGTTCGTCCTTTGTTTTATTGCAAGACCGAAAAAGGATATGCATTCGGTTCTGAAATAAAATCTCTTATTGACTTGCAAATTCATATTTTTGTATTTCCTCCATCATCGTATGGTGTCTTCAAGGGTTCCAAATCAGTAATTGAAAGATGGACTTCTTTAACATGGCACAAGGATCCACTACTTGTAAATGAGCCATCGCAATGCATAGATAAAATACAAGAACTTCTTGTAGAATCTGTTAGAAAGCGTCTTTTATCTGATAGACCTATTGGCGCCTTGTTGTCTGGTGGTCTTGATAGCAGCTTAGTTGCTGCTCTAGCAGCTAGGATGTTGTGGAAAGAAGAAAAAAAAATTCATACCTTTTCTATTGGTCTTGGTGAATCACCTGATATTCTGGCTGCAAGAAAAGTTGCAACCTTCATTGGATCCATTCATCATGAAATTATTATGACACCTGAAGAATTCTTGGCTGCTGTTGAACCTGTTATTAATGCTGTGGAAACTTATGATATTACCAGCGTTCGTGCATCTGTTGGAAATTGGCTTCTTGGAAAGTGGATCAAGGAAAATACAGATATCAAGGTTATCTTGAATGGTGACGGCTCAGATGAACTTTTTGGTGGATATTTGTATTTCTATCGGGCTCCATCACCCCAAGCATTTGAAAATGAAATTGAACGTCTCTTGCAGGATATTCATTTATATGATGTTGCTCGTTCAGAGCGTTCTATGGCTGCCCATGGACTAGAGTCGCGTACTCCTTTCTTAGACAGACAATTAGTGGATGCTGTTCGTCGCATGCCTACTGAGTATTTTATGCCAAGTACGGAAAGACCGGAGAAGTGGATTCTCCGAACAGCATTTATGGATCAAGGATTGCTACCAGATGAAATCTTATGGCGACGTAAGGAGGCTTTCAGTGATGGAGTTTCTAGCAGAGAAAATTCGTGGTTTGAGATCTTAAAGAGGGTCGCTAAAGAAAAGGTTGTAAAAAGAGGCGTACATTATACTCTTGCTCTTGAATACGAGCATAATTCTCCTTCAACTGACGAGGCGCGCTGGTATCGGGATATTTTTGAAAAGTGCTTTGGATCACAGGCTCATATCATTCCGCATATGTGGATGCCTAAATGGTCGCCTGAAACAACAGATCCTTCTGCTAGAACTTTGTCGCATTATACGGCAGCCACTTAATCAAATACTCTACTGATTTAGCAGGAGATGTCTGTTCCAGATTTATTTAAACTTGTTGCTCGTGGTCTGCAAGATACACGACTCCAACCCAAACAACGCAGTCTAGCAGATATATCACAATACATTACGGTTTATAAAGCATCTACAAGATGGGCAGCACAATTTGTTCGTGTTGATTTTGATACGAATCCCGACTTTGGTTTACAGGCATCTGTAACTTTGCCAAGAAAATACGATTTTATCCATCGTATTATTTTAACTGTTGTTCTGCCAGATATTTATACAGTACAGACGGCAGCATCTACCGCTGCTACAGCTGCTGGAGCTACTTTTCTAGGTCCATTCTTTAATTGGACTAATAGTGTGGGACACGCTTTAATCGCAAGTATTGATCTAGAAATTGGAGGAACTCGTGTGGCATCTCTTGATGGACGATTGCTAGAAGTCTTGGATGAATTTTATGAAGGACCCGAGAAACTTCTTGCAAAGAATGTGATGATTGGTCGCTCTGATACTTACTCAGTTCAAAGTACTGTTGGACCTATTCTGCATATTCCTCTACCATTCTGGTTTTGTCAACATCTAGCACAAAGTTTACCTATTGAAGCTCTTTCAGTTGATACAGTTCGCTTACAGATTAATTTTAATCCAGTTTCTAGCATATATTATACTACTGCTAGAGGTACAGGTTCTGATTTTACTGTTTACTCAGCAACTCCTAAAATGACAATGCCACCTTTAGAAGGAGCGCAGTTTTATCAGTCAAATGCCGCAGCATCACTTCTGTATAATTTATCTGATTCAACTCCACAATTTGGTATCAAAGGATCAGTAATTCCTAGCATAAGTATTCCTTCTAAACTTTCAATGGTTGATTGCTATCTTCTAACTGAGTATATCTCAATTGATGAATATGAGACAGTTAATTTACGAAGTGCTGATTTAGAATATAAGGTTCCGCTTTATAATGCAGTTGCACCTGAAGATACACGCGGTCAGCAAGTTCTTAGAGTTCCCATTACATATAATAATCCCACGCAAGATATTCTTTGGTATTTTCACAATCCAAATGCGGATGCATTCAATCAACCCTTCTTGGCTACTCGGGATTTATCGGGTTCTTCTGTTGGTACAGTACCATGGTTATCCGACGGAACTGGTTTTGCTTATTCCTACTCTGAGCCTCTTGCAGGAGTATCATTTACGTTTAATGGTGTACAACGATTTTCTCATTCGGAACCGTCACTTTTCAGATCTTTATTGCCATTAATTCATTACAGAAAAGCACCCAGATTTTGGCGGTATTATTATTTATATACTTTTAGTCATGGTGCTGGTGCTTGGGATGATATGGAACTTGGAAATCCTTATCAACCTAAGGGTTTAGCAAATTTTGATAAAATCTTGAGAAAGGAAATGGTTTTTAATTTACAGGAGGATCGCTTTGGTGCCTATCCTAATCTGAGACTATACCTATGGACAACAACTTGGAATATTCTACGCATCTATGGTGGGCGCGGTGCTTTCCTGTTTGCTATCTAAAGTAGGAATAGACCAGACTTCATAAAAATTATTTACGCATGCATGATGATGCAACCATCCACCAGAATCCGAGTATACACATTTTAATCCTCTTTCTATTAACATTTTATCTATATATTCTTTTTCATGCAACTTAGTATAATCATTTTCAACAATAACTAGTTTTATGTTATCTAAAATTTCTGGATAATCTAAGACAATTGTGTAAAAAGATCCTTCACAATCTAATACTAGAGTATCAAATTCAATAGGATATTTTGCTCTAAGTTCTGGCAGAGTAATTGTTTGAACACGTTCACATCCTTTTGGTACATCTTCAGCTAATGATTCAAAAACGGTCCAATGTTGCAGAATTAACTTTCTTTTTGATAATGCTGATTTTTCAATATGAAAATGTAAATTATTTGTATCTCTATTTATTTCTAACTGATTAGCAAAATTTTGACTACATTCCATTGTGACTAGATTACGGGAATCTTGCAGGAGTTTACCTATTATTAGACTATTTCTTCCTATATTTCCACCGATTTCTAAAACCTTTTCATGTCCCTTTAACCAATGAGTTGTCATTAATGTTTCAGGTAATTCTTCATCCCATTCCCCAAATAGTAAATTTATTTCTTTTATCATTTTGAATAATTTAGGATATGTATTGCTAAAAATTCCATCAAAAATTTTTGTGCTTGGTACAAATTGAATCATATTGTTAATGATATTTATATGCACTTCTCTTGTTTCATTACATTTTGATAGAGTTTTCTTCACAAAATCGTAAATATATATATATTTTGTTTGACCGGGGAAAGGATCACCAAATAATGCTGTAAGATTTTGATTTCCTGCAGGAATAAAAGCATGTTGTCCTGACCCTAACATACACTTTTGACTAACAAGAGGTGAAATATCCATACAATTTTCATTATTACCATAATAAAATACATAAGGAAAACTCATTCTATTTTAAAAATCTTAATTATTCATCTTTTATAACGGATAAAGTTATTTCTACATTTTTATTTGCGGCTTTCGGAAAAAATACTTTTGCAATCCTCTTGATTGATGGGATTTCAATTTCATCCTTATATTCTTCACCTGTCTTGATATAAGTATCAATTGCTTCTTTTAATGTGTCCATGCCTGAAAAAGAGGGGGGAATTGCTAGATCTACTGTCAATTTCCTCCAAAGTGTTACACATTCTTTTACCCGCTGTCCTTGGGTTTTTTCCATTACCAGACAGGATGAAAATCATTAGTTTTTGCATCCGCATCCAGAGCAAGCATTTTTACCAACAACATAAAGAAGTTTCTCTTCATACGACGTGAAGACTTTTATGCAAGGAGTTGCTGCATTATTCTCAGTGCATGTCCCGCACAGTGCTGTTGATGCGTTTACTCCTTGAGCAGCGAAGACTGTAACTTGCTTGGCATAATATGCGTTTGCCCTCTTCTTTCTTGTGGTGTCGGACGCGTCCATTCTACTAGTTAATTTGTTATTCTTTGAGAATTGCAAATTATTTATTTAGAATTTATTTATTTAACGGCGACCGGCTTTACGCTTCTGCGTCTTGCGCTTAGGTCTCTTGCCTTCGGCATTGGCTCTGTTTAGTGCTTCATAAGCATTTCCGGCTCCTTGAGTTAAGCCAAACGGATTTTGACTTTCACCTGCATTTTCTGTTTCTGGTACATTTCTTCCAAAGCCTGAATAATTTCCCTCCTTACCCTTCTTCAATGTTAGTCCACGGGGGACGCCGAGTGTATTTCTTACTCTTCCGAAGAAGCCACGGGAAGGTGCTTGAGGAGCGCTGGCTCTAGGCTGTACATATAAACGTTCACCCGATGCACCCGCGGCAGCCGCTTGCGGGGAGGTAAAGGCGTTTCTCATAGGGTTGACTTTATTAAATGATCCATTGTTCTGTCCATTCGCAGGCGCCGCTGTCAACTTCTGCACGGCTGCTGAGGGCTTGCGGCTGAATGCAGATTTGAGTGAATTACCGAGGCGTCCAAAGAAACCCTTCTTCGGGGCTGCAGGGTTTGAACCAACTACACCGGGAACATAGCCAGATGAATTAGGCTTGGATGCATTCGTCTTTCTCGTGAACATGCTTCCGATTCTGCTGCCAAAACCGGAGAGACCCTGCTGGGCGGCGCGTCCATATGATGCCGCATTGGAACGGTACTTCTGCGTCTTGTTCCACATCTTGTTAACTGACGCCTTCGCATTTGAGCCCTGCGCCAACTGCTGGAGTTCATCCAAGACCTGCACATCCTTCAAGAACTGAGCAAAGGCAGTTTTGATCGCCTCAGCCTTAACCATCGGGTACTGGGCCTCAGGTACATTGCCTAACGCAGATGCAGCCAAATATATTTTTTGGATTAATAGTTCAAGATCTTCAAAGTCTTTATCAGAAATATTTTGCAATTCAGGATTCATTGTGACCGCTTGAGCAGTTGCTTCTTTCTGCTTCAACTCTAACTTATCATATAATGCATCACCAATGTCCTTAGCAAGTCCTTTGGCAGCCGCCTTAATTTCACTCTGCTTGCCAGCAAGTAAACGCTTGACAGTCTTGATCTCAGCCTCAACGCGGTTCTGCACAGCGGCATTGTTGCTGAAGCGGCTTGAACGCGCCTGCTTGGCCGCATTCACAACCTGCTGGATACCCTGCTTGTTGAGGGTCTGGTATTCAGAGATCGCCTTCGCTAACTTCTTCATGCGCGGGTCAGTACCGAGTCCAAAGAGATTGGCTAGCGTGATTCCGGGGTAGATCTTTCTGAAGTCTAAGCCAGCAAGGGCTTGGAAAGCACCAGCAATCGCCAAACCGACTAAGACAAAGCCTTGACCGATGAGATAAGCACCGAACATGGAACCACCTACAGATGTGGCGATTGCACCACCAGCAACTGTGCCAACAGCCTGTAGAGCAATTAGAAGAGGAGTTAGATCAATCACAAATCCTTTCAATCCCTTCAATGATTCACCAAAGTTTATTCCCTTCCAGGTCCACGTCGCTTTGGGCTGCTCCTCAACTTGCTGTTTTACAGTCTTACCCACACCTGATTTTAAACTGAAACCAGGCATGCTCCATGAAGTACCCTTACCTTGAGGACCTGTGCTCTTAAAAGTTACTGCAGTTTCACCGGTCATTGTTCTTTGCACTGTGGCTGCATACGTGCCCGGAGCCAAGCCAACAGGAGGGCAAGGCGCACTACCATCTACAGGGAGAGGTGATGTCGCAGGTCCGGGAACAACTAAACTATTTGTAGCAGCGGCAGAAGCGGCACCTAAGATTGCAGGGGCGTTAGCCACTACACCAGCACCAGGTGAACCACCATTAGAAGGAGGTAAGACAGGTGATAATGCAGCAAGTCTGTTTGCCGCACCAGCATTAGAAGCCACCGCACTAGCATTGGCAGCGGCAGCCGGTGATCCACCAGCATTCACTACAGCAGCCTCAACAGCGGCAGGAGGAGCACCTGATGCAACAGCATTAGCCGCAGCCTCAACAGCAGCAGGAGGAGCACCTGAATTCTGAACAGCAAGAGCCGCCTGCTGTGCCGCAGCTTCCTGCTCTATTCTATCCGCCTCAGCATTCGCATTGCCACCAGCATTACTAGCAGCCGCTTCAGAAGCCGCAGCCGCCTGCTGTACATTTCCACCACCCGCAACAACAGCCTCTTCAGCAGCGGCCGCCGCGACCTGACCTTCTTGACCAGGAGGAGCATTTGCAACTGCATTCGCAACAGCGTTGGCTGTAGCATTCACAACAGCGGGAGAAGCACCCGCCGCCGCAGCAGCGCTAGCCGCAGCATTTCCAGCAGCAACAGCATTTGCCGGTTTATTTTGACTAGCCATTCCTTTCTGATTATTGCTGACATTTTCTTCAGAACCGGGGGCTTCTTCTGCTTCTTCATTGGATTGAGGGGATGAAGATCTACTGCTTTTTTGTCCACTTTGTAAAGATTTACGAACTTTCTCTGCTCTTTTTTTATTTGCATTACTAATTGTTGGAAGCATAGTCCACTTAGGAGGCGAAACAGATCTTTTAGGAACAGCCGAAGAACCTGATGCTTGAGCGGCTCTTAATTTATTTCTAAATGCTTGTGATAATTTTCTATCTGCAAGACGACCAGTTTCATCAACAGTAACAGGTTTTTGTAGACCCACTATTTGAGAATGAACTAAGGCTTCTTTCGCTGCCTTTTCTTTTCCTTCTGCAGCCGCTTTTCTTGCAGCCTGCTTCTGTCTAAATTGTTCTAAAGCATACATCTTTACTTCTTGTTGCGAAGAATCTCCAGGAATTAAGGAACTAACTTCATCAACAACTTTCTTAATTCCTTCAACAACCTTTTCAGCAATTATAACAACTGGATTTTTAGGCTTAATTTGCTGATTTTTAGGTGACTTTTTACCATGAAGTCCATGAATTACTTGCTGTGCTTTTGACCGCAAATGTCCTTCAGGTTTTAATCTTTTTACTTCTTCATTTGTATTATATCCATCCATCCCTACATTCCAAACTCTTAAAAAAATAAGTTTTTTTGATTAGATCAAGTTGGACTTTTGAACTTCATCCACAATAGGAGAAATTACAGTATTTACACCTAATGTGAAATAATGTTGTGTTGAAATATACTGATAAGGCTGTTGCCTATACTCCTCATCATGATCATCTTCATCATTCTCGTGCGGAGGAATATATGTCATCTTTTCATTATACTGATAACTTAGATATGGAGTAATTTGATCTTTTTCAGGGATATCTTTTGTCCTAGTAAACAGGAGTCTAATGCAAGAATTTCCAGGAATCATCTGAATATTTACATCGCGTTTTTCAGACGAATTTACAAACTCAAAACCATGAGGAATACCTAGGCTAAACATTTCAATTATTTCATTTCTAGTTGTAATTTCTGCGCAGAATATGCTAGGATTGGTTGGAGATTGATAGCAAGATACATTCATTTTCCCTACATGTATTCAAAATAAATTAGTTTTCAATTTTTTACGCTAACTGTGTTAGCCATCCGGGTCGCATTTTTTAGGCTTACTATGTAAGCAAAAAATGGGAAAATAAGACAATTTTTATACGCCTAAATCCTCTTGATACATATTTTCTATTTCAAGATCGTGGACTTCAGCATAATCACGAGCAACAAAGACTTCCTTTGTAGCCGGATCTCTTATGTAAAAGATTCCATTCTTATCACCCATAATCTGATACAGAATTTCTTCAATATCTGTTCTAGGTCTACTATGTTGTCTTTCCCAACATTTCAACTTATCCGACCATAAAAGTTGCGCAGGAGCTATTGATCTTCCATCTTCTGTCTTTCTAACTTCAGTAAATTCCTTAACCAATGCTGCAACTCTATTTCCGCCCACTAATCTGTCATTTAATTGAATTTCTCTTAATGGTATCCATCCCCTCATAGTCTTTACTTCATAGTCTCCATCTAAACCAAGTGAATAATCATTATCTTTAGTTTTAGATGGTGATGCATTAATCTGTTCATCAACCTTCTTTTGCACTTGTAGAGAGATATCAGAAGATTCCTCAAAATCTGCTACTAAAAGTGGTCCCGTTTCTGAACGGATCCAAAATCTATGATTTGTTGTGTTCAAGCAGAATATTAATTTATAAGATTTATTTGTCTTTGCTGAAGGATGATCTCCTGCAAGAATCCACTTGTTTCCGTATCGTATTAAGTGATTCCTAGATATTGGTGCTCCATCAATAGAGACCATTTCTGTTCGTTTTCCATCAAATTCAAAGAAGGACTCAACAAAGTTAGAACCACCACCAGCCCATAACTCTTCACCCGCAACTAATACTTCAATGGGTTTCCATGAACCATCCGCCATCCTTATAAGAGTTCCTGCAGGAAAGCATCCAAATGTATCTAAGAATGCAAAAATTGTGCCTTTTGCAAAGGTTGATCCAGCCGCTAATCCAGAGATTCCAGAAAACATAATGGCAATAAAAAGAGCAAAGACACGTCCCATTAAATTTTCCAAATTCTTGAACTTTCCCTTGATTGTTTGTAAAATCATTTGAATTCTTAAATTGAATGAACGAGCAATAGAACCAATACCATCTGTTAGACTTGTTAGAGTTGTACGAATACTCATTAGACCTGCTCCCGCAGAAGCCATAGAGGAATTAAGTGAATTAGAAACTTCATAGATTGGTGAAAGAACATCAGGAGCTTCTTTTAAAAAGACATTCTTCAAGCAGAATTCAATATTCTCTTGCGCATTGTAGCCGTAGAGACCGGCAAAAGGCATAATGTCAGGACGGCATCTATACTTGGGCCAATTCTGAGAAACTTCTTGGCTTGTTCCAAGTCCTAAGATTAAGACTATTCCAAGTGTTAGAACTGCTGTTAGAATTCCGGGTTTAATAAAAGGATTACCTTGATCCAAAGGAACTGGTGCTAAAACTTGTTGAATTGGTTGTGGCATATTCACCATTGTTGGTGGATTTTCAAATGTCTTATCCATCCCCTGCTTTAGCGTGATAAACTACTATATTCTTTTTGCCTTGCAGGATAAAAGAATATTTAGATTAGTGGATTATTCATATTTACTTACGCATTGTCTTCTTCCCCTTTGTCTTCTTCTGTCTCTTGGGCGTCTTAACTTTCGCGCCTCCACATTGCTGACGGTTCTTACGACTCCGTCTTCTGGTTGAGGCAGAGCCAGAACCCATGGCTGAAGCATTTCCCGTAGCGGGAGGAGCACCCTCCGCTGAACCAGTAACAGATGTGCCGGGAGAGGCAGGAGAAACATTTGTATTATTATTAGTATTATCTAACTTGACTACATTTGTTTTATTGTTTCCGTTATTGTTACGGCGGTTGTTACCACGATTGTTATTGTTAACAGGAATTACATTACTGTTTCTCTGCGCATTTTTTGCAGCCTGATTTGCACGGTTGACAGCATTGTACGAATTGCTGTTACCGTGGTTTGTATTGTTTGCAGGGGCATTTACTGTAGCAGGGACTGCTGATACAGGTTCAACACCCGCATTTGCACCCGAATTACTTGGTTTTGCAGGTAAACTTGGTTTAGCACCCATTTCTATTAATAGGCAAAGAAAATTCGGGATGTGTTTGTCTCATCCTATAAATAATGACCAAATATGACAGGGATGAGTGCGAAACTCGCAGGAATAAATATTGTTCTAGTCATCGGTCTTGCAGCCGTCTATTCATACGGACAACGAAGCGAAATTATGGCAAACTGGCCAATGAGGCGCTGTGAACCCGGGATTGTTGCATCCGCTGGTCTGTATCAACCATCTGATGATAAACGCAGCACCGCTGAATTCACACAGGAAAACTTTCAATTCTGTCAGGGAAAACTAGCTGCTCAGGCTCTTGATCTGGCTGCAACTCCCGTAAAATTCTTGCAGGAACAACAAAAGAATATTGTAAATACGATTACTAGTAATGTAAGTGCAGTTCAAGGAATTGGAGCAACTATCGCAAAAATCTTTAATGATATGATGGAATCTGTTAGAAGGCGTTTTGCCGGTACATTTGTTGAAATAAGTAATTCATTTGCTCACCTATGGAATGCAATGGGGAAAATCATGGCTTCAATGACAGCCATATTCTTATCCCTGATTGCTGTTCTTGTTACATTCACAACAATGATTCAAGTTGCAATGTATGTTATCGCTATTATCGTAGGAATCCTTATTGCACTCATGGTTATCTTTGCTGCTTTTCTTTCACCCGTAAGTTGGTTAGTCTTTGCTGGAATTTCATTGATTGGTATCATCTTAGGTGCTGTAATTGGTGTAGTTGCTTCAAATGGATTTTGTGTTGCAGGAGATTCACAAATTGAAATGAAAGATGGATCAACTAAGCGACTTGATTCTATTATTGTTGGGGATGAGTTAGCTGAAGGATTTGGAACAGTAACTGCAACAATGGAATTCTTAGTTCCAGAGAAAGATAGACAACCTCTGATCTCTATCCATGGTGTCACAATGAGTAAGACCCATCTTGTGCAGCATGAAGGTAAAGCAATTCAAGCAGGAAACCATCCTAACGGTATTTATGCTACTAGCAGAAAGACTTTGTATAATCTTAATACTACAAGCAGAAAGATTCCTGTAAGATCGCTGTTAGGCCAACTTGTTTTGTGGGACTGGGAAGAAATTCCCGAAGATGATGAGGCACAAATTGATCAGTGGAAGAGATGGGCTTTTGCTGCCCTAAATCCTAAATTGAGTTATACAGATCAAAATCCTGAGAATGTTGAAGCGGCTATTCATGGATCTCTTCTTGTTGAAAAAGATGGTCAATTAGTTCCAATTAGTCTTATACTGCCTGGAAATGTAATTCGTTGTTCGTCTGGCTACACAACTGTCTGTGGCTCAGTCAAGCTCTTGATTGAGAAAGGAACATCTGTATATGATGGAATGACTGAAGGTGCTTGGTTTATGGATAAAGGAGGCCGGTGGATTTCTCCGAAGTTCAAAGGGGAGCAGATCATCTTGCAAGAAGATATAATCATGTATCATTTATTTACGGAGGCGGGTGATTTCCAACTTCAAGATTGTTTTGTTCGGGATTTTTCAGAAGTGGGGCTTGATGTCCTTCCGCAATCCTACGATTTTGTTTGTGGAAGATAGAGATGAAACTGAGTTTTGTGTGGTTAATGTCAATGCTTTCTTTGCTGTTTCTAGCAAATATTATGATGGTTCTTGGCTATGTCAATACTCAGAATACCATGGATGAACAGTTTGTTGAACATTTCTTGAATCCCGCGCCTTCTCTTGCATCTGGCGGCTATGAGTCAATTGGTGAATACGATAATCTTGAAAATAAGCCGACTAATGGTAAGTCTGAATGGCGTGCGACTGCTCCGGATGAGCCGTTGAACGGCCCTGAGTTCAAGGTAGATGATGATCACCTCTACATATTTGCGAATAACCAGTGCAAGCCTGAGTGCTGCGGTGCTTCATTCTCTTGCTCTGGTGGATGCGTTTGCACAACGCCTGGTCAGCGCGACCAGATTAACAAGCGTGGCGGCAATAATACGTTGCCGGCCGCGTCTGTCTGAGACCTAAGACAATAATCTAATTTCTAACAGATACTCTGCTAGAAACTAGAATGGCAGATAAAGAAATAAAAACTGAATTTCTTGAAATCATATTCGCGTGGACAAAAGGTGATTCTTACCCTGATATTTACACAATGCTTGTTTTATGGCTTTCAAAACACAAAAATGAAATTAAGACTCAAAATGAAGTTACAGAAATTTTACAACGTATGGACTCCGATGAATTAAAAGAAATTGTTGAAGATGTTTTAGTCGGAATGAGATATTTTAATTTAAGAAAAGAAATTCTAATAAACCGCTGATGCATAGAAGGGCTCCGGTGTATCTGGTGCTACAAAGAACTCTTCTTCTTTCTTCTTTTCCAGAACTTTCGGTTCATCAAGGAAAATAGTTTGAATCGGTCCCATCTGACCATCAACCCAGCAAACTCTATAATGAATATGTGCTTCAAGACGACCGGCAACCGGTACTGTATAAGGCTGCGGTTTTCTAACACGAAGAGTTACCATGTTATCTTTTCCTACGATTGCAACACCAGCATTTTCAAATCCAAGATAAGCCTTGCGCCAATCATTCAACTCAGATAAATGCTCATTCGTAGGTTCAGCCGCCCAGAATAGAACTTTTTTACCCGGACCTTGTACCTGCACTTTCTTCTCATAATCTGCATTTTCAGGAACAGTTTCCTTAAGAACTGAGCAGGGACTTACAGTTGTCCCCAAGAAAGGAAGAAATGTTGCTCTGTCAAAAGCCAAATAGAGTGCACAGACTCCTACGACAATATAAAGTAGATTCTTTCCTGCAGATAAGTTCTTAGAGAACGCATTAAAACTAAGGATAAGAGAAGTTACAACAATTACGATAGCAGCAAAAAAGTGAAGCCATTTTTTTGTATCACCCATGGTATATCTATTTATACTATAGAAAATGTCTCTTAAATTAATCTGGTTATCGGGTTGGGCTTCATCGGGAAAAGATACAGCTGCTGAAGTTCTCTGTTCCGCTGGTGCAAAGAGACTTGCATTTGCAGATGCATTAAAAGATATGGTTGCAAAGAAATATGGTTTTCCTCGTCAATGGTGTGATACAGTAGAAGGAAAAGCCACTGTTATATCTGAGCATGGTGCAACAGTTCGTGCACTTTTGATTCGTGATTCTTTTGAAGCAAAAAAACAGGATATAAATATCTTTGCCAGAATTGTGTTTGAAAAAATTCTAAATGAATTTGTTAATGGAACAAAGATTATTGTTATTTCAGATTGGCGTTATCCACACGAATATCATTTTGTGACTGGAGCAACTGCAGGTATTGAACCAATTACTGTAAGAATTATGAGACCTGGTTTGGAGCCTCTAGCAGATGATTCTGAGCATCAATTAGATTTTTGGAATTTTAATAAGTATATTGAAAATACTGTGTTAGAAGAGTTTCAGAATAGTGTTGCAAAAATATTGCATTAATGTAGAAAATGTCACTAACTAAGAATTTTTGCCATTGTGTTAAAAAAGTTCGTCATTCTATTAAGTTGAGACAAGGTCAAAAGAGAACTAAAGGAGCCCGTGAATCAGCGGCAATAGCAGTCTGTGTTAAATCAGTTTTGCAGACAAAAGGATTAACTCTGAAGAAGGTTCGTTGCTTACCGAAGAAGAAGGCGCGTCTTTTTACGCAAAAACTTCGTAAATAAATACTTTGCTGGAATTAATGGATATGGAGGTAAAAGGACGAGTTACACTAATGTCCAACTTTTATAATGAAGAATATTTGCTTCCATTTTGGTGTGAATATCATAAACCTTTTTTTGATGATGCAATCCTAATCAATTATGGTTCAACTGATAAATCTGTAGAAATAATTAATCGTATTTGTCCTGAATGGAAAATTGTAAATACACGGAATAAAGATTTTGATGCAATTGAAATTGATAGAGAAATTATGGATCTAGAATCTGATGTTAGTGGCTATAAGTTTTTTTTGAATACAACTGAATTTTTTCTGATTGGTCCAGATTATCGTAATTATTTAAAACCTGCAGATAATGAATATTTGGAATTTCCTTCACTAACTGCTTTATCAAAACGTAAATGTCATTATCCCGCTTCTGTAAAAGATCTTTTTGGAGATATTGATTTCTTGCATGATAAATTGAGATCTCCAAGATATATGCTTTCCCATAAACATGGAAATTATACACCTGGTCGGCATACAAAACGTTTTGAATTAACTAATTTGTTACCCGGATATGTGATCTGGATGGGTTATTATCCTTGGAATGATCGCCTTTTGCTAAGAAAGTTGCAAATTAAGAACAAGATGTCTGAAAGAGATAAGAAAGAAGGATTTGGACACCAACATTTAATGGATTATGAAGAAGTTGAAATGGAAAAGAACTATGCAATTTGCAAGGCTAAACCGGCTGATTCGTTTGAAGTTTTCAAAATGCTAAGATTCTTGTATAATATTCAGCATAAGTAGGATGCTAGAAATAATTGGATTTATCCATGTTATTCTTTGTAGTATTATCTCCTTATATTGGCTTTGGTCTAGTAAAGCATTTGATATTTTTTATATTTTTTATTTCTTAAGCCTAAATCTATCTTGGGTTATTATGAATAATGAATGTTTTATTACGTATTTTTTCAAAGTACTTAAAGATCCTAATTATAAAATGGGACAAAATAATGAAGTTAAAGATTTTGAACCTATCTTAGGAAAAACAGGTTCTGTACTTTTTAATCAATATTTATTGACAATGAATGTAATAAATTTATTTTTAATTTTGACAAGATCTTTTGATTCTTTTAGAAAAATTGCAATTGCCTTATTTATTTTATCTTATACATTTTATATTGAAGCAAATCATTTTTCTTTTATTAATAAAGATTCAAGAAAGAAAATCTACATAAGTCATGGTATTATATCATTTTTCGTATTAGCGTATTTTGTAAATTCTTGGCTTAAAAGTCGCTAGTAAGTGATACTGAAGAATTTTCTCTTTCTCTTCTGTGCTGCCTTCTGTAGTACTGGTAACATGAAATAATTACACCACCAAAGGTACAAATAATAACAACAAGGGCAACACTTACTGCAAGAGCAGAATCTGTTATATCATCATAAAAAGTCATTTATCTTTTTTGGCTTTTTATGTTTATATGTCTTTCGGATTAAAGAGAAACCTAGTACAAAGAGTAGGATGGCCGCAAGCAGGCGAATTCAAAAAGAGATAGAAGATATTTCTAAAGATCCACCTGCAAACTGTACTGCTGGACCAGTAGATGATAATATTTATTATTGGGAAGGAATGATTTTTGGGCCAGATGATTCACCTTATGTCGGAGGTGTTTTTAAACTTCGTATTCAATTTCCGATAGATTATCCTTTCAAGCCACCTTCAGTAAATTTTACAACAAAAATATTTCATCCAAATATTAATTCTGCAGGAATTATTTGCTTAGATATTTTAAAAACTCAATGGTCTCCGGCTTTAACAGTTTCTAAAGTTCTTCTTTCAATTTTATCACTTCTTACAGATCCAAATCCAAATGATCCGCTAGATCCAGCAGCAGCTCAGCTTTATAAGAATGATAGATCTGCATATGATGAAAAGGCGCGTTACTGGACTCTTAAATTTGCTTCCTCATAAAGATATCATTCAAATATCTATGCAAGAATGGACGATCCTTGCAGGAATACCTTTCAACCGATTTCACTAGTTATGAGAAAAATGGAATGTTTTTACTGCGGTGCCACAGATACCGGAGCAGAAACAATTGATAGACTAACTGGAATTAAGTATTGTGGTGTACATAAGGAAGCAGCAATACGCGATTGTAATGCATACTTGCATAGAATAGGATCAGTGCGTATTGAAGATGCTTTTAAACATTCTATTCTAAGTAAATTCATTTTAGTATTAAAAGATAATGCAACTTTTCCTGTTATTAGGACAGATGGTTCATTAGATACAGATTGGTCTTTAGAAACAGATAGTTGGTATAATCCAACATTCATTTTGCGAAATGAAGATAAATGGTCAGTTCCAGTTAAAAATCCTAAAGGATTATCCAAATATGTTCCTATAATTAAATTTCTGAATCCAGATATTTGTGGAAGAATGCTTTTGCCTAGTGGTTTGGAAGGATGGTCCAAAATTATTGATGAAACATTGGACCAACTGATTGATGGAGTTTATAGGAAAGATCAAGAAGAGTACCAAAGAATTTTTAATGCTGATAATGGTCCTCTTCCAGAAATGGAAGGCACTGTTTTTATAGACTATAATGGATACAATGCAAGAATTCTATTGCCTAAACAAATATAATCTTCCATATATATTCTAAAACCCAATAGTTTTTATCATTCTTAATAGACCATATCCTAAGATTGCTATAAAATTCTTTTGATCTCTTTAAAATCATTTCTCTATGCAGGATAAAAAAAGCGCATGTTTCAGTTGTATAGCTCTTTGGTAAATTAATATTAAATGTTTCACATACTTTTATAATTGCATCTGGCGAAGGCAGCGTATTTATAATATTATCAGCATCTGATGTTTTAATGTCCAAATATCCATCATTTATAGTTCTTATATTAACTTCTCCGCCTTCTCTCCATGTTGATTTAAAAAGATGAAATTGCTGTTTTTCATTCATCACTTTATTTATATTTTCAACAAAGTCGGAATTTGAGGGAATATGATTATTTGTATCATCTTGCATGAATAATGTATATTCACTTAAATTATTATAATTTAAAATAATATGAGTTAAATATGTTTCTGCTTCTTTACCTATATTTTTTAACCTAATAATATTTGCCCATTTTGGATTTTTATAAGGTTGAGTAATAATATTTGCCCATTTTGGAATTTTATAAGGTTGAGATTTATCATAAATTGTTATTTTACTATCTGAAAAAAGATCCAATATTTTTTCAAATTGTTTATTATTATAATATGATACAACAATTTCTAGCATATGTGCTTTATATTTTTGTAAGATTTTTTATTTACCTAGAATAGATGAAACTTCATCTGAATAAACCTTTACCTAAAGCAGTTCTAGCAAAAATGAGCGCTACTGAGCATAAGAAGTTCGCTACCTTGCAAAAGAAATCGGATGATTTAGGTGAAGAAATGGATGAAGCTCAACGTATTGCCTCCGTGGCTATGAGAAAAGAAGATCAATCTGGTCACACAGGAAAACCTTCTGCTTCTGTTCAGCGGCTTATAAATTTGGGATTTAAAAAAGAATTCTTCGCCTTTAAGGCGGCGGATTCTTTACGTTCTTTTAAAGATAATATGCGGACGAAGTATTTATAAAGAGCAAGGAAGTTCCCATAAAAATACATCAGTAGGCAAATCCTTCTTAGCAATCCTATACTTTGAATCAAAGATGGGTTTGGTAATCTGTTCGCAAGGAACAGCTGCTGTCACATTGTGTCCAATTATTTTGTACAAGTCAAAACCAGGAAAACGTTCGCTTCCATTAGCATTTCTTAAAACATTATAACCATCCTTCTGCTGGAGCCACGACCACAATAAATTAAAGAGTTGTGACTTTGTTTCCCACATGATAAGACCTGGTTCTTGGGTCATTATTTGCTTAGGCTCAACTAATTCGGGATCTTCTTGGAAGATAGAATCAAGGAGTGAACATGCAAGACGGCATAAATCAAATGAGGGATTTGGATCTGCAGTCGGCATCTTATCATTAAAATACGGTTCACAATTGTACTGACCTGATGCATCTCCTTCTGACTCAAAAGCATCACTAATAAAAAATCCACCCCTCTTACCTAAATGAAATGATGAACGATTAAAATCAATAATCTTAAAGAGTCTACCAAATGTTGGAACAGCATAGATTCTTGAACCTCCAAGAGCATCCGGCAGAGAATAATAAAGCGTTGTCTCCGCTGTCCATGACCACATAATATTGTTTGTATGCAAGTCATTATGAGTAAAATGATAGTGCTTCTGTGCTACTGCTAAAGCTGCAATGACTTGAAATAACCAAGCAGTCCATCGCATATCCTTTGTATCATCATACTCTTCTTCATCTAAGAGAACATCCATTGTGCCATCGCAGCATTCTAGCACTGAAACCATAACAGGAAAATTCTTAAAATTTGCAATCACTGGAGGACCTTCTGATTCACTTGATACAGAACTTAGACCGTGATCTTCCTCCTCATTCTCTTCCTCTTCCTCAGACTCTGTCAAGACATCAGACTTCGTCAAGACATCAGACTTCGTCAAGACATCAGAAACCTTTCCTGCAGGAACATCACTTATCTTAATACGAGAAACTGATACCGGAACTGCTTCATCCTCAATAGTTTCCAAGTCTTCTGCATCCATATCTGCCTCTTCCAAATCTTCAAGATCTGAGTCTGAGTCAGTCTTTGTTAAGACATCAGCTTCAGGTTCAACTAATTCTTCATCGCCATCAAAATCTAATGATGTATCACTTACTAGTGATCTGCGTGGTCTATGTTTAGAGTCATGAGGCTTAAAGGAAGCTGAGTCACCCATTTCATCAAGTACCCGAAGTTCAAATAGACCTGCCGCCAAGTTTTCAGCAAACCATGATTCATCTTTTACATCATCATAATCATCAGACAAATTATAAGAATAATTATCTAGACGTCCACAGAAAACACCATAGCAGCGTACAAAATGAGGAGATAGTTTCTGTTCTACTAAACGTGATGCACATACTGCAAAGAGTGCATCTATATAGGCCTCATTGTTAGGATCATTTATTTTTGCTAGAGTGTGTTGCCAGTGACTCAGATATGAGGGAAGAGCACCATCTTCAGGTAGAACATATTCCCCTGACATATAGGATATTGGATTTAAAATATGCGCCCGCTTCATGAATAAGTTTTTGAGTTTTAGATCTGCAGGTAAGCAATCCAGTGGTCCAACAAAACCTTGAAACTTGTAAGGATTTTCAAAACCAGATATATCCTGAATCCATTCAGCAGTATTTAGCAAATATCCACTGCTCGTGCGTGGCTCCAACTTTGTAAAAATCTTTTCAAGACTTGAAAAATACGTTTGCACTTTTGGAAAATGAGGTTTAATGTACTCAGCAACTTTTGGAGGAAAGGGCTTTGATGAATAGTGAATCTGCAAGGAAGGAGCGGCCGGTGTTGCTATAGGTGATTTGCAGAATGATTTTGGAGAAATTGCTTTTACGGCTTTTGTTGGTTTTACATGGCCCTTATTCTTCTTTTGCTTTGTCATTACTTTTTTCAGAGATTAGGCGTTCCCCATAAATACGCAGTTGTATTGCGTAAATTAAAAGTTTTTTAACAACAGATGAGTCAGCCGCAACAACCTCAACCTCAGGCAGCGGATCCAAACAGAAAACTTCTTAATCTACGTCTGAAGAAGTTTGATATGTCAAGAATTAAGGCTCGTCACGTTGTTGTTATGATTGGTAAACGTGAAACAGGTAAATCTTATCTTGTTCGTGATTTACTCTGGCATAATCAAGATGTTCCTGTAGGAACTGTCATCTCAGGAACTGAAGGTGCCAATCAATTCTACAGTCGCCACATTCCTTCACTCTTTATCCATGAAGAGTATTCGCCTATGATTATTGCAAATATGCTCAAGAGACAAAAGTTAATTGCGAATAAGATTTCCAAAGATATGGAGCGAACGGGTACAACCAATGTTGATCCTAGAACATTCTTAATCTTAGATGACTGCTTGTTTGATACTTCCTGGACTCGTGATAAGAATATTAGGTATTTATTTATGAACGGTCGTCACGTTCATGCTCTTTTCATTATTACTATGCAATATGCACTTGGTGTTCCTCCTGCCTTAAGAACTAATGTTGATTTTGTTTTCATTCTGCGTGAAACAATTGTCAGCAACAGAAAACGTCTTTATGAACAGTATGCTGGAATGTTTCCCGATTTTGAATCGTTCTGTCAAGTTATGGACCAATGTACCGAAAACTTTGAATGTCTTGTTATTGATAACAATGCCAAGAGCAACAAATTACAGGATCAAGTCTATTGGTATAAGGCGCCTCCCCACGCTGATTTTAAAATTGGATCACCCGAAATCTGGGCCCACTCTGCTGCTAATTCTAAGCAAACTGAGGAACCGGCTGAAGATTTTGATGGACGCTTTGGTGCAAATGGAAAGAAGGCTAAGTCTGCACAGATTCAGGTAAGAAAGTATTAATCATATGAAGTATCCTGCAAGAAATCCTTGATTCCTTCCTCCAAGTGAACTTTTGCCTTGAATCCTAGTATGATTTCAGCAGGACTATGATCTTGGTAAATATGTTTTACATCACCAGGTCTTTCTTCAGTATACTTAACAGGACATTCAAAATATGATGCAACTTTGTTTAGTGTATGGTTTGTTCCTGTACAAAGATCATAGACACCATTTACTCTACAATTCATTGCAAGCATATGACCTTCAACAATATCTGATACATGCGTATAATCACGAGACTGTTCTCCATTACCAGTCAAAAGAAGATAACCGTTCTCTTTCTTTGACTTTCTAAGAGCTGCAAATACATTTGGAGATGGACCTCTTTCTGATTGACGCTGACCATACACATTTGAATTTCTCAAACAAATTGTTGAAACTCCATACATATCCTTATATGTGGAGGCAAGTCCTTCTAGAGCTTCTTTGCTTGTTCTATATGGTGTTTTAAAAGCATAGACAACATTTGATGATGTTAGAACAACACGAGGAACTTTGTGTTTTCTGGCTGCTTCTAGCACATTCAGTGTTCCCATAACATTGATTTCATAACAAAGTTTTGGATCATCAATACACCATGGGGTTCGGGCAAGAGCTGCTAAATGAAAGACTCCATCACATCCTTCAAAAAAAGGCTCAATTTCATCAAAATCCCGGATATCTGCCTCTACAAAAATAACACGCGGATTTACATTCTTTTCACTGCCAGAAAGTAAATTATCTACCACAATTACTGCATGACCTTCTGCTTGAAGACGATCTACTAAATGCGAACCAATGAATCCTGCTCCTCCTGTGACTAGATATCTCATTTATGGTTCTTAGTGTGATCTATTTAAATATGCGTAGAAGATATATGTCACGATCAAGAAAATCTAGGAATGGTAATGGAAATAATAATGTTGAAATGGAGCCGGAGCCGGTACCCCAACAGCAACCCCAACAGCAAGCCCAACCGAATCCTCCTCCAGCCTTATGGGCTGGTATTCAACTCCATCAACTAGGTTTACCTCAAGTTCCACTACCAGGCCAAATTTTACCTGCAAATCCTTTTGTTCAAGGTCAAGTAGCTGCTATCCCTCCTGCTAATCCTGCTGTTCAAGGATTGGGAGCTGCGTTAGCCGCACAAGGTCAAGGTCACTTAATTCCTCCCGGTTTAGTTATTCATAATCCTAATCCTAATCCTCAAGGACGTAAAAGAAAATTAAGAAAACAGAAGTCTAGAAAGAAGTCAAGAAAGCACAAGTCAAATAGACGCTAAAGGTTTTTCTTGAACATCATTAAATTGTGTTCTTGTTTGAGTATATGCCGATACATATCCATCATTTGCATAGGTTGAAATTATATGATATATTTTACTTGCTATCAAGACAGTTCCTGTAGCAAATAAGATAGGTCCTTTATCATTTCCATATTCTGTAATTATTACATATCCGCTAAGTACCGTATTGATTAAAAAAATAAAAACTGTTATTCCAACAACTCTTTTATAAATCAGATCATATTTATGGATTATTATTTTTCTTTCTTCTGTTAAATTTTCAAATACACCCTTGACTGTTACAGCATCTGATGGTTTTTCGGGATTAGAACGCAAATAAGACATTAATTTGTATTCTCTGCAGACTTCAACAGAATACAAGGCAATAAATGCAATAAGAGAAATAAGATTTACACCACAGTTAATCCGATAAATTGTGCTTCCATTTATAAAGTTTTGTTGAGGAAGACATGCTTTGTCACCACAAACACCAGGAACAAAAATAACTAAAAGAGTACCATTAAAGACACGATACGCTTCTAGCAGAATTGTAAATGGTATTATTTTTTTGGAAAGATCTATAGCCATTTAAAGTATTATTTAGAAATATTTTATCTAATTTATTTTATTGATAAATAAGTAGTAATGGGTAATCCGAGACCTGCTCCAACGGGAGGGGCCGCTCAGCCTCCACGTTCAATGGCTGCGGTTATGGCTGCTTTAGCAGGAGCGGGTCCTCCACCACCTCCACCCCTTGCGGGACCACCTCCACCACCTGCTTATTATATACCACCAGGAATTAGAGCCATTGCTGGTGGAGGAGCCGCTGCATTGGTTCGTATGCCTTTAATTCCCCAAGTTGCGGCAGGTGGCCCCGCAAGGGGTCCCGCAGGTGGATTGGGTATAATGGCGCCTCAACCTCCTAGACAAGTTTTGCCTGTAGGTTTAGCAGCTTTTAATCCTCCAGTTGCAGCAGTTTTGCCGGTAGGTTTAGCAGCTTTTAATCCACCAGATGCAGCAGTTCTGCCAGATAAAAAAAGAAAACGAAATGGTAATATTAACAGAGAACCTAAAATGTCTCCAAACCAATTACAAGAAAGGGCAAATTTAGGTATTATTAATATGAACAAAAGAAACAAGTCAAGAAAATATAAAAGGAAACATACAAGAAAGAATAGAAGTCGTAAATCTCGTCGTTAAATATTTATTTAGTTGAGCCCAATAAAACCGCAACATATTTTAAAATATTTCTATAAATAGGGGTAAATGGAAAGACCATATTTCAGAAGACCTTCGCTAAAAGGTTTAGCAGCACAGGAAATAAAATGTTTGTATACTGCGGGTCCGGATGGTACGCAGATATATGAAAATATGTGGAAAGCAAGATTTGTAATTGATAATTTTGGAGAAACAATGATGGTAGAATATAGTAAAAGCAATGTAGATTTTCCGATGGAGAAAGATGATAAGATATGTACTGGAATTATATGTTTGTTTCAAACTAGTAATCCTGAAGTGCGTCATTTCATACCATATATTAAGATAGGTAATACATGGTATAATGGAGATAATGAGATAGGATTTCTAAGAAAAAGAGAAGGACCGCCAACTATAAAAAGCAAAATTATAAATGATCAAGGTATTGAAGATTCCGGTTCTTATTTGCAAATTGCTATTTTATTTTATTGTAATTCTCAAATTATTAAAAATCCAAGAACAGACGATTGGAGTGGACGACTTGTTTTTGGACAATTAGGTTTATCATGTGGTCCTGATGCACTACAAACTGTCTTAATGTTTGCAGATGGATTTTATGAACGTTTCAATTTACAACTTTACACTGAAATAAAACGATATATTGACGACAGATTTAGTTACAATGGAGTTAAAGCATATCCGTATTCCGAAGGAGATTTGAAAGATCAAAAAGTCAGACTATCAGAAATATTAGTGCAACGTAGAACTAATACTACAAGAATTGTGAATGAAGATGCTTTGGAATTTTTGGTCTATATGTTTATACGATATTATGCAATTGAAACTTCCCCGCCACTTGAATATACTCCACAGGAAAACAGTATTCATACTGTTGTTCCCAATAGCAATAGGCAAGAATATCTCATGGCAATAGAATATCTTAAGACGCATCAACAATATAATAAGAATTGGAATAAATCTTCAAAATTCGCTAAAGATTTTGTAAAACTATATCCTGATTTTATTCCACCATTCTATTTTGTACGGAAGGAATTTGAAAGACTCATGCAAAAATTATATGATGATTTTGCTATGACGAAAGAGGGAAATGGTCGGTTAAATCGTGTTCTTTTAATGATTTATTTTAATTTACATTTACGAAATGATGAAACAGTAGAAACAAAAAAAATTACAAAATATCATGAAATACTTGTTGAGTATGAAGAAGGGGGGCATAAGAGATATTATAATGATGAAGCAACTCCATTTGAACCTGATGAATATAAAGTCGTGCTAGAATTCTATAAATTTTTTGAAGATAATTGGAAAATAATAATGGAACATTTAAGAGATTTTCAAGAAGTATTTGAAATAATTCGTATGTCCAACCTTCAGCGCAAAAAAAACTTAAAGCAAAGAAAAACACGAAAAATGAGAAAAGTAAGAAATTCAAAGAGTCGGAAATTAAGAAGTAGTTGAGCCAAATCCACCCGCACCACGAGTATCACGAGCGGAAGGAAGATCATTTAGAGAATCAACAAGAACCACCTTTGCAAAGGGAATATAATCCTGTGCACAAAGTTGGAAGAACAGACCTCCTTGTGGCAGAACAAATTCATAATTGCTGTGATTATCTACACATACTAGCAGTTCTCCCCGATAGCCCTCATCAATGAGACCTACTGAGTTTGCTAGACGTAGAGGCGTCTTTGAACCAGTAGATGACCGCGGAAGAATTAGAAAAGGATTTGGACCATTTAGAGCATTAATAACTGCTCCATAAATCTGGCTACTCAACTTAGCCGCCTTTCCCATTGTAGGTGGAATTTCTGCATAAAGCAGTGGCAGATTTACACCTGAATCGGTTGGCCGATACGAATTAATTACCTGCTGGATTGCAATACGCTGCTCCGGATTCTCAGTAAATAAATAAAGAGTCCTATACATTTTAATTTCCCATAGTGAAAAATAAATATTCAAATTTTATTTTTTTTTAGTTCGCACTCTACTCCACAAGCATCGGAACTCCTTTACTCTTGCAGTAATCCGCAATCTCCTTCATTGCTGCGAATCCAATCTTTCCCGTACCAATGAATGCATGACGATCGGCACATGATCCACATGGTGTTGCTGAATCATTAAAGTGGACAAGTCGCAGAAGGTTTGGATCTGCATCTATCATCTTTTTAATGTAGTCAAATGGATTCTGTCCCGATGCAAAGACGTGACACGTATCTACACAGACACGGATTTTAGAAGAATTAAATGATTGGACAAAGGAAATAAAGTCATCATAGACAGTTAGAGTTTCTGTACCTTGTCCAGCAGGAGTTTCTAGCAGAATTGGACATTCCGGTGTTGCTGATTCAATTGCCTTCTCTAGATTGGTACGCATATTCTTTAGCGCCACCTCAAGATCCATCTTTACAGACTTTCCAACATGAACAACTACACCCTTCAAGCCCATCGCAGCTGAGAGTTGCAAGTGCTTCTTTAGACATTCAACGCCGTAATCTTCTAGAGTTCCCGGTTCATGACAGAGATTAATGACGTAAGGACTATGAACCCACATTCGGATTGCTGAACTCTGTTGCTCTTCTGCTGCAGAGGCAAGATCTTCATCCTTCATTTCAATCTTGGTATTCTGAGGACCTGTTAGAAACATTTGGTAAGGTTTGTGTGTTACATCCTTTAGAAGCAGTAAAGTTCTATAAACTGTCTTACTCTTAGGAACATGAGAACCAATACAATGGGATTCCTGCAAGAATAGTCCTGGTAGAGGTGATGCTTCTACAGTAGCATCTTGCTGACCCTTACTCATATTATTTAAGAAATCACGATATGCAGTTCTATTTGACCACTTAGTAACATTATGGTGCCAAACTGTATCCTGTAGAGGAAGTACTAGATAGACATCTGTAGCATCTGCATGGAGAGCGGCATAGGCGAAAATCTGGAAGAGAAAATCTAGCCAATTCTTCTTGAGCATACCGGTCAACTTAACCTCAAAGAGTTGAGTCTCTGTCTGCGCATCGGGATGACCTTCTACTGCCTCGTAGGAAACAACAGTGTCAAATTCAAGGGTTCCCTTAACCACCGCATCCAACTTTGTCCTTGTTGCTCTTACATGATCAAGAAAAGGCTCAGTTGTCTTGGACTTTTCAATCTTTGCTTTATCAGCATCTGAATAAGTTGGATAAAAGTTCAGAATAGCCTCATGGAGAGTTTCTACTGCAATTTCATCTGCAGGAAGACGCAAGAGTTCCTCTGCAATACATCCTAGGATTGAGTATGATTCACCCTTAGGAAGAATTGACATGATTGATGCTGGATATTTGCCTGTTTCGGCAGTGGGCATTACTAACTTCTTAGGAAGAAGCTTCTTAAGGGATGTTCTTCCCGTTGAATCAAGGGAAGAGATTAGATGACGAACACGATAGCGATTAAGTTCCATTTCTGTAGATGATATCTGCTGAAATAGAATATTCTATTTAATTTCAATTTTATTTTACTTATACATCAAGCGTCAGACTCTTTGCAGCCTCCTTCTTACGTGCAATCGCCAAGTCTGCCTCTCCACCACCTCCAAACATGTCAACCGGCAACTTATTCTCATCAGATCCGGGTCCAAATTTAGGTTTAGAACCAGTAGCACCTGCCATGCGCTGACGCTTATCTTCCTCATAGAGTTGCTCCTTCTGCTGCTCATTCTGCTTATAGTTCTTCATCAAGCTATTCAACTGCTCCTCGGCGTATTCCTGGTCAGCGACTTCACTCGGCTCTGGATCCCACGGAAGCCAAAAGCCCATCTGACCCACATAAACATTGAAATAAGGATCAATCTTCTGCAAAGTCTTAGCACGTGCTGATGCCTCCTGATAGGTATCATATACACCACGCACTTTGAGTCCACGAATTGTTGTCTTAAAGTCATTCTTTGCAAAAAACTCCTCCTCCAACTTCTTGCGATTCTTGAACATGAAATTGTCAAACGCCTCCTGGATCTTCGTTTCCTTGAAATCACGCATGTTCTCCTTAACGTAAGCTGCTAGGTCATCAGCCGCTCCACGAGTTAGAGCAGCGCGTGCATTCTGGAGTTCCTCTAAGCACTCAAAGTTCCACTTCTTTGGCTCATCTTGAGGGCTTGTAGCAGGAGGAGGAGGAACAGCTCCACTTACATCTACTTTGCTCTGAGCCTCCTTAAGACTATATTCCGCATTGGCAACCAAATCCTCAACCTTAGCAATCGCCTTTGTTACGCCAGCAATTTGCTCCATGAGAAACTTCTCTGACGCCTGCACCTTGTATTCCACTTCATAATTTTCCAAAAACTTGGAATAGAAATAAATATCCTTGTTCGCCAACACCTTCTCTGGTGATAGAAAACTCAGACATACATACTTCTGGCCGGGAATCTCCTTATCTTGCTCAAGCCATGTTTCTTGGGTTCCACTTGATCCACTCATTCCTGGATTAGTTTCACAAACAATCTTTATAACCGAAACGCAGACAAAAATTTTCGCAACCCAGGATATAAGCAATGGATGGTTTCTCAGTCGCCGATGTAATCCAGCGTGTAACCAAGTACCTCCTTGAGGGTCTCGCCGTCGCTGTTGCGATGGTTCTCGTAATGAAGAAGAAGTCCCCGGACTATGAGGAGGTTCTCTCCGTCGCCGTTGTCGCCGCCGTCGTCTTCGGCATCCTGGACACTCTTGCACCCTCAGTTGGTCTCATGTCACGCCAGGGCGCCGGCTTTGGTCTTGGCGCTAACCTCGTTGGCTTCCCCGCGCGTGTGTAAGCCTAAAACACAATTCGTTATCATAACACATAGTAGTTTCTATTCAATTTTAACTCCTATTTCATATTAAAAACCATTATTAGGTTTAGCACGTTACGACTTTTCCGTAGAAAAAGCGACTCTAAAAATTAATAATTGGGTAAAAAATGTCTCTGTTCTTAAATAGTTTGATTTTAAATCAAAGTATATAAGAATTCCAATAAAAATTTATTTGAATAGTTAATTTACTGTAGGATAACCGCGGCTTCTTAAGATAGCCTCTTGTGATCTAACACCTGAATCCGGATCCCACTTGTAAAACATTGCACGTCCTTCATCTTGTGACTTTTCCTGAAAACCCGGCGGTGTGCCTGAAATCCAACGAAAAGGCGCACCAAAATCTTGGACTAACGCTTGTCCATTCCATCTTTCTCCTCCTACTCCAACAACTTCAAGTTGGATATGCGGGGGAACATAGATTGAACCAAGACCAGAATAGTAGGCGCCGGGAACATCATCTAGAGTTATTCTAAAAGTTCCATCGGGAGAATTAAGGGAACCAGTCATGGCACGAACATCAAACGCCTGTTCTACATTTGGATGCGGCAAACCAGATCCTGAAAAACTATATCCACGAGTATTTGGCGCAGCGGCTCTCCACATAATTTTCATAGGACCCGGTAAAGCTGAAATATGACCTTCAACTATAATCTTACCATTAATTTTCGTAACATGTGATTGAAGTTCCTTAGATTGCATCACTCTAAACAACTGCAATTTTATTATTTAATCTTTTTTATTGCTTTACTCATTGTTACTCCGTAAAGCCACGAGGTCCAGAATACGGGTATAAGCGGGCAATGGAGTTGCCCTTCGGTGCTAATGCTTGCCAGAACATCTCCGCATCTCCAGCTGCACATGAATTTGCCTTATCCGGTGACACAATGGGAAAAGTTCCAGGAAGATCCGCAGTTCCACCATAGGCTAACGCTTGCGGGTCATCCGCTGACTTCGCCAAGTTAGGATTGTAAATGCGACCAGTGCCTATTCCTGCATAGTGTCCATTCTGAACTGTGCAACCCTTATATGTGCAGACACGTTTATATAGTTCGGGAACCATTGTATCAACGCAGCCCACTGAACCCATCTTAGTATTCAAGAGCTGCTTTGTAGCATTCATAAATTCCTGCGTATCCGCAATCATTCGTTGACGAGCATCATGTTCACCCCAAAGACCGGCAGCCTTTGTGGGATATTGTTCGCAACGAGTCCTGTAGTCAGTAAATGCACGACCATCAGCCATACGAGCAGGTGCTCCTTTTATCTTTGGATAACTTGTAGTATAACAGGCCATTCCTTATTCTAGGCTACGAATAACATTTTGGGGAGATTCAACTGCGGAAACTGAAGGAAGCTGAACACGCAGAGCCTCAACAAGTTCATTACGCTTCATGTTCTTTGCACCTGTGATCTTACGCTGAGACGCCATACTTCTTAAATCCTTTAGACTCATGGCATCTAGAGGAGTTGATTCCGGTGCATTGCTTCCAACAAAGAGATTCTTAAAATTCTTCTCCTCCTTGTTCGGCTTCTTATTCCAATCATTTAAGATCTCATCCTCATTCAAATCTAGGACGCCTCCAGGACGTAAATCATCTAGATCTCTCTCAAGAGGTAGATCATCGTCAAACTCTTTCATTGTGTTAATAACTTCACCCGAGACAGATTCAGGGGGCTCAGAATATTCGCGGTTAAGTGCAACAACTTTCTCATCTTCTTGAGCATGCTCATGCTGTTCTCCTTGCTCAGCATGTTCTCCATGCTCTTCTTCCTGAGCGGAAAGAGGTGTATGCTCGTATGAAGGAGGCTGATTCATCTTCTCTTGGATAGTGAAACGGAGTTCATACAGAACATTTTCCAGAACACCAATCTTGCGCTGGTTCTGCTCAATGGCTGTATAGAGCCAGTATGTTACTCCACCCAAAACAAGAAGGAAACTCGCCACGATAAGCAGCATATCCTGAAGATTAGCGTTCATCCTTTTAAAGGGTCGGGATAAGATTTCTATGTCAATAAACCGCGCTCCTGCAAGATTTCACGAACACTGCTCAAACTATTTATTCCATCACACATCCTATATGAATATTTTAGAGTTGAATCAGGACCCATCGTTGCATGCAAACATAATGGTTTTACGAAATTTTCAGCATATTTTTCGGGAAGTTTTACATAATGTGTAGAAATCAATGACATGACACCAGACTGTGCATATAGTTTGTCTAAGAAGATTCTGCTAGCTTCTTCTCCATCCAAAGCATTTGTAGAATGGAATATCTCATCCATCACAATTAAACAGCGTTCATCTTGCTTCGCGTGACCTAAGATTTCTTTTGCAAATTCAATTTCGGCTTCAAAGAGTGATAGTCTACCCAAAGTATCTGAAGGCGACAAGGCTGTATGAATCTGCTGGAAAGGTGCAAATTTCATGGATTTTGCAAAACAGATTCCCAATGACTGAGCTAAGATAACATTTGCTAGAACTCCCTTCAAACTTGTGGACTTTCCTCCACGATTTGGTCCTGTAATTAAAGAATGAGTCTTATCAGTTAGTTCAAGTGTGTTTGTAATCGGTTTTACACCTATTGTCCTCATGTGCGGATGATAAAATCGTTCTAGTTTAAATTCATTAGAACTGGTGTTAGAACTGGTGTTAGAACTAGCGTATGTCGGAAATCCAATACCCTTGAGTGAAGCAGTTGTTATCATCACATCTAGGATTCCAACATTGGTTGTTAGACCTTCTAGTAGGGAAGGATTGTTCCATACAGAACCGAAGATTTGAAGAGTATTTTCACCAGGAATACGCTGATTATCAGGCAGATCCATATACTTTTCAATAACAGGGCGGACCATCTTGCTCAACTTGATATAGATATCCTGCAACTCAATAATATGTTGACCTCTTATTCTCATATCCTGTGTAATCTTGTGCAAGTGCTGCGATAGAGTAATTTGCTGCCAAATGCTTGATCCGAACATGAAAATAGAAAGACACCATTGCATCCATCGTTGTCCTATTTGGCTTACTGTTCCTGGTGGTTGTGACCACGGTGGTATCAACATTCCAGCAATCATATTTCCTTGACCGCCATTTTGATGAAGAATCTTCTGCAAGAGTTCCCAGTATTCAGGAACTGAAAGTTCGGCTTCAGTTGTAAGTTTTAAGACAACATAAGGGATAACAATAATAATAAGGGGAATTATCATTGTCATTGCAGGAAGGAGCCAGACTTTCCATATGTTAGATGCTTCTAGCCACCAAGGATTTTCATTCAGGAATGCGAACCATGAATTTTTTTCCCAAAGAATCTGAGCATAATATTCCTTTAATCTTTCATCTTCTTCCCCCGATTTGTCAGACTCTTTTAGAGCCGCTTCCAACTCTTTCGCCTTTTCTAACAGTCTAAGTGCATCCTTCTTTTCTTGAGGTTCATTACGAAAATACTGTCTTAGCTTAATTATAACATTCCTCCGCTTTTCTAGCAGCTCAATATCATCCACACAGTTACGAAAATAGGAAACAAGCTTTGTCTTGCCCCATTCAGTCTGGGGACCAATATCTTGGGCTAATCCCTCAAAGTTAATGTCTGTTTCTGCATATTTGCCAAGAAGCATTCTCTGAATTCTGCTGTGGTTCATCTTTGCTTGCTTTTCCGCAGCGGTTACAGAGTGGAGCCTAAAAATTGTCTTAGCCTAAAAATTGAAACATTTAGTTCTCTACAAAAAAAGCAGCGAATGGCTTTGAATCCCTCTTCATCAGAAAAAAAGGACATAAATAAAATGTCAGTAATTACTACTATAACAATGAGCCTGCCGGAGAAACTTGTGGAGGTTCTGTCAATTCGGAGCAAACCTGGACTTCTTTGTCCCGAGGAAATACGCAGTCGGATTGCACAAATCCGTTCGCGTGTAGAGTCGTTTAGGGGCCCCGCAGCAGTTCGCTACACTAATTCACCGGCAGGGCGAAGAAGTGATTTTGTTAAGAATGACTCATTTCTGGGAGGAGGCAGACGAAATGCATTTGGGTCAGTGAATCGGAATGAGACTTGGGGGCGACCTGAAGATAAGGTTGCACAGCCTGATAGACAGACAGTTTCCCGGCCAAAGTTTACTGTATCTGAAGTCAAGCCCAAAGCACCTGACGTTAAGCCTCATAATGAAGTGAAGGAGCCTCAGGTACTAATGCAGTCTCCGCCTCAACTACAAGTTGCAGCAAAGAATCATTTTGAAGCTCTAGTATCAGATGAACCTGAAACTTTTCAGCCTGTAGCAACATCTGGATATTCTAAGTTTAAGAGTAAGTTTAAGAAGGATGCATCTAATGCAAATGAGTTGGATGATCGTATTCTAGGTCACATTCGTGCAAAGATTAACAAGTTTTCTGCTCAGAACTACAAGAAGGTTTTGAATTTTCTGCGGCAAAATATGGATTCATCTGAAAAGATCTTTCTTGAGCAGTTTATGGCGCTTATCTTCTCAAAGGCTGCTGAGGAAGATACTTTTGTTGCTCTCTATGCACAACTTCTAGCAGATCTAACTCCTGAGTTTCCCTACCTCAAGGATGAAATGCAGAAACTATTTGGTGAATATCTTCATGTATTCATGGATGCAGAGGGTAAGGAAGATACAACATCTGAGAACTATGGAAATTTCTTGGATGCTTCAAAGAGAAAGCAGCATCGTCGTGGATATTCACTATTTATTGCACAAATTGCCACAAAGGGTCTTATTACTGAGAAGGAACTTCTGCATACAACTCTTGCTGTAGCAGAGTCTCTGATTGCCAACGCAACAAAGGTTGATCAGAAACTTCTTGTGGAGGAACTTGCAGACTGCCTGACCAACATTATGGGAGTAGCCAAGAAGTTGAATGCGTTTGATGAAATGAAGGCTATGTTCTTGAAGCTAAAGGATCTAATGAGTAAGGATGCTATTCATCTACCAGGTCTTACAAATAAGGCACGATTTGCTCTTATGGATTGTCTGGGCATTTAATAGAATGGCTAGTTTACCTTCAAATATAACAAATATTTCTCATATTCAAAACCTTAATGATAATAACAATGAAAGTAATATTTTTTCAAATAATGGGAGCAATGAGAACGAAAATGAGAATAATAACGAGAATGAATATAATAACAATTCAACAATAACACAGGATTCTTACAATGAAAATAATAATTCAAATAATGAAAATTATCCTTTTGGTCCTTTGAAAAATATCCCCACTAAAAGTAGAAAGATGGAAACAATGATTTATGCCAAGAATCGCAAGACTCGCAAGGCTCAGCGTGGTGGCTCAAAGATCCCCGGTGTCAGCAATGTTGTCCGCATCACAGGCACAACCCTCAAGAAGATCGGCAATGTTGGCATCTACGGACTCAAGAAGGTTGGCAATGGCGTGCACGTTATCACACACGTAGTTAACAAGAGTGTCACGGCTGTTACTGGACGTAACATGAAGCACCGCGGTAAGACTGCCAAGAAGGGTCCCAAGGGTAAGGCGCAGCATTAAATAATTTAACTTATACTTATTTTTAGTCATCTTATGACCTAAAATACGGATTCTGCTTAAAGAACTAAAATTTGAACCGGTTGAACCATCCTGGATAAAACAAATCTAAGCAGTAGAAATGCCGGGAAGGAAATCAAACACTAAGCAGCCAAAGAAGAATTCGTCAAATGATGATGACGACAGCAGTGTAGATAGCAAGGGTAATATTCGTGATCTGATTGAGTACGAGGAGGATGAAGATGATGACTATTCTCCGTCAGAAAGTTCTGAATCAAATATTGCAAAGCGGGTCAAGAAGCGAACTTCTGGAGAGAAGAAGAAGTTTGCGCCCAAGAAGTTTGCTTCTGGTAAGAAGACTTCACCTTTTCAAAAGGATGAAAAGAAGAGAAAGACAAGTGATAAAGCCTCAGCACATTCTGAAAAAGTCTTGACACAGTCTGAGAAGGAAAAGGATAAGAAGTCTGGTTCAAAGCTGAAGAAGAAGTCAAAGAAGGTTGAATCTGAAGATGAGGAGATGGATGAGGAGGAAGAAGAAGAGGAAGAGGAAGATGAAGAGGAAAATGTTGATGAGGAAGATGATGAGGATGAGGATGAGGATGAGGATGAAGACGAGGATATGACAAGGACTAAGGCAACAATTGACTGGCTAGTTCTCGGTGATGATGCGGAAGATCCTAATGAGCCCAAGAAGTACAAGATGAAGAAGGAATCTCCATCAGTTCGTCGTTTCGTAGAAATCCTTCAGAAACATAGTGAAGGTGAAGAGGAACATATTGATAACGATATTACTTATTTCAAGACTCTAACACAGGAAAAACAGAATATTCTGCTAGTAAAGATGGAAAATCGGCTTGTTAAGGTGGAGCAGGCTGTTCCTCTAAAGTTTCAGATTTTGGATAAGTCAACAACTCCCGAAATCCAGGGTACAGCAATGTCTAAGTATCAGGCGATGACCAACATTGATCCTTCATCCACTGAATATTACAAATGCAATCATTGGATTAACGGATTTATCCGTCTCCCTCTAGGTGTCTACAAGAATCTCCCGGTTTCAATGGAAGATGGTGCTGAAAAGTGCTCCCAGTTTGTATCTTCTGTGCAGAAGTGTATGGATACGGCAATTTATGGACAGGATGAAGCCAAGCTACAGATTCTTCAGTTTATCTCTACTTGGATTGCTAACCCTAAGTCTGCTGGAAATGTTCTAAGCATCCATGGTGCAGCTGGTATTGGTAAGACGACTCTTGTTAAGGAAGGTATTGCCAAGGCTCTTGATCGTCCTTTCCACTTTATCACACTTGGTGGTGCAACTGATGCATCGTATCTTGACGGTCATTCTTATACATATGAGGGCTCAACATGGGGTCGCATCGTTGAAGTTCTCATGCAGAGTAATTGCATGAATCCTGTTATCTACTTTGACGAGTTGGACAAGGTTTCTGAGACACCCAAGGGCGAAGAGATCATCAATCTGCTCATTCACTTGACGGATGGTGCGCAGAATGATAAGTTCCAAGACAAGTATTTCACAGGCATTGATCTTGATCTTTCCCGCTGCCTCTTCATCTTCAGCCACAATGATGATTCTAAGGTAAATCCCATTCTTAAGAACCGTATGTATAATATCCATGTGAATGGTTTTAATCTAAAGGAGAAGACAATCATTGCTGAGAATTATTTGCTTCCTGCAGCACTGAAAGATATGAATCTCTTTGAGAAGGTTTCTTTCCCCAAGGAAGTCATCAAGTATGTCATTGAACATCATACTGCAGGAGAGCCCGGTGTTCGTGAAATGAAACGCTGTCTGCAGACTATTGTCAGCAAGATCAACTTGCTCCGTTTCTATAATGACGGAAAGGCAGTACCCTTCTCCATTCCCAACTTCCAGCTTCCTTTCACTGTTACGAAGGAACATGTTGAGATCTTCCTCAAGAAGAAGCCGTCTACTGATCCTAGTATCGCTCATTTGTATACATAATGCCGATCTAGTAAATATAATCAAACTTAGGACCAATTAGTTTATGAATTAGAGGATCATCTTTTTTAATTGCAAAACAATCTGACCAAAATTTAACAGATTCATAGATCGGATTCCAATATTGATCATTTACTTTTATTAATTTTTTGGTTCCTATTCTATAGGTATCAAAACCATTATTAGACAAAAAATCTACAATATCTTTCATTGGATTTCTAATACCCGGTCCTCTAAAATCGTCCAAACAATCACTACATTCAAAAATAATGTATTTTGTTTTAGGTAAATATTTCTTCATTGATTTAATTACATTTGTATCATTTCCTTCAGTATCAATCTTTATAAATTTAATGCATATTTCTTTGTCTGCAAATTCAGCATCTAACACTATATCTAAGGGTTTAACATCAATATCACAAAGTTTAGCGCCTCTGCTTTTTAAGCCACCTTTTCCATTACCAGATGTATTTGGTTGACCTACCCAATTATAAAAAGCCGTTGTCTTTGTTTCATTGGAAATACAATGTTTAAAAAGTTTAATATTTTTTTCTGCAATATTATTTTCAAGAACTTTTATATTTTGCGGATTTGGCTCAAAACAAATAATTTGACTTCCAGATTCTGAGCACATCTCTTCAATGTTTTTAAGGTATCCACCAATACATGCTCCAACATCTATTCCAACTACTAAACCTTCAACCGGTTCTGCAAACTTTTTTAATCCAATTAACAATTTGGCATGATGAGTTTCACCTGAAAATTCACCCTTATTATCTAAATAATATTTACCTAACTGAACACTATTCATTATGAATACTATTCAGAGTAATTCTTTATAACCAAAATTAAATCAATAATGTTGTACTAACAAAGAATTGTGCTACAGCTGTGTAACACCATATTGCAGGTTGTTCATGAATATTTCCTGTTAACATAAATCCTAACCAAGGACCAACAAGTAACATTGCTAGAATCGGCTTAGGTTGAAATGTGACTAGAGTTGGGATAAATAACATAAAGAAGTGAAGTGCGATACTGGGTGTATAATAATCTTTTCCTGCTGCCCTCAGTCTTACATTCCAAGCAACATGTCGTTCGCCCGTAAAAGAACATGTTTTTTTGCCACATAGCGGTTCATTTTTTCCATCGCATAATTCATCATCTTTCACTGAAAAGATACGAGATAGTAATAAAAAGCCGGCTGCAATAGACATATAGGCAAAAATGAAGAAGGGTTTTTTCACAAATGCAAAGAGCCAGATGTTCCAGAATAGAGGCTGGAAACAGATATGCAGGTAACCTAGATTTGTAAGAAACTTGTTCCATGGATCATCGCATTTGTCTATTACAGAGTACTGCAAGAACTGGATTATTTCCATTAAAGCAAAATAACCAACACCAATTCCAGCATATTTGTTCACAAATAAATAAAAATACACACCTAGCAATATGCCTCCAAGACCTATTGCTAAACTCATTGATTGAGAAAAGCACATCTACCTAATTCTTACGCGTCTTTCTTGTTGACTTACGTCCCTTTAGGGATCTACGTGATCTACTTCTTGCTGCAGGAGCACATATTATGCTCTTCTTACCACCTTGCCATATTTGCTTTGCAAACTTTTTCGGTTTTGTGATTGGAGCATTTAGTCCAATAAATATTTTTCCATTTGAAAGTCTTCTCCATGCCCTAAATCCTGCAGGCTCAAACTCAGGATCGCATTCTTCACCTGCCTTTGAAGGTATGACAGGCGTACGTGGACTAGAGTTAACTGAATTCTGACTGCCATTCCAGTTACTTGATGTAGTTTTTGACATTGGTAACGGTGATTTAATTTGCAAACTCATTCCTACTTTACATTGGCATAATTCCTACCATCATCTCTTCATCGGATGAATCAGACTGAAACCAACCCTTCATGGAACTCATTGAATCTCCAACAGACTTTGCTACTGAACTTAGGTCATTCGTCTCAACTGTAGGTGTCTTGGTAAGATCAACTTCGCCAAAGAGACCAGATAGATCCTTTGTCCAGGAATCAAATCCACCCATGAATACTAATATTGCTGTAAGAACTGAGCCAATCAAAAATGTAATACCGCTTTCTACTCCCGAGGGCAAGTCACTAAATCTGTAACTCTTGTATCCGGCGCTGACAATTAAAACAATCAAACCACCAGCCGCGGCTAATCCAGATTGAAGTTTCCAGTCCATCATTAATGATTTACCATTTTTTTTGGGATAGAAAAACACGCAGATCTAAGACAACTCCTCAAAGTCACCAATACCTTGATCGGGGTGCTCAAGATCTTCCACTTCACCCGCATCTAATCCTCCGACCTCTTGTCCAATATTTAAAAGTTCGTCACCAGGGCCATCCGACTCTTCTAAATATTCATCTTCCTCTTCTCGGTTAAGAGGATTTACTAAGTCAAGGATCTCAGGCGCCTTTGTCTCATGAAAGACACTTACCTTCTCAGAAAACTGCACTGAAGGCTCAGTCTCAATCTTTATGCTTGATTCCTTTTTAGCTTCCGGTACCTTCTCTAGCTCAATCTTCTCTTCTTTCGTATTAACTGAAATAGGCTTATCTTCTGCCGGTTTCACCTCTACAGGCTTATCTTCTGCCGGTTTCACCTCTACAGGCTTTTCTTCTGCCGGTTTCACCTCTACAGGCTTTTCTTCTGCCGGTTTCACCTCTACAGGTTTTTCTTCTGCCGGTTTCACCTCTACAGATGTGGGACTTGACAGCATTTCTTCAACCTTTTCTTGAACCTCCTCATCAAAATCAGGCTCCGAAATATATTCCTGCAAGATCTTCTTAATTGGTAGCATATCACGAACAGCTGAAAAGATTGCTTCCTCTATCATTTTCTCTGCCTGCAAAAGATTCTTCTGTCTTTCAACAGCCGGTAGTCCAGTATCAAACAAGAATGGTGCCTTCCAAAAAGACTTTGCAACTTCAGTAAATACACGATGCAAGAAATGATCCAACTTAGGAACAGTAATTGTTAACTTCTTATTACCCTTATTGATTCTAACAGATGCCATGACCTTTGTATGTGCAATAAAAAGAGCAGTCATAAGTTCTTCCAGGTAATCACACCGAGAGGCATCAATTAACTTGTTTGTTTCCTCTACGATGATATCTTGATTCCACTTTGGAATCTCGGCGCACTTATTCTGAAACCGAAACATCAACTTCTCAGATGATTCTGTCTTTAACTTTCCATAAATCTTCTGGAAAAAATCTAGCAGAGGAGTTACTAATTTGTTAGACATCTGCTTTTGGTATTCCACACGAGCTTCCGAGAAAGTTGCCGATTCCATTATTTATTCCAGTTTTCTTTTTTTTCAATTAACTACGCACTGGTGGAGCCAATCCCTCAAGTGTCATTAGAATTGTTTGGGATCGTGTATGTACACCTCCAGGTGTTTCCATTATCTTTCTCCACAATTCCATGGAATATTGTGGTAGAACTGTTAGTAATCCTATCCGTGGATCAAAACCCTTATCATGTAATGCAATCTCCCATTCAACAATTGTTCTAAGATTATTATTTTCTAGAGTTGGTGGATCCAAACAGAGTTGTCCTGCTTGAAATCCCGCTGCTGCCCCAAATCCTTGCAATAAAGCCCATCGCATATTGCCATTTGCATATCGTGAAATTGATCGGATCATTAGTGCCGGTAATGAAGGTATTCTTCTATGCAGTTCATATTCAATTTCATGTCGTTCCAAAGGTGAAAGTTGTACAATTTGGCAACGACTACTAATCGGATCTGTGATTGCAGTTGCATCACGAACTTCAAATATACAAAATATACTGTTTGCATAGACTTCAAGCATTCGGCGTAGAAATGCCTGTGCATCATCTGATAAGACTTCCGCATGCTCAAACAGAATATATCTTATTACAGAATTTGACTGCATAGAACCTGAAGATAAACGAATAAAATGCTTAATAGAATCACGCTGTTCTCTTAATCCAGCATCCGCATAACAGTTTATAATTAATAGTTGATTCTGGGGAATTACTAGGCGCCAAAATGCAGACTTTCCTATTCCAACAGGTCCAACCCATAGAACGTGGGTTGCTTTACTGGATGCCACTGTAGAAGCCCATTTATCGTAGGTTACACCATTTCCCACCAGATCTTTGTAAGATCTTGGTGCGCTAGGGTCATTTGCTTTCGTATTCATCCTAAGAAGTTTCTTGCGTGATAGATTTAAATCTAATCTATTCAACCATGCGATCCATCCCAGAAGCCCTCTTTGCCAAATCAATTACATAGGGATTTGCAACTAAAGACTGTACTGATGCAGGATTAAAACGATCTGCTGACATATCAAGAACAAGAGGTGCTCTATACTTCTGAATACCCGTAACTTCTGCACCAGAAGGAGGTCCATTCACGCGATAGATCGGTGGTTGTCTTTCATTAATGTAATCAGAATCTAACTTCTTCATCTGGATATTTGTCTGATCTTCACCCGAGAAGAGAGATAAGAGACCAGATCCAGCAATCGGCTTACGCCCCTGCGCTACTGTCTCCATCTGCGCATAGTGACGCATTCCGTACTCCGCATCATATGAACGCGCCCTCTTTCCTTCCGTTGTTGCGGCAATACCTGTGTAATCTGACTTGGCTGAAATAGATGCTTTCTGCGTAAGACGCACTCCATCAGGCATACTTAGCTGCGGTTTATTAGGAACACCTTGCAAGGATACATTCATCATCTTATCAGGTTCACTCAATGTATTACGACCTGTTACGCGTGCAATATCTTCAGGGTCATATACAATTAACTTTGTGGGACCATCCGCCGGACCCGCAATACCTAACCAGTCATTATCCACAGTTGTTTCCTTGATTGTTGTGCGGGCAATATCATTGGGATCATATACAGTCATAGCACCGGGAACACCAGCACCCAAGGCTGAGAAGTTACCAGCAGCACGAGGATTACCAAGTGTCTCTTCATTACGTGTTGGCTTGGCAGAATCTTGGTATCTTACAGTTGTTTCTCTTTGATCCGCAGCAACGTTGAGACCGTGCGTTCTTTCACCTGTAAAGAAACGCTCGTTAGGACGGATATCAATACCAGACTTACCATAGTCATTTTCCTTCGCATCAGTATTCTTATTGAAATAATTAGTTGCGTCCGCGTTACGCCATCCAAATTCACCAAACTGGCTTGTGGTAGGTGTTTTGAAAGAGGGAATGTTGTATTCTTTCTTGTAATCGGCTGATCCGGCTGTTCCAATATATTCTTGGGTTGTATCAATACGAGCCTGTGTCTTCAAGACTTCTACAGAGCGCATACGTTCACGCTTATCCACACCGCCACCCGCAAAGTTACGTTCGCCATTTTGATTCAAGAAAAACTTATCAGGAAGATACTTACGAACTTCACCTGCTTGGCCTCTATTCTTAACGACTGATGTTGCAGGTAATGTTACACCCGCAAAAGTTGTCTTAGGATTATCAGCAGTTCTAATTTCATCAGTATCTCTAGGTCTAGCAAAATCCAATGACTCTGGCTGCTGGTAACCACCAGAAGGAACTGATGTATATCCTTGAGCCAAACCCTTACCAACACGAACCTGTTCAAAAGGTTTCTCATTGGCTCTGTTCTGCGGTCCAACCATGCGATCCTGCATGAAATCAGTGTGTGACTCAATTCCATAGGGATTACCTGTCGGTTCTTTTTGTAAGTCAAAAAGAGGTCCCTGTTCAATCTTATTATACTGCTGAGAAGCGGCACCTGTGTAATTATCCAAAATGTTCTGATTTCCAAGATCATTTGTATTTTGTTTAACTGATCCTTTAAAGAAAGGAACCATGTTATTGTGTGTAAATTCAGTACTATCTAGTTCTACACCACTTAGTGGACTAATGACTCTATTTAGTCTAGAATAATTGGGTGTAGCCTCCATACCATCATTGCGTTGCATAACCATGGGACTAATGCTTGATATAGGCTGTTGGGGAGCAGGAGATGCAGCTGAACCAAACGCTTGACCAACACCCGAATCATACTGTGTAGCATAGTTTGTAGGAAATCCTTGTATGTCAGAAGGATGAGGCTCCATTGAGATAGATCCACCTGTAGGTAATTGATACTGGATATCTAATTCACCTGTTGGTCCAGTTACAGGAGCAACCGGAGCACGTCTAACTTTGTATTGATCAGATCCTCTTTGAGATCCACTTTCAAATCCTTCTTTTGTTTTCTTATCTTGAATAGGTTTCGGTGTACCTGTTGACGTATATTGTGATGCTGCGGCACCAACGGCTAATAAACTTAAAAAAGCAAGAGCCTCCATTCTCTAACGTAGGATATTAATTTTAAGCAAGCATATTGCCTAGAATTAGTATTTTTAGTTCATCTGATTAAATAAGTCTGGGAAGATTCGCTTCCTGAGGACGTCTCCATGATACGGAAGGAGGAGATACAGGAGCGGGGCAATCAATTGTTGTTTTAGGAGCAGTCCATGAATTACGAGTTTCACCAGATATCTGTGCCACTTCCTGACGAGCAATAGCAGATTCTGATTTTCCGAAGAAAGGATCCGACCATGACTGAACCGGAGTAGGAAGTGAAGGGGCCGTATTTGTGGGAGTAGGAATACAAGCACGATGAGAATCTTTAGATAGAAGTCTTCCAGGGACAAACCAATCAAAGGGCATCATCACATTTTGTTGGGGATTTTCGCAGAGCCATTCAAAACGATTCCAGCCAGAATCACGGAGAGTGCATGGAGGATCATTTAGTCTCATATGATGCTGCGGGAAACTTGCTTCAGGCATAGCAGTTAATGTCATCTTGTTAAATTTATTGGTTTCCGGATTATAAGAACCACAAACGGCTTTTGTGGTAGGTCTATTAATGTTAAAAAGATCGGACTCAACATCAGTCTTCTGCTGAGTAACAATTTGGGATTGACCCCATGTTTGCAGACGTGTTGTCGGTTCAGGTACAAAGACACCCTGTGTGCCATTTGCAGGGTTTCCCAGACGGTAGCGACCAGCGCCTGTTGTTATACGGAGGTCATCCTCATAATGACAAGGATCGGATCTTAAGTGGGTCCAATTATAATCGGTGACTGAAGCCATCTCTAATCTTCTCCGACAATTCTTTTGGACAATTCTAGTATTTTTTCCAGCAAGTTAGTTTGAAGAGTTACAAAGATTAAAGATAATGCAATTTCTCCTTCAAATTCAGAACTCATGTAAGGAATGTATCTTGATTTTCCGGGTAAATGTACAATTAAAGGAATAATTTTAACTAATTTGCGAATATAGAAAATACATATTGAAAGTACTACTGTTTCTCCCAGGATTTCTAGCAGAATCTCCCAAGTAGATTTTGTTTTATCAAACTTTGGAAAAATTTTGTTAATATATGTTCCGCAGAAAAATCCAACAAGTCCATACATAATTGTGAATTGAGCAGTCTCTAATAGTTCGTTTAAACGAATATTATTCACATTGAATAAACTTCGTACACGTGTATGCCTTATGACAGTCATTCTCCTACTTCTCAATACTAAAAGTTTAAAAACGGTATGTATTACCTGTCGCTTGTGTGAATCCCTTAGGATAGGCTACAGGTTGATAGCTATTCATCTGGCATGTGCGAAGATGAGTCGGCTGGGCAGAAAGTGTACGCAGTTCGTTCGTATCCTTTGTGTAATACTTGATTGAATTAGGATTGCTGGGGCATTCAGTTGCACCACCAAGGGCACACTCAGGATTATACTGTCTAAAGTTGCACTTTGTATTAGGACGCGTGATTCCATAGAGATCTGACTCAACATCAACCATGGGTGCATTCACTACAGAGACATCATTACCTCCAACTAGACCGAGGGCATTACGGCAAGGCTTATTAGAATAGAACTTATCAGGAATCATTGTGTATCCTGCAAGAGCTTTGCTTTGACCCTCTGACTGAAATCCGAGCATGTTTCCATTACCTTGGACTGAAGCTGAAGCATCAGCAAAATTGGCTGGAGCATATGAATCCATTCTATTTAGTATCCTTTTTTATTTTATTTGGTTCAGAAATCTGAGGGCTCCATAATTTACTGTCTTGCAATTCACGTTCCTTTTTCATCTCAGCTAACTTCTTTTCTAACTCAGATGAACACTCTGGAGATTTTTTTTCAGTTCCTTCATTCATAAAACGATTCTTCGGACATCCTCTGCAAGACATTTCTATATCTATCCCAATTTTTTTCTATTATTAATTAGGGGCATTCACAATGAAAGCCAGTATTAAAATGCCGCTGAAAACACAGATTATTGTTGCTTTTTCTCCCAGTAAAACATATACTCCCGTTGCTAAACCTATAGCAATCCAACAGTTAAAACAAAGATCTGAACCTAAAAGAACGACGCGGAAGGTTTCAGCGATTCAAGGCTCTTCTTAACTTTTCTAGTTTGCATTTTTCTGCTTGTTTCTTCGTATCCACCCAGAAGCCGACCTTTCAGAAAAATTTGTGGGAATGTTTTCATTCCACTGATTTTCTTGAGTGCTTTCCGTGTTCCATTTGCATTCTTATCCAAATCAATATCTTTGACAACTGGCTTGTAAGGCGCCAATATTTTTTTTGCTTTATGACAATATGGACAATAAGATAGTCCAAATAAAACAAGAGGATTTTTCTTTATAATCCGCTTTATTTCCATCTACTTTAGACTTATTTTTGTACCATTTGTTTTATGACCATACAATAGTCTGAATAAAACAAGTAGTTATATAGTTAAATTGGTTTCTTACTCTGACGCAGGTGCAGGAGCCGGTTCAGCAGCCGCCTCAGGTCCAGGTGCCGGATCAGCAGCAGGTACAACGACAGGGACCGGCTTCTGAAAATAGGCTTGATTCTTTATTCTATTTACGAATAGACTATTTAGTGCTTCAAATTCTCTGAATGCCTTGAGAACACCAATCGCATGATATAACGCTACTCCATTTGCAGAAAAATTACTTACAATATCACCATCCTCATTTCGTCGTGATTCATCCGTGTCATCTGCATTGTGTCCAATTACATATCCCCCAGGCGCAACTTTTGAGTAATAATTCTCTAAATCCGCTTTTACATATTTGTAACCATGATTGGCATCAATGTATAAACCATCAATGTTATCAGGGATTGAAGATACTGCATTACTTGATAATTGCTTAACGTGGGTAACACGGTCTCCGAATTTAGATAACTTGGCAACCGCTTCATTGTACTGGTCATCTCCAACAGTTAGATTCATTGAATCATTGTAGCCCTCATATCTTTCATACGGGTCAATGCAATAAAGCTTAGCCGTTGCATTATGGGATAACAGAGCTTCCGCAAATTCACCAGTCCAAGTACCAATCTCAACATATACTCCGTTTTCCTTTGAGAAAAAATCTTTTAGCAAGTTGAAGCGGTCCATTTATTATTAATACATATTTTAATTTCTTTAAATATTTTTATTATGCTTTACCACGATTATAGTAATCTGTCAGACAAGTTGTGGAGGGAAGACCATTCACAATTCTAGCAATCGTAAAAGGTGTTGCATTAAAATTGGGTTCACATGAACCAAAAGATGAATTAGCCGGAATTTGGTAGCCACAGTCAGAGGCATTTCTATACCAGGCGCTTGAAACACCCATTATAATTGGTTTAGATGATGCATTGCAGCAAGTCGCAACACCCGCATTTCTGAACATAATATCATCATAAGAATATGACTTCACTTGACCCGAATCCCTGTTATTCGGGACAGGTCTAGGAGCATAGTTGCATCCATCAACTAAAGGAGTATAACAGATTGTGGGTGCGGCATTGATATTTGAGAAAAAAAACTGACTTTGCTGCAACTTGCGCTTACGAGTTGTGTCAGAAGCATCTACTGTATCTGTTGTATGGATCCATTGATTTGCTGCTTCTCTTCTCATCTGTGTTAACTTAGATGCGTCCATATCCTACATTAAAAATGGGTTTTTATTATAATGGAACTAGTTATTGATTATCGGGAAACAAGTCTTTGTGAATCTCTTACAAAAATTGGCGTACAGTTCAAACAAGAAAATTTACTTCTGGGTGATATTCTTTTTCGTCTTGACGGAAAAGCTATTGCTATTATTGAAAGAAAAACTCTGGCAGATTATGCTGCATCACACTTAACTAACCGATACAGAGAACAAAGAGCTCGTCTTCAAACAGCCAGAATAGAAGGAACTTATATTGCTTATCTGCTAGAAGGTGGATGGCAGTACTCACCTTTTGAACGTATTTGGAGTCCTTGCATCCCCAGGACCGAGGCGGCAGGTCCTGCAAGCCCAGCACGAAATGTTACTGAAAAAATGTTACGAACTCTTGCATATCGTCTACAGTTCAAATACAAGATTCCTGTTATTCAGACTTTGAACGTGTTAGAGTCTGCAAGAAATATTGAACATTTGTTAGCAATTCTAACAGAAGATCCGACCTATTTTAAAGAAACGCCGGAGGATGATTTAGCGGTCGCCAGGGCTGCAACCGCAACTACTGGAAATTTTTCTGCTCGGCGTAAAGATAATGTACCTCCTGCAGCATCTATGTTGATGGGACTCCACGGAATGAGTTTAACTAAGGCAGAGGCTATTCTTGCATCTGTAAATACAATTGTGGATCTATGTGGAAAGACAAAGGATGAAATTGCTAATATTCCTGCAGGAAAAGGTCGGATTGGTCCAAAGTTAGGTGCTGATATTTTTGCGGCCTTGCATTAAATCTGTTTTATACTTCAAATTATAAAAATTCTAAATAAATATTAGATGGTTAAATCAAGACGTAATAAAAAATACAAGCAAAAAACACGAAAAACTGGTGGTTCTAAACAATTTAAATGGTCTGAAGTAACAAACCTTGATGAAACGTTTAGAGGTAAGAATTTTTTTAGAAAATATGGAGCAAGTACTTTAGAACATGCAATTTATAAAATTCTGAAAAAAAACCCTCATCCAAATATTGTAAAAGTTTATCGTATTACAGATAAATATGTTGATATTGAACTATTATCACCTATCATTTCCAAGAAGGATTATGATAAAAAAGCACTCATTTCAGAAATATTATTGGTCAAAGACTATCTTCAAAGTTTAGGTATAATGTATATTGACTGGAAACTTGATAATATAGGTATTGATGCTAACGGAAAATATAAATTATATGATTTTGATCTTTCCGGTATTACTTGTTTTTCTCCTGCAGCAAAAAATTTAGGTAAAAATAATTCTTGTAAAACTGATAGTAAATGGCGAATGCAACCAAGTACTCTTAATTGGAGTTATAGACAAGCACTTGCAAATGGATTAAAAGATCCTAAAGAAATTGATGATTTTGCTTTTGAAATTAATTTTATTAAAAAAAATTATAAAGAACTAAATAATTCAGATATTCTTTAATTTCGTAGAGATCTAATATTTCAATACAATTCTTCCAGCATTAGGAAGTTCAACACCCGTTAATGCAAGAATTGCGTTATAATGACTTACGATCAAGATTTTTTCATCCTTATCATGATTATCACAGATAGTTTTGATAAGGCTAGACATTCGTGCTGCCACTGCTTCATCCGATTCACGATGCGCATAGGAGGGCGGAAGATCTGAATTTGTTACAATCTGATAATTTGGATACAATTCAATTAGTTCAGTCCGAGTCTTTCTCTTATTACAAATATGCTTGGTACTTTGCTTCTCTAGCAGATTATCATGTAGAGTTATCACAGACTTATCATAGAAGAAGGGAATAATGCATTCCATTGTCTGAATACAACGTGTAAGAGGACTGCAAAAGACAGCATCAAATGATGTCATTTCAAGATCTTTCCCGACTTCTGTGGCTTGATTTACCCCCTTTTCTGTTAGATGCGCATCTTGGTGCTTTGCATCCATGAATACAAAGTCGCTCTTTGTTTCATTAAAGGCTGCATTATGAGTTGCTTCTGCATGACGGACAAGAGTAATTACTGGCATTTTTAATTGTTCTTTTTCTGCCACTTATTATCAATTTTTACGCGCTTTCATTGATTTTCTTCTGTTTTGTTTTCTTTTTCTGGACTGTACATTTTTAGAATTAGATTTGGACTCTAGTTCAATTATTTTTGTTGGAAAATCATTGTATTCTACTTTTGCAGGAAAGCCAGCAGGTAAATCACGTTTCCAAACTGAAACTACCTCTTCTCTTGCTTCTTCTTTCAAAACTGTCTCTGAAGAACTATTACTACCATATCCTTGGTATCCAAAACTACCTTGGGTTCCCGGTATAACTCTCTGCTCATACTTAGCAGGAATTGTTATTGTTTGTTGCTCTTCTTTCCAATTTCCATCAGTAGGTTTTTCTCTTGTTTCAGTAACATATTGAAAAGAATCTGTGTATGGAACCTTAACTGCTTTAGATGTGCAGTCCATATATTCATATGCTTGTTGGGGCATTCCTGCACAAGGGTTTTGATATTGTGTGGTTTCAGGAACATATGTATATCCTAACTTTGTGTATCTAGTAATTAAATCTGATTTTTGTTTTTCTATCTTATTTTTTTCTTCCTTATTTTTAACATTTCTAGCCTGTTTTTCAATTCTTTTCTGGCCTTCTTGAATTTCAAATTCTATTTTATCCTTCATATTTTGAAACGTTTGGTATTGACTTTTAATCTGGTCAACCTTTATCATAAAGTTACCGTATGCTATCTGTTGTAACTTCGCTTTCGCATCCGTTAATCTTCTTGCAGTATTTGCCGCATCTTTTCCAAAAATGCCTAGAAATTTCTGTCCAAATGCTTTCTTTTCCTTGATACTTTCTCCTCTAAAATTTGTAACTTTTAATCTGTTATTTTTAATATTTGTAATTGCATCTATTTCGGCTTTTTTTGCATCATATTCATCATTTAATTTCATTAAATTATTCTCTAGGTTTTTTAAAGTTGTTTCTATTTGTACCAACTTCTCTTCAGGGGTGCTCATCTTATTTTAACGCAATAAAAAAATGTCTTGTTTTTTTTGCTTACTTTGTAAGCCCAAAAAATTGAACCGCTAATACTGCAAGGATAGGTTACCAGATAAAACAAAATGCCCACTTTTAAGACCGTTGAGGATCTTAGGCAATATATTCCGCCGGATAATGGTCTAGATCTTACAAAGACAAATCGTCATATTGCAATTCTTACGAAGGGTAACAAGATTCTAGCGGCGGCTATGAATCAATTTGGTTCGCGCTCTTTTGGATCGGGTTATACATATAATACGATCCATGCAGAGATTAATGTGATTAAGAAGTTGGGAAGCATCAAGAAGTTGAAGGGTGCAACAATGTATGTCTTCAGGACTGGGAAGGGCTGTAATGAGAGCAGTGTTTGTCATTCTATGCCTTGTCCAATCTGCCAGAAGATTCTGGAGAAGTGCATTGATGAGTATGGTCTTAGGCGTGTTTTCTACTCAGTTAATCCGGATGGATCGTGTCCTAGACCTTCGCGTTTTCACTGAAAGACGAGGCACGAGTCTACAGATGAAAATGCAACCCGGTCCAGATTTCATTGAAATCAAGGGCGTTTTCACTGATCTTCAGAAAAGAGAAAAATTAGATAAAAAAGAAAAAAAAGATTTTTTACTTGCGATTTTTACGTGTCTTTCTGCTCTTTCTGCTCTTTCTGCTTCTTCTAGTCGGGGCTGGATTGTAATAGGTATGAGGATTTTCAAAAGTAGAGAAAGGATATCCTTGTATATGAGTAAATGTAGCCTCAGTTCTACCAACTGCATTTATGACATATCCATTAAATCGGAATGGCATAGCGCCCACCAGCATTTGCTCTCCACCAGGTGTTAATCTGCGCTGTTCTGGAGAAGACCAAGGGGGAGGATATATAGTGTAAATATTTCCAGGTATTAAATCACGAAATCCCACCATTTACATTTATAAAAGATTTTTTTATCTAATAAGATAAACTAACCAGCAGCCAAGAATCCCATTTCCTGCATGAAGAACTGTATGCCATCGTGTACCAATTACTGGATCGGGATGCCAGCAGAAGCATTGATAGCGCTGACCATAATAATATAACACAAATGCTCCACCAATAAAACATGATGCAGGAATTGCAGAAAGATATGATCCACGAGCACAAGTATGAACTGCAAGAAGAGCGGTTGAATTAGCAAAGAACATATCTGCAAGAAGAATCCAGTTATAACGCGGTTTTGTTGCATGCCAAAGAATTGAAAAGAATGAACAAAGAAAAGATATAGATGTTTGAATATACTCTGCTCTTTGAATAAACATAATTCCGGGTAAAGCCAAAAATACACTTGATGCTACTAAGGTTGGGCTTGGTTCAAGACCCATTTAGATTTAATATCAAAAATTCTTTTTAATACATCATCAAAATAAAATATATTTAAAAATTAAGATGGCTTCTGTAAATCCGCCTATTAAACCCGAAGAGTTAATAGAAGGTAATCCTTATTATATACGTTCAAAAGTAGATTTTGTTTCTCCTCCTGGTGAAAATGGACCCTTAATATTTCTTAAAAGAGAAATGAAAAAACAATGGTTAGGAGGAACATGGAATAATAGATATAGAGAAACAGTTTGGGAAAATAAAAAAAAAGGTGGAGATCCTACAAAATTAATTCAAAATAATTGGTATTATTTTAATTCAGAACCTTCTACTGAAGATATACTTCCTGCTAAGTTACGAATTGAGGAATATACACCAGTCTATGATTTAGATCAATATGCTTTATATTATGTTAGGAGAAGAAGTGATTTTGAGGCTCCGGGATATCCAGATGATAGCAATTTTACTAAGCCCTTACAGTTCTTAGGTTTTCATCCTCAAAATGATTCTTTTTTTTCTTTTAATGAAGTATCTCGTAAAAGACGAATTGATATACCTAAGGATAATTTTTATTATTTTTTACCAAGTGAAAATCTTGATAATATTCCATCACATAATAGTCTTGAGTTCCGTTTACAATATAGAAAACGTGCAAGAACAAATAGAAACAAGAGAATGGAAAGAAAAAGATCACGAAAAAATTGAAATATATTTCAGTTTGATACGTAGAATGGATTCTAACACAGGTGGTATTCTCGGTATATTTGCGGTTTTAACTTCTGCTGCAGGACTTTTTTATACTGCAATTAACCATAAAAGGATAAGATGTAAATGTTGCGGTAAAAACTTGGATTTTTCTGTGGATGTTGATCCGACGGATAAACCTAAGCCTAAACCTAGTCAAACTCTGCCTGAGACAGCCTCCACAATTGAAATTCTTCCGAGGAATGTGGAGAAAGAAGATCTGCCGGAATCTGATGAAGAAGAGGAACCGCCAAAAGTAGTTTTACCACCCCGCAGACCAAATAGACTACCAAAAATTGCACCTTATTAATTAATAATTATTTTTGCTTACGGTGTAATCAAAAATAAAATTGTCTTATTTTATGAAATAAAATTGAACCGCCTGCTTAAAAATATAAGGCATAAAGAAATTTAAAATGTCTGGCAAGGCTGTTCAGCGTATTATGCGGAAGGATCTTCCCTCCGTTCAGAATGACGATATGAAGAGTAATGGAATCTATTATTTCCCAGATGAAACAAGTATTATGAAGGGTATGGCACTAATTGTTGGGCCTGAGGGAACTCCCTATCATGGTGGCTTTTGGTACTTTTCCGTAGAGTTTGCAGATGATCATCCTTTCTCTCCACCCAAGGTGCTTACTCTAACACAGGATGGAAAGACACGTTTTAATCCTAACATGTATCGTGAAGGAAAGGTTTGTCTTTCTCTGCTGGGAACTTGGCATCAAGGCGATAAGTGGTCATCAGTACAGACTCTAGGATCAGTCTTGCTATCTATTCTAGGAATGGTTCTAACAGATCAGCCTCTACGCAATGAGCCATGCTATTCTGGTTTTGCAACTCATCCGCAGTATGAGCCTTATAATCGTATTATCTTTCATGCTTCAACTGAGACTTTGATGCGAATCTTGCAGACTATGCCTCTATTTGTGAAGGAGAACGATAAGGAGGAAGTGCTAAAGATTATGAAGGAGTCATTTGCAAAGAATAAGGATAAACTAATTGAGCGCTGCAAAAAGTATGCGCCGGAGTTTGATGGAAAGGTTGAGGAGAATGATCTTTTCAAACTGCGGACGAAGTATTCTTTTGGCGCTCTAGCAGATCAGTTGTCTAAGCTCTAGTGTCGTATTATGTTAAGATCCTGCGTTTAAAATTTGAAACCTTTTTTAATGGTGGGAATAGTTAAGATGGAAGTTCCGCATCCGTTTCTAAACTTTCTTACTGCGCATAAAGCAACAGGTGAAGGAAATCCCACAATGACAGGGATGGGTAATTTAGACAAGGGAAGTTATCGTGTTAAGCCTACAGAATATGATACTTTCCTAGATTTGATGTATGATTATGTCTTTGTAAAAAAGCGTCAAGCAAATTTGATTGAACAGCATTGGGATCATGGAGGTCCAATTTTGATTGATTTAGATTTCCGTTATGAGGGAGGAAAAGATGTAAGTGTAGAACGTCGTATTACAGGAGAGCAGATCTATGCATTTGTTCTTGCATATGTAAAAATTCTTTGCAGATATTTTGAAGTTGAAAAGTTTGAGAAGAAGCTGCGTTTTATTGTTCAAATGAAACCTACCACTGAGACTGATACAAAGAAAGATCTTCTCAAAGATGGTATTCATATTAACTGCCCCGACATTACACTTGAGGCAGAAATTCAGCATGGGCTTCGTGGTGCGCTTATTCAAGAGCATGTACTAGAAAAGGTGTTTGAAGAATCAGGTGTGATTAATCCTGCAGTTGATATCTTTGATCGCGCACCAATTCACAGGAATGGATGGTTCTTTCATGGATGCTCAAAACCTGCAAAGTATCCTTACAAAAATGAAATTGTCTTTCAACTTGATTGCATCAGTGCAGATGAAATTAATCTAGTTGAAGTTCCAATCAATAATCTAACAAATCGTGAATATCTTTCGCTTCTTTCGATTCGCAAAAATCATTCTGAAGAAGATACATTAGTAGTTCGCCCTGAGATGCGGGAAGAATGGTCAGAACTTGAAAAAGTGTGGTCTGCCGGAGATCCTAAAATTGTACCACCTCTTACATTAACAAGTAGTACAGCAGTTGCTTTATCAGAAACTGAAAATTCTGAAAATGATAATATTAGTGTTAGGTCACCATATACAGATGATGATATCAAGATGGCATTTCGTCTTGCACGCGAATGTCTAAATCCAATGACAAGAGCAAAATCATATGCTAAGTGGGTAGAACTTGCACTACTTCTCAGAAACATTGGCGGAACAGCTTTTGAAGAGGATGCAATTAAGACTTGGGTTATCATAAGTCGCAAAGTACCAGAATATGAGTCTGAACAAGAATCAACATTTGTTGAAAAGTGGATTGGTCTTCGTGCATCACATGCAGAAGTAACTAAACAGATTAAGATGGGAACACTTATTCATTGGGTTAAACAAGATAATATGAAGCGATATGAAGATATTCGGGATGAGGATAACGTTGATTACGCATATAATCGTGATTCTGGTACTCATGTTGAGATTGCTAATCTAGTTTTCCGTGAAACCAGAGAAGAATATCGGTGTGCTCCTAATCAGAAGGGTGTTGATTGGTTTCATTATGAAGGTCATGCTTGGCGACAGATTAAACTGCCTATGGAATTGAGGGCGATGATTAGCGGACGAATTCGTAATCTATATACAAAAGCTGAAAGGAAAGCAAATGATATTGAACTTCAGCAAGGATCATATGATAATCCTGAAGTTAAGAAATGGATGGAAAAGACAAAGAAAGAAATTCAAGAGGCGGCTGATAATGGAGATGCTTCAGCACAGCAGTTTCTTGCACTAGGTAGTGTTAGAAAGCAAATAAATGAAAAGAAGAAAAAACTAATGAAGGTCAAGATGAATCTTGAAAATTCTAGTTTTAAGGATTCTGTCATGAAAGAATTAACTGAAAAGTTCTATAAGGAAGATTTTAAGGATATTCTTGATACTAAGGTTAATCTTGTTGGTCTAGCAAATGGAGTCCTAAATTTGGAAGCAGAACGGGCAGATCCAGATGATCCTACGGGAAATACAAAAATAAAATACGTAGAATTTCGGAATGGCAATCCAGATGATTTTATCAGTCTTCAAATGGGAAAAATTAAGCAGTATTCTGCTCTAAGTTATTCTTCATATGATGAAAATGATCCAAATATTAAGAAAATCAAAGATTTCTTTTCACAACTTTTCCCAGATATTGAACTTCGGGATTATGTTCTAGCACTTCTTGCAGCCTGTCTTTATGGTCGTAACAAAGAACAAAAGTTTTATATTTATACAGGTGAAGGTTCAAATGGAAAGTCAGCCATTCTCCGATTTATTGAAATGGTTTTCGGTGAATATCAGACAAGCACACAAGCAACTCTTGTAACTCGTAAGCAGTCAGATTCGGGTGCTGCAGCTCCTCAGATTGTTCAGATGCGAAACAAGCGCTTTGTTGGTCTGCAGGAACCCGAGGAAGGTGAACGTATTAATACTTCACTCATGAAACAGCTTTCTGGTGAGGATATGATTTCTGCTCGTGGTTTGTATAAAGATACAGAAAACTTTGCAATTACCGGTCGTATCTTTCTATGTTGCAATAATCTTCCGCCAGTTTCTAGCATTGATAATGGTACTTGGCGGCGTCTTCGTGTTATCTTCTTTGGAACACAGTTCTGGGATGCAGAAAAGTTTAAGGGAAAGGAAGGATCTGCTGAATGGAAAAAGGATGTTGAATCTAAGGCAAAGGAGAATATCTTTCCAAAGGATGAGGATGTGGAAAAGTATGGGTTTCCTGCATGGAGACAGTCAATGCTTTCTTTACTTGTTCATATTTATGAAACAGTAATCCTTAAGGTTGGTCTTAAGGAACCTAATTGTGTTACAAATGCTTCTTCAACCTACAAGAAAAATAATGATAGTTTCTCATCTTATATGGAGGAAAGGCTTATTAAGGATGCTGGTGCTCAGACTCGTGAAAAGGATATCATGAAAGATTATAAGAATTGGTTGGCACAAGAACCAGAAAAGAAGGCATTAACTGCAGTAGATATTCGTCGCAAGATGGTTGAGAAGTATGGTAAACCTATTGTTGACAAGAAAGATGGCAAGGAGGCTTATCGTGGTGTTCGTATTGCGATTGATGGTGAAGATGTCAGTGGAAACTTTATTGATCTCCCGATTCCAGTGGATGATGAACCTTCTGTTGAAATTATTCCGCCAGATGCAGATGCAGCTCCTGTAGCCCCTGTAACAGAGGTTGAAGAAGCAGATGTTATTGAACTAAAAGTTAAGAAGCAGCCTAAGAGAAAGAAGCCATCAGCTTAGTCGCTAAAGCTTAGCCGAAGTTTTGAACTATATACACCACAAATAGCGGAACAAAGATAAATACAATAACTGCTAGAAGTGTTCTTACAGTATCTGTAAATGCTCCCTGCAGAGGTAATGATAAAATAGTCGTTATAACTGAAAAAAGAATCAAGAAAATGGCAGACCAAAAAGCAGTCAAAATATGGTTATCTCTATTGCTCCAAAAGGGACTTGGCTGAGCTGTTAAAGGTTTTCCTTCAATAAAATCTCTTCTGTAAAACTTATCATCATTTTTTAAATCTTTGATTTTCTTCTCTGATTTTTTAATTTGTTCTTCCAAATGTTCCTTATATTTGCCTTGTGTAGAAACTTTCTTTGAACTACTCATAATTAAAGCACTCAGGGTTTTGCCATTTAGAAGTAGAACATCAAAATTGCCTTTTTCAGCATTAAATTCATCTTCCCTTGCATTCATTTTTTTTACAAGTTCACGAATTTTATTTTCTTTATCCATTCCCTATCGTGGTTCTATATTTTGTAAAAACATAGAATCATTTTATTCTTATCCTAAATATCAGGATTACTGAGGGATTGCACCTCCATTAGGAGGACCACCAGCCGGTGTCATGTTTATATCTATTCCAGTAGTCATTCCAATCGCATTATCAGCAAATGTAGCACCCGCATTGGCCGCATCTGTTGCAAGCTTGCACAAGTTCTCCGCCTTCATTGCACTAGGGTTTCCACCGAATGAACGCTTATTCCAGTATTGCACATCACGTGTGTATCTAGTATAGTTGAAGCGATATACACCAATTATGGCAGCAGTCGCGGCAATAATAAAGATGATATACTTGCCAAAGAGATAAGGAAAGATATTCATCTTGCCCAACATCAAAACTAGAAGAGAAGCAACTAGAGCCAGGAAAGCTACCTGCAAGAAAAAGAGGGACTCTAACTTATTCTGCGCGTACCATTCATTAATCAGGAACTGACGACGCGTGTTTGATGTGTCAAATGTCATTGAAGTTGTGTTAGCAGATGCAAGTTGAATGATGTTATTTTGGGCATTGGCTAAATCTGTATTACGTGTATCATAGTAGCGAGCATGGTGATCCATGTCCATGTAACGTCCCATGTCATAATACGCCTTCTGAAAGTTGCCGCGCTTGATCTGGATAGTTTCATTCGCAACTTTATCCTGTCTGTCTTGCGCATACTGCTGAGCCTTCACCGGGTCTCTTAAGAGTTCAGACTTGAACTCTATTTTTTCAATGTCGTTCACTGCCATTGAGGCATTGATAAGTAGGCTCTGATAATCTGACATCTCTCTATCAAAGACGATGAATTTTCATTGGCTTCAGACTTCATAGAAGTTTAAAATCAATAATTTTAATTTTCATCGCGTCCCTTATCCCTTGTTGCAGGCTTAGCGCATCTGGTTATACGCTGTGTAAACAACACCCAACGCCACAACGTTTAAAACAGCAAACACGGTGATCTGCACACGGAGAGCACGGTTCTTCTCCTCCGTAAACTTCTGCATCTCCTTCTGTGATGTAAGTCTAAGATTGCCCTTGCCTAACTGTGTTTTCAACGCGGTTAACTTATCTAAATTTTTATTTATTACACCATTTCCTGATTGTAAACGATTACGGTATCCATCAACTCTCTTCGCACGATCATTGGAAATGAAATTCATGATTTCCAGGAGACTTTGCAACTTCTTATTCAAATCAACGACTGAGCCATTTACACTCTGCGCCATTTGAAGATCAGACTGGACATCTGACATTAATAACTTCAAATACTTCTTGAGCAAATAGGTGTAACGATTCTCATAATAGCAGTATTCCAGAGAAACAGTCTTGTAAAACTGCATATCAACAGCAATTTGATCATCAACTAACTTCTTATTATCAGGAATGATTCCAGCAGAAGTTAGACTTTGAACTTTAGAAGCCAGGACATCTGCCGGGATTCTTTGGTTTACTAATTCAAATCCAGAGAACGCAATTCCATTAGGGTATGCAACTGTTGCGCTGATATCATTAATAGAATTATCTACTGAGCAACCAGGCGTCATGCCTGCAAGAATAGGTACATCTGTTCTAAAGGAAAAATCAGTGCCTTGGGACATCCTATTAGATTAAAAGATTACTTTTTCATTCGGTATCTCAAAGGTGTCATAATTCTACCAGGTATTTCCTGTGATGAAAAAGTAGGCATTGAAATACCCAAATTTCCTAAATAACCAGTTATTTGAGATCCTGTCAAATATAAACCTAGTGCAGCTAAAAGAGTAGTTACAAATATCATCCACTCGGGCTTAGATAAACTATTTATCATTAAAAATCCAATTGTGTGACTATTTGGCTGACCGCGGGAATCTAATGACAATACTTGATCTTGTCTTGTTGCCTTCTTGTGTTCTAGGTTTCCCTCCTCCTTTTTTAAAGTTTCTAAGCGCTTCTCTAAAGCCAGAATTGGTTCATCTATATTTCCAACTTTTTCCCTCGTATCTTCTAAGGCATATTTTATATCAACAATTAGGGTTGATAATTCTTCCCTCATTTGTGTCATTTGAGTTTCATAAAAATTAAGTCTTGAGGTATCATCTGGGGAACTTTGAGCCGTCTGCAAATATGAATTCTTTAGTTGCTCAAATCCCGCACCAATTGCTTCCTTTTTTTGGTCCCAAAGTCTTTGTTTTTCTTCTGTCCAGGACATCTCTATTTAAACTGTACAAAGTCGCCAAAGTGTGTATTCACCACCTGTTGGCGATGGTCTTGTAATCTTCACAACATCACCGGGTGTAAGACCCAACCAACGAGATTGCATATCAACATGATACTTAATCTGCGGTAACTTTGTTAAAGAAACTAGATTTAATTCCTTCTTTAACGAGGGAATCTCATCAATCGGCACCTTCTCATGCAGAGGAACTAGATCATGCTTTGAAGGATTCATGATAAGTGACTTAATTTGGAAGAAACTTAGTTTGACTTTCTTCTGCCATGCCTGCGTTGCAATTAGGTCAAAGATTTCATGATACGGTTCACCCAGAATAAATACATATTCTGTATTTTCAGGAGTTTCAAGATATGACCAGCGATTTTCGCCCTCAAATGTCTTCTTATTAATTGTCGGCTTCAGACGTTCAAAGATAAGATACACAACTTCACAGAATTCATGTGTTGCTGAGGTATCCGAGCGTCTCTTTGCACGAATTTTTAGTGGAGATGCTCCAGGTTGATTAAGAGCAGCCATTGCAAGTTGATAAACAGCTGATGGTGCTTGATCTGTATAGGGACTTGTGTCAAATCCGCGGGCCTCTAGCAGTTCCAATACTACAGGTCGGCTACGTAGAACTAAATCTTTGATTTCGGGATCCATTACCTATTCTTTAAGAATATTAGGCTTTCAACTTTTATACTTTGTCCAATTATTCATGTGTATCTCCTTCATCCTTTTGTACTCTAATTGTGACTGGACCACCTCCTTTTTGCTCCTGATGTCTTGGTTGTTCCACTACTTCTTTTTCTTCGCCTCCCCCTTGTTGCTCTCTAAACATTTCATTAATGCGAACTCCCTTTTTCTTCGGTATATATCCTTGATAACCTGTTGCAGGACGACCTGCTCCCTTCAATGCAGATGTTAGATTAATTGTTATTTGTTGTCCACCTCCTCTTTGTACAGGCGGACCTGTGCCTGTAGCCGTACCTGTAGGCCCCTCAGGTAATTCAATCTTAAATGTTTCCGGTCTAGGCTCTGCTTCTTCAGCCGCTGCTAATGCCGCCTCTGCTTCATCTGCCCTCTTTCTTTCAGCTTCAATTAAGGGATTAGGCGGTAAAGGCTCTACCGGTTCTTCCTTCTCTACCAAGACTTCTAGTTCAGATACAGGCGGTCCCGCAACTCCATTCTGGCCAGAAGATGGTAAAGGTGTCGGCTCAAATTCAGGGAGCGGCTTCAATTCAATTCGCGCCTCATCCGTAGAAATAGATGTCCAATCCCATGATTCATCCTTGAGTCGCGCTGCAACTCCCTCATGCACAAATCGCATTCCAAGATTCATATAAGTGCTCAATTCTTGATTCAAGAGTTTGAATGCATATGGCATCTTCACCTTTGCAAAAGTAGCACGGCTTCTTGTAATAGGCTTATTCATTTCTATCGTTTCTTCAGTTGATCCAACAAATTTAACCGGTCCATCGCAACTCGGGCATACATATATAGACTCTTCCTCATTGAAAATGGGTATCTGTCCACAACTATTGCATATCCAGAACTCTGCTTCATCTGAACACTTCATCATGCGCTCATCCAAAAAGTTTGCAATACCATGACCAATTAATACGTCACGTTCCATTTCACCAATACGAAGGCCACCCTCATTTCCACGACCACCCGTCGGCTGATGCGTACGCTGCTCTTTTCTTCCTGCACCACGAGCATTCAATTTATCCATCGTCAAGTGACGCAAACGCATAAAATATAAAGGACATGAAAAGATTGTACTCGTATACTGCTTACCCGTAAAAGGCGAATACATAATTTCTTCACCATTCTTGTCAAAACCCTCTGCTTCTAGTGCTGCTCCCATCACATCGTGGTGTCTTTCATCATTTGTAAAACATGTTGCATTCATCTTTGCTCCGCATTGTGCTCCAACCTTAGAAGTAATCATCTCCATAATCTGTGCAACCGTCATACGTGATGGAATACAGTGCGGATTTACAATAATATCGGGTGTTATTCCATTTCTGCAACGAGGTAAATCATATGCAGGTCGTAGCATACCAATAGTTCCCTTTTGTCCGTGACGGCTTGAAAATTTATCACCCAGTTCCGGCACCCTCATTTCAAAGATACGGATATGTACTAGGCGGAAACCATTTTGCTGGTGCAGAACAACAACTTTCTCAACTCGTCCCTGTGTAAATACAGTCGGTGTTATACTTGCATCCTTAATCTGACCAGTTTCAGGGAATGTGGTATAGCGACCAATTAGAGCAGTGCTAGAATCAATCATGGCTCCTTCCTTAATTATTCCATCCTCATCTAACTGTGAATAGTCTACGCCGGGCCGGAGTGATGTCCAATTTGTAATTCTGTTTGGATTTCCGATTTTTGTCAAAGAACCAGAAATAGAATCTTTCTCTTCAACTCCATCGTATGTCTTGAAAGATAAATGTCTAAAGAGACCACGTTCAATAGATGATGAGTTAAATAAGATACCGTCGTCCATATTGTATCCATCAAAAGATGCTAAAGCAACAATGCAATTTACACCATAAGGCATATTGCCATCAGCAATTAGATCGTAATAGAGTGTACGAGCAATCGGCGCTTCTCCATAGCACATCTGTGTTCCATAAGTATCAAAACGATTCATAAATTGGGATGAATAGAAACCAATACCCTGTTTGCTTTGACTGCATGAAAGTTGATTACGAGGTGACTGATTGTGATTTGCAAAAGGAATCATGGAACCAACAAATCCAAACATAGTAGATGGATGAATTTCACAATGAGTGTGCTGAGCCTCCAAATCATTTGATCCATTCCATGAAATATACGCTTCATTCTGTTCGTAAGGATCAACATATTCTAGGGCAGACGCATAGGGCATCATCCTGTCAATATATCTCTGCAAGACCATTTCAGTGGGAAATGGATCAACAAAACCAGTATCATAGAAATCACGATCTCTTGTTTCTGCAAGAATTCCCTTAATTAATCCCTTCCATCTAACTTCATCCATACGCTTAGATAAAGGAGATAGACGAGGTTCACCAGATCTTAAGATCCATAAAGGTCTGCAAGGACGTCCTTCATCCATAAAAATTTTTACTGTTCTTGATGAACGATTAAAAGAAATAGAGGTTGTAGGACCTGTGCATCCAGTTTGCTTACAGAGTTTTAGAACAGTTACAACCATTTCGGGATCTCTTATAAAACCAACAGTGCCACCATTTACTTGGATGCGGCACCAAGTTTGTCTCTTATTTTGATTTGCTTTCTGAGGAGGAACAACACCACATTTCTTATACAAGAATTCTAGCATTCCTTGAGTGGATTCTGCTAAAGAAAAGATTGTAAAGATAGAAGCATTCTTTGTGATACCAATGCTAAAACCAGAAGGCACTTCAGAAATACAGAAGAAACCACACTGAGAAGGATGGAGACGGCGTGGTCCCGGTGACTTTAGAGTAAAATCTAAAGAAACGCGACGAACTTGGGACATTGCATCCATAAAACTAATTCTTGCAAGAGGCTGGATAACTCCCTTGCGTTCATTGGTAGAATCTGTTCCCCACTTGCCTCTAAATCCTCTTAAAATAGATAGATTCAATGGATCACCATCCATCATTTTAGGAAGATTACCTTCAGAAAACATATTCACGAAATTCATTCCCTCATAGATAGATCTATTGTAATTATATTCCTTATCAATATTCAGTGTTATGAGCTTGATCCACTGTTTCCAGCAAGAAGTAAATAGTTCACGGACTAGAGTTCCAGCAGTTAAATATCTCTTATTACGAATATCATCACGATCTGTGTTAGCATCCAAGTCAGCAGCTACACGTAAGAGTTGTCTGCTCATTTCGCCCAAGAAAAGAGCCTTTGCTTGAAACGTATTAGGAACATGCATAAATGTATTATTAATTAAAATATCCAATACAGTTTCATCCAAGAAACCTTTTGTTAGTGTGCGCAAGAATTGAATTGCTAGGTAAGAATCAGTGATAGGATATGCATCATGGATACAGGCAATTAACATGGGTTCAAGAATCTTCATCTCATCAGAATCAAAATCCGGAACAATCATTTGAACAATATCTTTATCTGTTTGAATGCCAAATGCACGGAAGACAATAAAAAGAGGAACGGTTCCACGAACAAAAGGAAGGCTGACACGGATTGCACCTGTTTCTCTTTCTAAGAAAAGGGCTGTTCTTCTGATTTGTTTATTCTTAGGATTCAAGGATGAGCAGGTTGCCCATGCAGCAATTTTTTGGTCAGCTTGTGGTTTCTTTCCAGCATAAATACTGTTGAATGCTTGATCTTCACTCGTAATTAAAACTTTCTCAGCGCCATCTACGATGAAATAACCACCTTGATCATATTGACATTCACCCAATGTTGTTAGACGAGGAGCTTCAATTGTATTTGTCACACACAAGGCAGATCGTAACATAATTGGAAGCTTAAAGAGTTCAAATGACTTTCTTTCCACATTCAAGATTTCTTGGGGTGCATAGACTGGAGCTATTCCGCCAACACCTGTTCCAGCCACGATTGTTGTCATAGTAACTTTGATACGGATATCAACAAGAACAGTTGCTGAATAAGAAAGATTTCTTAGACGAGCTTCTTGCGGAAACATACGACGTACTGTCTTCCCACCATCCAATGTAATGATTGGATATCCAAATTCAATTCCTAGATTTTCAGCCTTATCTGCTTGTCCTCCAATGAAAATCTCAGTTTTATATACATACTGACCATCTTCTTTGGGCCCCAGGGGCTCTTTTAGAATCGTGGTTGGATTTTGATTAAAAAGCAATTCGGGTAATTCCTTATTTACAAAATAATTGTAACTATCAATTGCATATCGTGATAAATTTGTTGAAGAATTTGTAAAATAGAGTGTTATTAAACTAGATGCTAAATCATTAATGGAATCCATAGGTTGAGCCATATTATCGTTTCCTATTGGAAACCTCTATTAATTTTATACAGTCTAACTGCAAAAAATGAATAGAAACGCATTTAAAGTTTTATTTAGTTTTACTTACGTCTGTTTCCAAACTAAGGGTAAGGAAGAAGTGATACGCTGGGCAGAGTCATCTAAAGTGCCGGCAAGAGGAGAATATGCCATCTTAAATCCAGGGATGACTGGATTACCTGTAGAATAGACAGGATTAGTCTGACCCATTGTTGTACGGATGATTTCTTGAGGGATTACACTCATGGGCTGGGAGGCAGGGATTGTGTACGCAGCACCACCACGCTGTCTTCTACGAGTCTTAGGAACGTCATTAGAGCCCATGCTGGCACCAGGACCGTAGCCATCAAATTCGCCTGCTCCGCAACCGCGGGCTTGAGCAGCAGAATAGTAAGCTACAGGTGAAGAAGATCCGAACATGGCGTCAGTAGTAATATCAGTAGGCATACGAGTTAGAACAGGGACAGCGGGGTTGCCGGGACCCATGGCAGGACCTGAAAGAGGTGCACCCATAAGAGCATATCCAGCACCACCTCTTTGCTTGCGCGTCTTGCCCATCTTGAAATGCTTGGCTGCAGTTAAATGGCTCATTTTCTTAGCAATCTTGACCGCAGTCTTAGCAGGAAGAACTGACTTGGTTTTTCTGAGCCATTCATCTTGAATAAAACGAACCAACTTAGCCTCAGAAGGCTTTGTCTTAACAAAACGAAGAACAGCCGCATCAAACTTCTCAACCTTTGCATTCACAGAGGAAGATTTGAGTGAACGAGACTTACGAGTTTTCTTTGACATAGTTGACATCTCTCTGCTTATAGGTGCGAAGTTTTCAAATTCAAACATATGATGTTTCAATTTGATTAAAAAAAAAATAAAAATAAAATAAATTCAAATAAATGTATGTTTAATGTCTACCAACTGAAGGGCCAGAAGACACATAATTTGTAAATCCACGTGTGGTAGATGTAACTCCAGAAGTGGCTCTATCAAACATGCCATCAGCAGCTGTTCTAACGCCAGGGTCTGTTTGGTAGTAGTAGAAGCCCATTGATAGGAGCATCACCAAGACTAACATGATAAGGCTGGCGTAGAACTGCAAGTTGTTTTGCCAGGTGCTTAGTCTGTATTCGGCTCCAAACTGATTTACATGGAGATAGATTCCAAGGAGTAGAGCACCTACGCAGATAACAATGATTAGATTAGCCGGGGCTTTGGGTACTAACGGGATTAAAATAAAAACAGTGACAATACCAGTTAGCGCAACTACCCAAGTTGTTAGGTTGTTCAGGATATTTGAAAAGCCACTTGTAGTTCCCTTAGCAGTTTGCATGCTCGGGGTGATAACATAATTATCTAAGACTGATAACGGGTCCATCTTATCTCTATTATGACGTGTTAAAATTTAGAAAGAAGATCAACTGTTGTTAGGAGCGTTTTCCGGCAACAATAACGAACTAACTGGAGTTCTTCATAAATCTTCTTCTCTGGTGTGTCCAGACTATTTGTCCCGTCAAAATATTTAGGCTTTCCGAATGCATCACCCTTTTCTTCCTTTAGCCTCTTCTGGTAATAAACCCACTTATTTCCAAGTAACTTATTGCAATGGAAACACCTGACTGGAATAAGCATTTACCTTTTACTTCTTTTTAATTTCTTATCAAATTTACCCCTTCAGGCTAAATTAAGATAAATTTTTGCCTAAGCCAGATTTCCATCCCACATGCGGTAAATTTATAAAACAGCATTGTTTGGGTCTTTTAGAAATGAGCAGTATTAGTCGCACAGGTAATCGTACAAGTGCTGTTGCAGGCGCCATCCGTAGCCTCCAGAGTGGAAATACAGAGGTACAGGAGCAACTAAAGGGTTTCTTGTTAGATAATGGTAACCAGCAGAAGGCTCTCCTTAAGCGTCTAGAGGAACTTGAGTCCTCAAACAAGACTCTTGTTAATGATGTTCAGTCTCTCCGTGTTGAACTTCAGGCGGTCCGCTCTTCTTCTGCTTCTGCTTCCGCTACTAAGTCTTAAAAGATAGAACAGGTCCAGATGATGTATCTAACCATCCTTCAATTTTCAATAATCCTTTGTGATGTTTTGTATGACATTCTTCACAAAGTACTGCCAGATTGCTTTTTTGATTCATATGAATTCCAGGAGCAACCATCTTATTCTTCTTCTTTGCAACTTCTTGTGGCACTAAATGATGTACTTCTAAGTCATGAGACCCCGGTTTCTTACAGATTTCACATGCTTTTCTAACAACTGATGAATTATAACGACTTAATGGTGCTCCCAAAGCACCACCCATTGCTTGCCCATTAAGACGTCTTCTAAATTCAGTTGCTTTCTCAAGGAATGCTGATGGCATTTTCAAAGCTCTACACACTTCTAATCCATACATCATTGATCCCGATCCTTCTTGCATCTGTCTGTTATAAATTAATAGACCAGATTCAGAATTATATTCAACACTAAGATGAAGCCATTTTAGACCATGACGTGTCTCTAATTCAGGGAATCGGTGTAGTTCATGCAAGTGGGTCGCAAAAAAGAAACTAACATTTTTTTCTAAAAGACATTCTAAACCAGATGCTACTAAAGCGGCGGCAGATGCTGTCTCTGTCCCAGCACAAAGTTCATCGCCTAAGACTAGACTTCCAGAATCTGAGTATTGTAAGATACTTCGGAATTCAGTCATTTCAACCACAAATGAACTCATTCCTGCCCATAAATTATCATTTCCTAAAATTCTGGTAAAAATAGATGAGTATGGTACTAAGTTAAATGAAGTAGCTGGAACAGGACATCCTGCTTGTGCCATCAAAACACTTAGACCAATTGATTTCATTAAACTACTCTTTCCACTACTGTTTACCCCAAACAGAAGAATTCCATTTTCCGAAGAACCAATATCTTTTCCTGCAAGTGATCCTAGTGAAATGTTATGAGGAACATAAGAAACTTCTTTCCTAATTCGCTCAAGAATTCCATGTCGTAGACCAACTGCTGAGAAACCTGACTTTTCTCCTTCTAAATAAGTTGGTAAACAATAGCCATATTCTTCAGCTTTTGTAGCCAACATTAAATCAATATCCACAGTTGAAATAATTTCTAGAATAATTGGAAACTGTGTTTCTAAGATCTTTGAAAGATTTGTTATTTCGGTATTCCAAATATATATATAGTCTAACATCCATGAACGCTGAATCTGCAAAGCATTTTTATTCAATTCATCTATGCTTGAGCTGCGCAAATAGAAGGTCCCATGAATATCATCCACTCGTAAATTTAAATTATAATGTTTAGCAACTTTTTCACATCGTGTCTTAGTTGCTGTAAAAGAAAATGGTGCATCTGGAAGTTCAACTATTTGTAAACCATCTGGAACAATAGTCTTAAAAGATTCTAGCAATTTAGTTGCTTCTTCTTTTATCTTTAACCATTTCTGCTGGAATTCATCTTGTTGAGGAAATTTCTTGAGGATCCAAGGATGCATCATTGCTGTAAACCCATTTCCTTCAAATTGCTTCATTACTTCAAGTGTATCCAAATCCCATGTCTTTTCTATAACCGAAATATCCAAAGCAGGATTTGCTATATAACTGCATGCCGCTGCTCCCTCCACAATTTCATGAATTGCATAGATTGAACAAAGAAGTTTCCACACATCGCCAATCTGAATACTTCTTAAATTTAATTTCCTATATAATCTTTCAATATCATAGACTTTTTTAAGGCCATTAAGAACACACTGCTTGGAAGCAGTAGGACCTTTCTGCCATCCTTCAATTGTTTTGACACGTTTTCTCAAGATAGCAATATCTTTGATTGGCTGCAAGAGACGGAGCCTAAGGCCACGACGACCGCATGCAGTTCGTATACCAGAATTAAAATAGTGAAAATAACATTCTTGAGGTCTTTCAGTCGCAATCATTCCAACTTGTTCTAGCATATGATTTCCTAGTCTAACATGATCTGATGCTTGAAAATCTGTGGGAATCTGTAAACCAATAATTAGTGATGGATTATGTTCTTCCACAAAAGAAAGAAGAAGAGCTAAAACAGTCCGAAGTTCTGGCTTTCTAGCAAGATCTAATTGTGAAAAAAGAAGCGCCTTCTCTTTGGCAAAAGACTTAATTAAAATATCCTCTTCCCTCTTTGCTGCACCTTTTAGTGCTGGATACCGTCTTATAAAAAGACCAATTGATGGCGAAAGATGAAATGATTCACGGATAAATTGTTCAGTTAAAGAGCAATCATCTCCAGTCCAAACAATTACTTCTGCCGGTTCATAGGTTGATAAAGCTAAATAGATATCATCTGCTTGGAAGTGCTCGTTTCTTGCAGATACTGTTGTATTTCCCAAAATGATTTGACCTGTAGAACAATTAATTGCCGCTGAATGGAATAAATAATCTGTATCAGTCATTTCGCAAAAGAATGACCAAAGCCAACGATCTTTTACTTCTTCCTCAACTTCTGTAAAAGTTCCTGCAGAAACAATATTTGAAATCTCCCTCTTTGTTACTTTTGCTCCCTGCTTTTCTTGTGTTATGAAGATGCCTCTATAACCTAGCCGAATTATGATACGCTCATATTTCTTTACAGACTGTTCAGGAAATCCAGCAAAAAGTTTGGCTTTCTTATCTTGAAGTGGTGTTTCACTAACACTAATCTCTAAAAGAGATGCCGCTTCCCGTAAATTCGTTGGAGATGTATTGGTTTCTGTGTCCAAAATATCATACATCTCAAAGAATTTTCCAACTTGCATTAATACTATAACTTTTTCACCATATGCTTCTATTGCCTCCTTGTAGAAATTTTGGTATAATTGTATCATTGTTTTTTTGTCTTCTTTTCCGGACATTTCTCTTAAAAGCCTACTATTAATATATAGCGCTATGCCCTTAGGTCTTGCATCCTATTGTTATAGAAGTAAACTAGATATTTACAGGGTCTAAAAGAGGATGTTCTTGACTGCAGCACCTACATTTTGCCCGTTCAATTCTTTGGATTCTACAATTATGAATTGCTAGAGTCCCCGCAAGTATAGTAAATTGGAGAGCAAATGCAATAATTCCAAGAGCAGATGACGTATCCATTCTATAGTAAATAGAACTTTAAAGCATGGACACCTTAGGTCTTTTCAAATCGTTTTTTATATAATTCCAATAGTTCATATATTTCCATTTTTTGATGAACTTGAACAAAATCTTTATTTTTATTTATAATAAATTTTCGCATTAATGTCGGGGAAAAAATATATGCTTTTATTGAGTCTTGTTTCGTTTCAGTTGCCTTAATAAGTCTATGATATCCATCTATAATCTTATGCTGACTTGTCATAAAAATAGGAAAAGATAAGTCGGCTTTTTTAATACTTTCTCTATTTTCTGCATATTTCTTAGTATGTGGTTTTTCAATGACTTGACGGGGACTATAAGTTCCCCAAACAACTTGATCTAATTGCCAATCTATTTCTGCTAGAGGTACTTTGGTAACTGCAGGATGATGTTGATTGACATATGCCATCATCATATCAACCGAATAAATATTATTCTCATCTGCATAAGTTTTAAAATTACGCATTCTCTAATTTATACTGGGAAAACTATTATGTTTTTTTCCAATACCAAAGATTATTAATATGATTAAATCCGGGTAGATTTTCTCTTACTGCTCTTTCTACACCACCATGCAAATCAGATCTTCCCATATTTGAATTCAAAAAATCATCTCCACATAAAATTCCACCCTTCACCATTAAAGGTAACAGTAATTTTATTGTTGCATTTACAGATTCATATTCATGAGAAGCATCAATATGACAGAATTTTACAGGAGTTTTTAAAGTTGGTAGCCATTTTAAACAATCTTCTTTAACCACTAAAAAATTATTTTGTGTTTCTTTCTTCATATTTTCTAGAAAACATTTATAGACATCTCTTTCTCTTAAAAGTTTTTCAGTTATATGTTCTTGACCCGAAATTTGGCTTTCTGCAACATTACCTAACCATGTATCATTACAAATAACTGTTTCTGGATACGCCCCTTTTGCCAGATAAGTAGTTGATTTACCTTCCCAGCATCCGATTTCAATAATTGCACCAGAAAGATCAGTTGTTTTCTGCAATAAATTTACTAAATTAATTATTTGATCATTTGGGTACCAATCTTCTGTGAACATTAAATATTTACATCTTATCTCTTTATATTCTTTTTAAAGATCAATTCTTAACTTTCTTTCCTTGTATGTTTTGCGCGTCTTTGCAGGAAATTTCAAACTAATTTTTGATTTTTCGGCCGGTCTCTTATCTGCTTCTGTGGGAAGAGGCTTAGGAGCAATTTTATTTACAGGCTTATCATTCTTTGCAAGAATCTTGATCTTTGTCTTTGCAGTTTTAGGAAGAACACTAATCTTTGTGATCTTTTCAACCTTTGCTTGAGGAGCCATAGCCTTTTCTACATTTGTTTCCTTGGCTGAAATCGGCTCAACAATCTTGGTATCTTTCACAACAACAGGCTTCTTGTAAGGAATTATTTTAACAATAGTCTCAGTTGCTTTTCTAACTCCTTTAGGTTCTTCTCCATCTTTTGAGATCATAACAATTTGTTCAGTCTTTACAATTTCTTCCCCTTTCATTCCGGCTTTTTCTACGCTACGAGTGACTCTTCTATTCCGCCTCCGTTTTTTTGTAGTATTAATGGTTCCAGAACCTATAGAATATGAAATTTCTTTTTCTTCTGGCATACTCTATTTAAATAAAAATAATTTAAAGTAATCGGATAAAATTGACCTAGATATTTGCCAGCGGCTGAAATCAAAGAATGTTCCATTCGGTGCTAGATCTTTACTTTGGGCAACACGATAATCGGCAGATTATCTACCATCAAATCAGTAGTTTTAACTATTTCTTGGAATATGATATTCCAGAAGCAATTACACGATGCTCACCGATTCGCATTGTAGGTTCTCCCGATCTAACTCTAACGGGAACAACAAGGGCTGCTGCTGGAACTGCTGGAACAGCAATCCGAGTAACAGTAGAAGGAAATGAGGAAGCTATTGCTGCCGCTGCTGCAGCCGCTGCAACTGCAACTGCTCCGCGTGAAGTAGAAGTCATTGTTCAGTTCCAAAATGTTTCTATTCGCAAGCCAACAATCTTTGAGAATAACGGTGCCGTAACACCTATGTATCCTAATGATGCTCGGCTGCGTAATCTTACTTATGCTGCTCCCATCTATGTTGATCTTAACATCACAACAACTCTAAAGGATAAGGTGAAGGGAATTGAAGAAACTAAGGTCAGGCTTCTACCAAATATCCATATCGGCAAGATTCCTGTTATGGTTGGCTCCAAGTTTTGTCAGTTGACTGAAAATCCGGAGAAGACTCCCAAGGAGCAGGGTGAATGTTCCGCAGATATGGGTGGCTATTTCATCGTGCAGGGATCAGAAAAGGTCATTATCACGCAGGAACGAATGGCTGAGAATCGTCTGTTCGTTTTCCGCAATAACAAGGTCAAGAATCGTGAAGCTGAAGTTATTGAATGCAAGAGTATTGGTCCAGATAATGAAGGTGCACCCAAGACAATTGGTGTGAAGATTCTTCTAAATCCTAAGAATCCAACAAATCCCGAGACAATCCGCGTTACTCTACCCAGGATTAAGGCAGAAGTGCCACTTTTCGTCATGATGCGGGCTCTAGGAGTTGAAACGGATAAGGAAATTGTACAGATGATTACAGGTTCAGTTGAGTCACCCTATGATATGATTCTGCAGGAATGTATTGTTGACGCGGATGAGATTCGGACTAAGGATCAAGCACTTGAATGGCTTTCTCGTCATATTGGCTCAGGTTCTAGCATTCGTGAAAGTCTAGCGGCATGTTCTCTAGCATACGTTAAGCCGAATAAGGCACTGACTGTGCAAGAGATTCTAGCAGAAGAGTTGTTTCCTCATATTGGTGGAATACAAGTTCTCAAGGAAAAGGCGTTCTTCTTGGCGGCAATGTCCCTCAAGGTTCTACAGGTTTATTACGAGCAGATTGGTTCAGATGATCGCGATGGTTATCCCAATAAGAAAGTGGAGACGCCCGGTAATCTACTTGGAAACTTGTTCCGTTATTACTTTGCGACTCGTGCAGTAAAGGAGATGAAGTCTGCAATTACGACTGAGATTCATAATGGTGCATGGAAGACAACTGGTCGTATTGAAGAAATTATTAATCCTAATAACGTCTACAAGATCTTGAAGTCTACAACTGTGGATATTGGTCTAAAGTCATCGCTAGCTACTGGTAACTTCAACTGTGGAAAGATGGGTATTAAGACTGGTATCAGTCAGGTTCTGAATCGCTTGACTTATCTTTCTGGTATTTCCCATTTGCGCCGTTGCTCTACGCCAATTGAGAAGACTGGTAAGCTCATTCCTCCGCGTAAGTGCCACAATTCACAGTGGGGATATGTCTGTCCTTCTGAAACGCCGGAAGGTCATTCAGCTGGTGTAGTGAAGAACTTTGCTTCAACTGCGCAGCCTACACTTCCTATGTCAGCAGAACCGGTCGCACAGTTTCTCTATGATACCTTGGATATGAAACCTCTTGCAGAGTGTGATTATATTGATACTTTTAGGGGTGCGCGTATCTTTATTAATGGTGCATGGACTGGTATGCTTCATGATGCAGTTCTCAAGAAGTTTATAGTGCTGCGAAATGCTAAGCGTTCTGGTCGTATCAACATCTTTACCAGCATTGTGATCAATAATCCCCGTGGTGGAGTCAACTTTGCCGAAGTCTGGATTAATACTGAGGGTGGGCGTCTTGTTCGTCCTGTCTTTATTGCAGCTGCCTACAGAGAAATCATGAGTATGCCGGATGATAAGGCGCCTTGGCGTTCATGCAAGGAATGGAATCAGTTTCTCAAGTGGCGTTCTCCTTTTGGCAATAACTTGATTGAATACATTGATCCTTCCGAATCTGAGAACTTCTACATTGCCATGACTCCCGATGATCTCAAGAAGGAAGAGCCATACACGCATTGTGAAATCCATCCTTCAATCTTGTATGGCACAATGGCATCTAATATTCCTTTCCCCGATCATAATCAGTCGCCCAGAAATGCATATCAAGCAGCGATGGGTAAGCAGGCTATGGGTATCTATGCTCTCAACTTCCGTGATCGTATGGATACAATGGCTAATCTACTTTGCTATCTCAATGTTCCGCTAGTATCACCCTACATGTCACGTTATTATAAGGCACAGGATATGCCTTCCGGCTATAATATCGTAGTTGCAATCGCGACCTATGGTGGATATAATCAGGAAGATTCTATTATGATTAACAAGGCGGCACTAGATCGTGGTCTATTCCGATCAATCTTTTACCGCACATACAAGGATGAAGAGAAGAAGAATCAGGCATCAGGTGAAGAGGAGCGTTTCTGTAATCCGGATCCTACACTAACAAAGCACATGAAGTTGGCTAATTATACCAAGTTGAGTGAAGATGGATTTGTTGCTGAAAATGTATATGTGAATTCAGATGATGTTCTGATTGGAAAGGTTGCTCCAATCAGGCTAAGGGCTCCGGATGGTGCAGCTCTTGCAGGTGTTGGTCATGCAACTCTGCAGGCTATGTCGGGTGCAGCGGCGGCAGCAGCAGTAGAGGCAGCGGGTGGAAAGCGCTACAAGGATGTTTCAAAGCTACTGAGGAACAATGAAACAGGTTTTGTAGATAAGATTTATAGGGGCAGGAACGGTGAAGGATATTCATTCGTGAAGATCCGTGTTCGCAGTGAACGTGTTCCTACAATTGGTGATAAGTTCTCTTCCCGTCACGGACAGAAGGGTACAGTTGGTTTGATCTTGAATCCGTGGGATATGCCGAGAACAAAGGATGGTCTAGTTCCGGATATTATCATTAATCCGCATTGCATTCCTTCACGTATGACAATTGCTCAGCTAATGGAGATGTTGCTAGGAAAGGTGTGTTCAAAGAATGGTATCTTAGGTGATGGAACTCCCTTCAATCAGTTATCACCAGAAATGATTGCCGAGAAGTTGCTGGATTCTGGCATGGAACCTTATGGAAATGAACTTCTATATTCAGGATACACGGGTAAGCAGATGTCATGTAATATCTTTATGGCGCCGTGTTTCTATCAGCGTCTGAAGCACATGGTTGATGATAAGATTCATAGTCGGGCTTCGGGACCCCTTGTTATGCTGACAAGACAGCCGGCAGAAGGACGTGCTCGTGACGGTGGACTCCGTTTTGGGGAAATGGAACGTGATTGCATGATTGCTCATGGTGCATCAGAGTTCTTGAAGGAGCGTATGCTAGAAGTGTCTGATAACTTTGAGGCCCATTTGTGCCGCAAGTGTGGTCTACTAGGAACTGTGAATGAGGAGCAGAATATCTATATCTGCCATGCATGCCAAGAGCCAACTGGATTTGCAAAGTTGCGTGTTCCTTATGCATACAAGCTATTCTTGCAGGAACTTGAGTCAATGAATATTAGTTCTCGTCTCATTCCGGATCGTCTTCTGAATTCATTTACGGAGACAGAAGAAGAACTAATTAAGAATAATTTCCAGATGAAAGTTTAGGGATGCTTACGGGAACAAAAACTAGAAAAACCCGTTTTAGACGCTTAACTGCTAAGATTCTAGCAAAAAATATTGGAAAGAAAGTTACAGTCTATGAAAGAGAAATAAGAAATATTTTTCCTAGAAGCACCCGTGATTTTGATGTTAAGTATACATTTACACCAAATGGTAATGGTGAACTTATAAAGCATAGAACAAAACATATTTTATATCCCAATTGGCTAAGAAAGCGTAATTATACGGTAAAAAAGAATGATCTTTTTTTTATTAAGGGTGAAATGAAATCTAAAAATCTTAATGGAGAAATCCAAGTTGCACCTTTACCTACAGAACTTGTCTCCAGCAATTTAATGAATACGGAGGCATTCGTTAAAAACTAATCTGCATAAAAGATAGAATGGACGGTCAAATCACACTGCCTATGAAGTTGGGTGTTGAATTTGTTGGAACAATCTTTTTCCTTTCAGTAATTGTTTCTACAGGTAACTGGGCTGCAATTGGTGGCGCTCTAGCATTGTGCGCATTTCTCGGCGGCGGTATCTCAGGAGGTCATTTCAATCCTGCAGTGACTTTTATGTTTTACATGAAGGACACCATACCTCTAACTGATGCTGGCCTTTATGTTGTTGCTCAACTTGCTGGAGCTGCTGTTGCCTTAGCGGCTTACCAGAATCTAGTTGTTAAGCGTATTGCAAATAGCCGTTAAAGACTTTGAAAAGCGGCAAATAAAGCAACTAGGATACCCAAGGCTATTAATTTATTATTTGTGCTAGAAATAACACTAAACCCTTCTTTCAGTGGACGAGGGAGTTTAGGAGAGCCATCAAAATTTAAAGTTTTTGGATAAGCATTAAAATCAACTTCTGACATCCAAACAGGATATCCATTTTTATCTTTCTTTTGAATCCATTTTGACTGCTGCGGAGGATATTTACCAATATCCAAATCACCTTCAATCCAGGTCTTACCTGCTCCCGGACCTGTATTTCCATACAAATCACCAACAGGCATGCTCTTCAATTCACAATCAGGATAGCCTGTTCCCATAGCAGCGCTAAACAAAGGAAAAGGATTTAGAGCATCACGAGCATCTTCAAGAATTCCTGGAGCAACACCTGCAGGAGCAGGAAGACCAGCAGATTGAATACCTTTTTTAATTTTTTCACCTAACAAATTTCCTTGTGTTGTTGAATCCTGATAAATTGTCATTTCAGCTCCATTTGGACATTTAATCCCTGTGGCCATAAATTGACGAAGACCGGGTTTTACAACATCACGAGGATTCAAAAGTGATTTTTCACCAAAAGCAATAAAATCAACATAATAGTTAATTCCTTGTACGTTTGAAATTAACTGACTAATTGAATCACCATCACGTACACCAATGGAGCCGGGATCCGGAACAGCATCAGAAAAACTATATCCAACTAAATCTGGCTTCTGAGGCCTAGACATTCCCTTCTTTTAACTGGCATTTTAGTTAAGCATCTCTAACAAAAGAAGTGCATTCAGAATTGCTTCATCCATGTTGAAATACTTATAATTTGCTAACCTTCCAACAAAGTAAATATTATTCTTTTCCTCGGAAATTGCCAATAAACGGTATTGCTCATAAAGATCCTTATTTTTCTGATTTACAACAGGATAATAGGGTTCTCCTACATCTGATGGATATTCTTTAACAATTGTTGTCTTTTTACTCTGATCCATTCCATAAAAATGCTTATACTCGGTAATTCTTGTGTAAGGAACTTCTAATGAGCAATAATTAACTGAAGCAGTCTCCTGAAACTGCATAAGATCAAAAGTTTTATTCTCAAAGCGTAAGGAGCGATATTCAAGAGGCTGCAAACCAGAATCCTTGAAATATGCATCAATTGGCCCTGTATAGAAAACTTTTTCATATTCATTAATCATATCTTTCCGAAACTCGGTAGAAAGGCGAACATCAATATTCTCATGTGCTAGAATTTCTGCAACAAAAGCCGTATATCCATTTTCAGGAAGTGCTTGAAATTTATCGGTAAAATACTGATCTTCCCAACTGAATCTTATTGGAATACGAGCAACCACTGCTGGATCTAAGTCAGTTGGAGAACGATTCCATTGTTTCATCGTATATCCCTTGATTATTGTTTCATAGATTTCGGGACCAAAACGAGCAAGAGATAACTCCTCAGAGTTCTTAGGATCAGCACATGAAATAAGTTTTTCTGCTAGAAAGGAGCGCATTTCATCTCCATCTTTAAGCCCCACGCCATAAATTGTATTTACAGTCTCAATATTAATTGGAACTGGAAAAGTCTTTTTGCCATCTGTTCCTGCGACCCGATGAATGTAAGGAATCCACTTGCAGAATCTATTTACGTAGTCCCAAACACGATCTGATTTAGTGTGAAAGATATGGGGACCATACTGCGATACTAGAATCCCGGCTTCATTGCGATAATCAAAGCAGTTTCCAGCAATATGATTTCGTTTCTCCAAGATAACCACTTTTTCTCCACAATCAGCATAATGTCGTGCAATTACTGAACCTGATAATCCAGCGCCAACAACTAGAATTGTCATTATTTAATTTATTTATGAAAAGTTTAAATGAAAGAGTAAAAATTGAGAGTGAAGATTTAAACAAATGTGTTTAAATGGAATTTGACGATACAATTTGGAAAAGTATCAAAGATTTTACAATACAAGATGTGGAGGAGGAAGAAGAGGTAGAAGTGGACGAATCAAACTGGTGTTGTCCTTCCTGTAAATCTAAGGATGCAGTTGAAGAAATAAATGAAGAGATGATCTGCAGGAAATGCGGAACCGTGCTAGAAACTTTAATCCTACAGGGTCCCGAATTTCGTTGGTTTGGTAGTGAAGATCGTAATCCTGATCCTTCCCGGTGTTCATGTCCAATTAATCCTCTGTTACCCGAGTCCAGTCTTGGAACAACAGTCCTAGTAAAAGCAAATCATAGTCGGGAAATGCAAAAGATTAAGCGCTATCATCTATGGAATCAGACTCATCACAGAGAACGAACACTTTGGAATATCTTTGATTCCCTGCAAATTCGGGGAACTAATGCTGGAGTCACACCGGCTGTAGTTGAAGAAGCAAAACGGTTATATCATGAAGTTAGTAGACAAGTGGTAGTAAGAGGCACACAGAGGGAAGCACTTCTAGCATCATGTCTCTATGAATCACTCAAGACCTGCAAGGCAAGTCGCAGACCATGTGATATTGCAAAGATTTTCAAGATTCAAACAAGTCAGATGACTAAGGGGATAAAGCATTTCCAATTCCTCTTTGAGCAGGCACAAAGAAGGGAAGGACATTCATCTGATCATATTCGCGATCAACTTCTAAAATCATGTACATATAAAGATTTTGTGGAACCATTCTTGCAGAATCTTCATTTGACGCGGGAAAAGCATCTGGCCATCACAGAACTTGTTCATTTGATTTGTGCGCGAATTGAGGAATGGGGTCTTGTCCCGGAAAATACGCCTCCATCTCTGACTGCTACAGCAATTACAATGTCATTAAAGCATCTTCATGTAGAAACAGGAGAAAAGGGATATAGTAAGACACCAAAGGAAGTTGCCGCTGCATGTGGCCTCAGTGTTGTTACGATACAAAAGTGTTTAAAACGTCTTCAACCCTGGCAAGAGTCAATTCTTACAGGGAAACTTGAGTAAAAATTTACTCTTAGATAATAGGGATATGGGTGCTCAAGCAAGTTCTCTAGCATCTAGAAGTGGTATAACTTCTTATTCAACAGCGGTTGCTGATAAAAAGCATGAAATGCTAACCACTATTTTTAGGGGTTTGTATCAAAATGCAAATGATATTGACATGAAGGCTTTGCAAAATCCTAAACTCTGCTCAACCTATGTTTTCAGACTCCAAAGTGCAATTCAAGATGCGCGGGAAGCAGAAAAGAAAGAAGAATTAAAATTCTTAATGGTTGAAACTGGTGGTCAGATTGATCGTGTAGCTTTTCACCCGACCAAAAGACCAATGCAGACTGAAGTTGAACTCTGCAGAGAAATGGCTATTTTCTATTTGGAACTTATTTTTCTTTTGTATGTTGCATCATTGACCACAAATAGGGAATCTAGTAATTATTTTGCCCAGCCTTTCAGAAGAACGCGTAAGCATAAGCAAAGAGGAGGTGGTCGTCCTGTAGAAGACTTTGTAACTTATCTTTCCAGCCAGTATTCTGCACCCAACCGTGAAAATATGGAGAATCCTGATTATTTTTCACAGATTGTTCCTAAATTTGTATCTTCAGCTCTTCCTGTAGTCTTGTTTCAAAAACCTGTAAGAGATAGACGTGTATATTTTTGGGTTCTGCTAGAAAATCCGAAGAAGCAAGTCAAATTCTCAATTGAATTTTCTGAGTCTTCCAGCAGTGAATCTTTTTCAATGACAATTTATCGCTGCAGAAACCGAAATGATTGTGATACATCAGTACCTGTTCTCAAAGGAGATTCAACAATCACACGTTCATCATCTGGTCAGCAACAATTTTCATTTTATACCGGACCAAATGTTCTTAAGAAGGTTTACCAGATTAATGATTTAGGCGCAAATCTAACAATTGATGATATTGCTAGAATCTTACAGGTTGCCGCTAGAGCTGATCCTGAACAACTCAAGCAGAATAATCGTTTTATTACAAGTATGGGTAGAGAAGAAGGTCGTGTCACCGCTCTAACAGGTATTGCAGGAGTTGCTGAAGATGAAGTAAAGGGTTCTGGTTTTGCCAAGATTGCCGGAGAATTTAATCAGTTCATGGTGAAGAATATGCCAAACTTATACCAGATCCGCCGCCGCATGTTAACTCCTGCAGGAAATGAGATTCAGTCTGCTGGAGGTGGCGCATTCTCTACGGATAAAATCAGAACAATTGTAAATACATTTTGCAAGGGTTCTAATAACTTTTTACCGAATGGAGGATCTATGTTGCAGAGACTTGAGACATATTTCAGTCAGTGGGATAACCTGAGGGAAGCAAATGAAAGACGTTATAAATCATTTGATCGTGATCGCAGAGAAGTTCTAGTTCCTTCTAGAATTGGACAACTTGATGTCTTCAGAAAGCGTCTAGATAATGCACACGCTGGATATACGTTAGCTATTTCCACAATTGTTGAACGAAGTGTTATTAAGTTTACCGGATTAAAATATATAATTAACCCAGATTTTTTCAATGTTGATAAAGTTCGTTTAACATCAGTCAAGAAGTTGAATTTGATTGTTGAAGAAATGGGTGAAGTTATTTTGAAGCATTTTATTGATGTTGAAAATATTACAAGAGATGCATTTGATCAAGTTTTCAATTATATGCCCCGTTAAAAATGCATATATGGAATTAAATCTAAGACAGGAGGTTGACCCCAGCATTCAAAAATTGAATTGTAGTCAGACTTTTTCCATCCTTCTTCAAGAGGATCTTGGCTCTGAATTTTATCAGCAGAGCACCAAACTTGAATATTACTGGGAAGAACTTTTCGTAATTCATCTAATGATATATTTCCTGCACACCAGCAGACTTCCCATTGTTCCATTCCGCCCGGAAATAGGATACGCCATGTATTAAATATGACACAACCTCCTTTAGGAAACTGAAAATTTAAATTCCTCTTTCCTTTTTGTACAGGAACATTTAGTCCATTACAGTAAACATATGGTGCTACATGGACAGGTTCCACTATGTTAGAAAGTTTAGAAGAAGAACTAGATTCACGGATACCAATAATTGTAAATGGTTTCTCATGCTGCAACCATTCCATAGTATGGGCTTGCCAAATCAAATGTTCTAGCAATTTAGTTACATAGCCTTTACCTCTATGTCCACGTTGGACACAAATACAATCTACGGATAAAAGATTATTAGGAACTTCTGAAATTCTTCGTAGCATTAATGTTGCAATTAATTCATCATTTTCGGAATATCCCCAGATACGACAGTTTGTATCAGATATCCAATCATTAATTTGAGAATCGGGTGGCATAAAAATCCAATCGGATTCGCAATAATGAGTTCCCCAAAATAATTTAAGAAGAGGTAAATGATTTGGCATAAATCTTCTAATTTGACCACCTGCAGGAATTACTGGTTTTACTGCTAGAGATTTATCAAAAACAGCATTAGGATTCCCCGATAGATGATATACACGCGACCACACCATTAATAAATTTGAATAGTGTTTTTATGCTTAGAAAACGCGGAATGGAACCAACTGAAAAAAAGAAGAGATGTCCGTTTGAATCATGTGGAAAGAAGTTAAATCTTGTAGATTCTACAACTATTTGTAAATGTTCTTTCTCTTTCTGTTCTAAGCATAGACACTCAGAAGATCATAAATGCACTTTTGACTATAAGGCGAAAGGGCAGCGTGATTTAAGTAATTCATTGGTTAAAGCAATTGGTCAAAAGGTTGAAGTTATCTAACAGTCATTAAATTAGAAGAGGCTCCCTTTCTTCTAAGAACGGCAAATCCATTTCGTGCATCATCCTTAAATAGCAAGTCATAATCATTTGCTAAAGCATGTTCTAATACTTTATCTGTTTTTTGTGTTCTAGTATCATCTAAATAAAGATAAGTTGGCTTTAGAAGTAAAGACTGCTCATAATCAGAAAAGCCACAATATTCACCTCCATCAATAATTACAAGATCCACAGTTCCTTGCAAATTTATCTTAGGCGCCTGTTGAAAATAAGCCTTATCTGACTCATACCATAAATCAAAATGATCTTTGATAAAAGTAGGGTGACTTCTAATTTCATTTTCTGATAACATTGTTGTAGCAAGACGTCCATTTATAAATTGAATCATCTCTTTTCCAGGTCTCTGTTCCCATGTTTTTACAGCCAAATTATAAAATTCAGTATTTGTTTCTAGTGAAATAATTGCTACAGGCTGATATGCAGGTCTTGATATAGCACCTAGCACACAACATAAAGTTGTTCCTAGACCATTCCACGAACCAATATCTACAATATTCTTAATGCTAGTATCTTTTTGGACAAGTTCAAATAATGCTCTTCCTCCAGCATTATCTAAATTAATCTGACCAGGTACAACAGACATAGATATAAAAGACATTTAGTTAAAAAAAAGATAAATTAAATATTTTACTTACGCAGGAAGGCACCAATGCTTCATATCAGGATACTTTGTATTTAGATATGAAATCCATGAGATTGCAGATTCATAAGGAATCGGCTCTCCATTACTTCCAAAACCATTAGCTTCACGCCAAAAGACTCTATACATCATTTTTTTTTTACCCACTTTATAAGAATAAATTTCAAGCAATCAAATTTTTTTTGTTTTTTTTACTTAACCAAAAACACCAAGTACTGATATTCGTATCCAATCGTTTTTAGATCTACATAATCACGATGCCGGAAACCAGAAGCTTCTGCATCTTTAACAATTTGTTCCATTGTTGGCATGTATAATTCATGGCGTTGCTTTCTTACAGTTCCATCTTTAAATTTAAATTCCTCTGTAAAAGAAGCATTTTCCTTATCCAAATCAAAATCAGCATTATACTCAAACTTCTCAAATGTAACACCAGATTTTGTGACTCGTGATTTTGAGTATTTTTGGAGTGAAAATGCAGGAAAAGGAGATGCTGAATCTAAGATAGGATCAAACTTATCTCTATTCACTACATGCAGAACAAGAACAGAACCAGGTCGCATCCACTGATAGCAATTACGGAAAATATCCCGACGATTAGGAAAATAATAAAGAGTAAAATAGAAAAAACAGACGCAACTAAACTGCTCGGGTGCAAAAAGATCTGTAGTTATAGCATCACCAATTTTCCAATTAATATTTACAGAAGGAAACTTTGCTCGTGCTTTATTAATCATTGCTTGACTCCGATCAAGACCAGTTGCAGATCCACAGCCAAGTTTCATGATCTCTGCTAGATGATCAGCAGTTCCGCATCCAACATCTAGGATGTTCCATGTATTTTTTTCGGGAATGAGTCGTTCTAAGTAACTATCAATAATTTCAACTTCATACGGAATTCTTTCTTTTTGTCCTTGAACTAACTGATCGTAAACTCCAGCATAGAATCCATCATATAATTTATCACATCCGATAATTATTTCTTTTTCAGAAGTTTGAGTTCCAGTGAAACCTTCTTCTTTTGTGGCTGCCCCTTCAAATGACATTTTTTGTATAAGATATACAGTCAAACAGAATAAGAAAAAGAAAAGTGGAATCGTAATATATAACATTCCCTCTTCTTTGACAAAGAAAATTACTAGTTCTTTTTAAACATAATTATTCAGTGTTATTGATATGGCTGAGACAATTACCGGATTTTCATCTGCTGAAGTTGTCCGAACACTTCTTGCTTCAATAATTCAAGGAGATAGAACCGGATCTCAGCGATGGACAGCCGAACTTCTTTGCTCAGAACGAGGATATCCAAAATTATTAACAGTCTATATTTTTCTAGGATTCCGATACTTTTTATCTTCTAGCAATGCATGGGTTTCTTACACCCGGAGCAAAATTCGTCTGCTAGAAGAACGATGGCGCACATCAGGAGCAAATTTGAAAGCATTCAGAAATTCCATTGAAGTACGATCTCTTGTAGCAGAATGGACTGAAATTTGGTCACAGCAACAACAAAAGACACCTACAAAACTTCCGACTAAAAAAGAAGTTTTTACGGCGGCTTCATCACTCAAAATAAGTCTTAAAAAATCACCAACACCTTCCTTACATCCCTGTGTTTCTATAGTATGGAAAGCGCATTATGATTCAGATGATCTACGGATTCTGAGCAATGAAATGATGTGGGCACTTCAGTATCATCAAATTACTAGGGCAACAATGTATTTTTCCTGGCTTTGGGAACTGGATGAAGAACGCCAGAAAACAAATGCAGTTCATCTTCTGAAACGAGGCCCCGCTCATTTATCAGATTCTGTAAGAGAACATATTGGATGGTTTATTTATGCACTGCTTGAACAATATGCAACAAATTTGCGTCTTCAAAAAGATAGTATTATTGAAGTGCTAGAATTATGGAAAGAATCATGGTTGATTCTGGGAAAACAACAGCGAAAACAGACTATGGGAGCAATTATTATTTGGCTAACTGAAGGACAATTCCCAATATCTCAACTTATTAAAATGCCCGATCGTCTTCGTCTAGTTGTAGGAGATTCTGAACCAATCTACGGAATTATAAAACAAGAGATGGATGTTCATGCAGTGAAAAAACAGGAAGAAAAAGAAGCTGCTGAGAAAAAGGCTGATATAATTATGGATAAATTTAATATGACACCAGCACAAAAAGAAAAGGCTGCTTTGAAAAAAATGGAGGAGGCTAATAAACATATTGCCGCAGCGCTCGGAATAGATTTTGAAGAATTTGATGACTAGATGTAGGGATGGAAGCATTAGAAGATTTTGGTAAAACAATTCAAAAATCATTTGCCGGCCCTTGGGCACCTCCATATCATGAAGTAATGGGAACTTTTATTGGATGGATTATTGCTGGAGTCCTTCTCCTTGCTTTAATCATTACAGTTATTGTGCAAGGATTTGATTATTATACTCCTGCAAATTTAGTTACTCATTCAAATGCTTTTATTAAGACTTGGGAACCTGTTTATGGTGCGGCTTCAGCGGGTCGTAAATCTCTTGCAGAGCTAATTAATAAACTTCAAAAAGATCAGCAAATTCAACCTGCGCAGAAGTGTCTTTCTAATTTCTATATTATGACTGCAAATGCTGGAGGTATGTTCTTACCTGGAGAAGGCGGCAACCTTTCTATCTGCTCAAATGAAGCACTTTCTTACACACTCCGTGCTGGATGTCGTGGATTTGTCTTTGATGTTATTGAAAGGCTGCAAGAAAAGGGTAAACCTGTAATTATGACAGTTGATGCTAATCCTAGCAAGAAATGGCGTCAACTTTCTATGAATTATGTTCCTTTCCGTGATCCTATTAATAGATTAAGGGCAGAAGCTTTTGGAGAAGGATCTTTGGGTCAGACTCAAGTAGTTCAACTTAAAAATACGGCAGATCCTATTTTTATTTATTTGCGATTCTTGAAACGCCACACACCTGCATTCTATAATGCTGTAGCAGATGCAATAGATAATGCTTTTAAGGATTATAAATTAGATTACACATGGGCTTCTGGTCGTCGCGGATCTGATTTTTACACTACAAATATTGAGGAATTCATGGGACGTATAGTTGTTATCAGTAATCAAATGCCTTCTGGTACTCGGCTCCAAGAAATGATCAATATAGTGACTCCATCATCAATTCCTTCATTTTATACTTCTGCTGATGTTTCAAATATTACTGCTGATCAGATTCCTAAATCACAGGGAATTATCCAGCAGCATGTATGCTTAGCTATGAATCCTTCTGAGACACCAGATGGACAACAGAATAAGTTAGATTGGAGAAGAGCACATTCATTGGGTATTCAGATGGTTGCAATGAATTTTTTCAATAAAAATGTGCAGGATTACCGAAACTTTTTCGGAGAATATTCATTTGCTATCAAACCTCCAGCCCTAAGATATTCTGTCAAGGTAGGAAGTTCTCCTAATAGACCGGGACCTGAAGCCGATATGAAGGGAGGAAAAATAGATACTCCTAGCATGGTCCTGCGCACTTAATAAAGATCTTTATATATAAATAAGATGTCGCGCTTGGTAAGAGTTGGAAAAAATATGGTTGAACTTGCAGGATTAAATGGTATTTGGGTGGGACCTGATCATATATGTAGATCAAAGATAACTTTATTTTATCCTAATAAGCCTACACTAGTGATTACATATGAACTTGATAAACATATAGAATGTGATAAAGATGCAAAGATGCTAGAGGATGCTAAGAAAGAATTTGAAAAGAGTTTAGATAATAAGACTAAACAGATCAATTAATTTATTTGTTGGAGTTGTTAAAAGGATTTTTTTTCTTACATTCGGGACATATTACATACTGCGGATCTCTATCAGGTTGCACAATTACTGATCTATTAAAATGAATTTTATCTGTTTCAGACCATCCATGTAGTCTAGCAGATTGGAGTGCCTTAACTCTATCTCCTTCATAGACTTTCAAATAGTATTCAAAAATATCACCTTCATCCAAATTTGCTCCACAATGTTGGCAAGTATAATCCATTATTTTACTTGCTAAAAAATACAATTTTAATAATAAATCAATTTTTCAGGTATCTAAATATTTACTAGCAGGTTATCCCACTCAATCTTTCCGTTGCTGTGAAGAAAGCGAAGGATTGTTGAGTTCTTATTCTTTGAAATAAAGGGCTCATCCTTTGAATAAGTGATTGTAATAGAGATATCTAGAGCAGTATCCCAATCATCCTTGTAATAACGCTTCGTGTGAACCTTATGATCATGCGTAGACCAATTTTCATCTGAAAGACCTAGCAGAGAATCGCGATTATAAGTCGCAATCTTCTTGTTATCAGTAGAAAGCCAATCTTCATTCTGCTCCTTTGTCATGAAACGCTTACGAATCATCTGAATAAAGAGTGAACCTTCGGGAAACTCAGAAGTACCAACCCACTTTGCATTACCATTCCATGCCTGATAAACCGTCTTCTGAATCTGAGTGCGCTTATCCACCTTATCAAGATCTGCCGTCTTGACAAGATCTGCAGGAGGAACAGACTTCTTAGCATCAAGAGCAGAACTAATCATCCTGCTGATTTCTGACTCTGTAAGATGGTTTGAATTCTCATACTTGCATTGTTCAATAGATACCTTTGCGAAAGATAGATTTGTCTCAAGTGCACCCATCCTTTCCCGCAGAGAAGATAGTTCTGTATGAAGATTTGGAATCTCTGTATTTAGTGTCCCAACAAGCTTATTCATTGTTGACTCAACTAGAGTTGCATGCTTATCAACTAGAGAATTCAGTTCCTTAATCTTATTATCATTTGCATCAACCATAGAGTGGATATTCTTATCAGAAGTTGCACGATACTCCTGAAGTTCAGCAGAAATATTATCAATACGCTCCTGTAGACTATCAATATCAACTCGGAGAACAATGTAAGGATCTACAGGACTTTCATCATCAGAGTCATCTTCAATTGACATATCAACAACATCATCTTCCTCCTCAGCCTTCAGCAAGATCTCTTCATCCTCATTATCTTCAGTCTTTGGAGCTCCTGCATCCTCATCCTCTTCATCATCCACGTCATCATTCGTCAAGACATTGTCCGAAAGATCTAGAGTTTCGGGAAGATCTGCAGGAAGCACTTCGGTTTCAAGAATTTCATGAGACTCAGCGCGGATTCGGATAAAATCCTTAAATGTCTTTGCAAGACTATATGACACAAAGCCAATTGCTCCAATTACGAGTGTAAACCCAAAGATTACTGATACGCTACCAAATTCAGACATTTCAAGTGTAGCAGGCTCCATTTACCTCAAATATTTCAAAAAAAAAGTGTCAAATTTTTTTGCTGGATAAAGTTTATGTGCCCTTTAATTTTACCACTACACGATAGGGATGGATAAGATATCCGAAGCAGCATTAATAGTTCAAGAGTATGCCGATGAGGCAGATAAAGTCCGAAAATCAGTAACATCATTAAATAAGCAAGCAACACGAATTATAACAATTGTTGAAACATTTTTGAAGGAAAAGAAAAGAGTTATCTATGGAGGTTCAGCAATTAATGCACTTCTTCCTAAGGAATTAAAATTCTATGATCCAGTCTTTGATTTGCCAGATTATGATTTCTTAACACCTGATGCTCTAACAGATTGCGCTATTCTTATGGAGAAATACAAGATTGCAGGATACACGGATGTAGAAACGAGGCTAGGAATTCATGAAGGAACCTATAAAGTTTTTGTTAATTATAGACCAGCAGCAGATGTAACAGAAATTCCAAAAGAAATCTACGAGCGTCTTCACAAGAAATCTAGAAAGAAGGCAGGATTATACTGTGCACCTCCCGACTGGTTAAGGATGGCAGCATATTTAGAACTTTCAAGACCAATTGGAGATGTTACTAGCAGATGGAAAAAAGTATTTACAAGGCTACAACTTTTGAATAAGGTATATCCACTAAAAGTGGAAGGCTGCAAAGATCCAGATGAAAAAACCCGTTTTCCTCCAAAGAAGAGAAAGCAACTTCATTCAATTATTCTTAAAGTTGTGACTGATACACGTACTTTATTTGCTGGAGCAATGATGGAAGGCATCTACAAGGCTTTGCAAGAACAAACAGCTGAAACAGAAAAAGTCTTAGGCAAATCTTTAATAAAATATGATCCGAGATATGTTCTCTTGACAGAAACCTTGGATGAGACAACAGATTATTTGGCAGCGGAAGCAAAAGCTGAGTTTCCAGCAAATGACGTTGAAATTAGAAAGTTTGAGGCAATGGGTGAACTTCTGCCAGAAAGGCGGGAAATCATGTTTGGAGGTCGGAGAATAGCAACAATTTTTCCTACAGTTGCATGTCATGCTTTTTATACTATGAGTATTAGTCTGCCAGATGATAAAAGAGATAGTCCATATCTTGTTCGTGTTGCATCCATAGATACTAGCATTCAGATTTTGTATGCAATGTGGTTTGGCAAGTTGCAGAAAACGGTTGGAATGCGCATTCTATGCGTATTACAATCACTCATTGATGTGGATGCTCATATGCGTCTTGATAATCCTAAGAATTCCAAGATTTCTTTATTTCCTTACACATGTCTAGGTCATCAGCCAAGTCTACCTGAACTGAAGAAAGCACATAGAGAACGCGTGTTAGAAAAGAAAGAATCAGTAAAAAAATATTTGGAAAGTATTTTGGAGAAAGATTAATCCACTTCCTCAACCTTAGGTCCCGTAGAATCCGCTCCCTCTGTTCCAGATGCATTCTCATACAGCTTAGTAATAATGGGTCTGCATACTGCTTCAACCTCCTTATACTTATCCTCAAAATCCAACGTGATTGCCGAATCAGATGTTTCTAGCCACTGGAATCCAGCAGTAACTGTATCTTCCAGCGTCTTTACTGAATCAGAACCCAATTTAGTCTTCAACTTCTCATCCTGTGATGTAGAGCGAACCTGATAGAGATATGCCTCTAGCTTATTCTTTGCCTCAACACGCTCCATTACCTTCTTGTCATCATCAGCAGCCGCTTCCGCTTCACGGATCATTCGCTCAATCTCCTCCTTGGGCCGTGAAGAAGAGTTCTGAATTGTGATAGACTGGCTCTTACCCGTTGACTTCTCCGCCGCCGCAACTGAAAGAATACCGTTTGCATCCAGATCATAAGTGATCTCAATCTGCGGGACTCCACGAGCCATAGGAGGAATGCCATTCAGATCAAGATCTCCAAGATGCTGGCAGTCACGTGTCATAGCACGCTCACCCTGAAAGACTCTGATCTTAACCTGCGTCTGATTATCAGAATACGTTGAGAAGGTTTGGGACTTCTTGGTGGGAATAGTTGTATTGCGCTTGATAAGCGCCGTCATAATTCCACCTGCTGTCTCTACACCCAAAGTCAAAGGCGTAACATCTAGCAGAATCACTTGATCCAGCTTGGATGAATCATTTCCTGTAAGAATCGCACCCTGTACAGCTGCACCATATGCAACTGCCTCATCCGGATTGATTGACTGGCACAATTCCTTTCCGCCAAAATAATCCTTCAAGAGCTGCTGGATCTTCGGAATTCTTGTGGAACCTCCAACCAGAACAATATCGTGAATATCTGTCTTGCTCATCTTTGCATCCTTCATTGCCTGATCTACTGGCTCCATCGCCTTGCGGAAAATGGATTCGCAGAGGGACTCAAACTTAGCACGACTCAAGACAATATTAAGATCCTGTCCATCAAGGATTGAATCTACCTCAATTGTTGCCTGTGTTGATGTAGACAGAATACGCTTACCCCGCTCTACAGAGTTGCGGAGACGACGCATTGCCTTAGGATTTGTCTTAAGATCCAGCTTAGTCTTCTTGCGGAACTCATCACAGACCCAATCTGAGACAATGTTATCAAAATCTTCGCCGCCCAAATGCGTGTTTCCAGCAGTAGCCTTTACCTCAAAGATTCCATCCTCAATTGTCAAGATTGAGATATCGTGCGTGCCGCCACCGCAGTCAAAGATTAAAATGTTCTTTTCACCCTTTGTCTTATCAAGACCGTAGGCAATTGCAGCAGCCGTAGGCTCATTGATGATTCGCAAAACATTGAGGCCAGCGATCACGCCAGCATCCTTTGTAGCCTGGCGCTGAGCATCATTGAAATAAGCAGGAACTGTGATCACCGCATCACGGACTTCTTCTCCAACGTGGGCCTCAACCATCTGCTTCATCTTCTGCAAGAGCATTGCTGAAATCTCCTCGGGATAGTACTTCTTCTCGCCATCCTTTGTTGTAACAACAATCTGAGGTCTGTCAGCAGAATCTGCCACAACCTTGAACGGATAACGCTTAATATCTTCCTGAACTAACGGATCACTAAACTTGCGTCCAATTAGACGCTTAGCATCATATACCGTATTGGCAGTGTTTCCAGCAGCCTGTGACTTGGCCGCATCACCGATAAGACGATCTGAATCAGTAAAAGCAACATAGGAGGGAATACTACGAGCACCAGACTCGGAGGCAAGAATCTCAACACGATCATTCTGCCAGAGACCCACGCAGCAATATGTAGTCGCCAAATCCATACCTGCACAATACTTTCCGGTCTTTTTTGTCGCAGACATCCTATTGATTTTTAATCTATAAGATCTCTTTAAGATTCTTCTCTTTTTTTTCACGCGTTTAAGGTTCAACTGGAGAATTTTTGGAACCCATTGCAATATCGCTATCATCAAGTTGTCCACTTTCTAATCTCTTTTTCTTCTCTGTCATCTTCTGTTGTAGAACTTCGCATAATCGTAATTCTTTTTGAATGGGTACTAACAAGCTTTGATTTTTAATTAAATCTCCAAAGATTTTCTTTTTAAGATCATCGGGAACAGGAGCCATTGTCTCAGCAACAGGACAAGAGTTCATAAATTCTTGCAGAGTAGAATAATCTGCAAATCCTTCAACTCCAGCTTTCTTTCCATATCCACGAACATTTGGAGAAATCCATTTGAAAAGAACAATAGAAACTGTTTTAAGTTTTTTAAGAGAATCTTTTATAGACTTCTGAATTTCTAACCAATCATCCAATGTTTCTGAACCATCTGTAAAACATTCCATTGTTATATCTGAACCCGTACAATCTTGACCAAGTGCTTTTAATTTCTGAGCCTTCATCTGTTTTTGGGAAGTTGCAATACGTTCAGGTTTTCCTTCATTGAATACTGCCTGAATCTCAGCAGGACCTTTATCAGAAGGGAGTACAACCTGAGTATTTAGTACTGTTTCAAAATCAGCAGCAACTCCTGTTTCGGTAAATGTATCAAGAGCACAAATACGGTTGCGTATATCAGTCACAGATGTCTGAAATTTAGTAGACAGATCTAAGCACACTGAATAATTGGGTAAATCTTCAAATGTTTCTTGTCGTCGGCATCCGGAATACATAACATATAAGATAGTTCCTGCAAGAATCGCAAGAAAAATTGCTACTAAGAAATAAACTTTGTTAAGTGTTGCTGGATCTATACCCGGCATCCCTACTGAAATAAAATATTAAAAAAAGAACATGATAGATGGTAACTCCAAGGAATTGTTGTAGTCCATTAAATGTAATAAAACCAGAGCGATCATTATGTTGTCCCACTCCTTTACCAAATAATAAAGGTTTAATTGGAGACTGTTATGTAAGAAGGCCTGACCGTAATAATGTGTTAGAATCCCAGCGGATGCTACGAAAACAATGTACTAGAGTTATAATTAATAGAGAAACAAAGACAGTTGTTTCAACTATTCCTTTGGATGTTTCAGCTGTAGTAGAGAATACCAGATCAGCTTCAGTAACAACATCACAAACAAGAGATGCTGTTCTTCTAGCATTTGAAAATAATCCAGCAATGCGTTTTAATGAATTTCTTGGACCTCTTCCTCCGGCTAATCCCTGTCCACCACCATTTTTTAATGCGGGAGTTCCTAAACCTTCTGTTATTGGATGTGGTCCGGGAACTATTAAGCCATTTAGTCCATAAAAAATCTTTTCTAATCATAGAAAATGGGCAATCAGAATCTTGATGCAAGTGTCACAACAATGAAACAGAGATCTGCAACTCTTTACAACTACAGACTTGCAACCATAAATGCATCACTTGCACAGAATCCAGTATTAGTTGTTTTACCAGAGCAGACTTCAGATATGACTGGTGAAGTTCCTCCTGCAAGACAGTATGGTGCCTTAGTCGTGCAACAGTATTCTACTATCAGAACCACGGGTAACTATCCGCTTAATGAAAGAAATCCGGGTGGCCGCTAGGCCCTTGCATCCACAGGGCCGGGGTAGCAGGCCCAGTACGCTAAAAGTTTCCTAATCTATTCGGATGCATTGCTACTTCCAATAATTCCTGTTTAATGCGCTGAGTTCTAGCAATGATGCGACAAAACTTTATCCACATAATTGTCTGAAATCTGCGTGCTACTAGCATCTGATTCCATTCAAATTCGTTACCTAAGAAATTTTGGTTAAGATTACAAAAGAAGTGTCTGGCTATAGATTGATCAATAATAGGTTCTTTTGTAATCCAGTTATTTGACAAATTAATTGAGCAGAGAATTGAATTTCTTGCAAGAATTGTATTAACTTCAGTAATTTGATTATGCGATACATTAATAACTGTTATACTTGCTTGGATAAACGAAGGAAAACTGCTGAGTTTATTCTTTGCAATATCTACATGATGGACTTTTGATGGCAAGGAAGGGAATTCTGTAAGTTGATTATTATTAAGATATAGTTCTTCTAGATTTGGTGGCAGATCTGTAATCTTGGTAATATTATTATAACTTAAATCAAGACGTTTTAGTTTATGAAAATCAGTAAGAGACGGCGTGTATTTGAGACCACAGTTTGATGCAAAGAGTATTTCCAGATTCTTTGGAAGCAGATCTGCTGGAATCTTTTGAATCTGATTATGATCTATTGATAGAAATTCTAGAGAATCTGGCAGTCTAATAGGAAAATTAAATAAAAGATTATTATTCAACCAAAGTTCTTTGAGCGGTGGTAGATTAATATCTAAGAAGGCAACTTCATGAAGAAAATTATATCCTAGATCAAGGACTTCAAGCATCGGTGGCCAGTCATCTGGAATTACAGTTATCAAATTCTTACGAGCATCAATCTTAAGAACATGACAATTAAGCGGAGGAATTTCAATTATTTTATTTTCACGAATATTAATTTTATAGAATGTTCTTCCTGCAGGAATTTCAGGAAATTCTGTTAAGGACGAATCATTTAGAACAAGATTTTGCATCTTGACTTATTAAAACCAAATGCCAAATTCAAATTTTAGCATCCCATTATTTGGCCACCCTTGCTTGCACAGATAAATTCAGGACCTTCAGCCTCATCAGCAGGCTCAAAGCCTTCATAGCCACTACGGGATCCACGGAGCGCTCCACGGCACATCCAGAAGAGCATTAGCGTTGTCAAGCAGTTGATTGTAATGCTGAGGGCTAAGATGGCCGCAACAGTCATGCTTTTGCCAACAATCTTGGCAATGGCATAGGCTCCAGCAAAGAACTGGATTACTGCAAGGAAGTAAAAAAAATAGCAATAGTCATAGGCCCAAGGGGGAGGTGTGGTTAGCGGAAGCTGCATTTCTAAATCAACCGCAGAAAAAATAATTAAAATTATTGATTTTATTTTTGTTTTTTTTGTTTTTTTTGTTTTTTTTTTGTCTTTTATTTGTGTTTCTTATTATTGTCAGATCAGCCCATAGATTTACTTCGTGGAAGAAGGAACCTTCTTAGGACCAGCCTTCTTAGGCTGAGCAGCTGCAACAGGCTGAGTCTTCTTAGGAGGAGGCGGGACTGCCTCAACTACCTCATCTTCCTCATCATCCTCAGCCACTGAGTTCTGCCGAGGCATCATACCTGAAGCCGCTGACTCCTCATCATCGTCATCCTCTACAAGGTTGCTGAACCGGTTAGATCCACCTCCAGCGCCACCAGTATTGGCCCGGTTAGAATGAGCGGGAGCAGACTCCTCCTCATCATCACGGAAGCCATAGCCACGGATGCGCTCAGGTAGAGACTCAACGCAGATCTGCTCAGCCTTCCAACTGGGACCAAACTTGGAGCCAGCAATCCAGATACCAGTGCACTGGATGATGCAGCGCATCTTGGTACCACGGACAAGGAGCTCCTCTACCGGAACACCCTCATAACGCTTCTTGGCCTTGTCATAGAAGTGCGTGGTGAAGACACCATCCTTCTGCTTGAGAGAGACCTTCGTGGTCGGAGGATACGGCTTGACACGACCCTCCTTATCAAGCGGGATCTTGACCATTGGCGTGTAGAAAGCCTTGATGACCTCCACACTGGGATTTGCAAGCTTGAACCAGCTCTGCGCATTCTCCATGGCTAGCTTGATCATCCGCGCGTCAAAAGCCTGCGCGAACTCATAGAAAGCCTTCATCTTAGGATCAGTCTCCGCATCACGGAAAGATAGATCCACACTATACTTTGGATTCTTGCCATCCTTGTCAAACGTATTCATGCCATAAGGCAACGTTACGACAGGAGTCTGGACCTGAACCCCATAGCGAGTCTGGCCACTAGGAGACGCATACTCCAGATTGACCATCTTCGCACCATTATCTAGCATCTTTAGCTGCTTAACAGACAGATTTCCACCAACAAATTCCTCAGGCTTGATTGCAACAGAACTCATTTCAACAACACAGTAATGCTTTTTAGTGGGCGCAAATATCCGGTCAAATTTTTTTGATTACTAAAAAAAGAGTATTTATACAGGATTTAAAATGGAACTTATCCAAGAGTGGACTATATGAGCCTCGGAAGCAGATTCAAATAACCAAGGAAATGCCTCTGCAGCAGAACTACTTACTTGTGTTAGAGCCGTTAAAATATACATTGCACCTAATACTCTATCAGATTGCTGAGTAGCGGAAGAAACAAGTCTTTTCATGATATGACTATTAGATGTCCTTATTGTTGAAATTTGCTGGATTGCAGTAATTCTCGTGATGCCCCAATGAAATAGATTAGGAGTTGCTGGAACAATACGCTCTTTATCTACCTGTGATAAACCTGCACGATGTGTCCAAATATCTAGCAGATGTAAATAAAAGAGTTTCTGTTGGCTTAGACTTAGTGATATAAACCATTCAGGATCTGCTCCATATTGGAGTTGTTCCATTATGACAAATATCTCTACTACTTTCATTCTCCATGTCTGCTCAGCAGTTATAGGTTGTGTAGGTGTCCATATTGTTGCTTTCTGCCTTATAGTCAACCAATTAATTACTCTTTTGGCTTTCATAAGTGTATATTCATAGATAGTTGAACGAGAATATGGATTTTTTGGAGGCTCATCTCCCGCTGACTGCAAGAGCATATTAAAGCTTCTAACATCAAAACCATAAATCTGATTTTCTGATAGATCTCTGTAAGAAAAGAAGTAATTATTGGAAATATCTTTCATAGAATCAGTGCTAAAGAAGTCCTCTGAATTTACGCAAAGAGATCTATCATAGAATGCAATACCATGCAGATGAATATTACGATACCATTTTTTATTTTTATACCATCTTTGAATTTTATTTATTTGTGATAGATTTGAATCATATGATGGTGTCTCTGGACTTGTTTCTCCTGTCGCTAAGGACCAACGAATAGCAGTCTTCACATGAAATCCGCAAAAATCTAAATCCGGTTTTGCAGAATTTGGACATCTTTGTTCTGGATTCTTTTTACTACGGATAGAACAGCATTGTCCTGGCATTCCAATTCTATTTTATCTCTGCTAGTTTTATTTAAGAGCCTTTTGCCTGACTTGTCCAACCAAAAAAGTTGCAAAAAGATGCCTTTTAGGGTCGGTTTTTTTTTAATCAAATAAAAATTTGACGCCCTTTTTTGCCTATGTAGTAAATCATTCCGCGTTTAGAGATGTCCACTAAGTCCTCTGTCCCTAGTAATAACATGAGCTCTGCCACCCCCGCAAAGAAGAGTAATGCCAAGGCCTCCAAGGCCGTAGCCGCGCCTGTTGCATCCCCTGCCGCCCCCGTAGTTGTCCCGCCTCCTGCCCCGGTTGTCGCCCACACGGCGGCTGCTCACGGCAAGCAGGCGGCCGCGGCCCCTGTCGCCCCTGTGGCTGTAGCTGTTCCGGCCGTCGTTGCGGCTGTTGAGGCTGTAGCCGAGGAGGAGAGCGTAGTTGCCAATTTCGCTGGTCTCCTTACGAAGTTCAATGCGCTCCGCACGGCGCTCAATGAGCTCGCCCCCGAGATGAAGAAGATGGAGAAGCAGGTCGCCCGTCTTGAGAAGAAGGCTGAGCGTCGCCGCCGCCGCAAGACTGGTGCTGATGGTGAGAAGAAGGCCAACCCCACGACGGTCTTCACCAAGCCGGTTGAGATCACGAAGGAGCTTTGTGTCTTCCTTCAGCTTGCTCCGGGTACGCAGATCAGCCGCTCTGATGTCACCCGCGGTGTGATGAAGTATGCCAAGGAGCACCAGCTTACGGATAAGCAGACGATCAAGCCGGATGCCACGCTCCGCAAGCTCCTTGGTCTTACGGAGAAGGATAACCTTACAATCCTCAACCTCCAGAAGTACCTCAAGGGTCACTACGTCAAGGCCGTTGTCGTCCCTACGGCTTAACACCGCAGGCTGTTAACACCCCTGCAAGATATTTATCCATAAACAATAAATAAAACATAAATAAAACAAAAATATTCCAATATTTTTTGTCTATCTGAGATACTCAAAAAATTTGAAGTGTTAATTCTAAAAAACTAATACATAGGCAAACTGTTAACCGAAATGTCTGCATCCAGCAATATTGAAATGAAGATGCCTGTAATTGAGCAGAAAGTTGGGGTCAAGGGATCCGATGTATATGACTCTACAGGATCTGCATTGCTGGATCTTTCTGTAATGCTTGTTCGCGGTCTATCCGATGACAAGATCACTGCTGGAGTAGATGCAGTGCTGAAGCAACCCAGTTCACTGGAGGATCTCTGTGTCCTAATCTTCCAGACCCGCAATATCCGCGGAGGCAAGGGTGAACGGACTCTAGCATATGAGCTAATTAAGTCTCTTGCTAAGAAAAATTATCAGCTAAGCCTTGATCTGCTTCCTCTTTTCAGCCACTACGGGTGCTGGCGTGATCTCTTCAAGCTTTCTGAGACTAAGGAGTTTACAGATCATGTGGTTGATATTACTTTGCAGCAGTTTGCAAAGGATAAGGTTGCCATGGCTGAGAACAAGTCTGTGTCGCTTCTTGCAAAGTGGGCGCCGCGGGAGAAGACACACAATGGACCTCTTGCAAAGGTTCTGGCTAAGCGTCTCTTTCCTTTGGTGCTTATCCTTTCAGAGCAGATGAAGGCTTATCGTAAGATGCTTTCTGCCATGAATAAGCATCTTGAGACAGTGGAAGTCTTGATGTGCGATCAGCGTTTTGCTGAGATTGATCCGGCGCATGTTCCGGGTCGTGCTTTGCAGAAGTATAATCGTGCATTTCTCAATCAGACCAGTACTTTCCAGAATGGAAAGCTTAATCCCCATCCGGGAAATGGTGTTCGCTCAGATGCGGCTGATCGTGTAGAAGGAGCGACGCATTTCTCAGAGCATTTTGCGGCGGCTGCTAAGGGTGATGTTGTACTGAAGGGTGCTGATACGGTCTACCCTCATGAAGTTATCAAGTCTGTTTATGAGGGTCGGAGTTCTGAGAATGAACGCAATCTCCGTCTTGGACAGTGGTTGGCATTTGTCAATAAGGCGCTTGCTGGTGGTGCTCTTAAGAACTGTCTTGCAATGTGCGACTTCAGTGGTTCCATGGATGGTCTGCCTAAGATGGTATCTCTTGCACTTGGACTTCTTATTGCCGAGGTTTCGGGTTCTAACAAGATTCTGACCTTTGACTCTGTTCCTCAGTGGCATGCATTCAACCCAGCGCATAACCTCTATGAGAAGGTTGTATCAATTGGTAACATTGGTCATGGTCTGAGCACTGATTTCCAGAAGGCGATGGATCTTGTTCTTGCTGATATTAAGGCACGTCGCTGCCTACCTGAAGATGTACCGAAGGACCTGATTGTCTTTACAGATATGGGTTGGGATCAGGCTTACTCTTCATCTGAGAAGTCGCCGTACACAGACAACAGCTATAGGCACAATGTCAAGACAGAAGGTTGGCAGACACACATTCAGATGATTCGGGAGAACTTCAAGAGGGCTGGAGAAGATCTTCATGGGGTACCTTTCCAGCCTCCCCGCATTGTGATCTGGAATCTGCGTGCTGAATATTCAGACTTCCATGCTCGTGCTGATGAAGAGGGTGTTGTCATGCTTTCTGGCTGGAGTCCGGCGCTCTTCAAGGTTCTGCAGGAGAAGGGTGTTGAGGTGCTAACTCCGATTGCAGCGCTAAGGCTTCAGTTGGATGATCCGATGTACCAGCCTGTAAGGGATCTGGTCCGCAAGCATCTTGATTCATTGAATGCAGTCAATTTGCAGTGGGGTTGCTAACCAGTTTGCTAGAATAAAAAAACATTTATAGTAAAATTGATTAATTAAATATATTTTTTTAGGTCAGAATGACTTGTGAAGCACGTATCTATATTTCTCATCCTGCAACGGGTACATTCCGAGCAAAGCAATGTAAGTTTCTAGCAAAAACTAATTTTCATGGAGTTCCTCTTTGTCGCATTCATAGAAGGAGAGTTATTGCTGGAAGAAAGTGGTTTGGATTTGTCTTTGAAGAAGAACCAGTTCTGCAAGTGACTCATGAAATGTGTGATGAGCATAATTATTGGGGAAAGGCAATTTATTGGGAGCCGAAGCCAGAATAGGCGGAGGTTATGAGGCTATGAAGGAATAATAAAGTTACCATCCCTCTTGTATCCAGCAGGAAGATATGTTTTCAGAAATGCACTGTAACTCATATCAAAGTCTTTCCAATCTACATCAGCATTTTGCAAGATAAACTGAAAACGGGTAAGATTAATCTTTTTTCCATCTTTTTGAAAATAATTGCAAGATTTAAATTCATCTAAAAGATTTTTTATTTTTTTTCGCAAAACTTTTTTTTTTTCCTCCGCCAACTTTTTTTCTTCCGCTAACTTTTTTTCCTCCGCGGATTTTTTCTCCAAAAGTTCAAGAGTAATTTTCTCTTTTCTTTCTTCTTCTTCTTTTTGTTCTATTAAACGAAGTTCCTTACCAATATCAATAACTCTATCATAAATTTTATCACTATTCTCATTTGCATTAAGAGAATCAATAATTAGCCAACAGAGTTTTCCCGATTCTTGAACTTCTTTGCAGACTGGAATAAAATCAGAATCATTTGAGAAAATAATAAATCGTTGAACTGCTGGATTCCTATGAAGATCTTTCATAACTTCAATCACTAGAGAAATATCAGCAGAATTTTTATCCCTAGTTACAGGTCTTTGACAAAGAATATACTTATGCTTGAGTCTTGTAAATTCATCTAATTTAGCAATATCACGAGTTGAAGCAAAGATTTTATAACATAGAATCTTTGTCCCTTGCAAGACAGTTCCTAGTAATTTATCATATTTTTGAAAAGGTATATTCTCATGGTCAACATATACAATAGCGGCCATGCTTGAACCTAAAAATAAAAATATAATCAATTTTATAACGAAATAGAAAGTAAGAATGCCTTCTGCACAAGTAGTAATAAGACATCCGCAAAAGAATTTTCTTTTTCAGCAACGAGCAATAACTGCAGGATTTCAAGTTCAGCAAGAAACAGATAGAAAAACAATTACAATTACACATTCTACAGCATCAGATTTAATGGATTTTCTTAAAGAATTTGAAACACAGGCATTTATAGCATCATCGGTTATTACACCGATGGTAACTAATTGTCAAGCTTATAATTCATTTGATCCCACAACAAATGTAGTATTAATTCCAAATGTCTCAGATACGACACCTCAAGGTCAACGTAAATGGTTTAAACCCACAGAGTATGCTTCTATCTATAAATTTCCAACTCCTACAACAAATCCAATTGTGATTGGTGTAATATCTTTTGGTGGAGGATTAGTTGGGCAATTATCATCAGGCATTCTAACAAATGGAGATGTGCAGGCGTTTTGGACTTCACTTGGAATTCCTGCAGAGAATCAGCCAACTGTAGCAATGGTTTTTGTAGATGGTGCAACAAATTCTCCTTTGCCGATATCAAGTGGAACAAATGAAAATACACTAGACATTCAGATGATAGGAGCATGTTGTCCATCGTCAAATCTAACAATTATTATTTATATTGCGCCAAATTCACTCAATAGTTTTAAGAATGTTTTTAATTATGCATTGGATAATCCAGTGCTTGTAAATGGAACTTTAATGAAACCATCTATTTTATCATGCTCATGGGGTGCTCCTGAAGTTTATTTTAGTAATATTCAACAATATGATTCAATCTTTGCTAGAGCTGTATCGCAAGGAGTAAATATTTTTGTAGCAACAGGTGATTTTGGTTCATCCAATGGTTTACCTGGAGCAAACTGCGACTTTCCATCTTCATCACCTAATGTAATAGCATGCGGTGGAACATCTCTTACATGTCCGAGCTATACATATGATTCAGAAACAATAGAACTTTCGTGGAAAGATGGTGGTGGAGGAATCTCAAAATTTTTTACCAAACCAAATTATCAACAATCTATTACAGGACCTAACAGACATACTCCAGATCTTGCTCTAAATGCAGATCCGGCAACAGGTGTTCTTTTCTTTGTTGGAGGTGAATATGTTATTTATGGAGGAACTAGTATTGTTGCGCCTGCAATGGCAGGATATGTTGGGGCACTGGGTTCTTCATTAGGATTTATTAATTTAAAACTTTATTTATCACCTTCTTGTTTTAATGATATATTAACTGGTTCAAACGGAGATTATTTTGCTTTAAGCGGATTTGATAACACAACAGGACTTGGTAGCATTATTGGAGATAAACTAGGTCTTATGTTAAAAAATCAAGCGCCAATCACAAATATTACAGTTAATCCATTATCTGTATCTTTAGTTGTAGGAGATAGAGAACAAATTACAGCCACAATTCAGCCTGTAGGAGCAATAAATACAGGAATACTTTGGGATTCTCTAAATCAAGTTGTTGCAACAGTTAACTCAACTGGTCTTGTGACTGGAGTTAACGTAGGATCAACATATATTACAGCAATTTCTGCTGGAGACTCTACAAAGAGAACAGCAGTATTAGTGAATGTAACTGCACCAGTAATGCAAATAACTCTTAATAAACAATCATTAAATCTTATAGTGTCACAGACTGCAGTTCTAACTATGACAATAACACCTACGACAGTTGTAAATAAAAATGTTGAATGGTCTTCATCTGATTCAAGCATAGCATCTGTTAATCATACTGGTACTGTAACTGGAGTAGCAAATGGCACTGCAATAATAAGTGTAAGAAGTCATCAAGGAAACTTAGTAGCAACCTGCTTAGTAACTGTAACTACACCTGTACAAACCCTTACAATTTCACGAAATAAAGTTACCTTAGTTGTTGGAAAAGGAATTCAGTTATTTTATTCATTCTTACCTCAGTCATCCACAAATCCAAGTGTTATATGGACAAATTCAAATCCTAAATCTGTGCAGATTACTAATTCTGGATACATAAGCGCAATATCTGGTGGAACTGCAATAATTACCGCAACATCTATGGAAAATAAATCTCTGAATTCCTCTTGCCAAGTAACTATACTTGAAGAGATAGTTTAGGTTTTTTTCTGGTGGGGCAAAAAATTTGACCGGGGTTTTTACCCACCATTTAAAGTGGGTGCAAGAGATCTATTTGTGAAGACTCCATACAGCAAAATACCGAATTTTATAAATTCTGGAGTCTGCAGACAAAGAAGAATCAAAAGCACCCAGCCAAAACAAAACCCAACAAAAGTAAATATTTAACATTTAAATATTTATACTGTAATTGAAAAGTAAGAAAATAAGAATTCGTAATTAAAGTTCCTTACAGCAAAAAAGTTAATTTACAAATATTAACAGGAACTTGTGCCTTTTGAGCTTTCATTAGTTATCAACTTATCTTTAGCCTGCGGTAACAAGTACGCAAAGATAGAGTGATAATTAATGGTAGTTTAACTGTAAGAACTCAGAGGGGTTCATCCAGCATAACTAATTAGTTACTATATAAGATTCCATACAGCAAAAAATCATTAAATATATAATGATTTATATACACTGGAATCTGCTGAGACTCAAGCCTTTACGCTTGCAAGCTCAGATTTGTGTGGCGCTATAGTCTAGTGGTCAGGACAGGAGGCTTTGAACCTCTTAACCCAGGTTCGATCCCTGGTAGCGCCATATAGTTCACAACCTCTATTCAAAAGGTTGCATTACTAGGATGTCCGAGTTGGTTAAGGAGGCAGGCTTAAGATCTGCTGTTGCAAAACGCATGGGTTCGAATCCCATTCCTAGTATTAAGTTTCCTTGTTCTTTAAAAATAAGGTGGTGATCATCACGATCCGTTCTGGTTACATTCGTCAAAGTAACCTCATCCGATATAGTCTAGCGGTTAGGATAGGGCTCTTTCACAGCCTTGACCCGGGTTCGACTCCCGGTATCGGAATCACACTCATAGTTCAGTGGTAGAATACAGGATTTCCAATCCTATGACGCGGGTCCGATTCCCGCTGAGTGTAAAAAAAGTTTGTAGCCACTTTTCAAAAGGTTACTAGTTTTCATACAGCAAAAAAAATAATTTTAATGAATCAAACCCTGAAAACTGTGGATTCTTACAGCAAACCAAAATAATTTCCTATTATTTTAGAATCCAGAAAAGTAACGAGGATGTCCGAGCGGTTAAGGAGGCAGATTCAAGACCTGCTGTTGCAAAACGCATGGGTTCGAATCCCATTCCTCGTAAAGAGTTTCCTTGTTTTCTCTAAAAACATGGTGGTGGAGGAGTTCTATTACTACTTTCATAAACCGGTTTAGCTCAGTTGGTAGAGCACGGGCCTTTTAAGCCCGTAGTCGCGGGTTCGAGCCCCGCAATCGGTATTCGTGCCTGCAAAGGGCACAATGCCGCGGGTTGTTTGCTCTGCAAACGGTCCCGGTATTCTGAGTTGTTAATCTCATTAAAAATAACAAAGCCCATGTAGCGCAGTGGATAACGCGTCCGCCTTCTAAGCGGAAGATCGTGGGTTCGACCCCCACCATGGGTACTGCCGGAATAGCTCAGTGGTAGAGCACCAGCTTTGTAAGCTGTAGGTCCTGGGTTCAATCCCCAGTTTCGGCAAAAAGTTGCTAGGTCTTTAAAACTAGCACCGCTCCAGTAGCTCAGTTGGTAGAGCGTGGCTCTTATATCATTTAGATATGCATAGGTAGGCTAAAGTCGTGGGTTCAATCCCCACCTGGAGCAAATTTTTTATGAGATCAAAAGTTGATCTGATATAAAAAGTAAAATTTTAAATAAACCAATTCTTATGCAAGAAACACATTAATTTCATCTCCAACTTCACCAGAAGCCAAATGCCGAGCAATCCACTCCGGTTCCACAGATCCACCTTTCGCCAACTTCTCCTGCTGATCTGGTCTGAGCAAATCATTCACATTTTTCCGACTAATATCTAATTCCTGCAAGGACAACCGAACATTTTGTTTCTTATCCTCAGCAAGACGCATCCGATTCATTAGAGTTTCTATGTTTCCACACAACTTATACCGTCTGTAAAGAAGTCGTGATGTATACTTACCAATTCCTGGTGCATAATCTGTTCCTAGCAGACAGACAAATTCACGGAATTGTGATTCAGTTAGACCAATTTCAGCACAAACAGATCCCAAATCAAAGTGATGAAAGACACACTCCTGCAAATTCTCAGATGAAGGTACAATTAGATGCTTAACACCTCGTGCTAGAAAATCATAGTCAGTTGAAATAACTGCATCAATTTCACCCTTATATTCCATATATGCTAGAAGAGCATCAGCTTCACCCAATGCATGAACAAATGGAGTTCCAGTTGCATACAAAAGTTGTTTTACAGCGTCGCGATCCTCAGCACGAATCTGCGGCACATTCTTACGACTACTATAAATTTTATCTTGAAGAATATCCCTTTGCTCAGAACTCAAATCTGTATTTTCCAATGCTGACTCTAGAGCTGAACACAACTTATCAGTATCTTCACGTTGCTTTTTTCGCACAGCCATAATTTGCGCCTTCTCAGCAGGGGGACTTCCATCAAAGACAACAACAATATCAACACAATTACGCTTACAATCTGCTAGAAAGTGGGATAGATTTTGGAGCAAAGGATATCCCATAGAACGACTTCGGTATAGCAGACAGAGTATATCTATACCAATTCGTTTTCCCCTCCATGCGGCCAGCATCTCTCGTCGAATGATTTTAGCAGCTGACCAAAAGAGAAATGAGTAAAGACCGCGGATACCCATATAGTTTTTATGCTTTCTGTTTGCAGTAAAAAAGATATCAAATTTTATGAAGTCAAAAGAACCTGTGAAATATCTAAGAAGATAGACTCTAAGAGAAGAGGTGTTCTATAAGAAGCTGATCCTGCAAGAGATCCAATAATTTTCAAACATTGTAAAAATCTCTTTTCTGTAATTTTTCCATTCAAATAAAATTCTGATAATGCTTGAAACAAAAGTTCAATTGATTCAAGAGTACTCAAGTTCAATCCTAACAAACTATAAACAATTTCCCTAGTCCAAGTGACAATCTCAATATCAGGTGGTCTTCCCGACTTCTCCTCTTCTACAATTGTGTCAATAATGTTACGCATGTAAGGGAGCATTGGATGTGCAAGAGACTTCGGTAACTTGGGTGATTGAATCTTAACAAATAGATCTTCTAAGAATGAGATCGCGGGATTCATTTCACGAGCAGATAACCAAATACAAGTAGTTGTGTTAGAACCCATGCAGAATTGTTCTAGGGTTGCTCTTATTCTAATTGCAGTAGAAAGAGACATTGCATGCGCCCTTCTAATTACTAAGAGTCGTTGTTTACCAAAAAAATTCTGAACAACATCAGCATGTTGAGTTAATCTCAATAAGAGTTCGGGCAAAATTTGCTTTTCTTGCATAGAAAAATCAGTAATATCTATTTCAATGTGTGTAGGTGCTATAATAATACGTGCCTTATAATCATCGTGCATTTGTAACTCTTTGACTTCAAAAGAAAATCCATTTAATTCAGATTCGGGAACTCCGGCTGCACGGCGGATCTTTTCTAACTTTCCAGTTCCTCCAAGTCCGAGCCATAAAATAGGCAAATTAGTCTTTCTAATTCCTTGCATTTAATACGGCTTAAATAACTTAGTCTATTATTCTCTAAATATGGAGTGCGCCATTCCATGGCAAAGTTTTGAGCCATCTAAATGTCAACTTGGACAAAAACAACAGAATAAAAGATATCCCACAGCGGAATATATTTCAGTCTCTTATAAAGATTCTATGGTTGAGATGCCTTCTTTTCAAATTGTATCACCTTGGTTAACAAAACCGAATTCATGCACAACTTCAGAGATTATTGAAATTGGATGGTGTGTCTCAGAACACCCTTTTTTTCAGAAGCTAAAAATGCTTCATGATTATATGAAAAATAGTCTTTTGAATAATCACAAGATCAAATTAAATTCAAATCCGTATTTGCTATCCATTTATTTGGATAAGACAAAGACTGTTGTTAGAGATTTAACCAAGAATGAAGAAATTTTATTGACAGATGATATTTTAATGAATCCGCTACAGCAATACAAATTATGTATTCGTCTTGCTGGAATTCACATTCAACATGGTTCGGCTAATTATAGATTTAAGTGCGTAGGCATTCTATTACGTTAAGGACCTAGGATGAAAGCAACGATTTCTTAGCATCATGAACTGAAGCAGCACCTGCTAGAGCACCAAAGAGTGATAGAGGAAATAAGAAAATATGAGTAACAAAAGTTATCCAATATAACAAAGTGGTTGTATCACCAGGTACTAACTGAGTTATTGAGAAATGAATAATCATTCCTACAAGAAGTGTTATAATACCAATCCACATGAGAACAGCAGATACATTTCCTTCACTTAATTTTGGAACCTGACTTGCTAGAATCGTGAAGACTATAAATAAGATTACAGCAATTATAAATACGACTGCAGCAATAGTATTATCCATCCCTATTTTACACTAAGATTTATGAAGAAAGAACTTTCTTTGCATCAGCAACTGAAGCGGCTGCTCCAACAGCACCGAAGAGAGCCAAAGGTAAACAGACTACATGAATGAGGAAAACACACCACATGAGCACATTTGTTGTATGAGATGGAACAAAATGCGCTACAGCAAAGAACATAAAGACACCCAAGAAAAAGCAGATTGTTAGAGCGGTAATTAAGTTTCCAGCAATAGGTCCATCATAGATAGTTGGGATCTGAGCAACAATAACCATATAAATGATTGCTGTTGTTAATGCAGCTAATGAGTAGACTGCAGCACTAATACCCTCCATTCCTAGAGTATGGTTAGGAATCAATCTGCGATTTTACGAAAAAAAGGACATAGACAATAAAAATAAATGAGATAATATACATCCAAGGCAAGTAAAATCCACCAATAGCTCCGAGTGATGTTCCAAGTGCAAACATTAAGAAAATTGGGAATAAATAATCCCAGAAACCTGATAATGTATTATCATTTGACATTCTTCCCTGAAACGGTCTTACAAAATAAAAAACCCGCTGATAAACAAGATGAAAGCCTCATTATTAACATGTAATCCAGGGACTGTAAAAGACACACGTGATACTTGCTTACCGAAAGCTATGATTTCTCGTCTTGTAAAAGAATGGAATACAAGACATCCTGAAAAACATGTGGCTGCATCTGAGAATAAAATGGAACAGTGGAATAATTTAAGACGTGAAATGGTAACATGTGATACCGAATTTTGTGCTGTAAAAAAACTCGTTGATCCTAAAGAAAAGAAGGAATTTCAAAAGTTTTTCCGTCCAGAAGCCCCAAGTGAATGGAAAAAGGATCCCGATGCCTGGCTTTCTACCGATGATATTGAGGATGTTATGGAACAATATGAAGATGCATTTCCCTCCTTTGAATTTATTGGTCCTGTTCCTATTGATTTTGATGCAAAATCATCTGTTCCTTCATGGGGCGAATGTATTGTAGATGAAATGTGCAAATTAGATTTACGCAAGATGAAATCAAAAGGGACAGAAAAAATAGGAATCTGTTTCAATTTTGATCCACATGATAAACCAGGTTCTCATTGGGTTGCAGCTATGATAGATCTCAAGGAGGATATAGCCTATTATTATGATAGTTATGGAAAGAGACCACCTGAAGAAATTAATAGATTTTTAGAAAGATGCAAGCAGCAGGGAATTAAGAAGATTCTATTTAATGATATACGTCATCAACGAAAAATGAGTGAATGCGGAATGTATTCTATTTATTTCATGGTAGCCATGCTTTTTGGCAAATCATTTTCTGAGATATGTTTGGATGAGTTAACTGATAGACGTATGCTTTTGTTACGCAAGATATTTTTCAGCAATGAAAGCGTAACAAAAGAGGAATTAAATGAAGCATTTCAATGGTTCCGTTAAAGCCTAAGAAAGAAATCCAAAGGAAAAGTAATGAACAGGGGTCAACCACAACAATCTTTTCCTCAACCTTCTGATTTTTTAAAACAGGGAAATTATGATGCACTTCTCAATTATACTCGTAAGAGTATTGCGGATTCCCAAGGAGAACTTACTGATAAGACTGATAAACGTCTTCAGAGTGTTTTGAATCATTACATGAAAGAAGTTGTTAAGCAGAATCCGGGTAAGAAGATTCAAGAATTAAATCGTGAAACAATACGTGAAACCCTGACAAGTATGGAGGGATGGCTTAGAAGAGGTGGAGAATCTGTACCTACGAATGGTGATATGTACAGACAACCTGAAACTGAGCGTTTATATTCTAATGTTGGAACTCAATTAGTATCGCAGCAAAAAGAACGTAGTCTTGTTATTGGAGCACCAACTATGAAGCCTGACTTTCGCGACAAAGTGGAAGAAGATGTGATTGATCCAATGGCTCTCTTTGAGAAGGCACGTCTTGCTCGTGAAAAGGAAGGAATGATGAAACCTGCATCTAAGCCGGATCTTGTTCTAAGAGATGATTCTCCTGAGTACAAGGTTCCCCAGAATCTACCTCAGGATGTTATCATCAGACAACAGGATGTTACCAAGTATAAGGAAGTTGAATACAATATTTTCTTGAACTCGGGTGATCGTAATTGGATACTAAATACGACAGAAAACCGTTATGAGTTTAGCATTAATTTTAATATGGCAAATAATGCGAATACATTTCCGATGTCACCATCAGTGCAGGAGCGTTTCCGCAATATTGTTCGTATTGAGACAGTTAAGGTAGTAGTTCCGTTGGAATCACTTGAGACGATTTTACAAGTAGGAGCAGGTCCAGCATATACAACAAATGCAATTGTCTCAGCACTTTCTTATCAGTATGTTGCTTTACGAATTGCAGAACTCAATACAAATGGTTTTGGCACCAATTCAAAGTTGGACAATAGTTTTGCAGTCATGCATCAAGATACGCAGTGGGTGTCTGATGCCTCAGCCGCATCTGCAAATAGAGGATTTGCATCTCTAACACCGAAGTATCTAAAGTGCCAGAAAATCTATGCGCCGACACCTCTTGGTTCTTTGCAAAAGTTGTCAATCAGAATTGAGAATCCGACGGGATCAACTCTATCAACAACATCTGATGTGCAAGGAATCACACAGATTGTATTTAGTTCTGACTTGAAGACTTATACAGCAAATAATTCACAGTCAACACTTTATATTACAGCGCCTGCAACTCAGGCTACTCCCGGAACATTAACAACTTCAAATGCAACAACAAATGAGTATGTATTTATAAGATGCACGAATTGGTTTTCAAAGTGGCAGGTGAATTACCCTGACAAGATTGTTATCAGTAATTTTGTAGTTGGTGGAACTGCTAATGGTGCCTCTATTGATTTCACAAATTGGCTTACAAGAGCTGAAGGTCATTATGTTGTTGGTCTAGCCTTTAGTAGTGGAGCTGCCGGTGAAGTAGTAACAGATGGACAGAATGTAAATGGATTTTCAAATTGGGTAATTATTAAGAATCGTTTTAATGACCCAACTCTTGCTGCATCTTATAGATATCCAAGTGTTTCCGCAGTTCCGTATTTAACAAGACAGTATTTTGGTGGCTCAACCACAACTGAAATTGCTTTAGGAGCAGTACTCTATGGAGCAACAAGCAACCAAGTGACAGCGACGACAAATGCAGCGCTTCTCAACTTGAACCACCAGACGCATATTGTCCTTCGTGTAGTCTGCAGAGAAATGGATGGTGCAAGCAATTTGCGACCGGATAATACAAACTAAATCAAAAATAATAAGATATAAATGAAAAAAAATTAAAAAATTAAGTTTCCTAGCAGAGTTTTGCTTCTAGGAATTTTAATTACATACGATAGAGAGACTATGAAATTTCAGGTCATGTTAACACTCCTGGGAGTTTTGTTTATTGTTATTGCTTTCTCTTTTTTTCTAAAAAGGAAGGTTGAACATTTTGCAAATGATACTGATTCTCAACGACTCCGTGAATATAAGAATCTTGATAAGGATCTTACAAATGCAGATGCTCGGCGCTACAACTATGTTAGTGATGGCATGAACGATTTTCTAGGTGGCTTTTTTAACCCCCAAAGAAACAATGAGCCAGTGATCACAAAGCAGATTCAAGATGCAGTAAATAATGTGCAAGTTGTTGGATCAACAAAGACTGAAAGTGGAAATTACTTGCAACCGTCACTAAATGAAAATACACATATGCCAGCATCATATATCTTAGATCTCATCCGAGCATGCGAAGTACAAAAGATAAATATTTTTAATATGTCTGATTCCGAAATTTCAAGCACATGTTCAAAGCTAGATGATCCTAATAATGCTCAATGCGGTTTCTGTCTTAAGGCTGGAACAGATAGTCAAGGAAAAACACAAGTAGGAGGTCTTTACTTTAGTGCTTATGATAGACAAAATGGAAATACCCTGCAGGCAAATGTAAATGAGTCTCAACGTAGATTTTCACCTTCTGTTGGTCTCTGTGAAACTAATAATTTCGTAACTTCTCGTACTAGATGCATAAAACGTATCAATGAGATTTTATGCGAATCAAGAGGAGGATTACCTCAAAGAAGCCCTGATGTATCTAATGGCTGCGGACAATGTGCTACCCAAGGACTTTTATTCATGTACAATGGTGATAAAACCCGTACTTTTGATGCAATCTTACATTTAATTGTAGATGGTCCAATCTATATTACAATGAGTCCCCGTAATGCAGCAACTGCAAATCAGACAGTGGATAACATGAATAAGGGACTACGATATGTAAGTTTTATTTTTTCAGGTGTCACAGAAAATGATAACTTTAGCATTAATAATCAAGGAAACGTGAATAATATTCTTGCAGGTCAGTGGTCAAATCGTACTGGATCACGTACTCTACCCTTTTATGAATCACTTACTGATAAAAATAGTGTTTTTATTGGTGGAAATATAAATAGTTCATTAATTCAGCAAACAATCAAGGCGAATGATTTAAAAAATTTCAATGTAGGAACTTTAACAGTTAAGTCAACAAGAGTTGGAGCATCTGAAGCAAATTTCCCTGCAGGAACTGGAAACGGAGGAAAGTTTAGTATCAATGCGTCAATACCGGGATATTTAGGTGAACCTCTTTATGACGATGATGCTGAAATTTGCCCTACTGGAGGAATTTTGGGAACAAGTTCTTCAATGATTTTAAATAAGTCAAATCCCTGTTATTCCGAAGATCCTAATGCACCCTTTTCACAAGTTTGTTTAGCAAACTTGTTTTCTGCATCGGGTGGAAATTCATTTGGACAAGGATATCCTAGTAATAAAACCAAAGCAACTAACTTATGTACTGATGCGGGAACAAGCACTGATATGAATAAAATTATGGCATTTCTAAATTCAAAATATGCAATTGCTACAACTGGTACTGATGTAAATGGTAACACACTTAATTTAGATATTGTAAATGCAGCATCAATGTATATGTTAGGAATTAATATTACAAATCCCTGCGATATTAATACAAATGAGGGTCCTTTATCTGTTCCCTGCTTACAGTTATTATATGACAACAATGGTGATAAATATGGTAAAACATATACAAATTCATTTGGCGCCTTTACATCATTCTGTAATAAAAAGGGAACTGCTTCGCCAACAAATGTGGCTGGAAAAACAAATCCAATTGCCATTAAGAATGCATTAGCTGCAGTTCCTACACCTCCTCCAGGTCAGAAAAATCCTTCTACTGCGGTTCAATATGTCCAGCAATATTTTAGCAAAATCCACGCACAGGCAAATATGAGTGCAAATGCTTCAAATGCAGATATTGTCATGAGTGGTCTAGCGGGATGCTATGGTATTAATGTTCCGAATCAATCACCGGCGCAGACTGCATGCGACCAGAACCAACTGGCTCTTTATGATGTTTCTCAGCAGAATACAACTAATTCTCGTGCAATGCGTGTTGTTTTCCCGAATATTCAGACAATGGGTCCTATGGCAGATGTAAACTTGGTCATGGTTAGAAATAATGGAAGTCAAGTTACAGTAAATGAAAATACGATCAAAATCACAGCCTACTCTGAACCTGGTGTATGGACGAATATTTCATGCAGAAATGCAATTTCTATTAATTTCTGGGTAAAGGTAAATAATCCTCCAGTGTATCAAACCTACAATTTCATGTTTATGGATTTCAGACCGGCTCTACCAGATACTTACTTGTGGGCAGCAGGTGAAGGCTCATATGGTTCATTCTGGAATACAGGCAATCAAATCTTCATAGATGGAGCAGTCAAAAAGACATGGAAAGGAATTATTGATAATAAGTGGCATATGGTCACAATTAATTTAGCGAAACCGTATACAGGTCTCTTAAATTTGTTCTGCGGAAAAGATGGATGGGGTGTAATGAATTGCGAATTTGGTCCAATTGGAATTTATCAGAATACAAGGACACAATCTGAAATTACAGCCGATTATAATGCAAGACCTACATGGGCGCAAACACCCAATTTCCTAGGTTATTTCTACCAAGGATGCTTTGGTGATTCATGGAATCGTGCTATACCAAATTATAGTGGTCAAGTTGGTTCAGTAGCTCAATGCGCACAGATTGCTAAGAATATGAATATGAACTGCTTTGGAGTACAATACTACGGAGAGTGCTGGACTGCAAACTATCCAAATAGTGATTATGCAAGATATGGTGCTCTAAATTCATGCCCGCCTCTAGGTGGTGGATGGAATAACCAAGTTTATTTCAATTCAGAAATGCAAGTTGTTGGTGTTCCTTGCAAGGTTCTTGGCTATTATGGCATGGGTCCTTGGGGTGGATGGAATGGTTTTGCGGATCGTGGAGCACAGTGGATTTGGGATGAACAAAATGCAGCAGCCAATGCAGTCACTGGAAGATGGATGAATTACAACAGACAGGTTAATATAGATGTTCCTTGCTTTGCTATCTTTCACCTTATCGTTGACAATGAAGGCGAATTATTCATCAATAATGTATCACAAGGAGCAATTGCTGGAGGTGGATGGGGAACAACCAATTATAGTAAATTAAAAGTACAGTTAGCAACAGGTCAAAATAATATTAGAATCAGAGCAATGAATGCAGGTGGACCTGCAGGTTTAGTTGGTTCACTAATAAGAGCGGATGGTGTTGTTCTTGCCCGCACAGATAGAACATGGACTGTGACTTATTAGACCCTGGCTCATAATCAATTATAACCTAGAAGAAAACTTTCTTTGAAAAAAAGCAAGTTCCCTTTTAGAGTGGTATGTCTTCGGAATATACAAGATTCTTGCTAATAATTTTTCTATTGACAGCACTTTGCGTGGGTCTTTGGGCTCTACAATATATGGCTGATACAGAGGCTGTCAGTGAAAATTTTATGAGCGATCAAAAGTTTGCAACACAAATTGATTTTATTAATAAACAAGTTGCAAAGGCACGAGTTGGTGATGCTGCAATGGACATTCCGACAAATCCTAATCCTAAGAATCAAATTATTAAGCCTAACGCATCTCAAGTTAGAAAAGCGGTAGAGGATATTGATTTATTTACACAAAGACAAGAGCCTAATACACAGGATTGGTATACTGATGTTTTTAATTCACCAATTTATAAGGCTGATCAAAAGTGCCGTGCTCTTACATCTGTGTATGATCTGCCTGAAGATGCTACTAAACAAAGAATAGACTGTGGATGGATGTTTAATCCTAATGGCAAAAGCGCCTCTGTGCTCTGCTCTGTAGCAGGTCCTATTTTTAACTTTTCACGCATGGATTATCCATCATCAGATTATGATTTTACCTGGAGTAAGACTGCCGCAATTCAAAAGGAGGAAGAAAAAATATGCAATCAGACCACAAATTGCGAACTCTTAGTTCCTGGAAAGGGTTGCGGATTCTGTCCTGCTCTTGGAAGAGCAGTTCCTTCATATAATGATGGAACATCAAAATACAGAGGAAGATCACAATGCCCTAACTTAGCTGTTATGGATCCTCAAAGATGCTTTTTACCTGTATCTCAAGGTGGTGGTGGTGTATCTCAAGGCGGTGGTGCATGCAACCCTGGCCAAGACGGTCGTTTGAGCAAGGCGTGCTTAACAGCATTAGCGAAGCAGGCTGGGTGCACAGATCAAGGAACTATTATACAAGCACTTCAAGATTCTTCCAATCCCCAATATGCAAGCGGAAAAGTAAGAGAAATTACATCTGTCTTGCAGAGTTACAATTTTGCTATACCAAGTGGTATCTTAGATGCAGGTCAAGTTTCTATTGCGGATGCATTAATGTCTTATGGACAAATGTCTTTGCAATCAACTGGAAATCCTAATATGCGTATTCGTGGTGCGACAGGTAATCTTTGTTATGGAAAACCCTTTGACGAATGCACCTATGATGATTCTGATATGAGCGCATTTTCTTTAACATGTTTACAAAAATTGTTTTTCAATGCTGGATGTCAAAGCAGAGGATCTGAATTCCCTACAGAAGCTAATTTACCAACATACCGTTCACAGAATTGGGGAACTATTAAAAAGAATTTGAATGCTCTTATTGAAAGAATGACAAATAGAGGTGCTAAATTCTCGGCTGCCGATCAGAAAGATGCTATTAGACGCTGCATTGGAGTACAATTACGCAGACGCTTGACCACATACTGTAACGAACTTGGAATATCAATCAAGATCTATTTTATGAATGATGGACGATGGAATTTCTTTGGTCGTTACATTGTTACAAATGATTTTTTCTTACTCAGAAATGATGCCACTTTCTGGGATTCATTAATTGTTTTCAATTCACAGTTAACTGAAAACAGAAATATTTTATTAAGAATTGAAACGAATATTAATCCTAATGCCCAAACAACATTAAATTATGTAAGAACTGGAAATATTAATGATGAAATTTTTTATAATGATAAGAGAATTGCAGCAAGGAATGGTGATTTTATATCACAGGATCAAGTTGCAGGTCTTGATGTAACTCCTAATAATCAACAAAATCAGAAGTTACGCTTTAATTTAAATCTTGTACCCTATCAATATACTCAGCGCTCATCAATTTGGTACATGGCAGACGGTGCGAATAATCAACCAGATATTAATATATTCCGTCTACCCATTGAACGTCGCAGCCCTTTGATTAACATTGTAATGAACCAAGGTGATGTAACTGAAATTGCTGGAACTGTAGACATTGATGTTAGAAACTTAAGTCCTACCACATTTGGTGGTCAATCTTGCACTTTATTCAATGGTGATGGATATATCACAATCCCTGCTGGATTAAGACCTCGTGCTTTCCGCTCATACACATGCAAGATCTGGCTTTCAAATCCTGGAGTTTTCCCTCGTTTATGGTCATTCTCAGCAGGAAGACAAATTCAATACTGGTACTTTAACTGGTGGTGGTGGAATGGCAGAGGATGGGGATGGCAATTAGCATCATATTATGCTCGTGATTATGGTTCATCTTCAATTGCGATTGGTCTTGAAATGGCACATTCTGCAACTCAAATCTTTACACAGATTAAGGGTCCGAGTGGTGGTGTGGGTGGACCGAGTGGAAATATCCCTATGAATACTTGGAAGCACGTAACAGTTATCATGAGCAGCGACTACACTACATCAACAATGTATATTGACGGAAATCTCGTTGGAACTTCTGCAACTACAGCCAATCCTGATATAATTACAACTGATAACTACATTGGATTTGGATTCCCGGGTGAAACTACACCTTTTAGAGGTGGTATGCAGTGGTTCCGTGCATTTGACTATCCCATGACGGCGGAAGATATTGCTGGTGATATGGATGATGATTGGTAAAGCATAGTTGTAATCACTGCATGCTTTCAAACAAATTGCAACTAAATAAATTTGATTTTAAGAAATTTAATTTTTAAAAATCAATTAAAATTTTTCAGTTTAGACAGATTTTTCTAAAACAATAATTGGTTGCATACATCCATTTGCAAAATCTTCCGCATTACTATTTGAATAAATTACATTTTTATTATGTGCAATCCATTCAATCTCTTTAAATTTATCTAAAATTAATGGTAATCTTTTAACCCCATAAATTCTATGCGCATTCCAAACAACTGAATCTTTTCCTACTGGAATTCCTAAAAAACATAATCCACCGGGAATCATTGCTTTATAAATTTCATTCATTGTTTCAATATCTCCTCTAGGATTTAATGGATCACCATATCTTCCTAATCCTGAATGCTCAATACTAGAATATGATACTATTGCATCATATTTAGTTAATGATTTACAAAAATCTTGATATGAAATTGTTTTTATTATATTATGATTACATATTGGAACATTATATTCAACTGTTGTTACAGATTTAACACCTAAATTAACTAATATTGCTTCTATCCATGGATGAGTGGAACCAATAATAGCAATATTTTTATTACGAATATAATTAATATATTTAGTAAATGTATATAAAAAATAATAAGCACCATTTGCATAAGGTTTATGACCTTCCTTTTGATTAAGTATATTATTTATTGAAAAACTATCAATAAATGCTTGTAAATATTCATTTGTCCAATTTAAAGTATATTCTCCAACACCATTCAAATACCAACTGAAAACAGGTATTTCTCCATTCATCGTATATTCATTTAGTAATTCTACTGGTATAGTTTTAGGAGGCTCCATAAAATTATACTAATCTTATTCTTTAGACCTTAATTATAGCATCGCAAAATCCAACTTCTTAATTATAATGGTAAAAGGTAACAAATTTTCCTTTTTCCATTCTTCAGCTCCACAAAAATCTGGTTCTCTATGCCCATACTCCCAAATACCATATGGTTCTAACAGTTGAATTGGCCAAGTGTCAAGGACACACTGCCTATCCTCATCTGGTGTACCTTTTAACCCATCATAATTAAATCTCTTAAAAGCAGAGACTATTGCTTTGATTTCATCTGATACGGTTGGCTTCCAGTGGCAATAAAGAAGTAACCAATTTAATGATAGTTCTCTTATTGCTTTTTGAGACCAAAGTAGTCTATGCAGAGCAATTCCAACTTCTTCTCCAGTCATTGTTAACTTAGCATATTCATGAATTCGTAAGGCAGTTGACATATACTCAGACTTCATTAAACTTGCATATGTTCTTCCTCTTCCCATTTTATTATTCATAATTTCCATCTTTCCAGTCTGCATTAAATAATTTGATAATGGTGTTAACAAAGTAGCATCCCAGATTGAATGCTGCTGACAAAGTTCCTTATTTCCTCTGTTTGAATCATGCAAGGAAGGATTAATCCAATATATATAATGTATTATACAATCAAACAATGTATTATAAGGATAATCTTCCATTCTTGTTTGGTATCCCCGCGGTCTAAAAAACCAATCAATTGAATCAATCTGATTATGAACTACATGCAAGATTACACCACATCCAGCTTGGGAAGGAGGGAAAATTTTTCTGCAAAATTCTTCAGTCATCTGTTATTACTGCAAAACAAGGCTTTAGACCTATAACATTTCAATTGTAATATCAGCATTCATTACAACTATACCTGTACCAGACCAATGTCCATATTTAGTTACATCATACTTTGTATCTTTTATACTTCTCCAAACTCTACTCATACTTTCTTTAACAATAGGATCAGGATGATTTGTTATATCATCCATTAGAACTATACCGCTAAATTTTAATTGTTGTAATCTTTGAAGAATTTTTCGTTCAACTACTTCTAAATGATCAATATCAATCATTACAATCTTAACTCCTTGCAAGAATTCTTCAGTCAAATCATCTAATATATTCTTGATATTAAATGTAATATTATGTTTTGTACGGATTTTATGATTATCCGGAATTAATTTATTAATGTCATAACTTTTTACTTTATTTGTATCATTGTATGATAAAGCAATTGCACTTCTTCCATCCAGAGTACCAATATCCAAAATAGTTGTATTAAAAAAAAATGTAGACAAATAAGAATATAATCTATATTCCTGCTTTCCAGAATTTTCTTCATATAGATCTTTAGAAACTAAAAAATCCTGATTTTTAAGAGGAAACTTATCAAGAATCTCATTTGAAATTGGAATAATCATATTCAATTACCTCTAATAATTATTTAATTTATAAACGAATGAATCGTAACACCTAATAATTTTTTTTTACCCTTGTGTTTTATACACATTAAAAATACCAGAAATTCTGGATTTTTTAAATCGTGATCTTTTGTTATTTTTTTTAAAATTTTTTCAAGGTTTTTCTTTTTTGTTTCCTTCATTATTATATTTTAGTTAAATCAATTTAAATAGGTTTGTTTAAACCTTCCTGTTGTTGGGCTTCTTGAGCCGCTGCATTTGCTTCTAGTGCTTCTTCTGCATTAGATTCTGCTTCTGCAGCCGATTCTTCAACAGCATTAAGTTGAGGTTGTGCCTCCTCAGACGTTGTCAAGACTTCTTGTGCCTCTGCTGGAACTCTTGTTTCAGCTGCTCCACTTAATCCCGGCGGTAAAGATGCTTCACTAGGTTCAGCAACCTCTTTTTCAAAGGTTTGAGGAGCACCGCTAGAAGTCAGTTGAGGAACAACTTCTGCATCTGTAGTTCTAAATGTAGACGATGATGCTGCAATATCTACACGATAATCCGGATCATACAAGAATAGAGGTCCACCAGAACGAATTACAAAACATGATTTAGATCCGTGTTCTAATGCATTCAACATACAATCAATTGCTGAATCCTTCATAATCTCAAACATCTGCTCATTCAACTTTCTCTTCGTCAACATCAATGTATAAATAATTTCATCCGTCGTCATTCCCTTATCACGAACAAAGATTGACTCATCTACCTTTCTATCACGTTTTGCGACCTCCGAGAAACGCATCAAATATGTGAACACGTCCACAGTTCTTTCTGCTAGAGGCAAATCCTTGTGTGAACAAATTCTGATTGCACGTCCTTGTACCTGCTCTAAACGAACATAGTTCCAGAACGGTTCCATAATATGAACCTGTCGCACATTCTTCAAAGAAATACCTTCAGCACCAGACTGTGTGATCATGAACATCCTGCAGATCTTGCCCGTAAAGTTATTCGGCTGTCCACCTGCCAACCAACGCAGATCTTTCTTCAAACTAGCAGGAAGTTTTTTAATATCCCAATTGAAAATATCACGCAAGATTTCACGTTTATCCTGCGCATCATCACCAGAATATAAGATAAAACGCTCCTTGCCCTTATTCTCCGGTGCCTTAAGAGCATCTGCTAGAACCCACTCTGTTCCTTCCTTCTTGATATCAAGACGAACATAACCGGGATTTGTCTGATATTCACAGGCAATTCCAAAGATACCTAATCCTTCAAGAGTCTTAAAGTTTGAATAGATGAGTGCTGGTCCCTTACTCTGACGAACCTTCTCAAGAATTGCTGCATATTTAGGTGAATACTCAGACAACTTTTCGGGAACAAAGATCTCAGCAGCCCTTGCCCTTAAAGCATCTAAACTTGCTTGCACTTGTTCACCATATTCCATTGAAGCTTGAGTAATTTCTCTATCTAGCAAAGCGGTTGCCTGTTTAGCAACGGCTCTTTGCTCTTCCTCTTCCTTAGTATCTTCCTCTGAAAGGAATCCTTCTAGCTTTGCTGCACGTGTATCATGACTTTCTTCTACAACTTGAGCAGCTGCCAATTCATGTTCTTCAGATTCACCTTCATCTCCTTTTTCACCACCTTCATCACGCACTCCAAGAAGAGCTGCTGCTTTCTTTGAATCTTTAGGAGTTGGTCTTGAAATTCCATCGGGGAAAACAAAATTGCATGCCGCGCGACTAAAGATCTTGAATGATGAATTTACTGATTTTGTTGCTTGCGCGTATGCATCTCCGTATAAGATTGCAAGTCCTCCAACAGTCTGTCCTCCTTCTGGTTTCTTAGTATCAGTTTCAGTTTCAATTTCATCCTTTCTTAGGGCTTGATACTTAGAAAGTTGCCATTCTGACATATCAAGATAGACAACTTCATCTGTTGTTACACGAGCAACTAATTCCTTTTTTGATCCTTTGTAATATGAAATAAGACCGGTCAAACGACTCTTTAATGATATAGGATTCATAATCTTGAGTTGTTTACGATCTACAAAACTTTCAATAAACTCCTTCTCTGTATCGGGGAGTTGAGGAAGCGCTTCAAAACGGGGTTCTCCGACGATGTTACTTGCACCAATTGCTGGTGCGACTCTAGCAAACCATTCTTCTAAATTACGTTCTCTAGCCATTTGCTCTTCATCTTCACGCTCCTCCATGCGCATGAATCCTTTTAGTACACCAGTTGCTTCATCAACAACCTTTGTAAAACCTGAAGGTACAGGCGAAATTGTTAATTGCAAATACGCATTATCACCTTCCTTGACCTGCTCGTATTTGTAGAAATCCACTTCGGGCTGTCGCTTCATTAGATTTTCTAGCGCCGATGTATTTACTGCAGGATTTAAAGAGATACGAGCAACACGACGATCGCCGGCCAATATATTAGATAGAACACCTATTTCGTGGGGCTTATTGATAATTGGTGTTCCAGATAATGCAATGATCTTGCATCCAACTGCATTGCAGAGAAGACGATAAAGACCATACATAATACGATATTTTCGGGGAGTTCCACAGAAAGTTCCGACATAATTGGGTTGACGAGGCTCAACCTTGAAGAATTGTTCAAGATTTGAACCGACAATACCACGAACAATATTGTGAACTTCGTCAATAACTACAACTGCTCCATCAAAAATATTTTTGGGTTGTCCTCCTCTTGTAGCGGCGCTACTGACCCCTGAACCACCTTCTGCCCTTTCAGAGCCGCAGATCCATTCTCTAATTTTCTTTTCTCTTAGACCATTGTATTTAATAAATTCAAAACGTGTTGACATATGCGCATCAATCTGCTTTTCAATATCCTTTTGCTCTTCTGCAGAGAATGATCCAAAATTTACCGCACCAGATGGATTTGCAACCCAAAATGAACGAAGTTTATAATTACGCCACTTATTCAAAATATAGTCTGCTGAAAGACCATATGTATCTGTAAGAAAGGCAAACTGAGAACTTGCAGTATCAATTTCTTCCTTCTCATCGCCGTATTTACCGAGTAAAGGAACTTCCACTTTCTCCCAATTATTATCCTTCTTGAAAGCATAATATCCGCAAAGAGCCAATTCCTTCTTGTAATTACCAGATAAACTAGCCGGTGTTAGAATGAAGATCTTACGCATACCTCCAAAGCGAAGAGCTTCTTCCGCTGCAATACTTGTACATGTCTTACCAGAACCTAGACCATGATATACAAGTAGACCACGATAAGGAGAACCTTTCTGCATGTAATCACGAACAAATTCTTGGTATTTGAAATTTTCTACAGTTGCTGCAGAAACGCGTGATAATTCTTTGCAAGCATCACCAACAAGATCAGGATTTGGCTTCTTGAGAATATATGAACTATAGGTTTCAATTACGAACTGATGAATAGATCTGCGGGTAGCGGGCATGAAAATTTTTTCCCGAGGAGTCACACGGATTGGCGTAGCACCAACTTTTGTTTCAACTGCAGCCTTCAAATCTAAAAATGCCTTATCATCAACAGGTTTTTCGGATTTCATTAAGGCATTCTCTTGAGCAGGACCCTCATCATCCAAAAAAGCATCTAATTTTGCCTGCTGAGACACAACTTTTACCGCATCTTCAGACTTTGCAACTTCAGACTTTGTCGATACTTCTGGTTCTGCTGTTCCAAATAGATTGGGCAAAAAAGAAGAAGGCTTTGCCTCTGCAGCAGGAGCAGGCTTTGGTAAATCAACTGCTGAAGAAGCCAAAGATGCAACTGGTGCTACTTCAGAAATCTTAAGTTCAACAGAAGGAACCGATTTTGGTATAACAACAGCAGCAGCTTTTTTCTTTTGTTCAGCCTTCTTCTTTGCTTCTAGCAGTGTAACATCTGCCTCTAGTTTCTGTAAATCAATGAGTGGAACTGTCTTAGTTTCTTGAATCTGAACTTTAGGAGCAGTAAACATTTGAGACATTGTAGGTCTTGGACCAGAACCTTTTTTAGGGGGACCTGAAGGAGGAGCTAGAGCCAAATCTGGAGAACTCATTCTAATTGAGACAAAGGATTACTTATGCTAGGATTAGACCCACTGCTACGAGTGCTAACCGTGAAGCCTCCTGTTCAGCCTCTAACTTCTTCCGACTTATGGCCGATGCTAAAAGTTTTTTATTTGGCAAGAAGACTCCAATTGTATAAATACGATCATGCTGCGGCCCTTCTACATGAATTTCCTCATATGTTGGAGGTGTATGATATTGTGACTGAAAATACTTTAGAAGTTGATCTTTATAGTTATGATTCTCAGAAATAACTTTTGCAAAATTTACATACTGATGCATGATGCTAATAATCCAAGAATAACAAACTTCAAAAGCAGCACCTTTTCCAGCAACTAAATCTGTATTTCTAAAAAGTGCGCCAATCCAGGCTTCCACCATAGAGCCAAGTAACCGTAGATTTTCACGTCCCTTGCAGATTGAATCTACGTGCCGACTCATTACTAACCAAGGAGCCATTCCCATCTTCTGTGCAAGTAAGCCAAGATGGTCATTATTCACTAAATTTCCTCTAAGCGTAGTTAGAAATCCTTCACCTTCACCTTCATATCTATCCTGTGAATACAGTGCAACAACACAATTTAGAACAGAATCACCCACAAATTCTAATTCTTCATTGTGTGCTTTTTGCAAAGGTAAACAATCTTCGGGTCTATCCGATAGTTGAATAATTTCTCCATTAGGACCAGGTGTCCCGGGAGGCTTTTCAACATATGACTTATGCACGCATGCCTGTTGAAAGAGTTTGAAATCTAGATCTTTGGGCAACTTGACACCAGGTCTCTGCAAGAAAGCTAGAATTTCAGACTCGGGAATAATTTTATTATTGGGGTTCCACGGCGTTATGATTTTCACAACGGCGTGATTCTGTTCTGAAACAGATGCGGGGATTTTTGCCTTATGCGGAGCTAATACCATTTATATTATATTAGCCGACATTTTTTAAATGCATTACTCGGAAGAACCGATCCAGTCATTCTGATCAAATGTCGGTGCAAACATGCGCTCCAAACCAGGTGTCCACTTTGAAAAGTTATCATACTTGAAAAAACGGTCACCATCATAATCAATCACGCCACCTTTATCAAAATAAGGATCTTGTCTCTGCACCGGATCAAAACCCGGTGTAATCGTTGTCTCCACTTTTCTATCTGTTAATCCTGTCTCAATCGCCTCTGCGATTGTAGGAATACGTTCATCTTCAAAATCACCATCTGACTTCTTTCTCTTCGGAACTAATCCAGTAACTTCAAAATCTATTCCATTTTTCTTTTCAAGAACAGGTTCCCAATCCGGATCATTTTCATACAATTTCTTAACAAGCACTTCAACATCAGCCTTGTCATGATTCATCAACTCTTCTGTCTTCTTAGGAGCATACTGCTGGAGAATTGCCTGTTCTCTTTCATCTATTTCTACTGTATCTTCGGGTGCTCCATCATCACCGCTGATTGATGAATAAAACGGTTCAGTTACAGTCTCAGTAAATCCTTCCATCCTTCTCTTATTCATAAAACCCTCCTGACCGGATCTAAATTCGGAGTTAAAAGGAAGCTGTGACCAGTCCCACTGTCTCTGAGCAGTTAGTGAATTAATAGTTGTCCTTTCTAATTGATTTCTCTTATCCTTTTCCACCTCAAAAATACGTGAATATTCATAGTCATCTAGTTTCTTAATAGGAGTCAAAGCATATGTTTGTTCATCAACTACATCTATGGTATTCTGGCTATCTTTTTCTACAGTAACTGGCAAATCTGGTCTTGCAGGAGATACGAAAGAACAATCTAATCCTTTGCTTCCCAAATACTTATAATATTCTAAGTATGATTCAAGGCTTGTAAAAATCTTAGATCCAGGATATGATGTAATTGTATTCATTACACCATAAACTGCTCTTTCAGGGCATTTTTCTTCAAAGATTGATTCATTTGGTTCATTTCGTCCCTTATTTACATCAAGTTCCATTCCATACTGGAAGAGTGACATTGACCGAACCTGGGTCTGGCTCATAAGATAAAGAAAAATAAAACATCCGAACAGAAGAATTCCAAATAAAATCTGACCTGTCATTCCCTATTAAAACCCTTGACTTAAATTAGAGATATGGTAAAATCCCGGAATAATAACCATAATCGTAACAATAATCGCTTCCAAAGGACGCGACGAATTGTCAATATGGCAATGAATAAAAATAAAGTTGCTGCAATCAATGTTCGTTCAGACAAAGATGTAAAAAAGGTTGATCAAATGTTGCAAATACCAAATGCTAAAGTATTTATCTTACTTCAGGCTGATTGGTGCCCACATTGCCAAGATATGAAACCCAAGTGGAAGCAGTTGGAAAATCTTCAAGCAAGAAATGTCAACATTGTTTCAATGCCGATTGAAAAGCAACAGAAGAGTCAGATTCTTAAGAATGTTCCTGTAGAAGGAATTCCAACAGTGCTAGAAGTTAGAAATGGTGTTGCTAAAGCTGTAGATATGGAAAAAGCAACTGATGTTGCTGCAATGTCTGAGGAAATGTCTCGTCCCAGCAATGTCCCTATTGATGCTCCGTCTACTGTCGCTGATGAAAGCCAGAATGCTGTTATAGCAAATGAAGAGTTAACAAATAAGAACTTACCTACTCCAACAACAGAAGCAAAGCAGGTACCTACGAATGCTATGGAGGAACTTGTTCAACGTATTGATGGAAACTCAAAGAATATGGGCAACACAAATGGATCCCGTGCAAATAATGTTGCTAGAAATCTTGCAGCTCCTGCTGAGCCCAAAGTTGAGGAGCCTAATAAGGTGGAGGAGTCTAATAAGGTTGAAGAGTCTAATAAGATTGAAGAGTCTAATAAAGTGGAGGAGCCTAATAAGGTGGAGGAGCCCGCTTCTGAAGAATCCAACAAGGTGGAGGAACCCACAGTTGAAGAGCCTAAAACTGAAGTCTTGACTGAGTCAAACAAGGTGGAAGAGCCGACCAATCAGAAGAAGGCTCCCGTAATTACTGGCAACAAGCCTAAAAAAGAAGAAGTTGATATGTCAGCGCCGCAAAAGGTTGAAGATTCTTTCTTACAGAAAGCCGAAGAAATGTCTACTTTTATGCAAGAAGAAGCAAAGAAGAACATCAAGGAAGCTGAAAGTATGCCTGCAGTGCCGAAGCAAAGAGGAGGTGGCTCTAAGAAGAGAAAGGGCAACCTACTCAAGATGCTTGTAAAACTCGGTTCTCCTGTCTTCAAGAGAGGTCAAACACGTAAAGTTAAGAAAGGCAAGAAGGCGGATTAAAATTTGAAACTATTTCTACATGCAAGTAAGTTACAAGAAGCACAATGTCTTCCGAAGATATTGTTTTCCAAGCACTAGAATTCATCGGTAAAGATTCCTTTGAAGAATTTGAAATAAATGGTGAAGTACGACGAAAGAATAAAGGATATATTGTTCAAGTCCATGGTCTAACATCTGATGGAAAAACTGTCTGCGCAAATATTTCTGGATTCCAGCCATATTTCTATATTGAGATTCCCGAAACTCATGACTCCAAACAGTTTCGTAAAGATTTTAAAGATGCAGTCAAGGACTCATTCCAAAATCAGAACCATAAGAAACAGATCAATATCAGCGAAGCAAAGTTCAAGACTATGTATGATTTTACAAATGATAAGGAAATCAATGTTTTCCAACTTTGCTCAGAATCAAAATCTATCTGGCAGAAACTAAAGAATCTTTTCCTAGATAAACACTGTGAACCTATTGATTTCTACATCAATAAAATCGCTCATAAATTCAGCGTCTATGAAGCCAACATTGATCCTATGCTCCGACTCTTTCATGCACGAGGAATTTCTCCTTCTGGATGGATCCACCTTAAGGATGCAATGCCCATTGATTCCGAAGATCCAGTAGCAGATCATTATGTAGAAGTTGATGTAAGTGATGTTGGATCTGAAGCAGTTGTAGCTGCCGCTCCTTTCAAGATAATTAGTTGGGATATTGAGTGTATGTCAAGTCACGGTGATTTCCCTGTACCAAAGAAAGATTACCGAAAGGTTGCTCGTGAAGTTATTGAAGGTAAGATATCAATAGATGAAATTTATGAAGAACTACCGATTGCTTTGGGATGCAAAGACACAAAGCATTTCTCAAAGATTTATCTAAAACAACCTCTAATCAATCTTGATAAACTTAATAAAGAAGATACTAAAAATAAAATCCAAGCAATTCTAAAATCAACAGAAAAGAATGAATTTAAGACTGATAAACTAACAGCCATATTTGATAAGTGTCTTCCTGCAATTGAAGGTGATCAAAGTATTCAGATTGGTATGGTCATGTGGATCCAAGGGAAGCCCGTAGAAAAGTGGATCTATGTGCTAGGAACATGTGATCCTGTATCCGAAGGTGATGATGGTGTTCCGGTAAATACAATTCCCTGCCGTACAGAAAAACAGATGTACACTGCTTGGTTGGAGAAAATCAGTGAAATTAATGCTGATATCTTGATTGGTTACAATATCTTTGGTTTTGATGAAAAATATGTATGGGATCGGATGGAAGAACTGGATATGATAGAAAAGGGCGACAAGAGGGAAAATGATACTCTTGGATCAGTACTTGGAGCATATCTCTCTCGTGTCAAGAAGGAAAAGATCCATTTGAAGGAACAGAAGTTGAGTTCTGCAGCAATGGGTGATAATAAGTTCTATATTATGGAGATGCATGGACGCTTGCAGATTGACCTCCTGCCTTTTGTGCGCCGAAACTATAATTTGCAGTCCTATTCGCTTGATTCAGTCTCCAGTCATTTTATGGCAGGAGATCTGAAGGGTTTGGAACAGCAAGATCAAAATATCAAAATTATTAGCAAGTCAACTAAGGGACTTCGTGTAGGGCGCTGGGTTGTAATTCTAGATTCAGAGAATGATAAACTTTCTAGTAAGATGGAAGTGATTGGATTGACAGATAAGGAGATTCTACTAAGGACCGAGCAGACTGTGGATGAGATTAAGGAAAATGGATTTCCTAAGTTTTGGTGCATGGTGAAAGATGATGTTTCGCCGCAAGATATCTTCCGTCTCCACCGAGGTTCCAGCAGTGATAGAGCAATCGTAGCAAAGTACTGCTTGCAGGATTGCGATCTGGTTATGGATTTATTTAACAAACTAGAAGTTCTAAGAACTGGTCAAGCAATGGCAGATGTCTGTTGTGTTCCAACAGGTTATATCTATATGCGGGGTCAAGGTATCAAGATTGAGTCACTAATCTTCAAGGAGTGTAAGGCTGAAGGGCGGCTTATTAAGGTTCTACCAACACAAGGATTTGATGAAGTAGTTGAACTTGGAAATGAAGATGATGATTCTGAGGCATCTGAGGAGGAAGAAGATTCATACGAAGGAGCAATTGTTCTCCCACCGAAGACTGGAATCTATCTTGATGATCCAATTGCAACATTGGATTTTGCTTCTCTATATCCTTCAACAATTATTAGTGAAAATATTAGTCATGACACATTGGTATGGGTCAAAGATTTCCTGCCCGATGGTTCAGTGATCATCAAAGAGGGATCTGACAAATATGATAACTTGCCGAATCTGACATATGTGAATATTGAGTTTGATATCTTGAAGAATGATCCGTTGGATGATCGCAAGCATCCAAAGAAGATTAAGGCGGGTTTGAGAATTGCTCGGTACGTACAGTTACCGAATGGACAGAAGGGAACAATTCCTAAGATTCTTATGAAACTGCTGGCTGCGCGTAAATCAACGAGAAAGCTGATTGAGACAGAGAAGGATGATTTTAAAAAGTCTCTGCTAGACTGCCAACAGAATGCCTATAAGATTACAGCCAATTCACTTTATGGTCAACTTGGTTCTAAAGTTTTCAAAGTTGGTCATGTAGTTCTTGCAGCATCAACAACTGCGTATGGGCGTAAGCAACTTATGTATGCAAAGTCAGTGGTAGAGGAACTATATATTCCAGCAGTTCCTCCAGCAGGTTGGAAAGCCAAAATCATTGAAGAAATGAAGGCTGCATCTAATGAAAGAAAGCAGATGAAGGGGTCTGCTGCTCATCTACAGGCAATTACGGCGGCTGGTGAAGAATATCTCAGTTCTTTGTCTTACAGGGATTTGAGGACTGCACAGAAGGGACAGCAGATGCTAGAATCCTCGTATTTTGTTGATAACAATCATGGATACAATAAGTGGGTAAAAGCAGGAAAGCCGAAGTCTGATTTGGCTGAAAAGGAAACTCGTTGTAATGCAACTTATGTGTATGGAGACACAGATTCAGTGTTCATTAATTTCCAAGTTCCTGCAAAGGGAAAAGAGGCTCTACAGCCTGTAAAGGATCTTGCAATTGAATCTGGTCAAGTGTGCACTCAGTCATTGAAGGCACCCCACGACTTTGAGTATGATAAGATTATGTGGCCGTTCTGTCTTCTATCAAAGAAGCGATATGTTGGGAACAAGTATGAGGATGATTTGGACAAGCCTTCAATGACGAGCATGGGTATTGTTATGAAGCGACGTGATAATGCTCCTATCGTAAAGGTAATTTATGGAGGTGTTATTGACAGGATTTTGCAGAAGCATGATGTAATTGGCGCCTTTCACTTTGTGAAGACTGTGGCGAAGGAATTAATTGATGGAAAGTTTGGTATGACTAAGTTGACAATTACAAAGTCACTGAGGGCAGAATATGCTAATCCGGAGCGCATTGCGCATAAGGTTCTAGCAGATCGTATTGCTGCTCGTGATCCGGGAAATAAGCCGACATCATCTGAGCGTATTGGATATGTATATATTGCAACACCAAAGGGACAAAAGACTCCAACTCTGCAGGGTGATCGGATTGAGACGCCGGCTTTCATTAGGGTAAATAAGTTAACTCCGGATTATGCATATTATATTGAGTGTCAGATTTCAAAGCCGATTGCTCAAGTCTTTGCACTAGTTCTGGAGAAGTTGCCGGGATTCAAGAAACATGATCTTCCCGCTGGTCTAACTGAAGAAAAGATGGTAAAGAAGCGACAGGCGGTTGCGGAGAGACTTCTGTTTGGAGATCTGTTAAGGGATTGGAAGAATACACAGGGAGGGCAAAAGACAATTGCTGCACTCTTTGGCACAAAGCCAACTCAACTTTCTACGCCTAAAACTACAGTAAAAACCGAAAAGATAGAAACTCCTAAAGTTAAACTTGAAGAGGTTAAATCTGAAAGAAAGTGTTCTAAATGCAAGAAACCGGGACATACTAAAGCAAAGTGTCCTAATTAGTACGAGTCTTTCTACGACGTAATTCATTATTATTATTTCTAAGAGAACGTCCAACTACTGGTGGGCCACCGCCTCCAGCGCCAGCTGCAGCGGGTCCTAAATTTAGAGGTGGTAATGCTGCTTCTAAATTTGCCATATTAAATCCCATACCTCTTTCTTTTCTTGCTGGAGCCACAGGAGGAGGATATGCTCTAACAGCCTTTGGTCTAGCAAGCGGTGGAGGCTCAAAAAGTTCTCCACCTGCACCTCCTCCTAGGTTTAATCCTAGACCATTTTCATTATTATTCTCATTTTCATTTTCATTTCCATTTTCATTTTCATTTCCATTTTCATTTTCATTCTCATTATTTGCAGCAGCCGCAGCCGCAGCGAATGCTCTTAAATTACCACTTTTATTTGATCTAGTTAATCCTCTTACTTTATTTAGTTTATTTCGGAGAGTAGCATTTCTTCTGACCGCAAGACTTCTAAATCTATTATTCGCAGTTCGTTTCTTAATACCCTTCTTGGGTCCAGTTTTTATTGTTTTATTTGGACGAATACTACTTTTTCTTGCTGGTTCACCTCCCCAGCCAGGTATTCTGTTAGCCATCCTATTTACCTACGCATATTTTTACGCGACTTTCTTGATTTTCTAGACTTTCTAGACTTTCTTTGTCTTTCATTATTCATTCCACCGCCAGCACCTCCACCACCTCCGCCTCCGCCTCCACCGAAACCAATATCTCCGAATGCTTCTAAGAATCCCTGTGAAAGACTATCAGCCTGTGCAGCAGCATCTTCAGCAACAGCCTGCGCTTCATGTGCCGCGGCATGCGCTTCAGCCATATCTTGAGGCGCAGCAGCAGCCGCAGCAGCCTGTGCTGCCTGTGCAGCCTTTAAGGCTTCAGCCTGTGCCTTTCTAGCCTTATTAACAACAGCTCTTGCAGCCCTTGCATCTTTAGCAGCAGCAGCCTCCGCTTTTAGTTGCTCCTTTGTTTGCTCAGCCTTTACCACTGCTGCTCTTTTAGGTCTTCCACCATTACCAGCAGCCGCAAGACCAGCTTCTCTAGCCAATCTTACTCCTTCAGGTTCTCTTTCAGGTCTCATCTTTGAAGCTTTTTCAGCCTCTTCTGCCGCTTTTTGTGCAGCAACTTCTGCTGCAAGTGCAGCATCAACAGCAGGTCTTTGCGCAAATGCCTGAGTTATGGGTACGCCTGCCGCACCATTTATCTGTATAATGATCGCAGTAACCCAAGAACTAGCAAGACGTGCTGATAAACCAGAGGCACCCAAATGGAAAAAAAGCATTTCGGCTTGTTGAACAGGATCGGCTCCAGCAAGAATAGCCTGTTGATATGCCGCACCAACTTGGTTGTAATCAGCCATTTCTATTCTATCCCAATAAAATAGAAATGCTAGTGACTCTCTACCAAGTTAACAAACCTGTAATTTCTTTTAATGCATCCCCCTTTGATACAGTCAAATCTATGCTAGAAAATATTAATAAATACCGGGGACCTGAAAATCAAATCCTAGACATTTATTTGGACGCAGAACGTAAGAAGAAAGCAGTAACTACTTCTTGGCTTCTTCTAAATACAATATTCTATGTTGAAAAGTCTTAATCTAGTACAATTGTTCCAGTTGAAACAGCACTATCTACAGAAGTGGATGAAGAAATCAAAGTCCGGATATCTGTCCTGCAAAGAGGGCAATGGATATTCTGGGAAAACCATCTGTCAATGCAGGATGTATGAAACATATGCCCGCATTGTCTAATCCGTCTCCAGGTATTTCCTACAGTTGAACCACTCAAATCTTCCAATACATGACTCTGGCAGATAGAACAATTTGTTTCTAGGGAAATACCCGAAGCATCAAGAACTTCAGTATTTCTATTGTAAAGAGTGGCAGAAGGTCTTACAGTAACAGGATCCCACCAGGCGCCATCTAGATCTCCAGGAATTGTAATATTTATTCCACCACGAGCAGTTCGCAAAACATGACGTACAGGTCTTTGTCTCTGTGCCGCAACAGGAGGTGTAACAACTTCATCTTCATCATCAGATGTAACAGGAACATTATTATCATTCACAATTGAAAGAAGAATATTCCGAATAAGATTTTCATATGAAGAATTCTGTAGTGATTCCCAAGTTTGAATTGATGGTGTAGTCTGCAAAGGAACAATAGGTGGCATAAATGCTGTAGGAGGTGTAAATGCTGTAGGAGTATGTGTTACAGGCACCGCTCTATGCAAAGAAGCAGAAGCAGATGGAGTAATAGAAGGATTAGGCATACGTGAAGGACGGATGTTTGCAGCCCTTAGTGACAATCGGCGACTTTCAGCCTGCTCCCGTGTATAGAAACCCCGCTGTCTATGAAATTCGGGATACATATGTGAAAGACGATTCTGAAAAAAACGAAGAGTAGGTGATGTTGCAAGTTCAGTATCATACAGAAACTCGGGTACAATTTCATGCAAATCATTTAATAGATTTAGTTCATATGGTCTGCGCCGATTCATTTACTCTTCTTAACATCGGTTTTTTTAAGCATTCTATTTGCTAAGTCTGTTTTACCAAGAAAATTGTCTTATTTTTTGCTAAGTCTCTTAGCCCAAAAAATTGAACAGAAAATCAACAAAGAAAAAAGGCTAGAAGAAAAAATGTCCGAAGAAAAGACTCTTGCAAAGAAGGGTCAAATTGGTCTTGTTAATCTAGGTAATACGTGCTTTCTAAACTCGGCACTTCAGCTTCTGCGTCAGAGTAAGTCCCTTCGTATTTACTTTCAGAGTTCAGACTGGGAAAAGGGTGTAAATCAGAGTAAATACGCTCCAATGGTTGAGCCGATTTCTGCTCTAATCAAGAGTATTTGGCGGGAAGATCTACAGAAGGGAACACGGATTTCTCCTGGTAAGTTCTACACAATTCTAACAGATATTGCCGCTAAGGTTGGTTACGATGATCTAGCAGTAAAGTATCGTCAGTGTGATGCAGGTGAAGCCCTACTTTTCCTAGTTGACTGTCTTCATGAAGGCCTAGCCCACACTGTTGAAATGGCAGTAACCGGTGTGCCTGTAACGCCTGAAGAGAAGCGTCTTCACACTAGTTATACTCAATGGACAAAGCACTATAAGAAGCAATGGTCTATGGTAGCAAAGGTTTTCCATGGACAGAAGATGAGCGCCATTACCTGCAAGAAATGTCAGTATCACTCGGAGAACTTTGAGTCATGGAATTCCCTCAGCATTCCTATCCTGAATGGAACAGTTCCTGGTTCACCAGCGCCAACACTAATGCAGTGTCTAGGCGAATACTTCAAGGATGAGACGATTGATGATTATCACTGTGAGTCCTGTGGAAACAAGCAGGCTGCAAACCATACAATTCGTCTTTCTATTTTGCCAAAGAATCTGATTCTTATTATTAATCGCTTCACAAATATGGGACAAAAGGTTCGTGCAAAGATTGAATTTAATCTTGATCTGCTAGATCTGGATAACTGGTTTATTGGTAACAAGGACAAGACAAATACGGTATATAAGGCAATCTCAGTGATTGATCATCGCGGCATCATGCAAGGAGGTCATTATTATGCTTCATCACGAGATGATACTGACCAGACACAATGGTTGCGCTTCAATGACGATAGTGTAGGTGAAATGCCTACAGAGCACGTCAATAATGGTGATACTTATGTAATTCTGCTAGAACAGCAAAGTGACGAATCTCCCCAAAAAGGAAAGTGATCTTAAAATAGGATGAATACAGGAGTTACATCAATGAACTTATCTCGTTCCCAGAATACTGGAATTGCAGGCGCGACCTCTTCTGTCTGGAGTTTCTTTTCTTCAAATCTTTTTTATGGTCTTTTGGTTCTTGTATTTCTAGTTCTAATTTATCTCTACTGGCATTACATTGGCTATGAAGTTTCCGCTTCTTACACGACACTTGTGGATATGATCAGCCAGAAGAAAGAAGGAAGTGTTGGATTAGATTTAACAGGAAGTGGATCACCAAGTGTGGGTGCTACTGCTTCACTACCTAATCCGGATGGTTCTTCAGCAACGCCTTCCTTACCTCCTGTGCAGGAAAATGAGGATGGGTCAGTTAAGCCGACGTTAGCAAATCCTAATCCGAGTTTAACACCGAGTGAATTACCTGGTGGCATTCCCGGTGCAACAGAGACACCATCTTCTTCTGCCTATAGTATCCGCAACACAATCTTTCCTCCAAGAGCCGAAGTGTTTAATGTAAGTCGTAATATTTACAAATTTGAGGATGCAGTTCCTGTCTGCAAAGCATTGGGTGCTGAATTAGCAACATTTGAGCAGGTGCAAGAGGCGCATAAGTCTGGTGCAGATTGGTGCAATTATGGTTGGGTGAAGGGACAGATGGCAGTCTATCCCACACAGAAAGAGACATATGAAAAGTTACAACAGGGTCCGCTTGCATATAAGCAGGCGTGTGGTAAGCCTGGTGTAAATGGTGGATTCTTTGATAACCCTGATCTCCGCTTTGGTGTGAACTGCTATGGTGTTCGTCCTGATAAAAAGGCAACTGATGAACTTTTATCAGAATCGGGTGCTGCACTCCCTCCTACACCGGAGGAAATTGACTTTGATCGCAAGGTGCAGAAGTTCCGTGATCAATTAGATACTATGATTGTTCTACCGTGGAACAAAGGTAACTGGAGTTCATGATTGCATTATGAACCCGGATAGTAAAAAAAAGATTTTTTTTGACACTGGGCAAGTTAATTATCTGGTTCATAATTCCAATCATCTTCTACATCATAAGGATCTTCCAAAACAATTAATTTATCTCTTGAACGGATAGTATACGTTTGAAAGATTGAAGGTAGTTCATACCGCCATCTATAAACAGGATCTTCCCAAGACATCTCTTTACCGAAGATCTGTTCCCAAAAAAGGGAATCAAAATGATACCAATATGCCTGCTGCCATTCGTGTTCTTCCTTATCAGTCCACTCATAAGGGATTCTTGCAGGTGACATAGGTCCTTGAACTCTCTTAGTACGTTCATAACGTATTGTAAAAGATAGATAAAAATATTTTACAAGACGTTTTTTTAACTCTTTTGGTGAATATGCAAATGTAAATTTTTGTTCAGAATATTTTTTAGTAAGCAGATTAATAATGCTAGAAAGCACGACATCGGGTGTATATCCATCACAATCCCTTGAAAACCAGAATCTTTCAAATGATTCACTCATTCACACTATTTCTTATAATTAGTATTCTTACAGAATTGTTTATGTGGCTGCATTCCAGCCACCGAGGTTGCAAGTAGTCTATCTAAAATCTAACTAAATTTTCTCCAAAGTTTCAGCAATCTTGATTGTTCTTTTGCTCTGAAGAAATTTAAAAAGATCATCGGCTTTACTTTGCGGAGCACGTCCTTGCATCCCCAGCACCGAGGAAGCAGGTGCCTCTGGTGATGAGAACCAAGTACGTAACTGATCTTGCAACCATGACCAGGATAGATTAGATTTAGATTCCTTCTGCTGGAATTGCAGCCGTGCTCCATTAACTTCTAGCACTGCATGTTGCTGTTTCATAGCACCAAGTATATTCTGGATCTCTTTTTCATGAATTTGCTTTTGGTTTCTAGCATTAGTAGCTTGTTTGCTAAGATTACTTGATAGATTATCAAAATGAACCCATGCTCTTACAGATTGTTGCAAAAGTTGCTGTGGCTGAGGCGACTGTAGTTGGGGTTGAGGCCCGTGTGGTAAAGCTGGTGGCTGAGGCAACACTATCTGCCCTGACATCTTATTGAAGAAGACAAGTTTTATATTAATCAGTAACGCAACCTTCTACGGTCTCAACCGCTGCAGCAACAGTAGATGCAATAGAGGCTGCGTTAATAGGATTTGCAAAAGAGATAGATGACAAGAAATCAGTGGGAATTGATATACTAGGAACTGGATTATATCCTGAAGCTTTCAGAGTAACAAGTAGTGTTAGAATTGCAATAACAAGAAGTAAAACAAAAAGAGCAGCAGAGAATGCCACATAAGGGAAAATGGACTTAATTATATGCTGAATAAGGGGATCTAGGACATCAACAATACGCGCTTTATTTTCAGGCTGTTGGATGTAATCCCAGAGACTTGTTATGACACTATTTCCCATTGAACCGAAGGCAGTTTTATACATATTCTTATCTTCAATGCCCGCCATTATTAAGAAAGGGGACTTTTTCGCACAAAGAAAACCGCGTTAAGTGGCGTAGGCAAAAAACTTTTTGTATCGCAAGATGGAAATCAAGCTCAGTGATCCTGAGAAGAGTCAAGGTGGTTTTTTAGTTAAAGTAACACAAAAAACACCATTTGTTACGCAATGGGAAGATGGTAAATGGTCTAATCAAGAGGATCTTACAAAGATATTAAAAGATTTGCAGAGTCTAGTTTTACAGTTACTGTATGAGAAACGTTCCTCCTGGTTCTCATCACCTCCAACAAAGAGTACTCTAGCAAAATTAATGAATGGATGGGATTTAAGCAATCTAGCAAAGGCTCCTGATGCAAAGAAAGATGTAACAGGTTCTCAAAGTTTATCTGCGGTTCATATTTCAGCACAAGGTATCCACCCCCGATTTATAGCCTCTGTATGGAATGAGGCACCTAAGATCTCCATGCCCTGGACTGTATCGGGTGAAGATGAACTAGAAGAAGTGGATGACAGCCGCGAAATTAATATTGATGTTGATACTTCCCCGGTTCATCTTAATAATCATGAAGATCGTGATTATCTTGACAGAAAGTTTGCGGCCAAGGAACGAGTAAAAGAAGCGCGCCTGAAGGCTCATGTAGCAAAGAAGATGGCTCAGCGTGAACTCAGATTTTTCTATGAGAACTTCAATATTGAGGATAATGAATCAACATTCTCTGACTATGATTTAACAGATGACGATGAGACAGACGGAGGCGAAAGTGAAATAGAGGATTCTTAATCCTGGCTTTACAAAATTCGCGGTTTATAACAAAATCTCCCCTCTGTTATTAGTAGAAGCAATGGACACTCGTGATTTACTTTTGGCAGTTGTAATTGTTGCACTCGGTGTAGCATTAGTTTATTTCCTTGATCCTACCTTTGGTGGACTCTTAAGATCCCAGCGCAGTGCATATGGACTTGATACTTTTGCAGATATGCCTCATCTGGGAGCATCAACACAAGTAGTTTCTAATTTTAATGGACCCCAGCAAATGCAGCAGAATATGCAGCAGAACTACGCGGTTGACAACCTTGCATCAGTGTCTGGCATGTCACCGGCTGCGTCAGGTTTTGCATCCACAGAAGCACCTCAGAACTGCTACCCTAAGAAGCAACTCCGTGCATCTGAGCTCTTGCCGAATGACCCAAATAGCCAATGGGTGCAGGCCAATCCCATGGCTCCAGGTTCCATTATGGATAAGAACTTCTTGAATGCGGGCTACCAGATCGGCGTTGATACGATTGGTCAGTCACTCCGCAATGCGTCCCATGATCTTCGCTCTGAGCCCGCGAACCCTCAGCAGCAAGTTGGACCCTGGAATCAGTCTACGATTGAGCCGGACATCAACCGTAAGCCGCTAGAGATTGGCTCATAAATAATTTAGTGAAGAAATACACTTATAACTCAAATTAAAAACTAAAAGTTCTTAATTTGTTCCCTAATCCTTTTTAGAATGTCTTCTATGTCAGCAAATTTAACGTTCTTTCTAATGGCTATATCAGGATCTGCTCTTGCAGGTTATTACGTAAAAAAGAATTTTTATGATATGACTTTTGTTGAATCTGATCTAGATCATGAGAAGTATCTTGTTAGAAATCTTCCTGATAAAAAAGAAGCCGCTGATAGACTTGCAGAAGTTCGTCGTAGAACACTCTTACTTATGAAGCATTTCAAGCAGACAAACTCCACAAATCAAATTGCTTTAGATATTCTTAAAAACTTTGATGCAGCACCTATACGTTTTAGTGAATCAACACCTGATTCTAGTTACACTAGTTACACACTTAATAAGGGTGAAAAGATGTATGTCTGCTTGAGACAAAAGAATGCTACACAAGACTTAGTTTCAGCAAATGTTCTTACATTCGTTACACTGCATGAACTTGGACATATTGGAACAAGAGAAATAGGTCATACGCCGCTTTTCTGGAATAACTTTGCCTGGATTCTAAAGCAGGCTGAAGAATTAGGTATTTATGAATATCAAGATTTTGCTGAACATCCCGTTGAATACTGTGGAATAAGTATTACAGATCAACCAAAATATAAAGAAAATTCAATTGATGCAAAAGCAAAGTCGCAGTAAAAAAAATCTTAAAATTAATAGCCTACGATAGGAATGAGCCTTCAAGAACTTGGAATGAAGTATGTAAATAGTTTTATTCAAAGTTATGGTGATACTAATGTTGATGCTGAAGCTAATGCTGATACTAATGTAACACAAACGCTCCAATTTATGGAACACTTCCCTGCGACTTCTACGACTCCTGCAAGACAAGATACTTTCTCATTAGAGACCGAGACTGATTATCAGAATATCTATCCTTTTACGAGCATAGCCGATATTAAACGCATGTTGTGGATAGATAAAAATGTTGGAGGTGCAAATTCTTACAAACCCAAATTCATTTTTATGGCGTGGGAAAAAGATGGAAAGTATATTCCTATAGAATTTTATTGGGGTGCCAATTCTGGGTTACCAGCAATCCTTGATGATCCGTATTCTCTCGGCAAGAAACCAAATTCTGAACTTGTAGATTCCGAAGGTAATCGCCGATCTATCTCCCCCCGTATGAATCTCTTCATTACTCTTGAAGATTCTATCTCAGCTAACAAACCAGAAAATCTAGTCATTCACATTTGGCGTCTCAACCAGATTGTTGATTATGATAATCTTACGCGCACTGAATTTGATGGATTTGTTCGTCTCTACTTTCCTTGGCTCAATGAAATGACTGAAATTGAGGAGGGAATTTCAAATGATCCTTCCGAAGATGAAGTCTATGAAACATGTGTTGAATATATTACTGACAGACAACAACAATTAGATCGTCTTCAGCAGCTCCTAGAAAAGAATGCCGCTGAACTTGGTCTAGTTTCTTGCAGAGGTATTGAATCTCTTCACTTAGTCATTCCGAAAGTTACGCCTAAACCTGAATCCCTTGAAATCTTGTTTTATGAATTAGGTCTTTCATCTGCTCTTCCTTATCTCCGTTATTTCTCAGAAAGAGGCGGACAAGAACCTATTATGCGCTACCTAAAGAATGTCTATCTTCCGCCCGAAGTTTTGTCACATTGGATTAAAGAAATCCCCGAAAGCAGAGATGAAATTGTGATTGGAAAGATATTAATCCGCGGCACACGTATTCCTGTAGGAAGTGCATTTGATCTGTATTTCTTCAAGGATAACAGTAATCTAGTAAGATTGGAGTCTAACAGAAAAGATGTTCTCTATCCGGGCACTTTAGTAGAAGAAGGTCTATCAAGTCTTGCAGTTTTTTTGGAAAGAAATCCCTTTGAAAAAGAGTTACCTAAGATTAAGCATCTTCACGGAAAGTTTGTGTGGGAGCATCCCGATATAAATTCTAATAAACCATCTATGCAAGAACTCAAAGAAAGAGCCAAACAATATAGTCATATCTTTGAAGTTGAACCTGATGATCCGAAGAGTCTTAAACTCAGATACAGAGCTGTATCCAATTATGAATCAGAGAATGAAATCTTGAAGTATATTTCCCGTAATGTAGTGCTAGAAGTTGCAGATACTGATTACCAAAATAAGGAAACAGTTGATCTTTTTACGGATCGTATCATGAAACGTTTTGCTAGATCCAAGGAGCAGGCAGTTGCAGATTTTACTTTATGGCTACAGAGAAAGGGCGAATATCAAGCTGTTGCTCAAGGTAAGGGTGAAGAAGCAGTTCCGTTATATCACGATGGTGTAATTGTAAGTATTCAGAATAATCATCCATCCTATGAGATTGAAATTGCAAATGTGCAAGAGCAAACAAGTTTTAGCCGTATTCTAACATCTCTAGCAATCATGTTAATTGAGAAGCCAACGGCAGATGAGATTGTGAAAGCGGCTGGGACTGAAATATCTATTAAAATTATTGAAAAGGAGAATAAAGAATCTAAGCCTGAGGGTGCAGATTATACACGCGCTCCTACAGCAGTCTCATCTACAGCAGATGAGGGACTCAACTATTTTAATCTGCTAGGAGTTGAAGAAGAAGAAGATGATGAAGAAGTCTTGACAAAGTCTGAAGAGGAGGGAGCAATAGGTACAGTTTCTAACAAGGTCGCCAAAGAATTAGTACCGGAAGATTTAGCATCAAGATCTGAAGTTGCTCCTGCAAAGGTTGAAGCTCAAGCATCACAACTAAAGGAAGTTCTCGGTGATGTATCAAAGTTCTATATCAGCAAACTCAAGCAGTTGGATATTGATCTATTCGGATACCAAGATAAGCGTGCTGGAAAATCAAAGGGATATAGTAGTGCCTGTCAAACTAGTAACGGTGATATGCCTCATTCATTGTCTCCTTCACAATACAAACGAGTCAAGGAAATTTACAAGGATAAAATCACATTTATTGAAGGACCAAAACCTAAGACATGGAAACTTTCGGTAGACTATCCTACAGTAACTCCTGATTGGCTATTTGATACAAAGTTTACTCCAAGACGTCCTGTGTGGACAACTCTTCAAACAGGTTCACATGCAAAGAAGAATTGGTATCTCTGCTCAAAATACTGGTGCATACGTGATGATTTGCCCTTAATTGAAAGCGAATATGAATCTAATAAGCAGTGTCCATTCTGCGGTGGAACAGAAATTAAGGGTAAGTCACCGGCTCAAGGTGAAACAGTTCTTGTTCGTGTGACTGATAAGGGATATAAGCGTTTTATCGGATTCCAAACAGAGTCAAAGCATCCGGAAGGATTTCCCTTACCCTGCTGCGGTAAGCTACCAAAGGAATCACGTCTTGTAGATAAAACAAGACCATATGCATCAGTTACTGATGCAGCAGTAGCTGATGATGCATCAAAGTTACCCGAAGGTGTAAAGGAAGAGTTGGCAGAAGAGAAGGCTCTTGCCTCAGTTACTAGAGCAGCACCTCCTCCCAACAAGATAGAAGATATCTTACTCAAGATGCAGGGCAAATATATTAAATCTGCTGGAAAGTATCCTCTAGGTCCCAATGAACTGGGTGTTGTTCCCAAGCAGATTGATGATCTATTTGGACAAGATTCATCTAAGGCTATTAAGAAAGATGGTCCTCAGCAAATGTTAACACGTGATCAGATTGCATTCGTCCGCTTTGGTCTACAGAATAATGACTTGAAACCGGGCGATCGTTTCCTAAGTATGTTAGGATTCTTGATGGGAACATTTAACATTAATGCAGTGATTGAAAAGATGGAAACAACTGCTTTTGTCCATGCATTTGAAGATGCAAATTATGGAACACTCGTGCATGAATTTGCAAGACCGGATTTGCCTTTAGAGCCGCGCGGAACAGGTTTCCAAAACTTTATTACAAAATATGGATATGAGGCACCTTCTGGCAGACCAAATATAGTCCGATTATATTATGCATATGAGAACTTCATGAGTTATGTGAAAGATCCAAATACAGTTAAGGATATGCGTTATTTTGAGCATTTGCTAATGATGAATGGTGTTTTCTTGAAACGTGGAGTTTTAGTCTTTAGAATTGAACGTTACAATGATGAAGAAGAATGGCAAGTTCAGTGTCCTCATTTCGGAATTCCTAACATGAAAGAAGCGCCAATTCCTGTTTTTATTATTCATGATCCCAAGTATCACTATTGGGAACCCTTAGTACTGTATACGGGTGAAAATCAAGGAATTGTTGGATTTGACGATAAAGATTTAGGTACAAAGTTATCACCAGTAACACGTGTTTCCCTCATGAATTGGATACGATCAATTAAGGAGCAGGGATGCGAAAGAAAAGAGACACCACCCTATTCATGGCTTCCTGCAAAGATGGATGCAGCTATAGTTCCATCAATTGCTAGAATCCTAAGAGAAGAAGTTAGACCGACATTTGTTGTAAGAGAACGCGGTAACAGATTTGTAGGTTTTGTATATAAATCTCATACAGGAATCCAAGTCTTTGTTCCTGCTCGTGATGATGGTTCTCGTGTTCATCAGTATTCGCGCATCTACGAAAGTAAAGCACTACCTGCACCACCTTTGCAGGAACTTCTTGGATATTATAATGAGAATGGATTCTCGGCGATTGAGGGTCTAAAACCGGTTGAAGTTCTAGCAAATACAACAACATCAAATCTTTTTGTAGCAGTTCGTCTAGAATCAGGAGCAGTTGTCCCGATTGAAGGAACAAATGATTCACTTGGATTAAATTCCAGTGCTGTAGGACCTGATTTTCCCTTTCCTTGGTCTTTTGATGAAACACTTTTTCCTGTTACAACACCGACAGATTTAACCTTAGATTTTCAGACAGCAGATTCTTTTTTGAATGAGGCATATCAGTATCTCAGACTCATATTATCGCATCACTTTACTAAAGATGAAGAAGGTGAAAAAGTTTTAGCAAATCTGCAAACTTTAAGAACACCTCCTTTTAATCTTCCTTTGTGGGAAAGACAGAAGAGGGCTGAAATTCTATTAGGTCCGGTAGTCCACCGTTTTGTGAAGGAAACACCTTATGTGGATAGATTGATTGATTTGCCTAGAATTAGAAAGGATTGTTCAGCAGCAACTTCTAAAGATCAATGTGGAACTATGTGTTCATGGTCATCAGAAGAAGGAAAGTGTTATTTGCATGCACCTAAATCAGATAAGTTTCCTAATCCCGAGCGTATTTTTACTGCTAGATTGGTGGATGAGGTGCTAAGAAATTCTTATTTATTCAAAGAGTTGAGTACGGGAAAAGTAAGTTCAGTAAGACCTTTGAAGGGAACAATACAAACAGAGACTGAAATAATCACAACAGAAGGACGTGAACATGTTCGTGGTCTACAAGATTTAGGATTGAGTAAGATACAGAAGACAAAATATACGCATGGATATCGTTTTATTGAAGAGGAGCCGGCTTCACTTGAAGTTCTGCGTGCTGTTCTTGGTATTACTAAGGAAGCAGATGCAAAAGCAATAATTGATCAAATGACATCAACTGAGCAGAAATCACTGCAACAGAGTTTGCCGATTGGATGGAATTCAGTCTATTCTATTTTGAATGTATCACCGGAGCTAGAAGATAGCAGACTTGAGTTAGGATTAGTAAAGGTCTTTTTTGATACATATAAGAAGTCAATGAATTTTGATATGGTCAAGGCTGAGATTAAGAGATATCTTACATTGAAAGGATCACCTACGGATTTTAATCAGTCGCCGCAAGATTTCTTTGCAATCTCAGTAATAACTCGTTTGCCTTTAGTAAAAGTTTCAACAGCGCTGAACGGTGAACCAGTGCTAGAAATGGCAATAAAACCAGAAGTTCCGAATCTGTTAAAAGGTAAGTTACTAATCATTTGGAATAATAACATAGTTTTTGATAAGACACAGAAGATTAGCAGACATGATCGTTTCACGGCACCGGATAGCTTAAAGAGATTGTTAGATAAGGCAGAAATTGAAGGAACTATAATTGACAAATTTGAGAATTTAGCGCCTTTGGCAACTTCAGACTTCATCAAGACTTCTGCTCTACCTATTGCTGCTGCAGCAGTTCTTTCTTCTTCAGCACCTTCAGCGCCTTCAGTAGAAGAAGAAAAAGAACTAAGAGAAGCAGGTGAAGGATTTGAACCTGTTGGTGAAGTAGAACAAAAACCTGATGAATTAATTGACTTACAACAACAAGCAGAAGGATTTGAACCAGCATCTCTTGCAGGAACAGTGAATGCACCTGTAGAATCTGCAGGAGAGATTGAGCAACCTGCTGAACAACCTGCTGAACAACCTGTTGAACAAATAGAATTACCTCAAGAAGCGCCTGTAGAAGTAGTAGAACAACCTGTAGAACTACCTGCTGAACAAATAGAATTACCTCAAGCACCTCAAGAAGTAGTAGAAGTACCTCAAGAAGCACCTCAAGAATTAGAAGTACCTATAGAACAAGAAGTACCTGTTGAACAAGAAGTACCTATTGAACAAGAAGTACCTGTTGAACAAGAAGTACCTATTGAACAAGAAGTACCTGTTGAACAAGAAGTACCTGTTGAACAAGAAGTACCTGCTTCCTCAGTGGGGATGCAAGCAGCTCAGTTAAGACCAGCAGAACAAAATCCATGAATAAAGAAGGATGAGTTCACCACATGAACCTAGATTGTTAGAAATCATTGCTAGATTAGAAAGATCGCCCAAAGCGATTGAACCATCTGATGTATTGATGATGCCAGAATATATTAATGAAAAACGAGCGTTTTTTTCAGCATTAATGCCAAGTTATTTTGATAACTTTTCTGCATTTATTGGATATTTGCCTACACAATTGCAAAAATTTCCTTTACAAAATCCTCCTTTTGTTATTACCGGTGGTGCAGCAGTATCAATTGCAACAGGGATACCACTTGATACACCTGATGTTGATGTAGATATTAGCCCATTGATAGATCCTTCTTTGCAAGGAGTACCATTATATTCTGAAGAATATCCAAATAAAATTCATCCATTATATTTTGAATATGCAAATACAATATTTGAAATAATAGTTTCAAAACTAATTATCCCACCAATGTTGCAAGATATAACAGAAGAAGAAGCAAAACAAGATATAGAAGTAAAAAAGCAGGAAAGAGGTCAACTAAAAGGTAAATTATATATTTCACTAATTATTGGTCTAGATTATAGTAAATTTATAGAAATTGAAGGTAAGCAAAAAAAAGTCTATGTAAAACATTCTAAGATTGTAGTTGTTGGAAAATATCGCGATTATATTGAAAGAATTTTAGAATTTAAATTTCCTACAGAGCCCTATAAAATCTTAGATCCGCGATCATTTGAATTAGGACGTAATATAAGTTCAAAAAGTTATTTATTAGCAGAAAATTTACTAGTTCTCAAAGAAAAGTTAAGAAAATTAAAAGAAGAAGAATACAATTATAATGATATTATGAAAAGTCTCTTGCAAGATCAAATTGATAGTGTTTTTGAATATTTAATAAGAAGAGAAAAAGAGTTAAGAGACGCAATTTTACTTTACAAAGTTCGTATACAAAGTCATTTTTATAGAATTAAAAGTTTACTATTCCCTGCTGATGTATCATTTCAACATTTTTATTTAGCATATCTTAATATTTTATTTGTTAATTCAGATAAAGAAATTGTAATAAATGAATTAAGAGATTTTCCTATGACAGCAGATTATGCACCTTTAAGAGATCTATATTTACAAAAATTTTCTATAAGAGAACCAAGTGAAGACTTTAGACCATTAATTTTAGGAACTGTTAAACTTAAAATAGCAGCGTTAAATTCTAAAAACTTTAAACCTCAAGTGCAAGCACAAGAACCTCAAGCACAAGCACCTCAAGCACAAGTACAAGCACTCTTGACGAAGTCTGAAGTACAAGCACAAGCACCTCAAGCACCTCAAGCACAAGCACCTCAACCACAAGTGCAAGCACAAGTAGAAGAACCTCAAGCACAAGCACAAGAAGTGCAAGAAGTCTTACCAAAGTCCGAGCCAGATGATGATGGTTGGCAAATTGTACCAGTAAGAGGATCTTCGCCAGTACTAAGTGAAGAGAAAGTTCAAAAACAAGATCTACAAACCTTTATTGAAGATCTTGTAGATGATGCAGAAATGTTTAAACAGCCAATAGAAGTAATTAAAAAATCAATAGAAACACAACAAACTAAAGAAATAGAAATGAGAAAGAAAAAACCAGAAAAGCAAATAGAACCCCCAAAAATAAAATTTAGTTATGTTTATTTTGAAGAATCTTTATCTGAAAGTCCAGCAAATCTAAAACTAGACATAACAAATATAATGAAAGAAAATTATGGAGATGCTGAAGTTGTTATATTCAATAGTTTTACTCCATTTCCTCAATTAATTTTGAAAGAAAAGATAGAAGATCCTCTTCCTTATCATAATAAACTTGAAACATATCTTACATTTTATGCAATGAATCTAATTGAAGATTTTCTATTAAAAATTTTATTATTCAGAAATACAGATGATATTGGTAAAGATATGGATTTATTAAACAAATTTATTGAAGTTTTATATATATATTACTTTAATTGCGTACCGAAAGAAATTAAAATGGAACAACTTGCACGTTTTATGCAGCATAAAGAAGAAATGAAAGAAATAAAAAAAAATAAAAAATTAGAAAGATGGTATATTAATAAAATATGGAATATGATTATTGATTGGGTAAAAAATTTATTCGGTATAATGTTTGATGTTTTAGATAAAATTCCTAAAGAAGCACAAGAAGAATTAAATCTTAAACCTACACAGTATTCTATACTGATTAAAAGAATTATGGATAAAATTCCAGCGGTACCAGAAGAAGTAACTGATCAAATAAGGACTGTTATTTTATATGAATGTAATGAATTATTAAAAGAAGTAGAAGCATTAAGTTTTTTAGTGACTTTTTTTTTAATGATTTTACAACTAGTAGCAAAAGTAGGTCCAACAAAAGAAGTTGCACCTCCAGTTATTATATTTTCATTTCCGCACGTTTTCAAAAAGGATATTTACGATAAAATATATGATAAATTACAAGAAAATGGAATTAAACCAGTTACAAAATTTTTTCTATTAACAAATGAATTCTTATCAAATAAACCTAATTTTAAAAAACTAATAAGTACTAAATTTGCCCAAAAAAATCAAGCAATGCTCTTAGAACTTTTTCTAATGCATTCACAAGAGTATTGGCGAAAAAAGAAAGATCTAACCAAATTTTGTATTTTTATTGAAATATATTTGGATCTTGAAAAGCCAGTTATATTGAATGATGCTAAAATTCTTACAGCAATTTTAGAAGAATTGGATGAAATGGATGAAATAAATTTACCAGAAATTATAAAAATTCAGTGTGAACAGGCATATAATTCTGCTGAAGAAATTAGAAGTGCAGTTAAACCATCAATAATTATACCAGTTGCTCCATATCCAGAAAAATCACAAATTAAAGTGATCCAACAAAAATCAATGGCTAATCTTGAGAAGGAAGCGCAAGATGCTGCGGCTGCTCTATTAGCGGAAGAAGAAGCAGAAGCCAAACCAAAAAAAGGAAAAGGTAAAGGAAAAGGTAAAAGAACAAGAAAGTTAAGAATCAAAGCATAGAACAGCGCCTCCACCTTGAGCAACAGCCCGGCGCCGCGCCTCAAAGATCTCATCAATAATATCATCCAACATAGGCAACTTCACAACTTGATATGTGGGATTATTCGGATGAAGAACAACAAGAGCAAGAGCAGTAACTTTCTCTCCATAACATGTCTGCAAGATTCTCCGATAGACATTCAACTGAATTGCATAATGCCAATAATTGACATCTGGAAGATGAGAACAGGGTCCTAGCATGTTATCAAAATCATTCCTCAACTTAAGTTCCTTAGTTCGTTTCCAATCATAAATAGCCAGATCTCCATCAGGTCGTCTGTACACCATATCAATTGATCCTGCAAGATTCAAGGAAAGATCCCAAACCAGCCATTCAGTACGATAAGGAGTGAACTTTGATCCATGCTTTCGCTGATACTCTAAGAAATATTCCCATTCCTTGGATTCTAAGGCTTCATACTGATCTCCTGCAAGATTTCCAATTGGATCAGAGTTATAATAGTGTTCAATATCCAAGTGAATCCGTGTTCCTGCACCTGATGCTTCATCGCGATTCTTATCCCAACCAGCCTTAATTTCATTATCAGTCTTTCCATAATAGGGACCGACTGCAAACTTCTGTGCATTCTTTCGCATCTTGCGAATAATTTCATCTGCGTCAAAATGTTTATGGAGATTTCCTACAAGAGAAGTTACTGAGATTTGAAGAGGAACACCATCAACGCTGTATACATGGGATTCCTCTTCAAAGGTAATCCGATCATCACGTTCATGATGATTTTTTCCTGCTAGACGCTGCCAAGGTAAGGCACCACCGCTAATAGACTGAGGCATTTCTGATAAAAAATACTAGAAAATAAAAGAATCAATTTTTACGACTGATTAATATGCCTACTAGGATACCGCAAGAAAGACCAACTCCAAATCCTTCAATCCATTGTGAGTGATAAAGTTCTCTAAGAAAATCTTCCTTAGAATCATATTCCCCGAAAAACGGCATTAACATATAATAATAGAGAATTATCTTCAAATTTTATATTTCATAGTTAGGGAATGAAATGCGCCATTCATGCCGTTTTTATTGCAAAGGAAAATATTCTTTTCCTAGAAGAATGGATTGATTATCACATGCAGTTAGGGTTCACTCATTTTTATCTGTACGATAATTCAAAAGTGCAAGCAAAATCTAAATTAGATGGTCCTAAGAAGCATATGGTTGCAGGTAAAATTAACAGATATGGAATTAATTATGATAGCCTGATAAATCTAAAAGAAAGAGATGTTAAAATGATTATGAAGAAAATAAAGGAAAAATATCCCGTAATTTTTATTGAATGGTCACCCAAAGATAAAGATGGATTAGTAATCTATGGACAAGTTGCAGCACATAATGATTGTTTAGAAAGATTGAAGAAGACTGATATTAAATGGTGCGCCAGCATTGATATTGATGAATTAATTGTTCCTAAAACAGAAACAATCACAGAATATCTTGCAGATCTTGATAAGAATATTTTTTGCGTTAAAATGGGCCAACTACTTTTTGAATCAAGATTTAATAATATTCATAAATTAATTACAACTGTAACAAAAACTGCTAAAACTATTTTACCTAGAGAACATTCTAACAAGTATATTTATGATGTTCAAAAAACAGATAGTTTAGAAGTTCATACAGCATTAGGAAAAGGGAAAACAATATATCCGGAACTTGACGAAATCCATTTTAATCATTATAAAATAGATTTCAAGAATAATCGGATAAAAGACTTGAAAGATCACAAAGTAAAAGTTGTTGGTCTACAGACATCTAATGAAATGGATTCATACAAAAAAGTTAAAAATCCTGTTCAACCGAATGCTGCAAGAATTGTAAAGAAACACAGCAAAAATTATATACTTAGACAATTTAATAAGACAAGAAAGAATAAGAAATTAAATAGAAATAAGACTCTTAAATCTAGAGATCAATAGTTACCCGGTTTCCAGCTCCAGCTGCCGCAGCAGCGCCACGACCCCTACCTCTAGTTAGTCCCGAACCACGACCCCTTCCTCTTGATAGTTCAACTACCAGAGGTACCGGAGCACCTTGAACAGCAGGAACTGAAGCAGTCTGAGCTATTCCACCACGAGTCAAGCCACCCCGACCTCTTCCTACTCCTGCTCCCCGTCCCCTTGTTGCAGATACAGAAGGAGGCAAGATCGGCAGAATAATAGGCTCAACTGGTCCTTGGAGTCCAAGACCATCAGATACAAGAACAGGTTCACCTTGGGTAGCCGTAGACAAAGGTCCATACGAGCGACGACGGAAGATGAACCACCGATTCAAGAAAGAAAAGTCCCGAATCTTAGGAGCCATCCCGAAACGATTCTTTACACCATCATAAACCTTCTTAAACATTCCAGTGCTTTCCTTTAACTTCAAAGTGGCCATTTCCTCCGGTAGCAAGAGATCAATACCCAGATCTGCAAGACGACCACGCAAGAAGTTGAAGTTTACAAGATATTCCCTGTGATTATCACCAATTGTGATGAAATTGACATCAATTGCCCGACCAACACCACCAATTGTAGAAGGAAGAGCTAGCTCTTCTGGATCTGAATCATACTGCTTAGTAATTGACCAGACTTCAGTTTCTTCTTCCTTTCCAGTTAGAACGCCGCCCTGCTTCAAGGAAGCAAGCGAATTGAATACTGTTTCACCATCAAAACAGCAGCCAATGAAGAAACCACCAACCTTCAAGCAATCTGATAGATTATGCAAGAAAGCCTCAACAGTTTCTGCACGTTCAAAGAAATAGTGAAGAGCAAACATGCAACTAACCGCCTCAAACTTCTGTGCCGCCCGACCAATGAGTCCAGACTCAATCAAGAACTTAGGAGGTTGTGCTCCACCAAGAGGTGAATTGAACAGAGCCCGTAACATAGTCTGATCTTCAGTCGTAACACCAGCATCGCCTGTTGAGAAAGGACGAATCGCTGAACCCTGCACAAAGACCATAGGCGGTGCAGTCGGAAGTTCAAGACGCTTATTTACATAACGACGGTAAGCACCATCACGAGGATTATTCAGTGAATCCTCCGCAGGATCAATACCAAGAACCCATGCAAGATTTGCAGCAGACCACTTATGGATATCACCAGCCTTTCCGCATCCAATATCTACCAAAGCCATACCAGACTGCAGGACACGACTAAATAGCATGTTACTCTTGATATAATTATGAAAGTCACGGAGACCCTTCACCTTAAACTCATTACGAGAATCAACCTTAGAAACATAGACCTTCTCAGCAGTCGGTGCCTCAGCTGAAGCCTCTAATCCTTCTTCCTCCAATCCTTCACCTGTAGTAACCATCTCTTCCGTAATTGGATCATGGATTGATGCCCAGACTGAATCTGCAACCTTCTCAGCATTGAGTGATCCACCGACCTTACCACGCCTATAACTTTCAGTCTTATCCCAACGTACACGCATAGGAATCCAGCGCCATCCAGGCGCAGCCTCCGGATTATATGACATCTCAATCACCATATTGCTAGAAATTGGCTGAGCATCTTCTACAGTCCTGATAATACCATGGGAAATGTCACTTTCTGCACCTGATAAATCAATAGGAACATGGCAGATTGAAGCGGTAACATCTGGCGGATCTAGTGGATAAAAGACAATCGGCTTATAATCGTCAGAGTCGGTGGAGGGAAGCGGTAGCATTTCAAGCACAGTCTGTCGCGGGTTCTTGAATGCCGGATCACGCACTGAGCCAACAAAGAGACGTAGAGTCTTGTAAGAAACGAGTTCATTTGTATCAGACCGGAGTTCAGTACGAACAATCTCATCATCAGTCATTTCGCCCTTCTCGTTACGATTGCGCTCAATCACGCAGAGAAAGTCAACTGTATTGTGGGAAACCGGCTTCCACTTGAACTGTACCTTCCAAGTGCCCAGCGTCATGGGTAGAGCAAGTGCATTCGGGGTAAAGATAAGACCATCAGTGAAATAAGGAGCAGTCTTTGAGTATTCTAGCATGGCCTTTGCTTCAACAAAGATTTGCCTCTGCGGAGAACCCGGATTTGCAAACTTGAAATTCTTGATTGCAATAGAAAGTTGATGTGCTAGAGGCAACTTTAGAGTTGGCTTGGCTAGACTAATTCCAGAAACAGCTTCGGACAGAAGTTTATAACGAGATTCTAGATTTTGAGGAGCACCTTCTTCAGTCTGCACAATTGACTGAGAAGAGAAGGGAAAAGGACGACAATCCTTGGCTCCGCGTGTTCTGAAAATATCAAAGGCATAGAATGTATTATGAGCATCACCGGTCTTAGTCTTGCGTACCCATTCACCATCAAGCACAGTACCTGCCCAAACCGCAGGATCAACCGCCATACCTGTCCTGTACACATCCATATTCATATCAACAAGATAGAGACCACCATCCACATGAACATAGAGCATAACACGAAGACCATCAGCCTTATCAGTCACATTGTATCCACCCTTAAGAGTCAAAAGACTAATTGTATCAGATGAAGTACCATCAGTACCAAGAGAAATATTCTTCTTTTCAAGTGTTACAGCCTTGGGACCCGGAAACTTGTTGTTCTGTCCGAAAACTTCCTTAAGCCCCGCCTCTACCTCAGCCTTTAGTGAATTCCGGATGATAGCAAAAGATCGCTGCTTTCCCTGCAGTGCATGTCCGACCTTTCCGAGAAACATAAGAGGTTCGGCCCCTGCTTCATCTCTTAGTGCTTCAACTTCAACTTCATACGTAATAGGGCGTCCAAGCACATCAGCTTCTGTGAAGGATTTCATAGTATTGAAAGACTGCCGAACCATACTTAGATCAAAACGAGCACCGGATCCCTTAGGAGTAGAGAATGAATAGCGGCGAATGTATCGGAAAGTCTTGGGGAGAATTGACCATTGAAAGACAACTTCCTGAAACTTGATATCTTCACGAGCTAGGGGCTGTTCCCTACGAACCTTGATTCGCACATCATATTCATTAATATCTAGCGGTTGCACATTGGGAATCTTAGTCTTAATTGTGCAGACTGCTGATTCGGGCAGCCTATTTGTCTTACAGTATTCCTTTACAGCATCTTCACCTGTAATTTGAAAACGCATACCATTCTGAAGTTGAATATTCAGATAGGGAATCTGCACCTCTTCCTGTAAACCAAGTTCACGGAGGCGCATCATTACATCCATCCATTGTCCAGAAGTAGTCTTTCCGACGACTGCTTCCATTTCTGTATCCTTAAGACTTAGCCACGAGGACCAAAGAGTCTTAATTTCTTCGTATTCTTGTTTACGAAGTTCCATTCCTACTTTATGCTAATAAGTATAACATGCTTCAATTTTTAACTTGAACCATTAAGTTCATCTAACACAGATGTTTGAGCTGATTCTGAAATATATTTCTGATACCAAATCAGACCCTTTAGTTCCTGCTTGGTCATCGTAGGTAGAGTTCCACCAGCTATCTTCTTGAGTTCAGTTATTGTCTCGGGAATAGAAGCAGAAGCGGGAGCAATCCACTTGAATCCAGTTGAAAAAAGCATATTCTTAAATTCATGGGGTCCAACTACGCTTCCCTTGCATCCTATCCAGTTTCCTGCACCATCTACGCATATAATCTTATCAGAAAGAGGCACATTTGTAGGATAGCAGAAAAACTGTTTCTTTTCCGGAAGAATTACAGCAATTGTGATTTCAGCAGATAATGCAAGAAAGTCGCAAACAGCGGATGATAACTTATCAGTCAAACATGCATCATAATTCCATGTTAGAACCGGTTCAGCTTCTGTCTTCAAGAACCAAGCAATAAAATGAGACTTGAACCACTTACGTCCACGACCGCCCTTATCACGATAGATATCATCAAACTTCTGCGATAGAACCGAAATCTTAGTGCGAATTGTGGATGCTTGAATTCCCTTGTTAGAATACCGAAAGAAGGGATCTTCTAGGGCGCAGAGAATAGAAAGAGGATGTGGTGGCATGGATTCATGGATGATAGACCAGTTTAGGCACCAGGGAACTTTCTCTTCAATAATATGCATTGTTTGCCTTTCAATTAAAGGAAGCGAACAATGTTTATTAGGATTTTCATTTATAATGGCTTTCAAATCAGTCCAGGATACTGACATCTCTAAATATTTCTGCCCTACTTTTGTTTAAATGAGTTAATTAGTACTTCTCTTTCCGATAGTTCAGCACGATTCTTCTTTACAAATTCAATAAACTGTTCTAAGGAATCAAATGTTTCTTGGTCTAGAGCTGCAACATCAAAAAAAACTCCATTTGCATTCTCGGAATAATGAACATTCTTTTTCTGCAAGAGACGCAAAATTTCTAAATATTCAGGTTCACCGAGTGTTTTAAGTGCTTCAAGGAATTGTTCCCTACGCGAATATTCAGTTATGTCCATTACTTATTGAAAAGGACTTATTGCTCTAAAATGACCGACTGCTCAGCCTTGACTATTGGCTGTGAAACTAGAAACTCTTCATCTATTGATTCAAGCATTCCTACAGCCATGATAAATTCATCATGTGACTGAAAACGTGTCTTGAGAATCTTAACCTTAATCTTGCTTCCCTCCTTGAGTGAATCAAAGTCCATATTTCCAAGGTGAAGATCACGTGGCATTAGAACACGAAGAGAATTCTCAAAAGCGGCATAGGCGCCCATCTTGTTAATCTTTAGGATTTCACATGGAACAATATCATTTACTGCAGGATACAAGACATCACACTGAAGTTTGCAACGGAAAGTAAAATCACCGGTAAAAGTTCCGCTCTTAATCTGGCCTAGAGTGCGGGATAACATCTTCATACTATTTTCCTTAATAAATCCATGGGGAGAGCAACGACCCTCTAACTTCTTGCGAAGTTGAAGCAAAAGATAACCATCCACATCAATTGCGGCAGAGTCAAATTCCCTAGGCTTTAGAGTCGCCTGTTCCTCAAGAAAACATTGATGATACATTACCTAATCTATGTTTTCTTTTTCTAAGACAATTTCATCTTCAATTTTTGGTCCTAACCAAAAATAAGCCTACTTCTTCTTCCACTGTGAGTCAGTAGAATCAAAGGATCTTTGAAATTCCACAGTATTCATAAACCAGCGTTTACCCGCCACACGACGAGCATCCATCATACGACACAAGAACTCCAAATATATGCACAACACTGATTGTGTCATATCAGCCGCTTCCCTTATTTCCTCTGATGTGATATGACGTGTTTCACCCATATTGATTACAGGATACATAACAGCTAACAGATCATTATGCAAGCCCATTTGTTCTCCAGCCTCATTTGCTTTCGTAACTTCATTCACAAGTATTTTAATCTTCTGCAAATGCGGTGCCTTATTACTTACACCAGAACAATCAGCACCTAACTTATCAGGTCCACCAGGTCCATTTGCAACAGTCTTATAGGCAACAGACCCCCCATCTTTTACAGTTAAGATACCGAATGCTGCTCCGCATTCAGATGCCACATTACGAATAGGAGCAAGACCAGATGCAGCAGCAGCAGCTTCAACATAAGCGGTCATGTTACTCGGGCAAGGAGAAAGATCAGTTGTCCCAGGTTTAATACAGTAAGTTTCAACTTTTTTAGATTTCAGATTCATTAAGAAAAATCCCCGAATAGTTGTATCTTGGAAAATATATTTCTGCAAGGATTTTTCATATTCCTTACTTGCTCCACTCAAAGAATGTTTGCTAGGATCTTGCACCGATGGCTTGAATAATTTTGTTAATAAATCTTGGATTGTTTCAGTGCTATAGAAATGATCCAATCCAAATCCAAGCAGCACATCTTTGGTATGAGGAAGAGCCTTAAAACGCTGAGCAATCTTTCCTAACTTTTCTAGACCTTTCATCTTATCAAGAATACGCTGTGATGCTGAGAAAGAAGAAGGTGGAACAGGTGCAATAGCAGATAGAACTAAGGTCACCCAGTCACTAGATTTTTCAGACACTGATTTGCTAGAAGATGCAGTAAAACGTGTCCCTTGGGTACCGGCACTCAAAGATGTTTCACCACTAGCTCCGCTAGAACCACTAGCTCCCGAAGAAACAGATGATGGTGAATCTTCAAGAAGAGCAGTTCCAGCGGCGGATCCAGTTGGTCTCCTTTGAGTTCCCAAATTCACTGCTGGAGCAGCAAATGGACCCGGTGAAGGACGAACGCTTCCAAGCCATAAAGGAGTATCAGACTTTCTAAAACGAAGTGCTAAAGGGACAGATGTATCAGTAATTGACTGAGGCTGAAAGATTACATAATTATTACGCAAAATTAAATATCCTTTTTGTCCATTATGAGTTAATTCAAAAGAGGGATTATTTATGATTGTTGGAAGGGCCGCGGATAATACATCTTCCGGTAATCCCTTATATATATCTTTGACCTGTTTCAATGGAAGAAAGGTTTGGATAGAAAAGATCTGACGCAATGCAGATTCACGAAGAAGCAGATAAGACCGAGCATCACGAACAGTAAATGTAGATGTATTCAAATCACTTCCATCTTCTGAGATCGGTCTAACATCTAGTTTACATGTATACGAGCATTCCATGTAATCACAAATGCTAGAATTATCCTTATCTGCTAATTGGATTTCACCAAGATCATTGCCCTGTGCATCAATGTGTCGTTGTTTGATATCACCCGTTAATTGAATGCCTTGAAAATTTAAATTACAATCCCATGCTCCAATCTTAAGTTGTCTTTGAACCAAACCAATTGCCTTTGCTTTCTGTACTGCAAGTCTGTAAGAATAAATATCACTTGTCTCATAATCATCATAGTATAATGAATACAAATGAATTAAGCAATTACGGAGTTCAGCAGGTAATGCACCATGAGAACAATAACGAACACCACGACCAATGATTTGTTCAAGTCTATTCAAGTGATACCATGGATCTAGCACATGGATTTCACGAACACACTTCAAGTCTAAACCTTCACCTGCAATTTGAGAACCAACAATGACTTTAACTTTTCCTCCACGGATTGCAGATTCTCTTTTAGGATCATCAAGGGGAGGAAAGGTTGTTGCATAGGTAACTGTATCACCAATATTAGTAGTATAATCAGATGTTAGAAGTACGTAGCGCGCCGGAACAAAACCGGGACAGCCCTCCGTTCCAGAAGTTGGAACGTCAGATCCATGCTGCTTTCGTGGGCACATTGCGCACTGTCTAGGCACAGAAGGTGTTCCTTGTCCAACCCTCAAAAGAGGAATTTCTTCTCCAGTACCGGAAACACGAGTATATCCTGCACGCTCTAGAGCCACACAAAGAGGAAGAGCACCCGGCTGAACATAACGTGAATATACAAAATTAATTCCCTTACTAGTCTTGATATAATCTAGAATCTTTGCAATCTTGGGTGCATGATTAGGCAAGGCCTCTTGTCCAAAGACATCGTCAATTCCGTATTCATTCTCTGCACGCCATTCAAGACGTCTTCCTTCTTCCTTGAAATGATTTTCCCAGCCCTGCTTACCAAATTGTTCATTCTTATAGGTTAGATTTCCAATTTGAGTCCATGAATCTAAAACATTCTTTCTTCTTCCGATTTCAAGAGGATCATCCTCATCTGACTCGGCTTCAGCGGCTAAAGAATCTGCAGTTGTTGGAATAGCAGAAACATTCATTTGAAAACGTGAAATCTTTTCACACACAGATCCACTGACAGGACGCACACGCTGTATCGGTAAGGCTTCAAGTCCCTCCAAGACTTCAGGCAGTACATCAATATCATCACCACCCCTCAAAGCAGTTTTGCTAGGATATGAAGAAGTAGGCTTCCAGTCATCTTGTAGAGTAGGACGGAGACGAACAGGGAAAGTGAAAGGATTTTCACCACGCATGTAAGAAACATAGCGACTAGCAATCTCTTGTATCCGTTGTTCAGCTTCTTTCTTTAGTAACCCCTTTTCAAAGAGATCATCTGATTCAAGAGTATCCAAACGCTTAGTGTCGTTTAGGATCAATAAGTTTAGTAAGAATAAAATTTCAGGAGCAGTATTAAACATAGGTGTAGCTGTCATAAGAACAATACGACAACCTTCAGTAAATCGGAGAATATCTAGAAGAAGAGGAATTATTGCTTTAGCCTCAGCGCCTTCTTCAACAGCGGTAGCATCGGGATTTTCATCAGGTGACATTTCATCACTCGTCATTGTCTTGGGATCTTGTCTCAGATTGTGGGCTTCATCAATAATGATTAGACCATCATTAAAAAGTTCGCGGAGGAGATCATGGCGTCTTTCTTCAATTTCCTTCTCATCCGTAATAGATGCAGGAATACGTTCTTTAAAGAAAGCAACAACTGAGTTTTTGAATGCCATATATCCATTAATACGATAGCGTTGTCTCTTTTGTTTATCAATTCGGAAAATGATCTTAGAAGGTTCATCTTCAGCGGTTGCATCCACAAGATCTAAATAAGTAGTTCCGGTGCACTGGGCAGAATACCAACCACCACGGACATAACGAGCAGGATCATCAGGCGTAGCCTTGCGCAGCACATCAGGATTAAAGATCGTCCGCCTAAATCCAGGAGCAATAGAACGAGGAACAATAATATGAACTCGTTTATTAGGTCTTTCAGCCAAGAAATTCTCAGCAATTGAAACAGCAGAACATGTTTTACCGACACCTACACCATGATACAAGAGAAGACCTAAATAAGGAGTGGAAGGATGCAAGAAACGTGAAACTAGACGCTGAACAGGAGTTAGAGTAAAAGCCTCAAAAGCAGCAGCAGAACACTGATCACCTTTATCTTTTAGAACACTGAAGGCTTCAGCCCGTGCATCGTAGAACTCTTTCTTATAGAAAAGTTTACGAGGAAGCTCGGCGTTCTCTACATCCGGATAAATACCTGCTTCTTTTTCAACACTTTTAATAGACTCTGTAGGAATAAATCCTTTTTCAACTAATTGTCTTGATAGTGCATCACGACGAGAAAAATCTTCCTCCGTCAACCATTTATCAAGATATCTTTGTTTTGTTGAAGTCATTACTCTAAACTAGAGTAAGGAATCAAACAATTGGGTTTAGACACACAATTAAATAGTCAGCGCCGACCAAAAACAATAGTTGCGGAGAATGCTAGAAACATGCAGTAAAATCTCCTTTTTTTCAATATTATACGGACGAATCTTTTCTAAAGCTTCATCTGCCTTAAACCAACAGATATCACCAATTTCTCGTTCCATAACATTATCTCCAATCTTAATTGATGGTTCTATATCATCAAAACAAAATGCCAGATAATACTTATGACGATAATGAACATGATTGCTTCCGAAGAAACTTTCTTCCACAGGTAAACAATTCTTCAAAATATTTACAGAAGTCATTGGAAAACGAGTTTCTTCCCAGAATTCCCGATTTGCACATCGTATTTCAGATTCATTAGGACCACGACGTCCTTTAGGAAATCCCCATTCAGGCTCAGACCATGTTGTCTTTGAAGCTCCAATACATTCTGCAAGTAATTCGGTACGAAGTTGTTCAAACTTTGCCTTAGATGGTTCATATTCATGTCTATAAGGTTTAGATACGGGACCGCTCCATAATTGTTCCCATAAATCATTAAATTCCCATTCTAGAAGTCGTTTTCTTTCAGCCATAGAAGTTTGATCAATTAAGACTTGAATATATACACGATCGGATAATTCATATTTTCCCCGCAACAATTCAATATATCCTAGACTATCCTTGCGACGAATCATTAAAAAACGGAAGTTGGCATTTTCGTAGCCGTTAATCACGGAATCATCCAAAAATTTCTGTTGTATTTCTTCTCGTCTGCATCCTAAAACTTGCACTAAAATAATACCAAAACTTGTAATTGGTTCAACACATGATTTATAATAATGTCCAGGTTTCCCACAATTCGTACATGTTACAGACATGTTTTATAACCCTAAAAGGAAACGGCACTCTGTGTTTAAATAGACTTGTTATTCTTCGGTTTATATGATAGAGATGTTAACTATGCCGCCAGCCGTATGGGGGCCCATTTTTTGGGCAACAATTCATATAATAGCCCTTGCCTATCCCGATTCTCCAAATTATGCGCAGAAGAGGGCAGCAAAAGAATTCTTCTTGAGTCTAGCAGAACTAATTCCATGTCCAATTTGCCGCACACATTATGTAGAACACTGTAAGAAAAATCCTATTGAACCATTCCTGGATTCTCGTGCAAATCTATCTGATTGGACTCTTAAGTTGCATAATCAAGTAAATCTAAGTTTAGGCAAGCCTACACTTACTCGTGAACAATTTTTGAAGGCATATTCTAATATGTGCGATCGCGCCTTGCCTATTCCTCCGTCTCCATTTGCTCATAAGTTAGCAGAGACTGCTGATGAGCGTGCATATATACGCGGATTAATATCTGGATCTGTTGGAACACTAGGATTAGCAGGTATTGGACTAGCGATTTACAAGAGTTATGCTTGAAGCTTAAGAAAAAGACCAAGACCAATTATCTAACTAAAAGATAGGGATGCCTAAAATACTTGAAGTACAAGCCTTAATGTCAGATGCTGACTTTAAGAATACTTATGAAGGGACTCATTTTGATGAAAAAGCAGTAAAACAATTAGTGCAAGAAGATTGTGATATTTATGGCATTGACACAGATGGCACACGCAAACTTCTAGCAAAATTCAGAAGAAATGTTTTACCAAAAGAAACCGTCCAAATTGGATGGGATTCTTTCAGGAATCTAGCAATGCCTGGTCGCAATCGCGGAGCTGCAGCTGGACCTATTGATCTGAATTCTCCGTATTGGAAAAAGAGAAAACCGGTAAAGACAGATAAATGGGCAACATGGTACGAGGAGAAGGGCAAACAGGGCAAGATGCGTGTTAATAACTTAGTTGCAAGTGGTGTAATAGGTTTTTATGAAGAAACACCTTTTATGAAAGCCGCATGCCGTATGACAGTTTATACTCGGCGTTATCTCCATCTTTTCTTGCATGGACTTCCTTTTATCCAAGCAATTGACCAGCAGTTTAAGAATCTAGTACCCAAAGAACATAAGAGACAGTTGGATGCAGTATCAAATAAACCTGATTATCAAATTCCCGACACAGCATTTAGCACAGTGACAGTGAACTTAAATTTTAGGACTGCAGTTCACAAGGATGCAGGAGATTTTAAGGGTGGCTTTGGTAATTTATCGGTGATTGAATGGGGAAAGTACCAAGGAGGATATACTCTATTCCCTCGTTTTGGTATTGCATTTGATGTAAGAACAGGTGATTTTATTGCAATGGATGTGCATGAATGGCATTGTAATACTCCGATGTATGAGACACCCGAGGATAAAGCATATAATGCGACACTACCAGATATTAGATCCCGTGATCCAACGACTGGTCTGCAAGGATCGGAGGAGAAGTTTCAACGCTTAACATTTGTATGCTACTTCCGTGATAAGTTACAGGGTTGTGATGCAGAAGAGACAGCAGAGTACTATGCAAGAAGCAATTTTAATGAAGAGGAGGAGACAGAAAAGGCCAAATCTAAACTAACAAAGACATTGTTGCTACCGCAGTATAATACGCTGGATGAAGTTGTTCAGTCACTCCAATCATTTGGCAAGACATATAGACAAAGAATTCCTGAAGGTGCAACGAGAAAAATGGAATCGTTCATGAAAGGAACTGGAAAGAAAACAAGAAAAAACAAGAAAAGAGCAGTATAAAAGAGATGTATCTTGAGGTGGGTTTTATTTTATTTTTGATTGTTTCTTATATTTATGTTCTAAATCAAGAAATAATCCATGGAGCCGCACTTACCACATGGACTACAGTTACACGAGGAGCAGCAGCGGTCGCAACAATCGCAACAACAGTTACAGGTGCTTATTATATTTATAAAAACCCCGATGTGCTAATGTTAATTAGAGAAAGGTTATTAAAAAAGCAGCCTTCCATAGGGGATAAATGAGCAGAAATTATGGATCAGATCTACGAAATGCTGAACGATTATTCCAAGGCGGTAAAGGACAAAGTTATCTATCAGTACCATCCATGTCATCCATGCCAACAATTCCTGACGGTGGTATTTCAACAATATTTCCTCCTGCAACAGAACCGGTCAAACGCGTACTATTTATTATTGGAGGAATCTTGCTTATTCTAACAACTTTAGCAGTTCTAATTTTTACTGTAAATGCCTTTTTTCCTTTTGTTGATATTTCACCGATTAGTAATGCATTTGGTCTAAGTGTTCCACAGCAACTTTATTGGTCAAACACACTAATTCCTGCAGGAACTGATGCACCATCTGCTCTATATATTTCACCGGCAGATTCAATTACAACTAGACCAGCTCAGTTTACACTTATGTTTGATATCTTTATTCAAAGTTCTAAGGCGCCAGCGCTAGGATCTTACAGACACATTCTGCATAAGGGATCTGATGAATACAATCAATTGGCAGGGACAGCAATTACGCAAGGAGTAACGGGCGACACATCAACTGACAAAACATTTGATGCTGCAATTGCGGGCTCTGAAAGAATGCAAGGAATACCACTTCCTTCTCAAATGAGCCCTGGAATCTTCTTACATCCTTATCGCAATGATTTAGTCTTTTTTATACAAACAGAAGCAGCGGCAGCAGATGTTGTTGGATATGATATTCTTTATCTTGAGAGTCTTGCAATAGAAGATGTACCCTTGAAGGAATGGTTCCGTATTACAGTAATGCTGAATAACACAGTGGTTGACATTTTTAAGGATGGAGACTTACTTAAGTCAATAGTTCTAAAGGGTAAAGTGCGACCTGTTCCGAATCAATGGTTTGGTCGCAGTGGACCGGCACCATTCAGTGGAGTTCTCCAAAATCTCAAATTATATAATGGTATTTTATCACCTGCGCAAATTAAATCAGCGGCATCTAGTGGATTCTCAGCCAAACCTCAGATTAAGGATGCTGAAATATGCTAAGGACACATTTTTAAATTTACTGTAAGCAGGGAATGAATCGTTTTAGTTTTAATAATTATAGGCCGGCACCCTCTGTTATTCCATCTGTTTCAACGTTGGGCACACAGCCTGCTGACATAGCAGCATATGCATTAGGTGGAATGCTTTTAGTGGGCCTGATTTTTTTAGTAATAATGTATTATCAACGAAAGAATGTTCAAATGAATCCTGGACCATGGAAGTTTTCACCGACTGAATTTCCAATTGTTATACGTTCAGACCAGTTAGCAACAGTAACGCAAGGATCGTTTAGCATAGTGAATTATTTATATATTTCGGGTGCAAGAGAACAACGAACAAATGCCCAGCCAATCTGGCGTTGGGGAATCTTTGATCCAATAAGAAACAGAAAACCTGCTATCCTAGCATCATATATTCCGGCACAAGAGCAACTTCTGCTAGAATTCTCAAATGTAGCAACAGGTGATGAAAACTCAACTTCATCAATCTTTGTTCCAAATATTGTACAACAACGTTGGTTTCATATGGCATTTGCGTTTGAAGGAAGAACAGTTGATATTTTTGTAAATGGTCATCATGTAAAGAGTCTACAGCTTCCTAACGTCTTAAAGCAATCATCTGATGGAATACAAATTGTCGGCAATTCGGGTATCCTGGGACAGATGGCATTGTGGAAAGTCACCGAAGGAAGAATGAATGAGCAGCAGGCCCAATCTGATTATAAGGAAACCTCTGATACAGGAGGAAAGCCTATTTTACCGGTTGATTTTTCATTTTCTCTTGATATGATACCCAAGCTTAACTTTTGTCCTGGAATGCCCTGGTGCGAAGATATGAAAGGCGACTGCAAGACATATGTTAAATACGACTATGCTTAAATTTTCATAAAATGCATACACTAAAAAAGAAGTAATGATTATTCTTTTTTATGTAATATTAGGTTAGAGAATGAATAGTCTGCAAGCAGGATCAGCGGGAGGCCCCGGTTTAGTAAATAGTATAATTTATGTTCTACTTTCATTTGTTCTTGTGTACTTCGTATACCGTTTGGTATATCCGCAGCAGGATCCGCGTGAGGCACAAGTCTTAGATTTCAATGATGGCAGTCGTGCACTAACTGCATCAACAGACGTAAATTCAGCTCCTCTACCCCAGCTTTTCACAGGTGGTGAAATGACACTATCCTTTTGGCTCTATGTAAGCGATTGGGATGTTCGTGCGGGCATGGTCAAGCACGTTTTGTCTGTCCGTGGTTCATCTCCTGGAACGACTTATAACAGTTTTGTCTGCGCCTTGTACCCGCAGGAGAACAAGATGATGATCCGTGTTAGAACTGCGGGTGCATCTACACCGACGGGCATGGGTTCCCAGTCTAACCCTACATCACCCCAAGGCAGCGGCTCTTCTGATTACACAAACATTGCAACCTTCAACAATCTCCTCAACCAGAATATTGGCCTTGCCGATTTCACGAACACATTGAACTACCCGATGTGCGACTTGCCTGAATTTGATTTACAACGTTGGATCAATGTTACAGTTGTAGTTTCTGGACGCGTGAGCGATGTATATCTTGACGGAAAGTTGGCCCGTTCTTGCATGTTAGACAATGTAATACAGTTCCCTAAGTCAGTTGGCTCAGCGGGTATCGCCGTAGATGTCTGCCAGAAGCAAGGTTTTGGTGGTGCTCTATCACGTGTACAACTCTATTCTTATGCGATTACGCCGGATCGTGTCTACAGTATTTACCAAGCGGGTCCGTCAATCAAGTCTGCTACATTGGTGGACAAACTCCTGGGTCTATTCGGAATCAACTTAACAGTAAGTGCCTACAAGGTAACATCTCCTCAACAGTCATGCAACGGCTCAATGAATGTGAATGTTCCTTCTATTGTTGGAACATCACTAACAGGTGCTGGTTTGACAACCTCTGGAGCCCTTGGTGGAGTATTATCAAATCCGATTGCGGCTGCTCAGTAAAGACTTCAAATTCAAATAGAAACGTATATTTCATTTCATAATGGGTGACCTATTTGAAATAAAACATATCCTTGATTAACTATAGAGAGAAATGAATTTTCTACCTAACATCCTTGGAGACGGAATTGTAGATCAAGTTTTACAGGCTATGGCCGTAATGCTCTTTCTATATGTATTCTTATCAGTTCTGAATAACTTTGGCATTCTTTATCTTACATATTTGGAAATGTCTACTACACTTCAGCCTAATACGACTAATGTAACGGATACATTTACTCAAGAACCTAACATTGATACATCAAAGACTTGTTTTCCGAGTCGTAATGAAGTCAATGGAACTGAATTTACTTACAGTATCTTCCTGAACTTCACTGCAAATAGTTTCTCCAATGATCCTAATAGATTACGTCACATCTTCCACAAGGGATCACCGCCTCCTGACGGTTACCCTTTAATTTCACCTGGTGTTTTCTGCCATGCAAATCAAAATACGCTCCGTGTGATGATGGGTAGCTCTGATCGCTGGGATAACTTCGTAGATATCCCGAATATTCCGGTCGGCAAGTGGTTCCACTTAGTAATTACCTGCAAGGGTCGCAGCATTGATGTCTACATCAACGGAAATATTATCCAGCGTCTAACACTTGGATCTGTTCCTAAGCTGAACTTTGGTGATGTCTATCTCTTGCAGAATATATCAAATGGTGATACACGCGTGAACATTGCTCCTGAGCAACAGTTTAACGTAATTGGTGCCGCAAACTGCAGTATCTCCCGTTTCCTTTATTATGCCTATAGTTTATCATATGCTGAGATTGATCAGCTCTACAGACAGGGCCCTTCCACAACGGTTGTCAGTGCAAGCAACCAGATCCCGCCTTACATGGCCGATGCCTGGTGGGTGCAGTCTTTCAATCAGGGTCAGTAATCAAAAAATCATAAATCAATTATTATTAATTTAATAAGGTTTCCTACTTAAATTAATAAGCAACGATAAATCAGAGTAGAATATGCCGGGAGGTCTTATTGCTTTAGTCGCATTTGGTAAACAAAATGTGATGATCAATGGTAATCCACAGATCACATATTTTTATAAGTCATTTAAGCGTCATTCACATTTTTCTATGGAAAATATTTCAATTCCATTTGAAGGGCCAAATGAATTAAGTTTGGATATGCCGATGAAAGTTCGCGTTAAGATTCAACGATTTGCTGATTTGGCACGTAATTGTTATCTACGCGTCAGACTTCCGGCAATCTATAGTAAAATTGCAGTAGGAAGGGATATTCCGCATCAGTTTCAATGGATTAAGCAATTAGGAGCACGTTTAATTCAAAATGTTTCATGTTACATTGGTGGATCTAAGATCCAAGAATTTACAGGAGAATGGTTGGCAATTCGGGCACAGTTAGATGAAGAAAGTTCAAGTTATTCCCATTGGCAGGAATTAGTGGGAGATGTGCCTGAAATGAATAATCCTGCACTTGGTTATTATTCAGATACATCTTCGGGTACACCACTTTATCCTAATGTAGTTCAAACAATTGGAGCAACACAAAATAATAATCCATCAATTCCTAGTCGCAATCTCCGAATTCCTCTTCCTTTTTGGTTTAGTGAAGGTGTCGGAAATGCACTTCCTTTAAAAGCCTTACAATACCATGAAGTTGAGGTGCAAATAAATTTTCAACCTTTAAGAAATATTTACACTCTGCTAGATTCATTAGGATATCGTGTTCGTTATGGATATGAAAATGCAGGAGCGCCATTTTCTGCGACTAATCCGGAGACACTGAACGATGTATATAATTCTGTTGCAGATGTGAATGGAAGTCCGCAGAATTTTTACACCGATGCTGGATTTGGTATTCCGACAACAGAATATTTTAATTTAAATCCTCATCTTGAAGTTGAATATATTTATTTAACAGATTCTGAACGTTCTTTCATTGCAGAGCATCCTTTACAGTATATTGTATCACAGATTCAAACATTTACTTTTCAAGGAGTTAAGTCAAGAACAAAGTTTGACTTAGATGCACATAATATGGTTCGTCGCATGATCTGGTTTGCTCGGAGATCAGATACATTAGTATACAGAAATGATTACTTGAATTGTACAAATTGGAAATATGCAAATCAAGCACCTTATCTAAAAGGTACGCTAGCTCAAGCAACTAATTATGGAACTTCTGGAACAATAGTAACAGGCGGTCAGCGTACAATTTTACAGACTGCAAGAATTATATGTGAAGGAAATGAAATTATGGAAGAAAAGCCGGCAGACTATTTTGAATTACAGCAGCCGTACGATAATTTAGTTGGAGGACCGATTGGTGTCACGGGTGTGGATTCAATGGGACCATTATATGTATTATCATTTGCTACAAAAGGTTCTGATCTCTTACAGCCATCTGGTTCACTAAATGTCAGTTTAATTAATAATTTTCAACTTGAAGTAAATCCGTATCCTATAAATACCACTGCAAATTATGATTATGATTTTACAGTCTATATTGAAAGTGTAAATTTCCTAGCAATTACGAATGGAATGGGTGCATTACAGTTTGCAGTATAATTAAGAGTCCTGGATAACGCGGAAAATACAATTAAAAATATTAATGTATCATCAATAATGAGATATAAGATCGTTATTGCTAGATACAATGAGTCCCTTAACTGGACAGATCACTTAAAAAGGGAAAATTTAGTCATTTACAATAAGGGTAATCCACTTGATCCGGTGAAATTTCCTGTTGTAGAAAAGCGTCAAAATATAGGAAGAGAAGTTGAATCATACATGCATTATGTAATTAATAATTACGATAATTTACCTGATTATGTAATATTTCTGCAAGGATATCCATTTGATCATATGAATCCGATTGTTCCTGAAGAATTTCAAGAAAAAATAGATAATTTGATAGATTCTAAGCCGAAAGATATATTATGTTTTATGCAGCAGCCTTATGTTGAAAGACATTATCGTTGGCCTTCAATTAAGACAGTAGAATATTGCAAACTTTTTTTCACGCCGAATTTTCCTGAAGTAACAATTTTTTCTGCTGGATGCCAATATTTAATTCCCAAACAAAATATTCTATCTAGACCGATTCAATTCTATATGAGAATCCAAGGAATGTTATTAAATCAAAAACAGTTAACAATAGATATAGCATCAGGAGGATATTATGAGTATGAACCGCATTCAATGAATGGATGGTGTTTAGAAAGACTTCTTGGATATGTTTTCAGTATTCAAGTTCCCTTGCAGGAAGAGATGAAGCAGAAGAAATATTTAGTAACTGGTGGAGCAGGATTTATTGGAAGCAATTTGGTAAATATGTTATCAAAAAATAACACAGTTGTTGTCATAGATAATTTGACGACTGGCGATATAACTAACATAGTAAAGAATGATAATATTCATTTTATAAATGGTTCTGTTCTTGACAGTGAACTTTTAGACAGAGTTGGTTATGTTGATGGAATCTTTCATTTAGCAGCAATGAGTAAAGTTTTACCTTCATTGGAAAACAAGGATATGTTTAATTTTTGCATGGAGCAAAATATTCTTGGAACAATTAATGTTTTGAAGTTTGCATCATCATACAGAAAACCTATGAAAGTGATCTATAGTGCATCATCCACTGCCTATGGGTTAAATCCCATTCCGAATGTTGAAACACAGCAACCTGATTGTCAAACACCGTATGCTCTTAGCAAATACTGCGGAGAATTATGTTGTGAACTTTTTTACAAAATGTACAAATTACCTTCTGTTAGACTAAAGTATTTTATGGTTTATGGACCCAACGAACCTAGTACCGGATCATATGCAATTGTAACAGGTATATTTCTCAAAAGAAAACGTGAAAATTTGCCTCTTCTAATACACGGCGACGGATCTCAAACAAGAGATTTTGTTCACGTGGAAGATATCTGTCAAGCAAATATCCTAGCAATGGAAAATGAGGATCTAGTAAATGAAACGATCAATGTTGGAACAGGTGAAATGATTTCAATTAAAGAACTAGCAGATTTAATATCAGCAGATCAGATACATGTAGAAGGTCGGAAAATTGATCTTAAGCATACATTATGTGACACAACAAAATTAAAAGAAAAACTGGGATTTATTCCTTCAAAGAAGATTAAAGATTATATTTTATCTTTGGTCTGAGGATTAATATTCTATATTATTTATTTAAGAATTTAGAGATGAGATTTGTTATAAATTCGCATAAAAACTCTTCAATTGCTCTTGAACTGGGGTTCTCAGAATAGTAAAATATTATGAGACAATTGACTTATATAAAATACAAGCAAATTGGCAGCAAAGTAATTAATATGAATTAAGAGTTTAGACTTTTGGCATTTTATATTCCTTCAAGATATCGGGTCCAAACTTCTTTTCATCCTCTTCCCTTCCATCGCGCAACCTCAATTCAAGATATCCCGATTTCTTAGTTGCATTTAATTTTGTTAAATTGGGAAATGCGGCATGCAAGGCTTCTGCTGATTTTGTAACACGATTCTTAGTTCTTTCCTCTTGCATTCCACCCGCTTCTTTGTAATAAGCCGTCTTAGGAGCTACAGTACGGAAACGCAGAACACCTCCATCAAGAACATACATAATTAGAGAACGCAAATAATCTTCTTTATCATCAATTGTGACAGTTAAGATAGGCCCCGGATTTGTGATGCCCCAGAAGGCTCCAATGATATATTTCAAATCCGATGTCGCACCTTCCTTCATGAAAAATCCGTTTGCAACAGGATAGATTCCCCATAATCTAAATCCAGTCTTAGCAGATTCACTGAATCCTTTCTTGATTAGTGAATCTAGGCTTTGTAAAGGAATCTCGTGACGACGAGCACTAGAAGAAAACTCCAAGAATCCTTTGATATCATCATCCATATTAACAATTCGCTTTCCAACAGGGAAATATCCAGTGATAAAGTTGCGGATATTAGCCATGCCTGGAACTCCAACAATCATATGTCCGTAAGAACCAGGCTTCAATACACTTCTGTAAAGCTCTTCTTGTTCCTTATTTGCGACAAAGACATAGATTTTTGATGCAGGAATTTTGTATTCTGCAAGAACAGTTAATGTTTTATCGCGTAAGGTCTCAGCCCTTTTATAAGAAGGAATTGCGACAACATAATCTGAGCCAATTTTTCTAGTCCCCTTATTTCTAGAGCGACGTGTTGTCATCCTACTTTACGCCCATTTTTCTTTTAAAAATTACTGACATAGGATAGGGTTAAATGGAAAAGGGATCCATGCAAGATAGATCCACATTTGATGGAAACCGATTTGGAAGAAAAGTCGGAATTTGGTTTGGAATTTTTATTGGAACTTTTCTCGGATTATGTTTACTTGCAGAAGGAACAAGTTTAGGAATGAACGCTTTCATCTACAAAGGACCCTTTATGAGAGCAGTCCTTGGTCTATGGTTTGGAATAGCATTCTTTATCTCAATACCTTATTATATCTTTATTGGATTAACAAATCCAAATGAGTCACCTAAGAGATATGCACTCTTTCCTCTTCATAAGGGCCCCTTTGAATGGCAGGTTATGAATTCATTCTTTGGAGAAGGAAGTTACATGACGACAACTTGGGAACCAGATGATCATGTTCTAGATAGAATGGGTCTGCTAGAAAACCCAGATCCGAAAGATAAATATATTTTACCGATCACTTTAGATACACTAAATATTTAGGCAGACTCATAGAAAGTTCTTGTCGCAGAGTCCTTTATAAAATCCTTAATCTTCATTGGTGTTTTCTTAACAAATGGATTTGGTGTATTGCGCATTTTCTTCTTATCAAATGTATTCTCGGAATGAGCCATTACGAGCATAACACTTGTTGATTTAAGTTGGAGCATAGGAACACTATATTTTTTTACAAAAGATGCCTCTTCTGCATGAGTGACTGTATCATCATAAAAGTGATCTTTTAGGAAAGATCGCCGATATGCAAAAGTTCCATTTGTTGCATGATTTGGTGCATAGGGTCCTAGTTTCCAGATACTCTTATCATCAGTATAATACATGAAGATCTCTGAGGAGCCGCAGATTTCATACTTGGGATTTGCTGTTAACATCTTAACAACGTGGGAAACACGATCTGTAGTATAATAATCATCATCATCCATGCAGATAATAATATCACCTTTGGCCTCCTTGTTTAAAAAGTTTCTCTTCATTCCAATATTCTGTTTTTCTTCTTCTTCAAAATATCGGACATTCTTCAGATCAGATGCATCAAAAAGATCTTTTACTTTATCTGTTCCATCATCAAAAACAACAAGTTCCATTAGTTCTTGTGGGTAATCTTGAGCCTTAAAATTAGAAATTAAATGAGGTATGAAGCGCCGACGATTATAAGTTGGAACAATAACGCTGACAAAAGGTCTGCTCATCTATTTTACATTAATGGAGGAATCCGTTAAGTCCTTGCTTCCCAGGACCGGGGTTGCTTCCTAAATCTATCTAGAAATCTACACCCCCGTTTTTTCAATTTTTTCACCAAAAAATTTGAACCAAAAATAAAAGACACAAAAAAGCAGACCCTAAAGAAAGAAATGGATTACGCTCTTAGAACTGTTGAAAATATCCTGAAATATTCGCTGACACATGAGTCACCTGTGTATCATCAGCCCGCTCATATTCGTCTTCCACTAAAGATCCATCAGCGTGCTCTTCTAGCAGCGGCCCGTAAGTTGGAGTGTAATCGTCCTGCAGGAATTACATGCGAAGATGGAGCGCAGATGTATACCAAGTATGGAGTAATTGCAGATCGTGTCGGATCTGGTAAATCACTAGTTGCACTATCTCTTGCAGGAATGGAGCGTCCTCAGACAGAGATGTTTACTGCAGAGGCATCAACAAATCATGATGTCGTTGTAATTAAGCGTCACGATGAGTCAATTAAGTTGATCAAGAATGAATATATTGTTACAAATGCATCACTACTTATTATTCCCCATGGACTTGTAGCGCAGTGGGAACGTTATATTAAGGATCAGACTTCTCTTAGAACTCTAATTGTAAAGACAAGAAAGATTGCATCAACAAATACAATTAAGGAAGATATTAAGAAGTTGGATCTGGTGGTTGTCACCTCAACGATGTGGAAGGATTTCTGCACGCAGGATAATGTCTATAAGATTTACTGGTCGCGTCTCTTTGTGGATGAGGCCGATACTTGTCAGATTGGTATTTCGGATGAGTCGCAGGTTCGTGCAGCCTTCTATTGGTTTATCTCAGCAAGTTGGCTAAATATGGTCTTTCCAAATTACACAAGTATTTTGCGACATGAGGCAACAAAGACAATCTATCCACTTGCATGGGAAAACTTTAAGAATTCAGGTAACTATATTCGGATTGAGGGAATTCGTAGGAACAATATTGTCAGTAGGATGTGTGTATCAGCGCAGTATCCAACACTTCGGGCAAATTATAGTTGGAGACTAATTCTCCGCAATGATGAGAACTTTATCCAGCAGTCTCTTCAGATGCCAGAAATCATCCATCACAATTGGATTTCAGCGATCCCGCAGAATGTTCAGCTTCTGCAAGATATGATCAATCCGCAGATTATGGAGATGCTTCATGCAGGAGATCACGAGTCAGCACTAGAGGCGCTCGGTATTCAGGAGGATTCAGTCACAAATGTAGTGGAAGGTGTTACGAAACATATGCAGCAGCAGTTGGAGACAGCAGTCAAGTTCCGTGAATACAAGATGTCCATGACCTATCCCTCAGATAAGGCAAAGCAGGAAGAGAAGGAGAAGTGTGATCAAAAGATTGCGGAGTTTGAGTCTAAGTTGAAGTCACTCAAGGATCGTGTCACTGAGTATAAGGATACTGCATGTCCTATCTGCTTCTGTGATCTAGAGAAGCCGACACTGACACCATGTTGTAAGAATCTCTTCTGCTTTGTCTGCATGGTAGAGTCACTCCGCCGCAATCCGGTCTGTCCTCTTTGTCGCACACATATTGAAGTTAAGAATCTAAAAATTCTTTCTGAGGAAAAGCCAAAGCCCAAGCATGTGAAGGAGAAGGAAGGAAAGCCTCTTTCAGATGAGGAGAAGACAAAGGCACACCGTCTGCTAGAGTTCTTGGAAGCAAATCCTAATTCTAAGGTTCTTCTCTTCTCATCCTATGATAAGACCTTTAGTAAGTTGATCCCTGTCTTTGAGCAGAAGTCAATCAATTATAGCATGGTAAATGGAACATCTGCTCGTATTCAGAAGATTATCCGTGAATTTGGAGAGGGTAAGCAGCAGGTTCTCTGTCTGAATGCTCGTCACTTTGGAGCGGGTCTTAATATTGAGTGCGCTTCCCATGTTATCCTGTATCACAGGATGGCGGAGGAAGTTGAGAAGCAGATCATTGGTCGTGCGTATCGTTTTGGCAGATCAACAAATCTGGATGTAATCCATCTGCTTCATGCAAATGAGACTGGAGCACAGTTTGATTTACATGCATATAATGGTGCAATTGATCAGGGCAATGTTATTCTTCACATATAGTTTTCTTCTTACGACGAACAGGTGCTTTTACTTCAACAACTTCAACTAATTCAGTAATAACTTTTTTTTCGTGAATAGCTCTAATCTGAGGTGGCAACAGAACTTCCAACCATTTATCTAATCGTTCTAAGACAGGCATTTCTTTTACAGAAGTTAATTCATACCAAAGACCAGCATGATGAACTCCATTATAGCGTGACTTATAGGCCAAAAGAATACGATACGCTCCTTCAAAACCTGCATTGCGATGTGGTGATTTATTGACAGACAAGAAATCACGAACTTCACCCAGATACTTGAACTGATTGAAGAGCCAAGATTGACGACTTAGAACTGCAGTATAGACCATTGGAACATCTTTGATAGGCTTCTTCATATTGGAAAAAGCATCATAGAAGAGCCGAGTATTAACTGCTTGAAGCTTAGCAGTATACGAATAGGGAAACAAATTCCAATATTGAAAGAAGAAAGTATAATAATCAATACGATCGGACTGCAAGATATCATGCAGAAGAGTTCGGTAGAAAGTATATGATCTTGTTGGATCTTGCACATTGGATTTTAACCAATTAGGTAGGGTCTCATGCAAATGTAATCCAGCCAGATTCATGTCATTATTTTCAAGAGCAACTTCACGGAAGATATCCACTTGATTACTCAGAATTTGGATAACAGCCTGCTTTAAATTCTCAAGACGTGAAATACGATTTGTTGATTCAATGCGTGGTTTAAAATCATTAATACCTTTCCCACCATTCAAGGCACGATGTTGAATAGAACTATTCCAGATCTGCAAGATCTTGCGTAAATCACCTTGATGAAGTTGAGATAATTCATTCACTATATCAGTATCGGGTTCAACAGTCGGATGTTTTTTCACGAGAAGATTCTTAATTTCTTTTACAGATGGAGGGATAATTTCAAAAGAAAGACAAAGACGCATTAAGGGTTTATATTTCTTATCAGCCCATTCATTACTAATGCAAAATATAGCATTCATGCCCTTATATTCTTTAAGAGCCTTGATGATTTCTGTAAGACCACCACGATCACCGGATGACATACCGTCAATTTCGTCAAGAATTACACCAAGAGGGCGATGACCTTCTGGTCTAAAAAAATCAGCGACATTATTACTTTTTAGAAGAGGTTGAATAATTTCAGAGACACCTGCACGATTCCGCACATGACTAGCATTACATTCTACAGGCCTTAAATTAGCAGCAGCGCAAACACGATAAGCTAAAGTTGTTTTACCGACACCGGGACCTCCATAAAGAAAGACAGCAACAGGATCTCTATGACCAGAGGAAGGCTTTTTAGCCCAATCAACAAGTTTACTAAAAATATCTTGATGAATTTCACTTACAAAATCATCTTTAACTTCCATGCCTACCGAATTTGTTAGGCTTTGGTTTATATCCCAAGGCCTAGCAAATGAAAATTTTGATTTTTTATTATTGTTTTTTGATTTTTGATAGGAATAGTTTTACGCACAGCCAGTTCCAGCCGTGATACCGGCCCATGATAGACCCTTACTCTGAGCTGCATTACACTTGGTAGCATTTGAGTCAGAAGGCTTTGTTAGGAAGATATAATCTTTTTGTCCAGGCGCAGGAGGTATCAGAGGATCCGCTTTCTTGAGTCCATTGCGACGAGAAACTCCAATAAAATCTACGCACATATTTGATCCAGTAGCAGGATCATTACCCATAAAAGTTAAGTAATCTGGGCAAGAAGACAGATACGGGGGCCAAGTGGGATATGTGAATTGTGATGTAGCAATAAACCAGCGAACATAATACATCCAGAGCAGTGCAATAAGTCCTAGAGTGCCGAGCATTGCAAGAAAGGGACGTCCCTTATTATCTAGGTAGGTGCCGGATAAAGTAACATACATAAAAAAGATCGTAACTCCCACAGCCACAAATGAAAACACTCGTGCTAGGAAATCCAGTGTTCTTTGCGATATAGCCATCTCTAAATAATCACATTAAAATATTTTTCTAAAATTTAGGTTAGCCTATATTTGCCCATACAGATCTAGTTAAGTAATTGTTACCCTGACCATCATACCAGGTCATTTCAATAAAACCAGTGCCAAAATCTGTATTAGAAGCGGTTCCGGAAGGTCCAATAGGACCATTTGGAGAAACAATCTGAACTTTTTTAAAAGTTGAGTTATAGATTTGGACTGTTTTTGCCATATCTCGTAAAATCACACATCCAGAGGTACTAACATTATTTGTAGTAATGATAGTTGACCACCATGTAGGATTATTTGCAAGAGGTGCGACATTAGATGTAGTTAAATTAATAGAATAGATTTCATTATATGCCGAACTTATATTAATAAGAAATTTTGGAGGCCCAGCCTGAGCAGTATATCTTAATACTGATGACATTAATTAAGAAAAAGAAATTTCCCAGACTGAATATAGAAATGAATGGCAGAATAAATCTAGATTTTACAACTGGCTTTACTGATCAAGGAATTACAAATCAGTTCACATCTGCTACAAAGTTAGGTGATGATGTAGGAAGGGATTTAGTAAAAGGAACAATTGAAAAAAATCTATTGAATCAGACCTATTTCAGTGATGCAAATGTTCAAATCATCCAAAATCGTCTAATCTATGAAGTCTACCAGAAGAGCAATGGTAAGTATAGAATTGGACCCCAGAGTGCTGAAAACCTATTAATTATTATGCGCAGCATGTATTTTCAGTATGGTAAAAATTTAGATTATGCAATTAAGGAACAGATTACTGAATTAAATGATTATGTAATTGCTTTTGCAGTTCCCAAAATTCTGAGTGAAGCCGATATGTATGAGACGTATAGAAAAGATATTACAACTTTACCTGTACCTATGTCCCGTTCAGTGAACTTGAGCCAAGCAGGCACAAAGAGCAGACCCTTGAATCCTTTTTTCTAAGCTTACTTTTTAACAACCTTCTTCTTTGTTACCTTGGGTCCGGCAGGATCAGCCTTATTAATCTCAGCACGATGAGTCTGATAAGGAAGCCATGCAGCCATAAAGTCATCAAGATCAGAAAGCCAAAGATTCTCGGGAGTCATATTCTCAAGAACCCTTACTTCATCTTCAACCCCCTTAATCTCAAGTTCCAATGTATGTACTGCTGATGCCTTCATCCGATCAATACGCATTCGCAACAAGTATTCAAAGTCATCAAGAGTGTCATTCTGTGCACTGAGATGAGGCAGAGATAGTGCCTTTAGACCTGCAAGAAGCACAGAATCTTCCGTCTTACCAATCACAAGAGAACCAGAGATAACAGCAGCAATGAAAGCCATCTTAGCCCGGAGTTCAATAAGTGATGACTTGAGACTTGCAAGTTTATGAGCCTTGCGCTTCTGATAAATATCTAGACGGGCTGTAATAAACTCTTCTAGGATTTCACCCACATGACTATACCTATGAATCTTTCCACAAGAATCAAAAGCAACCATGTTAGTAATTCGGAAACTACTGATTAGACGGAACTTGACCATAAATTCTGACAGATAAGTCTTCGCCAACCAATATGCATCTTCTGTTAGAGTCAAGATAAAGTCTACATCAACATCGTTATAGGCTTCCTCAAAGCTCCGGAGAGTCAATTTTCCACCCTGTTCATCAATACCGGGGGTTTCACCTGCTAGCATACTCTCCAAGAACTCCTTATAGTCCCTAGTCCAAAAGCCAACCGGCAGTTCCTTGATCCGAATCTGAAACTTCTCTTCATTTGGAAACTCAATGATACCGCTCGTAAGCCATCCCTTCTTGTCGGGCATAGGACGAACATCGCCGCGGAAACCGAGCCACCAAGGCTTGAAGGTCCAAGTTGTCAGATCTACACCATCAGAAAGACGGGACTTGATTGCTGCAACCAGATCTGTAGGATTGTACGGCAGAATATCTGTTGAGAAACCAGTGCCAATACCAATTGATCCATTGACTAGAATCATGGGAATTGTACTGTAATAATTCACAGGCTCAACAGGTGTTCCATCATCATCTGTATAAGAAAGAACAGGCTCATCTTCCTTGCGATAAATACTTCGGATAATGCTTTCAAGATAAGTGTGGATATACCTCGGCGAAGCAGAATCCTTTCCACCCATAAGACGAGTTCCAAACTGTCCTGAAGGTGCTAGCAGATTAATATTATTAGCACCGACGTAAATCTGTGCCATTCCGATAATAGTTGAATTCAGAGATGCTTCACCATGATGGTAAGCAGCAATCTCAGATACATATCCTGCAAGCTGAGCAACCCGAATTTCCTGTGTTAGGTTACGCTTGAGACAAGCCCATAGAATCTTGCGCTGACCGGGCTTTAGTCCATCCAGAATAGAGGGAAGAGACCGGATATTATCTGCAGATGAGAAGTGAATGAGTTCATCATTGATAAATTTAGTGTAAGGAACCTGAGAACCACCCTTTTTAATAACAAGTACCCTCTTAATATCATATGTTGAAAGCCAAGTCTTACGATCATCTGCTCTTTTCTTATTAAATGCCATATCAATTGCATCATCTGAAGGATCATCCCACTGAAAATCAACTGTGTGCATATTCTCAAAGTATTCACGGGCTTCAGCAGCAGTTGAAGTGCCCAATCCCTTATAATACTTCGCTTTCCAACCCTTTCCGCCTCCAGATTCAGGTCCGGCAAACCAAACATCATAATCCTGCTGGGAATAGAAGGATAGCGTAGTTGATCCCTTTGAAACCTTGAGCAGAGGAGTCATTAGACAGCAGAGAAAACCCATCTTAAGAAGATTAGGCCACTCAGTGTGGAAGAGATTGATGAGAAGACCCTTAATATGTGATCCATCTACATCCTGATCTGTCATAATCATGACACGACCATAGCGGAGTTGCTCCAACTTGGTATATTTCTTGCCATATTCCAGACCAAGAATCTGCTTAATCTGATTGAGTTCAGCATTATTATTCTTCTTTGCAAGATTGGCTTCCTTAACGTTGAGGAGTTTACCACGAAGAGGAAAGACACCATAGCGTTCCCGACCAACAACCTTCAGACCTGAGATTGCAGTGGATGCAGCTGAATCTCCCTCAGTCAAGATCAAGGTGCACTCATTGGACTTTGCAGTTCCAGCCCAAAGAGCATCTTCTAGCTTAACAATGCCGCGAACAGTAGCCCGCTTTTTACCATCAGTCTTCTTAGCATCCTTGAGTTCACGAGCAGCCAGAATGTGCTGAGCCTCATCAAGAAGACCAATCTTGATTAGTGAATCAACAAACTTCTCGGAGATGACAGGCTTAGATCCAAACTTGGAAGCAGGAGTTGTTAGACATTCCTTAGTCTGAGTATCAAAAGAAGGATTTACAATAACTGAGCGAATGAACCATGTTAGAGAATCCTTGATTAGATTGGGAGTAATTTCAATCTTCTTCTTCTTGGCTTTTTCGCAGAAATCAGTCAGAACCTGCTTGGCAACATATTCAACATGCTTTCCTCCACGCCGAGTTAGAATACCATTTACAAAGGAAAGATGGCGATCATCGGGTGGCGAATCCTTGTACAGAGTGGATGTTAGAATTGCACCGATCTCCCAACGTTCTCCAGCAGAATCAAAAGCAATAAGTGCATCGCGACGCTTCTTGGGCGTCAACTTCTTGACTTGTTCGGGCAGCCCTTCTTCAAGAGGACAGAACAGATCCATATAGGACATGAGTGACATCACAGGAATCTGAGTTCCATTGAGATAGATTGCGCAACCGGGAACGCAGACAGCAGCATCATAGCACCGAGTCGTCAGAACATCCATCATATCTGCAGGAATCTCTTTAACTTCTCCTTCAGCATCATCGGTAGAAGACCAATGAAATCGGGAAAGATCGGGAGTATAGGCAATAGTAGTAAGAGCCGTTGATGACTTTACTTTATTAACCTTTACCTTATCCATTTTAGTCATGTTATCGGTCCAAGTGTAAGTTGTCATTGTTGAGGAGGAAGGAGTAGTAATTTTAACAGAAAACTCCTTACTGAAGATATTGGTCAACTTGGCACCATATCCATTCTTACCACCGACGATCTTCTCTTCCTCCTTGTTGTAGTTGGAAGAAGTCAATAGCTGACCAAAGATCATTTCGGGAAGAGGACATCCAGCTTCGGTATGGATAGCGGTAGAAATAGTATCACCATCATTAGTTACTGAAATCTGAGTAGGAGAAAGCATAATTCGGATGTTAGAAACTGGGACAACACCGGGTTCCTTCTTCCGTAGACGCTCCTGCTGCCGAGTATAATGATCGGTTGCATTCACTAGAATTTCATCAAAGATCTTGAAGAAGCCAGGACAAAACTGGATCTTCTTCCAAACCATTCGCTTAATTGCAGGATCATAGATCCAACGACTTTGAGGCTCTGTATCAATAGAACCGATATACGTATCCGGCAGTTCCAAGATATGCTCTCTATGCGTGCGCTTGCTATAATTTTCGGGGTTCATTTCTCTTGCCTAAGGGTGGGGGTCAAGGGGCATTCAAATTTTTAAGAATAACACAGTTATTTAAAAATTAAGACAAATTTTTATACAACAGAGTTATTCAGATCTAAGACAAATTTATGAAAATTGGAAGAGTACTTATACCCGAAGATTACCATCATGTGTGATACCATTTATCATATACCATTTTACTTTATGATCTAAACAATAATAAAACAGAAAAAATCCATTTACAACCTCCATAGTTTGGCAGAGTGTTTTTGCTTCACCTTTTTTTGCATGAAAAGCAAAGAGCAAAGTAATAACATTTTGCATATAGTATATCATAAAATTTAATACTTTTTTGGAAAGGATAAATGAATTCCAAATAGGAATTTCACCATAATAACATTCAGTCCATAAATGGTTTGTATTAAATAATTTATTATAAACTTGACAAAGAAGATCCCATTGATCTGTGTCTAACCTTGATAATAGATAGTCTTTACTTACAACATCCTGTAAAACATATATAATTTCAGGAGATCTTTTATAATTGTTCAATATAATATGTATATGTTCTACAAATAATTCACTTATAATCATATCATATTGAAAAAACCCAATTAAGTCAATTTCTTCTAGCATATTCTGATTAATGACAAAATGCAACAAAACACTATTTTCTTTCAAACCATCTTTTTGAAATTCGGGATGATAAATTTGAAATTGATTTTCATAAAAAACAAGATCTTTAAATCTTTCTGGAATTATTTTTTCTATAGAATCATTTACTGCAATAAATCTAAAATATTTATTTAAAAATTCATCTGAGAAATTATAGCAATTAGGATTAATAGAGTTATGAAAGATCACATTAATTTTTAATCTAACATCTTGATCTGTTGCCATAATTTAAATTTTCTTTTTAATATATAGAAATGACGCAGTCTAATAAAAGGAAGACAACAAGAAAACAGCGTGGTGGTGCTGCAACACCTTTACCTCTTTCATTTTTTAATCCAGGATCAGCCTCTTTATCAGCATCAGCCAGTAATCTTTCAACTGCTGCGACATCAACACTTGCAAGACAGGGAATCTATCAGACTGGGGGTGCTAAGTCCCGTAAGGGACAGAAAAAGCAGAAGAAGCAACAGAAGTCGCGTAAGCAACAGAAGTCTATTAAGCAGAAGCAGCGCGGTGGATTTTCCCCTTCAGTGATGGGTCCTTTTATTAAGAATGTTGAAGCTTTAGCTGCACCCTTATCAATCTATCTGGGCTGGAAGATGATTAAGGGATTACGTGGATCTAAGGCCTCTAGGAAGAAGTAGGTTCCTGAGGAGTTTGCTGAGAAACCATAATATTATATTGAATACTCGTGTAAAAATTATAAGCGGTTAAATCTTCAACATCATTATGATTATTTTTTAAGTATACATTTATGAGATTGATATCAAGAAGCGAATCGCTGCTTAATCCATAAGTTTCTTTCATACCGCCTGCTAAATCTGCTCTTCCCCGTGATTTTGAATAAAAGAATTCGGGAATAGTCTTACAATAATAATGATTCATTTGAATCACAGAAGTATCCATATCTGGATTCTCAGCCTCTGTTGTTATAACACCATTTGTTGCAATAACATTATATCCTTCTTTAGGATTAACATTATGGCAGCATACAAATCCATTGACCAATTCTGGCATAAAAAGAGTTTTCATTAATTTATCACCTTTTAGAGCACATCGTCTAAAACGCGAAACAACTGGCTCATCTGTTTTCTTAATTAAACCAGATGAACCAAAATAACGCCAACAAATACTTATTCCAGCAACATTAGGTAAGAAATAATCCTTAATAAATGCTTGAATATTTGGGTGTTTTTTCAAACAGACAAATTCATCAATATCACAGTGAAGGACATATTTAATATTATGTTGTTTAACAACATTTTGCATAAAATGTTCTAAGGCCATATATTGAATTCCTACCTGATAATTATTACCTTGTACATGCATAATAATAACTTTATTACCAAATCGTTTTAGAATATTACCATAAGTAGGCACATCTTCATTATCATATAAGTAAATTCTGTCAAACCCCATTGCTAGATGATAGATTACCCATTCTTCAATATAGTCTTGCTCAAACTTAGCAAGTGCAACTATAACTGTACTCATTAGCAAATAAAAAGGATATTAATAATTTGAAATAACTCAAACCCAGGAGAACCCATCGCATTGCGCATCCGAATAATAAACGAACTGGCGGTATTTAAACGCAACTTGAAAAATCAAGTTAAACGCATGGAGAATGAAAAGTATGCATTCCGGATTCGGACGGTCAAGGCAAGCCCTTTCAGAATTTTGATTGAGGCTCTTAAGGAGATTCTAACAGAAGCCAATTTGGAGATTGATCCGAATGGTTTAAAAATCATTGCCATGGATGGTACACAGACTGTCCTTGTTCATCTCCGTCTTCATTCCGAGTGGTTTGAAGAATTCTACTGTCCACAACGTCTAATCCTTGGTCTTAACATGATCAATTTCTTCAAGCTAATCAAGACTGTTTCTAACAATGAGTCTTTGATTCTGAGTATGGAGAAGGAGGACACTACACGTCTAGGGATTGTAACACTGAATGGAGAGAATCAGAAGACGACCAAGTACCATCTCAATCTGATTGAGTTGGATATCCACCCGATTGAGATCCCGCCGGTAGAGTTCCAGACGACGATCACAATGCCGTCTACGGATTTCCAGAAGGTTATCCGTGATATGTTCTCATTGGCTGAGACGGTAGAAGTCAGGTCTGCATCTAATGAACTTGTATTCAAATGCCGCGGCGACTTTGCGGAGCAGGAAACAGTTTTCCATGTTGGAACGACGATGTCAGTCAAGCAGAATAAGTTGGATATTGTGCAGGGACACTTTTCACTCAAACACTTGAATATGTTCTGCAAGTGTACTTCTCTTTGCTCAGATATTACGCTATATCTCAAGAACGACTACCCTGTAATTGTTGAATACGCGGTAGCGGGTCTGGGTGAGATTAAGTTGGCTTTGGCGCCGCATAAGCAACCAGGAAGTAGATAACTCTGTTATCTACAACCAACGGATAAGGGAAGCCGTTAAACTTACTAAACTTTAGAAAAAATATATTCATTAAAAAGATTCATAACATATTCTGGCGTGTATTTTTCATATGCATTCCAGTTTAATTTAGAATTTTTGATCATCTTTATATTTTTAAATATATATACAAGTTCTGCCTGTGATCTGTAAATAATTGCTTTATCACCTAATATTTTTATATGTTCTAAAGCACCAATAGGACAAGTAATAATTGGTTTATTTCTTATAGAAAATTCAGCAATTGAATGTCCAAAAGTTTCCCCATCACTTCTTGCATGAATCATAGCATCACATGTATTGACAAATTTTTCTTTTAGAACGGTATCAATGCTTTTTTCTAAATAAATTATTCTTGGATGCTCATAAAATTTCCTAGTATTCATGAATATAAAATAAGTATTTGGTGTTGTCTCTAAAAATTCCATTATAGCTAAATGAGCAAAATCTAAATTAAATGTGTCTAATCCTCCATGTCTTCCAAAAACGGTAGCATCTATTGGAATATTTAATATGTCTCGTAGATCTTCCTTATTATTTGGTCTTTCAACAATATAGGGAATAACAGGATAATTTGTCTTACAATTTTCATTTACATAATCACTAATACTGATATAAAAATCACCTTCTTTAAAATCTGTACTAAAAACACAATGTTTAATAGTTTTACAAGTAGACCATATTGGATTATCAAAATGATAAATATCTTCCCAACCACCAGGTTGTGTATAAAAGAATGATAAATTATATTTTTTAATAATATTTGGTATATCTAAAAAACTTGTAAGTTCAATAATTTCAAAACGCGATTTAAATTTATCATAAGAAAATCTATCAAGAGGAAATCCAACATGTGCCTGTGATTGGGGAGTGAAGCATAAAATATAACTTTTATTTTTTAATATAATTTCATTATAATGAGCATAATCATATATAGAGACTTCGGTGCCTCTTTCTAAAAAATGTCTGACAAAAAACCCTGTATTCATTATATCAATAATATTTAAAATATTACAAATATAAACGTAATTAAATAAGAAAAAAATTGTTAAAGACAATAAAGTCCAGCAGAGATTAGTGCAAGACCCATCCATTGTTTCATTTTTAACTCTTCTCCTAGTGCAGCCCCAGCAACTGTTGACACAAGAGATGAAGTTCCATCCCATGCGCCATTCAACCAGGCGATACCCATCGTGTTAAAGCCTACAACTAATTCAAGAGCTAACACAATATACAGGACGATTCCTGCAAATAAATGAAAAGACAAGTTGTTGGAAGCAAAAGATTTAAGATTCAAATCTGCTACAAGTTCTGTCATTGTAATAATCCATATTTGGACCCAAAGATTAGAACCAAGTGCTGATTTATAAAGAGTTCCTAGAGCATCAATACTGCTCATCTACTATTATTTTACACATTTTCTCATTCGGTTAATTAAAAATATGTTATAATATTATAATGGATCTAACAAAAATTAAATTAATAAAGGAAAGTACCTTAGAAGATTTACAAAATAATAATTATTTAGAAAATTTAATAATTAAATTAGGTTTTAATACTGAAATATTAAGAGAACAACCAAAAATAGTTAAAGACAATGGTGGAGGATTATTGATATGGCAATATCCCAATCAATTTTCAAAATATCTTTGTTTATTGAGTCAACAAAATATTAATTCTTATATTGAAATTGGATGTCGTTGGGGAGGAACTTTTATATTAACAACTGAATATTTAAAAATGTTTAATAGTATAAACAAAAGTGTTGCTATAGATATTATAGATTCCCCTGTTGCAAATTATTGTAAATCAAATAATGAGACAAAATTTATAAGAATAAATAGTCAAAGTAAAGAATTTATAAATTATATTAATAACAATTATTTTGACTTAATTTTTATAGATGGTGACCATAGTTATAATGGTGTAAAAAATGATTATAAAATTAGCAAAAATAGTGGTAAAATAATTGTATTTCACGATATAATAAATGATATGTGTCGTGGCGTAGTTCAATTTTGGAATGAATTAAAAAATAATGAAAAGGATACATATAACTTTTTTGAATTTACAGAACAATATGAAGATGTTTGGAATAATACTCAACAAAAATTTTTAGGAATAGGTGTAGCAATTAAAAAATGAGAAAGGTATAATTAAAGCCATTTTCCCTCTAAAAATTGTTGAACACCCAGACATGATCCTCTATACAGAGTAATCCAAAGAGAAATATTACCAGAGCCACAGATAACATTCTTGCATTGTGACATAATGAATACAATTGCTAGAAACTTCTTTGAGAACTCATAATTCATTGAAGGCATAATTATATCAACTGATGTAGAAGCCTTCTTGATATGACGAATTTCATCCTTAAACACAAAAGTATTAGGAAGAACCATCATAGCATCAATAAATTCAGATTCATCACTTTGCACCAAGAACCGAACATTAGGATTTTTTGCTAGAATTCCACGAGCTCTAACAAGATAATCTTCATATCCAGAAAGAACTGTTTCTGTAATTTTATCATTGCCCCGATAAAACAGAACACATGTATTTTCAAAATCAACAGAATATTTTTTAATAATTTCCGAAACAATATCTTTAATCTGATCGGTCAAAGTGAAATACCGAATGATGAATGGTTGCAAAGCAGAAAAAGGAAGTTTCTTAAAATCAGTGAATTGATGATAAGGTTCTAGCACAATTGGATATGTATATTTGATAGGTCTAGGAATAGTCTGGAAATATTCATGGGCAATTGGTCGGGAAGGAGTAGGTTTGTACCATTCAAATTGGACAGAAGAATCAACAACTTCGGGAAGTTTAGCCACTTTATTGAAATACTCAATGATACGAGCAAGACGAACTGTGCAACATGAAAAGAATCCACTATTATGTAAGACTATCAAAGTTGTTGGCTTTTTCTTTTGTTGTTGACCTCTTAGCCAAGACATCTGACGAAGATTAACAATCTTTGTAAAAATTTGAAACCCGCACAACTACTTCTGCAAGTAAGGCGACAATGAGTTATAATCAGAAATGGACACTTTACTATCACGATCCCGACAATGAAGATTGGTCGGAGGAATCATATAAGAAGATCGGCACTCCGGCAAACTTTGAAGAGATGTTTGGAATGCTGAAGGAAATTGGAGCAAAGCGCTTCTTAGAGGGAATGTACTTTTGGATGGTGGATCCTTATCCGCCAATGTGGGAGAACAAGATGAATAAGCGTGGTGGATCCTATTCTATTAAGATTCACCAAGATCATGGTTTGGAGTGTTTTGAGCGCTATATGGCTGCATCTGTTCTTAATCTAATTGCTCTTGATACAGAGAACCAGATTGTTGGAGTTTCTATTTCTCCGAAGAAGGGATTTAATATTATTAAGTTGTGGAACTTGCAGTCACTTACATTCAAGAAGGAGACAGATATCCGTGTTCTAATGCCGAATCTAACATATGCTGATATCATCTATAAGCCGCATGTGGATCAGAAGATGTCTTAAGTCTAAGACCAAGACTCTTCCCATTCACGCCTATCATCTTCTGTTTGCAAGCCTGCTTTGAATATTTTTTCATCAATTACTGATCCCCGTGGAGTTACACAGAAAGTTGCAGAGTCTCCAATTACTAAGCCGAGTTTCTGCGCAAGAAGGGTCCGAACAACATGAATAGTTGGATGATCTGCAGGAGAAGAGTAAAAAAGATCAGTTAGATGATCAGAGAAATCAATATTTTTTTCACCAATCGTGATTACTCCTGCTAGCCAACCCCAACGCTTTCTAACATTATTACCTTGACCATAATAAATAAGTGATTGCTTTAGGGAATCGTAATGCCAGCAGTCTTTATCTTCATCCAAGATGGGAGCAAAAGTAGATGAACGACCATCGGACCAGATATAAAGATCGCCATCCAACTTTCTAGCATAATCAACGATGCTAAATGTTACTTTTGTTAGGAATGTTCTTACATAATTAAAAATAATAATTGAACTTAATCCTATTAGATTAAAGTTATCCATTAAAGTAATAAATGAATATAACTCTTAAGACTGAACGCTACCTTTCATGCAGAATGCACCTTCACATCCAGGTATGATTTTAGTATTTAGATTTGCAAGAGTAAATGTGGAACCGAAGACAGCAGCAACTACAATAATGTAGATAAGTGGAATAGAAAGAAGAACCCATCCAACAATTGGATTTGTAAACCGTGAAAGGAATTCTAAGCCAGCTACACCTAATACACCTGTTAGAATTGCGTATAAAACACTATAAAAATTCAATGAAAAAATACTATATATTACCCAAGCAACTGCAAAACTTCCGAATGTCATTGCTGGAGCGGAGACTGCAGCATTTCCAAATCTGTTATAGTCCATCCCTATTTATACTGGAGAAATAGTAACAATACCGCCAATATTATGCCACTTACCTACTACTTCACCAACCTCATCCTCGGAGATATACTTATATAGCCTATGAGAATTGGTCTCATGCCAGTAACGCACCTTCTTAATCTGGATCATCTCATAGTTCTCCTCTTCCTCTTCAGCCTCTTCAGCCTCCTCCTCTTCCTCAGCCTCTTCTTCAGCCTCCTCTTCTTCTTCGCCTTCGGCTTCCTCTTCTCCATCAGCCTCATCATCAGCCTCATCGTCATCAGACTTCGTCAAGACCTCTTCCTCTTCAGCCTTCTTCAATTCTACCTTCTTTGCAGTAGAAATCGTTACCTTCTCAAGAGACTTCTGTACATTAGCAACCTCTTCTTCAAGATCATCTTCTTCCTCAAGATCATCTTCTTCCGCCTTAGTTACAAGAACAATAGGTGCAGGAATCTTTGCAGGAGACTTCTCCATCTGAAGACTATTAGTCTTGACGGATTCTGAAGAGAAGATTGGATGTTGGGGCTTGAGATCAGCCCTTAGAGTTGAGAAAGATGGTGGAGTCTGCTGAATAATATCAAGAAATGTAGTCGGCTCAGAAATGGGCTGTGAAGGACCAAGAGCAGGAGACCGAACCTTCTCCTTAATTTCTAGACTAATTTGATTTGGCTTAGTATTATTTTCAAGTTCTTCCATAGCCCGAGCATGTTCCTCCATCTTGGATTCAAGAGTAATACGAAAATCCTGCCAACCATGACGAATTGGTTCAGACATTTGCAGGGGTCCAAGGAGATAATCATAGCATTTCAATAGCCACCAGGCATCATTACGAATCTTAGTTGCAGACATTCTTTGACAGCAACTAAGAGTTTTAAATATAATCAAATTTTTTATGTGGTACTAAAATCACTTCTTGGTTCTCTTTCGGCTTATACGACGGATAGAAACACGAGGTCTGCGTTCTCTTTCTCTATTGTACATTGTACTTTGTTTAGATTCACCAGCTTTGCCATCAGCTGCTCCACTTCCACCTTCTTCTTCATCTTCTTCATCATCTTCATCTTGTGCGGCTGCTGCTTCTGCTAGTGGTGCTGCTACTGCTAGTGGTGCTGCTACTGCTAGTGGTGCTGCTACTGCTAGTGGTGCTGCTACTGCTAGTGGTGCTACTGCTTCTGCTGGTTTTTTTCTTCCTCGTTCTGCTCGTGCTGCTCTTGCTCCTATTCTTTCTTGTACTTTTGCCATTGCCAGCACTTTTCTTTCTTGTGCTTTTGCTTCTATTTTTTGTTGTTCCTTAATCCTTTCTCTAACTCTTCCATTTTGAGATTGATCTTCTACAACAGAGCAAAATTCTGGTCTTATAATTTTTACGTTATTTTGTTCTTTTGCCTTTTTATTTTTATAAAGTATTTCTTTTTCTGTATCATTTGTTCCGGAACTTATTACATAAAAATTAGCTCCAAAAACACCTGCTCCTGCACAAGCAGGCATATCTGAACTGATAAAACATGCTTCAGGACCTAATGCTGCCGCATATTTTCCTTCTTCTTCATCACATGTTTTCTTAAGATTTCCAATAACAAGAGCCATCTTTTGTTTAAAATTAGTTATATTATTAAAATATGGTCTTATTTGTTTAAAAAAAGTAACATCTGTAAAGTCTAAATGTACTGCAACTTCTTCATAATTATCTAAGTATAATTCTAAACTAGCCCAGTTTATTTTTTGCTGACTTACAGAAGAAGTGTAATTTTTTTGAGGAATTGAAATAGAAACAATATATTTTCTTTGTTCTGCTGCCGATGCTGCCGATGCTGCCGATGCTGATGCTTCTGCTTGTGCTTCTACTGCTGCTTTTTCAATTCTTGCTGCTTCTGCTGCTGCTGCTTTTTCAATTCTTGCTGCTTCTGCTTCTGCTTCTGCTTTTTTTGCTTCATCTTCTAATCCTTTTAATTCTGCAATTAATTCATTTTTATTTGCTACAGCTGTTATACTATCATCATTATTTCCTTCATTATTTCCTTCATTATTTTCTTCAGAATTTCCTTCTTCATAATCAGAATCACTTTCAAATCTATCATCATTATCATTTTGATCTACAAAATCTAATGGTTTTATATCTTGCTTATCTTTCTTAATAATTGGATTATAATTATTAGTTTTTTTTTCTATAAGAGGTTCTACTGCAGATATTTCAATATTAGGTAAAAAAAATAAGCATCTAACAATGAAAGGACATTCATATTTATTTTCATCATTTTCTATAATTATATCTGCAGGATCAGCGCCAGCAGCCGCAGGACCAGCACCAGCAACAGCAGGAGCATCATTTCTTGCATTACTTGCAAATTGTCTTGCTTGTTCTAATGTTTTGAAATATATAAAAACTTCAAATATATGACCTTCATTAAATTTTAAACCTGATTGAATATGATAACCTAAATATTGTTGGTTTATTGTAGCCGATAAATTTACATTATCATTGATAAATTTTGTTACAACATTTTCAATTTCAATTTCTTGAGGTTTAAGATAATTATTTTCAATAAAGTATCCTACACTAAAATGTTTTGATTTTCCTGCAGCATCAAATGTTCTTACTGCAATAAAATTTTCAACAGTAATATGAATACCATTTATAGTTACATTAAGATTTTGTTGTGCTGTCATGCCTGTATCAATTACATATCTGCATATACCATGTTTTGTAAGGCAAGATAATCTTGCATAATCTGCAGTTGATAAAGGATGAGGTGTTATTGTAAGTGGAATTTTCCCATTTCGTTCGCGTTTTACACTTTTTTTTAAACAATCAGATGTAATTAGTGAACTTTTACAAAAATCATCTTCATAATATTCTTCAGACCATAATCTTGCACAATCAAGAGGAAGTAAATTTTGATATTTTTCAATGATTGATTTCATTTCAGAATTATAAAAATCACCATGTATAACTGGAACAAGACCTCCTCTTTCTTTAAAATCTTTACATAATTCTGTAAAAAATTGTTTTTTTATCTTTTCTAACCAAATTTCAGGTTCTATTTCTTTATATTTTATTACAAAATTTATATTGGGATCTTGATTAATAATTGATTTGCTACAATTTAAAATTAAATAATTTCTTCGTATTTTTGCAAATTGACGTATTATTTGTTTAAATGATTGGGGTAAAACTCTACGAGATTCGCCAGATGCACTTACAGCCATCATTTGAGCCATTACTCCACTACCATCAGCACCAGCACCTTCATCTCCGCCATCACCCGCATCAACATCTCCAGCTTGTTCTTGAATAGGTATACATAAAAATGTTCTTTCAAAATCATTTTGTTCTATTTCTGGTTTAATAGAAATAGTAAAATCTTTTTCTACAACTTTACTTAATAAAGTATTTCCATAACTCATTCTAATAAATAGTAAATAAAAATTTTATCTTATTTACTCAGTATTATAGTTTAATTAATCAACAATAACTTTTTCTGGCTGTTTAAGAAGCATTGATAAATGAAACTCTGTAATAACGGGATCAAAGATTATTTTTTCTGGACCTTTGTATATATTTTTTAAAACTCTTCGTAGATTTTTAGTTTTATTGGTATTTTGCAAGAAGTAATTATCCATGATTTGATAGAATAGATAATCAAACTTGACAGACTTTGTTAATAAATATAAATATTCATATCTATCTATAAGTTTTTCCGCTTGTTCTTTTGTGGCATTTTTAATTAAAAGATGATTAACTGCAGGTGAAATATCAGGCAGATCAATCAATAAAGATTCAAGAAATCCCTTTGCTTCTAAATACTTTTCTGTGTTATCATTTAAATATTCATTCATTTTAATGCAATAATCTCTATATACATCATCATCAGTGAAATATTCAATAGCAGTCATATTTGTTGGATCTACTATTAACATATCTGCCATTTCTTGATCAAGTTTCTCTTCTGCCTCTTCTGCTGCTATCTGTTTATTTATATTTCTTTTTTCTTTTATTGTGTTTCCAACTGTACTTGCTCTTAATGATGAGGGATTAGTTGGACGATTAGGAGAAGGTGGTGGAGATGAAGAAAGTACTTCACTAGGAGGAGTTACTGTACCTGCTTTCGGTACTTTATTTCCATAAAGCAACTGTCTAACAGTGCCAAAATTTTCACCCTGCACTGGGGCAGCTAATTGTTGAGAAGGAGTATGAGGAGCAGTAGGAGCATTGCGAACACTAGGGTGCGGAGGAGAAGGAGGAGCAGAAAGAAGAGGTGCTGTTCCACTTGTAGACTTTTTATTAGTAAACATTCCTTTACTCTGATTATTCACAATGTTTTAATCATTTTCAATTTTTTTGATCACTTTATCCTCATACAAAACTCCAGAGTATTTTCCTTTTCTCTAATCGGCTTAGACCGACGCAACTTGAGTCCCATGACACCCGCCTTCTGCAACTTTTCCCCATCATTCTGAATGAACACATTCTTCAAAGCCGCTTCATAGAAATCAATCGGCTTTGTATCCATACTCTGAATGATAGAAACCATCGGAGGAGTCAGAACATCAACCCGGATGCTAGGTTGGTAAAGGAGATCACGGTACTCTGTAATGTCAAGCGACCCACCGAAGATGCGTAAGATTTCACGAGCCGGTGCTGCTTGAATTCCCTGTGCCGCTGACTGGCAGAAATTATGATACAAACGATTCAACTTAGAGTACCGTTCCCACTGTTCCCCCGCATCCAGGCGCTGACTAAATAAATAAGCGGTCGCACAGTTGGGTGAACAAAAGTTTCCATACACACGCCAAACTCCCTCAGAGATATTGCTAGGAATTACACAAGGAGTCCCAGTAAACGCATGACAGTCCCAATAACAATGAATGTCAGTCTTTTCGGGCAGAGCCTGAAGACGATTCTTATCCTGATATTGCACCATCAACTTTTCACTGTAGTAACAAGGCAACGAACCCCGAGCAGCCGGTTCTTCCTTCTGCTTTACAGGCTGAGTCCACTTTGATTCGGCAGAAGTCTTAGCTAAGTCTGATGGAGGTACAGACCACATAGACTGCTGCTGAGAAGGCGGAGGAATGATTTCTACAGAAGGTTCATCCTTTGCATCCTGTGACCATGTAACCTGTGTTTCGGTTTTTTGTCCCAAGAAACTCATATTCTCATCCATTTGGTCAAAAGGCTGAGGTTCGGGCGCCGAGTGATTATATTGAATCTGAGACATGGGGGTCTGTGCCTCAAGTTGTGCAGTTTTAACAGGAAGATAAGCGATAAGAGGACGCTGAGTTCCACCAAGTGATCCTGTAATTCCACTGGGTGATACAACAGCGACTACTTGCGGTTGCTTCTTGCGTTGTCTCGGTGCCTTCTTATCACTCATTATTATAATTTTCGGGTTGTTCTTTATGTCTGTTTATTATTAGAACGATGGAAATGCAAATGCCACCAACTCTATATATCAATGTAAAGGAACGAACAGATCGTGTTGAACATATGGAGAAGGAATTTGCTAGCTGGCCTGTTCCTATTGAACGAGTAGATGCAGTAAAAATGAGTCCTGGTTGGAAAGGATGTACGCAATCGCACAGAAAAGTGATTCAGATTGCAAAAGAACGTGGATATCCTTGGGTTCTATATCTTGAAGATGACTGCAAATTAACTCCCGATGCTCTCCAAAGATTCCAGCAGATGTTACCTTTATTATGGGCAACAAAGGACAAATGGGATATTTTCTATGGCGGAGTCGTGGATGTTAAGAAACAAAAATTAATCTCTGAAGATCCGATTCTTTTTGAAGTTAAAGCAATGTGTGCGCATTTTGTTCTCGTTCCAAGCCATGTTTATGACAAGATTTTGGCTGATATAAATCCTAAAGAGTCTATTGTTCAAATTGATACATATTACGATAATGTATTTAAGATTATAACACCCTATCCTTTTCTAGCAGTACAAGTTACAACAGCCCAAGATTCAATGGATTATCATTATCAGCGAACCCAGAATTTTTTAGATGCGGCAAATGTGCTAACAAAGGAATTATATCCACAGAAAGATATGACTCTGGTCAATATAGTATCTGTTTTAGTTTCTGTGACACTAATGTATATTATTAGAAGGATGAAATGATTGAAAATAAATAGATAGAGTAGGATGGTGCAGACCAGAAAACTTAAATCAAAATATAGACTTGGACAGAAACCAGTCTTGTCAAGGAACTTCAGATTATATGATATTCAATATGAAAAGCCGACCACCAAAGATCTAGCAGTAGGTCTTGTTTATTTCAATTCAAGTAAGTCAACCCGTATTTTGATGAATTATTTGTATACAGTTGAGAAACTGAATTCTGCTGGAATCCCACATTATACTCTTGAAATGTATGAGAAGGAACCTGAATTAAGTGGTGTATTTCATGTTAAAACAGACATTATTCTATTTCAAAAAGAAAGACTCTGTCATATCTTGGAAAAAAAGATTCCTAAGCAATATACAAAACTTTTATTCATGGATTGTGATGTAATCTTTGACAGAAAAAACTGGTATAATGACTTATCTAAGATGTTAGATACTTATGAAATAATCCATCCATTTTCCAAGACATGTCGTTTAGATCTAACTTATAAGAAGTGCTTGGAGTGGGGTGATGCAATAGGAACCTATCCCCAACATAAGAAAGAAATTAAAATGAATCCTGGTTATGCTTGGGCTTTCCAGCGCAAATGGTTTATAGATAAGGGATTCTATCAATATGCAATACTTGGTGGAGGAGATATTTCAAGTGCCCGGCCTTGGGTAAAGGGTTGGCATACAAAGCATATTGACTCTAAAAATTATGAAAGTCAATCAATGAAAGAATATATTTTAAAAGTGGGTGATCCTAAAGTAGGTTTCTTAGATGGACTAATTTACCATTTATTTCATGGATCTGTTAGAAACAGACAATGGGGAACAAGATATCAAATCTTAAAAGATTTTAAAGATCCGAGGGATGCAACTCAAGAAACTAAGGAAGGAATTCTTACAATTAAAAACAAGACACTCAAATCAAAAATCAGAAAGTACTTTGCAAAAAGAGATGATGATGGCGTTGAAGAATAAATGCAATAAGTAGGATGGTGCCATTTCCGCCAACTTTTTATATTAATGAAAAGAAACGAAAAGATAGAATCAAACATATTAAAGAAGAATTCAAGGAGTGGCCAGTCCCTCTTCACAGAGTTGAAGCGGTTAAATTATCACCTGGTTGGAAAGGATGCACACAGTCTCATCGTAAAATCGTTCAGTTAGCTAGTGATAGGGACTATCCTTGGGTTCTTTGTCTAGAGGATGACTGTAAGTTGGAGAAAGATGGCTTGGAGCGTTTTCAAAAAGTCTTAGAGTATCTGTGGACTAATGATAATTGGGATATCTTTAATGGTGGTATATCGTACACACATGATGAACATGAATTTAAGATAATTGAAAAAGAAATACCAATCCTACAATTATCGGGAACAGGAACACAATTCATACTGCTACATAAGAGATCATATGCAAAGATTCTAGAAGATTTATCGCCCACAGATCCAATTGTATCAATTGATAATTATTATAAGGATAATTTTCCTCCTAAATATTTTATAACCTATCCGCATATTGCAACACAGATTAATGGAATTTCTAGCATAAATAAAATATATAGAGATGTCCAACATCTTTTTAGAGATTCAAATAAATCGGTCAAAAATCTTTACAACAAGGCCAAGAGGCATTTAAGCAGAAGAAGCAAAAACAAACAAGGATGAGTGAAGTTTGGACCGAGAAATACAGACCACGTAAATTAAAAGATATATATGGTCATGTATCAATCTGCAAGTATCTTGCAAGAATTATTAATGTAAAGCCGGAGGGAAGACCCCATTTATTATTTCATGGACCTCCCGGAACAGGAAAGACTACTCTAGCATATGCGTATACTGGAGAACTCTATCCAAAGTTTAGCATGCCACTCTTCTCAATGTATTTGAACGCCAGCGATGAGCGGACGATTGAAGTAATTCGCGACCGAATTATAGATTTTGCAAAGACGAGTTGGCCTGGAATTGAGCGCAAGGTAATTATTTTTGATGAAGTTGAAACAATGACTGATTCTGCTCAGATTGCTCTTAGAGCCTTGCTGGACGAATACGATGAAAATCCTAAAAGAGCGCCTCAGTTCATTTTCATTTGTAATTGCTTGAGTCGCGTTCAGAACTTGATCCGCAGTCGCTGCTTATGTTTCTACATGGGATCATTATCACCAACACATATGCAGAATATGTTGATGGAAATTGGAAAGGTTGAGAATAGAAAAGATGTACCGACAAAGTTGGGTCTTTATTTGAGTCGCGGTGATATGAGACAGATTGTGATTCAGTATCAGAATTGTAATTTAATTGATAAGAAGTTTCAATTTATCATCCGTCTTTTGAATTCACCGCGTGATAAATTGGATTATGTCTTGGATGATATCTTGCAGAGTATATCACAGAATCATTTGCTGATGGCTCTTCTTTCTGTATTAAGATGGCTGGGATGGGATACACATTCACCGGAAATCTTCACTGAGTTGTTGCAAGGATGTATGCATTGTTCTCTTTTTCCTCATTCAACAGCACCTCTAAAGAAACTCTTGCATGATATCTTTGAGAAGCAGGAGGCAAAGTTTTCTACAATTTCTTAGTTTTCTCTGCGAACATTTATTATAAAAAAATACTTTCATATATTGAGATGTTTGATACAACACGAATTGTTACAACACGAATTGTTGTTGTTACTCCTGCAGGAAGAAGACGTTATCTTCAAATTTTATTTAGATATATTCTAAAGTTGAGACCAATTATGGATGAATATAGATTGTGGGTAAATACAGAAAATAATGAAGATATTGAATACATGCGGGAGTTTCAAAAACAACACTCGGATTTCGTAACATTAGAGTATTTACCTGATGGTGTTAAAGTAAATAATAACAATACTATAAAGTATTTTTTTAAAAATTGTTGTGATGAAAACACGATTTATGTAAGAATTGACGATGATATAGTATATATTGAAACTACCCAATTTAAAGATTTTATAGAATTTAGAAAAAAAAATCCAGAATACTTTTTAGTTTTTGCAAATATAGTAAATAATGTGACATGTACACACTTACATCAAAGGATTGGTGCAATTACAACAAATTTTGGAAACTGTGATTATTATTGCTTTAATGATTTTGGCTGGAAAAATGGAGACTTTGCAAGATTTATACATTATAATTTTCATGAAAAATATATAAACAAAAATGTAAATCACTATAAAATGAATAATTGGTTACTAAATTATAAAGAACGTGTAAGTGTTAATCTAATTTCATGGTTAGGGGAAGATTTACAAAAAATCAATGGAGAAATTGATGAACAAGAAGAAGAATTCTTAACAGTTACTAAACCAATACAGGATAAAAGAAATAATATAATATATGGAAATTTTATATGTGTACATTATGCTTATTCTACACAAAGAGAAGCTGTTGATATTGATCCAAACATTCTAACAAATTATAACTGGCTAAGCCAAATTAATTAATCTTGCGATTATTCTTATATTATGATACCATAATCGGTTAGCCAGTTATTAGGTGGAATTTCATCAAAATAAGTTGCATAGCGTGTAAAACCACGCTTTTCAATAAATGCTTTGAACTCGGTCAAAAATTCCTGTTGATAGTCTGTGTAATTTGGTCTTACTTTCATTAGAATTTCACGAATGCTAGGAAATAGAAAGTTTTCAATCTTACCGTAAGTTCGGAAATAATATTCCATATCACTTGTATCATTGATTAGAACTTTTAAAACACGAATACCACTAGCAAACTTCTTTTTTTCTTCGTCCATTAATTTTAAAAAGAGTTTTAACTTTAGATGAAGACACGTTGCCTGAAGCAGCGTGGTGGCATGAACTGTGTTAGAGGAGTCTGTAAACGTTTTACAAATAAAGTAAGAAATATGATAATTCCTAAACCAGAATTTCCAGAGTATGAGAAACCTACATTAGATAATAAACCTCCGGGACTTGAGTTCTATGATAAAATGGTTGAATATTTGCGCAGAATTGAAAGAAGAAATAAGGATGACGAGATGCAAGAAGCCAGTCAAAAGGTAATTGCATTTATTCTATTAACTGATACAAGTAGTGATATTGTAAATATTTTAAAAAGAATTTCATCTAATCCACCAAAAGCATTAATAATAGAATTAAGAGAATTTTTGGAAGAAATTATTCATGAAGGCGAACAAGAAGAACAGGATATATTTTTTATTGGATATAAATGGACTCCACAAGTTTTAGCAAAACTCCGTGCAAGAAATTTGGCATCGGTGAAAGCCTCATCGCGTGATGGTTTTGAAGCAATTGTGCCGGGTGGAGAAGGTCCTGCTGGACTAGTAAGTGAATTTCTTGGTGGACCACAAATAACAAATGTTAAAAAAAATCAAACTCTTAGAAGACGAAGACATAGTATAACTGCAGAAGAACAACTAAGAAGGCTTAAAGAAGTAGGCACATCTGAACATGGTAGTGGAGTTGGTGCTGGAGTCAAAATCTTAGGATTTAATTTTCCTGGAATGAAAAGAGGCAATAATAACTTTTTTGTTAGAAATTACAAAATTCATTTAAATAAAAACGAAAGATATGAATAATTTTGTCTTATTTTTCATTTTAATGAAAATTTGACCACCAACTTAAAGCCTCCTTAAGTTCAAAGGTTAGAATGGCTGCACAAGTGACACAGGTACAGCAAGCAAAAGTCACAATCACCCCGCTAAGAATTAGCACAATGACTGTTACTGGCCATCTCGGCACAAAGATTGATATTCCCAAACTATGGGCCGCCATTCCTATAATGCCATATTGGTATCTAGGTGAAGGAATTCTTAAGATGGAGCATAATATGAACAAGAAGGGTCTATGTCGTGGAGATATTATGCTAAAGAGAAAGAAGCAGAAGAAGAAGTTTTATAATCAGGCAACGATTATCATTAGGCTAGAAACTGGTGCAGGAACATGGAAGGAAGTTAATGTGAAGATGTTCAGTAATGGTGGAGTGCAGATGACTGGAATCTTGTCTGAAGAGATGGGTAAGCGATCTATTGAAGTTCTTCTAAGAGAACTCAAGGCAAAGGTTCTTGCAGAAACATTTAAGGAGATTTTCACTGATCCGACGGATGCAACTCTAGCCAAGGAACCATCTCTATACAGATATGCAATCCAGCTAGTAAATTCAGATTATAGTATTGGTGTTCCTATCCGCAGAGATCGTCTTCATAAGATTCTTGTACAGAATTACAAACTTTTCAGTACATTTGAATCAGATATTTACCAAGGTGTAAATACCAAGTATTTCGTAAATCAGCAGAGACCTGAAGGAGTTATGCCTGGTCTTTGTGGGTGTCCTACACTCTGTCCTGGTTCGGGCAATGGTCTTGAAATTGGATCTTGCAAGACAGTTACGATTGCTCCTTTTCAGACTGGAAAACTAATTATCACAGGTGCTCGTACCCTGGGACAGATTCAAGAGGCTTATGCTTATGTTAATCAGATTATTGTAAAGTATGCAGAGGAGATTATCCGTCCACTTCCGCCATCTAGACCTGTTCCTGAGAAGATCGTTGCCAAGAAGCCCGATAATAAGTGGATTTCACATCCGAGCCCGAGACACATGCAAGTATTTAGCCTTATAGTGTAAAATTAAACGCGTAAAGCGAAGCGGACCTTGCGTAAAGCGAAGCGGACCTTGCGTAAAATCTCTGAAAAAAATGAAACCCCTAACATCAAATGAGCACTGCACCGGCAACTTCACAGTCAACACAGTTGACACAGCAACTTGGAGCTTCAGTAATTCCTACCACAGATATTCCTTCTGAGAAGGTTCTAATGCATGCGGCGCGCATCGCCGTAGAGCAGGACAAGCCGATCATGCTAGATTACTACAATGACACAAAGAATGCCAAGGCCTTTTTGGGCGAGGATCCGGACACAAAGGAGCGCATCCTTGTCAAGTCAGCGGAAGAGTACACAAGCCCTATTCAGAAGATTTTCAAGGCCGTTACGGATTATATTGTAATGACGGAGAACTCAATCTATGTTGTTAGTGGTTCAATCAAGAAGAAGATCATTACGACAGGCAACCAGATGCCGTCATCTTCAGGCCGTCCTTCAACGGCGACTGCCTAAACTACAAAAAAATCTAGCAGAATAAGTAGAAATGGGTTTTTTAAGTTTTCTAAAAGGAAAGCCAGCAGCGCCTGCAGCACCAGCAGCAGGAAAATGGGTTGAAGATACTGAAGAATATTATCCAAACTATTATGGTGCTGGAATGCAAACAAGAGGTTTGGGAACATTTTCATGGGTTGGACCGGAACCCGCAAATGGTAGACCTCCTAATCCGGCAACTACACCTGAGTTTTTGGCTGCAAAAGAAGCAAATCGCCTGCGAAAAATTGAAAGCAATGCAGCCTATGCTAAATCACAAGCTGATAGAAGAAAAGCACAAGAGGAAAAGGCCGAGGAACAAAGAGTCTGCCAAGAAGCCTGCGATAAGGCAATTGCTGATCTAAAAGCTAGAAGAGCCTCAGCAAATGCGGCTGCTAGAACAAGAAAGCGTAGTGCAAGAAAGCAAAGAAAAACGCGTTCAAGAAGTAGGAGATGAATAACCATCAGAACATCTTAGAAAGAAGAGGTAAACAGCAGCGTTTTTTTGATTTTGGATATGAAAGAAACGCTACAACAGGCGAAATAATTTATACTGGAAGACAAACTAGAGTTCCATATACGCCTAAACCAATTTCTAAATCGGAGCCTTGCCCTCCTTGCCTTCCTTGCCTTCCCTGCACACCGAATGGAAGACGCATGTCATCAAGAAAGTTAAAGAAATTAAGAAAGTCTCGTAAGGTGCGCAAAAATTGAACCATCTAATATGCTGGGATTCAAGCATGTCCCTAGATACTTGGCTTCTACAAAAAACCAAACCTGATATTCTGAAAGAGCAATCGGAGGATGATTCTTGGAATCCTTCTCTAATTAATAAAGTACCTGAACGTAAAATTGTTGGAGTTCTTGGTGGTCATAAGCGGGATGATTTTCATACATTTCAAAAGACTGTAATCAATGATCTTATTGTTAAGTTGGGTTCTAAGCCTGATCTTATCTTACTTAATGATGAAGGAAAAGACACAAGTGGCATGATTTGGATGTGGTGCGAATCTAACAGTATTCCTTGCAGATATATCAAAGCAGATTGGACTGCAGGAAAGTCAGCAGCAATAAGAAGAGATACACAAATCTTGAAGGAAGCAAATGCGTTCTTAATTTTCCAGCAGCCTCGTTCGGATAAATATGCTAAGACTGCCAAAAGTTTAGAAAAGAAAAAGAAAACTGTTCTCTTTGTTGAAGGAATATCGCCGACTTAAATAGGAATGTCTAAGTGCGGATCATACAGAAAACACAAAGGTGGTGCCATTGGTGATGGATCAGAAGCTGGCTCTGGTGCTTTCACACTTCGCAGTGAACCTTTGTCATTTGGTGGCAGGGTAATTGGTGCTAATGTCTCTGGCTACACTAATTCACAGGCTGCTCAAATGTCAAAAATACCGCAGAGTATAACAGAACAAGGTATGGGATTTCAAGCATTAACTTCCAAGTTTCACCGCAAGCGCAGCACGCGAAAGCAGCAAAAGCAACGCGGTGGCGGCCCGGCTCCCTACCCGGATGCTGTTGGCGCTTTACTTCCTAAGGATATGACTGGACCGATGCAACTTGCCCATTCTGGCATTGCGGGTGGTTCTGGCACGGCCAAGTTAGATGACTTTTTAATGCAGACGCGTTCAGCGGTCCAGCAACACGGTGGTGCTAAGAAATCACGCAATTACCGTAAAGGAAAGAAGCAGACACGCAAGCAGAAGCAACAACAAAAGAAGCAGCAATTAAAGAAGCAGCAACAAAAGAGACAACAGAAGCAGCAGCGTAAGTCACAGAAGAAGCAGCGTGGCGGCGCGCACAATGTGCATGTGCAGCACGGTCCTGCTGAGGGTCCTTACACGTTGTTGAGTGGCGCCGACCTACAGAAGGCTGGCTTGAATCCCCAGTGGTTTGATGAGAACCAGGTTAACCCTAACTTTGGTGGCGCCATCACGGTTCCTGGAGGCAAGCTCAACTGAGCGACCCTTTAGCGGCAAGCTGAACTAAGTTCAACGACCCTTTAGCGGCAAGCTCAACTAAATTCAACCCTTAAACTTTAACAAGTATAACATCAGTCATTGCCGGTTCCTTTTTTGTATCCGTCAAAGCCTGCATTAGCAACATCTTAGTATCAGTTCCAGCTTCTGGTGACTTGACCGTCACAGTCAAAATAAGATCACCAAAAGTTCCATCCAGCTTAGGCATTCCTTGACCAACTGCCTTAACCTTTGCACCATTCGTCAAAATTTCACCACTCCACACAATAGTCAAAGGCTTAGCAGATGGATGATCTGTAAAGTTCCGAGTAAAACCAATAACAGATTCTAGCCAAGCGATCTTAACTTCAACTGCAAGATCATTACCAATCCAAGTATAATCCAAGGTATCATTGCGTCTAAGAACTAGCAAAACATCGCCCGGCTTCTCATATTCTGCCTGATCTGAGCATTCGCCCTGAAACTGTAGCTGCAAACCATCCCGCATTCCCGGAGTAATCTTAACCTCCAATGTCTTCTCCCGATTCAAGATCTTATTACCCGAACATACTGTGCAAGTGGGACCCGCTTTTTTGCATTGACCACCACAGTCCGGACATGTACTTCTGCGCTGCATGAACATTCCAGGTTGAATTTGCATCTGCTCAAATACAAGTCCCTTACCTCCACATCCACTGCATTCAGAATATCCAGTAACTCCTTCACCCTTACATGCATAGCAGAACCGACCCTGGTTGAAAACAAGACGGATATCACGTCCCTTATAGAACTCTGCTAGAGACAGGCCAATTTCATGCTGCTTGCTGGGACCCTTACCCATCCGCTGAGGCTTAGGCGGCGGTCCTTGTTGACCCGGACCACCATGTCCCATAAAGAATGAATGTCCACCCATTCCACCACCTTGACCTCCACCCATTCCACCTTGGAACATCTGCTCAAAGATATCATTTACATTAAATCCAAATGCTGCTCCTTGTCCCGGCATACCCGGCATACCCGGAAAGCCACCACCAAATCCGCGCATCATTTCAGCAAAAGGCATTGGTCCTCCTTGAGGTGCATCACCCTCCTGCCCAGTTGCATCATAACGCTGTCTCTTCTGCGGATCAGATAGTGTCTCATAAGCCCTCTGAATTTCTTTGAACTCTTCTGCATTACCACCCTTATCCGGATGCTTTTCTAGCACTAGAGAACGATATGACTTTTTAATAACATCCTGTCCAGCACCGCGGTCAACTCCCAAAATTTCATACAACGATGGCATTCTAAAATACTTATAGTTAACCTTATTTAAGCGTTAACCAATATTTCAGAACAAGGCTAATGGAAGAAGTAGTTGGTCAAAGTCATATTGTTGATTATTTATTATCCTGTGGATCATCATATCCACACCTTCTATTTACCGGAGCAACGGGAATCGGGAAAACTTTTTTGTCCCAGCAATTCTTGAAACATGCCCTCAAAGATGTTCCCGAAGAACATTTGAATCGCTACATTCTTAAGTTATCATCTTGCGACGATCGTGGAATTGCATCCCTAAGACAAAAATTAGTTGAATTTCTTCGTTCTAACAGACAGTATGATATTACTGCTTGGGTCTGGATTGATGATGCAGATTCATTACCTGTTCTAACACAACAGGCTCTACGCAGACTAATGGAAAGATACGAAACTCATGTTAGATTCCTATTCTCTTCTTGCACATCACAGTCTTTCATTGAACCGATTCAAAGTCGTACAGTAATTCTTCAACTCCTTCCAATAAATCTTTATGAAAACTTTGATTTCTTCTGCAAGAAGTACAGTCCGCATATTGAATTGAATGAGGAGGTTAAGAATTGGGTTGTAGGTTTTTGTCTAGGAAATGCGCGACAGCTCTGTCTTCTTCTAAGACTTCTGGAGGCAGTGCATTCGGAAAATCTAGTAGAAGGAGAAAGTAAACATATAGTGACTCTGCAAGAAATCCAGACATATATTACACCACCTCCAGTAACAATTATCCGAGAACTTTGTTTTGGCATACTAAAAAATAATATAATTAAGATTTTCCAGAATCTGCATGATCTGCTATTAATCGGCTACACGGTTGAGGATATCTTGCATTATATCCAAGTTGTCACGCAGGTATATTCATTCTTTTCACCGATTGAGCTCATTAAGTTAAATGAACGGTGCTCGGAAGTGCACATTCGGCTAATCCAACGCCGCTTCGGTTTCTTTGAGACTTTAAAGGTTTTCGCGGGAGAAATACAGAAGGATGACCTCTTTCCGCTCAGAATTACCACAGGATGTTGTGATAGAATGGATAAAAGCGTTCGGCTTTAAGAATTTTCGCGATAAGCGATGGTTGCAATTTCCCTTGACAAATCCAGTTACAGTAGAATTGTATGATTCAATAGTTCCCTATTATTATCCTAGCAGATTGCCACTTTATGATTATACGAATTGTAAGAAGATTCTTAGACATCTTCTTAAAAAATCGGAGTATTCTCTTCTGAGTAAGGAAGTTCGTGTTGGAAAGGAGCGACGACATGAATATTCAATCCAGTCTAACCAACCGGAGTTGCAAGATGAGCCCAAAGAAACTTGGCCTCTAGGAGTTGATTCTCAGAAAGACGAAGAAACCAGCCATTAACTACTGAGCGATTCAAGTTATCATTTGCAAGAGGCACATAGACTGCCTCCTTCGGTGGCATCTCATTAATACCTTCAATAAAGCGATCTAGCAAATCTTCCGTTTCAATTTTCTTTCCAGACTTGAACCGTGACCATTCAGCGCTTCTTACAACAGGAACTGTATCACTCAAATGCTTATCTTGCAAATACCTGATAGCCCTTCTGATTTTAGCCGCATTCCATGAAAGAGGTCCACCCTTCATTAACTTATGTAAATCTTGCGCATAGTGAACCCATAAGCCACTGCCCTCTTCTAAAGCAAAGAAGCAATTATCCGCATGTCCGACCTTTCCACCGACACCAACCAAGTTTTCTTCGGGGTCAGTGCCAAAACGAAGGGCCTTGGCTTCACCAAGGACGGGTGTGATTGGCTTGATGCATAGCACATAAGAGTCCATCCATAGACCACCAGAAAAGGCCATCATCTGACTGGAAGCCCATGCACGCCAAAGCCATCCTGGAGCGATCATTGCTTCTGCAGGAACTTCAACACCTTTTTCTGATAGAATAGCATGAACGGCACCACGTCCAATTAAAGGAACGATTTGAAAGTCTTTCTCATTTAATTGTCTGCAACGTTTCAAGTGAACATTCAAGAAAGGAGAATTGGGTGACTTCATGAGACGAGCACCCCAGTCTAACCAGTAACGACTATTAGGTTCACCATCATCAACAACCCACCATAATTTAGGTTTTAGATTATCTACAAATTTTTCATCAGTAACTTTTACGAATTCATCCTTATAAACCCAGCGCATAGTTGCAGCGCTAAAAATCATAATTAGGACCACAAATCCTGTAAATTCACCTATTGATGACATTCCTCTATCCTTAGTGAATTATTTTTCTACGAGCAATTTCCTCTGCATCTGCTCATGGTATCTTTGAGCCATAACATCCTGCTGGGCTGCTCTTCTAACACGAGCATCTTCCTGTGCCTTCAATTGTTGCTCATACTGAAGAACATGTCTCTTCTGCTCGGGTGACAAATCAGTAACTGCTCGTTCCCGTTCATATTCCTTTAAATTCTTAGGTCTTGAGCCAATAGAAGCTGCTGCATCAGAAACATTCTGGCTGAATGTTGAATCCGTTGTGTACGCAGACTTTAGATCTGTGAATTGGACACCCCGGCCTCCATAAGGTGACGTGTAATCCGCAGGCTTTTCCCCGCCGAGAGTAATTCCCATAGTTGGCTGCAAGATGATTGCCGAAGGTACATAGGAACGCTGATTTGTAGGACCAGCTTCCTGTTCAAAAGTCTTATTGAAAGTATCCAGGGCAAACTTCTTTTTAAGAGTAGAATTTTCACGATTTGTGTCATTTTGACCGGTAGATTTGAGCCAATCTCCGTATCCATCATCTTTTTCGGGATCGGGTAACTTGTTATCTTCAAACAGTTGATTGAACATTGACATATCAAGATTCTTGGGTGACAGAGCAACAGGAGGTCTATCTTGCAATTGCTGGACTGCTGAGGATCTTTGCTGACCTAGATAATCCAATTGTTCTTGTGTATTTGGAACATGGGCTGACACCATTTCTGCTTGTCTGCGGATTCCAGCAACCCGATCAACAATCTTCTGCAGGTAAGCTGAAGCACGTGTTACAGCATCAAAGAGGGCTGCATTTCCACCACGATCAGGATGCGCTCTAACAGCAGCTCGTTTGTAAGCGGATTTAATTAATTCACTGGATAACGGCTGTGATTCATCTATGCCGAGCATATCGCAACATTCTGTGAAATAATCGTGGGCTTTTTGGGGAGCGGGATGATGCATGATTTGGCTTGAGGGATTACCGTAGGTTTGTGAAGGCGGACCCTGCTGTCTATACTGTTGCTGCTGCTGTAACTGTGGTTGAGGCTGTTGCTGCGGTCCGTAAGCCCACGGCTGAACATCACCCCTTCTGTAAGCTGCTAGCCACTGCAAGCAATATGCATAAGTCCCAGTTCTTTTAGAAGAAGCAATATATTCAGGTGAAGAAAGAAGAGTTTCTAGCATCTGTGCTCTTGTGGCTGCATTGCGAATTCCGCAAAGATTTTGCCAGATACGTGCGTGCGAAGGATCAATTGATTGGTTTGCCCCCATCTGTTTGAACTAAGTATTTATCTTTAAACGAATTAACGAATAATCTATTCAAGTTTACTAGGCAGAACCTAATAATTAAAAAATTGAATCCTACCAAAAATCTTTAAGCCCCATAGAATGAATCTCTTTATTCTATCCAAAGATCCGAAGGAAGCGGCGCAAGCGCATGTAGATAAGCATGTAGTAAAAATGATTCTAGAAGCCTGTCAAATGCTTTATTCTGCTCATTATATGGTTGAATATCCAGAATTGCAAAAAAATAAATCGGCAGTTGCCGTCTCAAAGGCACAGAAACTACTGGAAATTCCTAAGTCTCTTCTGCATGCTCCAACACAAAAGAATGGTACGATTGGATACAGACCTGTTCATCTTCATCATCCTTGTACCAAGTGGATTGCTGCATCCCTGCAGAATTACGAATGGGCTGTAGATCTTGCAGTAGAATTGGGAAATGAGTATAATTACAGATATGGAAAGGAACATTCTTGCATGGAGCATGCGCTGTTCCTCATGGAAAATCCGCCCAAGTTGCCAGAATTGGGTCTTCAGCCTTTTGCCATTGCAATGCTGCCGCAATATAAAATCAGCGATGATCCTCTTGAGTGTTATTATCATTATTATAGAACACAGAAGGCTGAGAAAGGAATTATTCAATATACCAAAAGGGAGACACCGGCATTCTTGAAAATTTAATAAAATTCTATGCTGTAAATAAATGGCTGGATTATTTGCTCCTGGTGGATTATTCGGTTTAAAACCAGTTCAAAAAAATCCTGCAGAAACAGAAGCGGAGGTAAATGAGATATGGGCGGGCTTAACAGAAGATCAACGTCAAACAATATATACTGCTTGTATAAAAGATTCACGTTTGCCTACACAATTTATGTATGAATTAGAAAATTACAGAGATTATAAAGATGGAATACGATTAGAAAGATTCCGTCCTGAAGTTTTAAAAAGAGATGTAAGTAGAGTAATAGATGGGTTCTATATAATTAATGGTAGTTTTCCAGTAAGATATAAGGAAAATCCGACCGAAAAAGCAAAAATTTATTCCATTTTTAGGGAAAATTTATTCTATGATTATGGAGATCGTGTAAGACTTTTGAAGAATCTAAATACATTAACAAATAGAGATGGAAGTGCAGGACATGCAAAGTTGTTATTTAAAGATATTAAGGGAATTTCTGACGAGTTACTTGAAGCGCGCGTTGAGTTGCTTAGAGAAGAAAAAAAGAAGGCTGAGGCTGCTGGTGCTACCTGGGGATCAGTTGCTCAACCTGGTAAGTGATAAAATTTTCTTTTTAATAGAGAAAGAATGAAAACGCAAGAAGAAATTAGGAATGAAAGACAAATTGTATGGAATACACTTTCAACCCCAATTTATGATGAATTTTTAGCAGGCGACCAAACATTAGCAAATTATAATGAATCTCTTCAACGTCTAAAAACTACTTTTGCTGATTTAAAGCAAATTGATTTAATCATTTCTTCATTCACTACTACTAAGACATATGATGATCATAAATTAAATTTTCTAAAGGGACTAAAAGCAGCAGAAAAGTCATGCAGAATAGGTAAAGATGTGAATAACGGCTGGTTTTTTTTGCATGATCAAACATAATTATTTCGTAGTAACACCTAATGTTGCTCCTAAAGCACCAGAAATAATAATAATCAACGAAATTACTGCACAGATACCACATCGCCGCCAACTACAATAAGAATCAATCTGTTTGACTTCATTCTTTGCTCGGAGCTCTAATAAAATTTCTTTTTGAACAGCAAGATTCTCTTGCAAAAGAATTTCTATTCTTTGATCCATTAATTGTTATTTGAAGGATTGTTTTATGTAAAAAATTGAATCTAATTAATCTAATAAACAAAACCAAAATGTTGACATTCCATAATTGGACTAAAGAAGAGTGTCTGCAGACATCTATTGAATGGCTGAAAGGTGGATCAACCGATATAATTGTTAAGCGTGTTATGAGGATATGTCCCGGTCTTAGAAATCCTAAGAGTATTGAGATGAAGTTGCAGAATTGTCTGTATCTGCGTGATGGATCAGTTGATGGAGCATTAAGTCATGTCAGTCGTGATCATCGGCAGGTATGGAATGCACTGCGTAAAATTTAGGATCGTTTGTAAAGTTTATTCTTACGTGATTTTCCCTTTTTGTTAGAACGAGTTTTCTTAGAACGTGATCTTTTAAATAGACCGGCATTTGCACTACCGCTTGGAAATGCTGGTAGCAATGCTGTATAACGTCTTGGATTTTTTGTGCTAATTAGCGCTCTTGTTGTTGGACTTATTTTCGGATCTGGTAATTTATTATAGGTATTCTGTGTGTAATAATATCCGAAGTTAGATTCTCTTCTTCCCTGCAGATCAGCATGCATATTCCAATTAACAAGTTCATCTCCTTCAGCAATATCGTCATAAGAAATAGCATTTTTTGCATTATCAGAGACAAGTAAATGACCACCATAGGGTAGTACAGGAGGTAGGGGAGGTGGAAGAGGTGCAGGGGGCACTGGTGGTCCATCGGCAATAGGATAAAATAACCAATTACCGCCAAAAGAATTTAAATGCGCAATTGGATTTGTAGTAATATGAAAACTACCATCTCCATCATATGTGAAGGGTTGTAAACCTAAGATGCCTCCCCATGGACCTTGTGATACATCCGCTTCATCTCGGAGATAATACTGTTGTCCTACAATCAGTTGATCGCGGCGCACAGGTGCCATTCTAATATGTGATTCTATATTTAATTGTATGCGTTAAATCTATCACTGAAACTTCTCTTCTGAAGTTGAGGGACGACCCTACTCAAAATAGCTCAGTTGGTAAGCTCAACTCCGTTGAGCGTCCACCCCCGCTCGGACTATGGTCCGATACGGTGGGTAGAGCGGGGGATTGTAGACGAAAGTCTGAGCAATGGATCTCCCCAAGTCATTGCACCGAAGGCGCGGATTCCGATTTTTGAGATTTTTTACAAGATTGTTAGACAGTCTTATAAAAATTATTGTTAAAAGTAATGGAAGACTTTAAATCTAACAAAAGAGTAGAATGCCTACACGTAAGCAATCCAAGACCAAGCGGTCTAAGAAGGCATCTAAGCGTTCAAGAACTCGTCGTGTTCAGCGCGGTGGCTACCTAGTTCATTGTCAGGCTTGTGGAGGTAATGGTGGACAAATGGTAGATAGTAGATGCGGAACTTGTGGAGGTACGGGAACTGAAACTCTTGGCGAACATGTTGTTAGATGTGCCAATTGCGGTGGCAGTGGCAATATCAGAGTTTGGAATCAGTGTGGAGTGTGCGGTGGATTAGGTCTTTATGAGGCCCAGCAACCACCTGGAGGTGAATAAATATTTTCTCTTTGTAATTACTTAGTTACAGTACCATATGCTGCTCCAAGTCCACCAGCAACCATAGAAAGACCCAAAAGCGCAAGAACCGTCGCAACCGCACGCGTAAAAATTGAAATGTGTTTGGTGATTTTTAACAAGTTAGAATGGATCATCTATCAACATCAAACTATAATGATGGAATGTCGGCAAATAATGATTCTTACAAGGATCTAGAGATTGCGTATGAGAATAAAATACATGGTGACAAAGTAACTCTTTTACTAGGTCAGTTTGTACTCATTACGGATCAAGGAGCCAAGCATTTCTTTCTTGCAAAAATTGATGAGGCTCTACCTCGTATTGAGCATTGGTTGAGCGAAGGAGGACGTGTTTGGCCAAGGAATTACAGGATAACTCCACTAACACCAATTATTGAAAGAAATGCACTGCAAAAGGCTCTAGAGAAAAAACTAAGAGAAAAGCATCCTGCAGTGGATGGTATGACATTTAGTAATCGTGCATCTAAGAAGTGTGAAAAGGAACGCATAGAATATGTCCTAGAACTTGTAGGTATTAAGAAGTAGTATATAAATATTTTAACACTAAAGAGTAATGGAAGACTTTGAAATTGCAACTTTTGAAAATTCAGATCTGTATGATGGTGTCACCCGAGTTCCTGCAGATGAAGTTGTTAAGGTATTTTTACAACAATATAAAAAATATCTGAATCCGGAATACTATGCAGAAGATGATGTCTGGTCTACCCGAGGTCGTCTATTTTTTTCCTGCAGAGATACGACGGGTGGGGATAAACCAATGAAAATTATGCTTATTGGACCGATAACAGATGAACTTGTTGCAGAAATTGAGAGTGCTGTTTCTAAACTATATATCAAGTGCTGCAAAGACTGTGGAAAAGAAATGTCAAAAGTTGAGGCATTAAAATGGGATGTCTGCTTGATTTGCAGGGAATTATAAAATAAAAAAATTTGAAACTACAAACCGCAATAGTACTTATTAACAGAAACAGAAATGGCAACTAATACAACTTCTGAAATGGATAATTTTCTTCCACACTTTAATGGAAAGGTAATAGAAATCCGAGCAATGGGATATAACCTAATTGCTGCAATTCTCATCAATATCACATGCTAGAAAGCATTCGCCACCCAACTCTTTCAGAGCACAATGGAAGCCGCCGATTCCACAGAAAAGATCAATAAATTTCATTCCTGCTAGAGGAAGGGGGGCTGCAGGAGGAGGAGTAGACAATTTCTTTTTGTCACATGGAGTCTTAAGATTCATGTGCGAATTATAACGATCTGTACGTGTAAATGTGTCGGAACACTTGGGGGCAAACTAGGAACACCATTTTGGTCTTTTTAGATTTATTTGAGAAAATAAACTTTCAAATTTTATAAAACCCTGGATCAGTTAGCCAGATAGCCAGATAACAAAAAAAAATTTCTAACTGACTGTTATAAATGAATCCCCCCGTTTGCGAAACAAGTGCAGAGAAACGAGAATATCTCCTAAATTTTATGCGTAATTCATTTATTGTTACTACAGAACAGGGATATTTCTGCTCAAAGTTTTTATACTTATTTGGTGTCACAGGTACTGGAAAACGCGAATTGACAAAAAGTATTGCAAGAGAAGTATTTGGAAATGATTGGGAATCTAAAATATATGTTCGTATTGATGAGGGACAGAAATTTCCTTATAAACTACATGGAACAAAGATTTCCACTAGTAAAAAAGTAATATTTATTACTAATACATCTAAATACTTATCAAAGTGGATAGAGTTATATTCAAGCACAAAATGTGTAGAGTTTAGAGGATGTGAAATATATAGAGCACCACGCACAATAATGCAAATTAAATGGGAAGACTATACAAATAAATCTACAAAACTTCAAATTATGATAAATGCAAAGTTAGATATTTTAAAACAAGATTTAGTTAAATCAAAAAGAATAGATAATGATACTGAAAAAATAATAACTGAAAAAATACAAGAACTAAATAAAACAATGACCATTTCATTTTTAAATTTACTTGATGTAGATACAGTATCAGAACCTATTGTTTTTGAACAGAATAATATACCTATGCTAGAACCCTCTTATGACTGTGATTCAGATTTAGATTCAGATTCGCCAACAATTAAAATAGAACAACCATCACTTACAACTATTGAGCATATTTCCTTAATAAATTATGAATCTAATAAATCAAATACTAACTCCTCTACTGATTTTATTGAGAAGCATGTTATTCATGAAGAGGGTTCTGAAGTTTCATTCAAGGATATATTTCGTAAGTATAAAAATTGGGCTTCTGCAAGATCGAAGCAAGTTCCACTTATATCTTCCGAACTGAAGGCAGCTTTACGTAATGTATTTGGTGATCCGGTAGATGATAAATATAAGGGTATCCAACTGATTTAAACTGTTTAATCTTCTTCTTCCGAATCCTCCCGTAAAACAGTACCTCCAGTAGTATATTTGATTAGTCCCATAACAGATTGATAACCTGCACGCCACTTATCCATTCCAGTTAAATTTTGTCCATTAAACTGAACTTTCTCCTTATTAAACTTGGGATGAACACGATATGCTGCTAGTAAGTCAATCCATTTGCTCGTCTGTTGAGTCCATGTACTTGGATATGTCCATAATCCGTATAGAATATAGAATGAAAAATTCTTTGGCTTCCAATATACCTCTTTTAACTTTTTTTCATTTACCATTATTTTTTCAGCAGTTAAATCCTTTTCCATTGCTTCGGAATAAATCTTAAACAATTGATTAAGTAAAAGTTTTGCTTTAGTCATCTGCTCGGAACTCAAAGGCATACGCAAATTTTCACGTAACTTATCATAGGAATCAGTGTACAACTCTGGTCCCCATAGTAAACCGGCACATAATGAAACTGCCTCCTTAAGAACACCAAAACGTTTTGTTCCATCCTTTAATCTTTCTTCTGATGGATTCAACATTTTTTCTCCCCAAAATTCTTGGATTTTCTTATTATATACACCATTCTCATTTAGAATCATATCACACGTCCATTGAACAGTAGGTGAAAGATAACGAAGAGCATTAAATCGTTCTCCTGCAGAAAGTGCCATTCCATTCTGTAAGCGGTCAAAGATTTCTACACGTTCTTCTTGTGTAGCATCTTCATAAATCAAAACACCAATCTTATATCCCAAAATTTCATTCTTTTTATCTTCGGGCAAATCATTAAAAAATATTCCCTTAAAACTTGTTTCACCATTCTTATATTTTAATAATGTTGTTAAACGCTGTTGGCCATCTTCAATAAAATAACGATTCTGATTATCAGTCTCCTTTGACAATGTAAGAGATGGTAAAGGTAGACCACGTGCAACAGTGTCAATTAGTCCGGATTGTAGTTTAGCATCCCATACAAAGCCACGCTGATGAATTGGAATCTTAATTTTACCACGTTCCCGCCATTCTAGCAATTGGTCTATTGACATTTGTGTAGTTCTGAAACTAATTGGCATTCTGCTAGAATCTAGCAGTAAATCTTTAGGATGTGTAAAAAAAAATTTGAACAGATTATCCCTGCATGCAAAATGCAAATAAAACAGAGATGAATCAAATGACAGCAGCAGAAAATGGTAGAGAATTGGAAGAAATTATTTATAATAAATCTCTTAATATTCCTAATTTAAAAGATTCTTTACGAGAAAATGAAATTCGTAGACATTTTGATGATTCTTCACTAAATGGTGTAGATCATTGGATTAATGTAGGAAAGTATCATGTTCTTATACAAGATAAATGGAAGGAAACTACTTCACAGCCAGAAGTTGCACAATTTCTACAATGCGCAAAACGAATTTCTGATAAGATTCCTAGAAGTGAAGATATCCTAAAAATATGGGCTTCTAAAACAGAACCAACTTCAAATTCAAGAAAAATACTAGAAGAAGAAAATGTTACTATTATTGTTTCTGATTATAGCCTTGAAGACTTAGCTAATAAAGTTATTCACAGAGTATATAAATATTTTGGAAAAGATATTCACTATTCATTTGAAAATGAAATTGATCAAGAAGCTCGGGAAGTTCTTAAAATTCGGAATGAATTACAACAAAAGAAAGAACTAGAAGAAAAAAAAAGAATTGAGGATGAAGAAAGAGAAGCTCGTGAAATTCTTAAAATTCGGAATGAATTACAAAAAAAGAAAGAAATAGAAGAAGAAAAAAGAATTAAAGATGAATATGCACTAGAACTTATACTAAATGATAGTTATAATCGGGAAATATTATCAATGTATACGCAAGTACGTTTATTTTCAAATAACTGGAAAATTGCTGGAACAGCAGATAAATTATTGAAAATATATGAAGATATTAATAACTTTTCAGAGATAACAACACCATTAATTAAAGAAAAAATAAAAGAATATATGGAAGATATTTGGGGAGAAATAACAGATAAAGTATGTGAAAATTATGAGATAAATTTTGCAAGATATAACCAAAATTTCTGGTCTAGTGGTCTATCATTTATTATTCAAAAACTTTCTAAAGGAGATAATACTGAATTATGGTTTCCAAATACAGAACCATGTTTTACAAATTCAACAACACCAGGTAAAAACTGGAAATCTGCAGTTGTTACAAATATAACACGACCACTATTAGCAGAAGCAAATCAAGAGTGGACAAAATACTGTTCTAGATTTAATGAACGAGCAAAACGTTCTGGTTATCTTTCTGCAGCAGAATTATCCAAGAAAAATTTAGAATTAGAAGAACAAATAACTAAACTAAAAGAGCGTAATTCAATTCTTGAAGAAAAATGTACTAAAATAAAACAATTGATAAATAATTAATAATTATATTGTAATAGTAGAATGTCTGATTCAGTAAATAAAATGGCAGAAATTCAGATTCCTATTGTTAAAATTAAGGCTGAAGGAAATTATGAAGGACATAATCAAACAGCAAATAAGTTATTAAATGATAATAATAAAAAATCTAAATTTTGGCCTAACAGAAAATCAAAATGGTTAAATCTAAAATCAACTTCGTGGATTGAATGCGAATTTTCAGATTTTTTTATAATAAAAAGATATTATTTAGAATCTGGCGGAGATCAAGTTACAAGAGTTTCATTTAGAGACCCTAAAGAATGGGATTTATATGGATTTACAAAAAATGGCGAATCAGTTTTACTAGATTCTAAAAGATTTAATGAAAATCCATTTGGTCCTGAACCATATGCTAAACTAAATATTTCTTTAGCACAAAATACTATAGCAGTTAATAAAATTAGATTAGTTTTATTAAAAACATCTACAGAAAAAGGTTTTACAGATAGTTATGTACAATTAGGACGTTTACGTTTCTTTGGTAATTTAGGTGAAAATAATAGTAAAAAAAATAAAGATCAGTCAAATAATAAAGCAAATTCTCATAATGCTGAGGTTCAATCAGATAATAGAGCAGTGTCTCATAATGCTGAAGTTCAGTCAGATAATAGAGCAGATTCTCATAATGCTGAAGTTCAGTCAAATGCAAGAGCAACTTTAAATGCAGCCGTTCAATCAAATACTAGAGCAAATTCAAAAAATGCAACTGTTCAATCAAATGCAAGAGCAAATTCAAAAAATGCAACTGTTCAATCAAATGCAAGAGCAAATTCAAAAAATGCAGCCGTTCAATCAAATACAAGAGCAAATTCAAAAAATGCAGCCGTTCAATCAAATAACAGACTTATCTTAGGAAATCTTAAAAATACACGAAGAAGACTAATATCTCGTCTAGAAACAGCATCAAATTCTGAAATAGCAAATATTGAAAGATTTTTACAGACACGAAAAAATGCTAGTTTATCAACTGAAAGTTTACAACCTGCAGTACAACATTCTATCTTAGGTCCTATTAAAGTAAGACCTAGTACAGCAGGTATTCTAAGTGCTGGAGGAAGTAATCTAGCAAATTTAAGATTAAGAAGTCTAGGCGGAATAGGAAATCAAAGACCTGCTTCTGCTAGAAATATAACAAATCGTAGAAAAGTAGGTACTTTATTTTCAAGTCTAGGAAATAGAAATGACGTAAATTTACCTGGTTCGGTTAGAAATAGTGGCGGAGGCGGTGGCGGTTATAGTTTACCTCCTTTAAAAATAAGAAGTGAATCAAAAGAAGAAGAAAGACCACAGTCTGCTGGAATATTAGGTCGTTTAAAGTTTTTTGGTTCTGGTTCCGTTAAAGAACAAAGTGTTTCACTTAAGTTAGGACATGAATTATTGAAGGCAATAAAAGAAGATAACTCAGAAAAAGCATTATCTCTTATTTCACAAGGAGCAGATATAAATATTACTGGCATCAATGGAAATAATCCATTATTATTAGCATTAGAGAAAAAATTACCAGATGTAGCAGAAAAATTACTAGAATTAGGAGCAATTGTAGGTGAAGGTGAAAGGAGATATAAAATATTAGTTGCTTCAAAAGGAACTCCACTAATGCAAAAAATATTATCAAAGAAGCGCAAGAGCCGTTGCAACCACACGCGTAAAAATTGACCAGATAAAAAATCTGTAATTTCGGTCAAATGCCTACCCATGAGATCTATGATTTGGATACTTGGTCTTACAAAGATTCAAGAGAATTCTTGGATGTATTGGAGGAACTTAAGGGAAGGAGTTAGTTTATAAAATATTTTTTTTAAAGAAGAATAAATTTTAGATGTTGTAGCTTGGGGATGCGGAAGTTTTTTTGGGGGTCATCAAAAAAATTGAGTGGGTCTGCAAGCTATGAATGAAGGTATTAGGAAATGCAGCAAGCAATTAATTCAGTAGAAATGACATGTAAATTTGTATTGTGTGTGCTTCTTACCCAAATGGGAAAAACATTTACCACAATTGGAAGAATTTTAGAGGAACTTACTCGTGATGAAGAAAATGGTCGTAGTATTCATCTTGTTTGGACTATGAATACCCTTCTTAATAATACACAGTTTGCAAATCGTCTTCGTATTATTGAGGCACAGTATGGAGAAGGCTCAGTAGTAATCTTTGCTTCTAAGTATGCCGGAACTTATAAGCATGTTAAAAATCCTAATGAACTCAAAGGTATTTGTTTTGATTCATATACTTGTCCAAGAGTTATTGTAATGTGTAGTAATGATATTCGGTTTTCAGATGGATTTGATTTCATTAATATTCTAAATTCAAACGAAACTAATATTAAGCGGGTATTTGCATATTATGATGAGCTTCATCAATATATTACCGATAAGCTTCGCGAACAGATTGAACAAATTGATAAAATGTCAATTGTTCATGGTATTATGGGGATGACTGCTACTCCAGATAGGATTCTTCTTAAATCAGGATATTGGGCATTGATTCAAATGATTATTCTTGATAATTTTAATGAAACAGATTATGCTGGAGTAAGTAACATGAATTTTCATAAGATTGATGACTATTTTCCAGATAATTATAAACGTCCTGCACCATTTGACTTTGAATTGCATGACAATGAAACTCTAGGATTCTTGAGGCATGTTTTAGATAAGCATCCGCATATTCTTGCAAATAATGCACGAGTGTTTATTCCAGGTCATATTCGTAGGTTAGGACATCAATCAATTCGCCGCGAAATATTTAAGCGATGTAATAATGCTGTTGTTATAGTATTAAATGGTGAAGAAAAGACACTTGAGTATTACAAGAATGATATAATTAGCACAATTAATCTTACTTCTCCTTCTGAAGAAGTTTGTGTAACAATTGCTCGTAGAATTAATGAGCTGAAACTTCAAGGAAGACCAGTAATAATTACAGGTTATCTTTGCGTAGGTATGGGACAAACATTGATTGAAAAATCAGGAGGTCCATTTACATCAGCAATATTTTCTCATTTGAGTCTTACAAATGATGAAATTTATCAGCTTTTCGGAAGACTTACAGGTCGCTCTAAAGACTGGGAAACTTATGTTCCTACAGACGTATTTTGTCCTACAAAGATTATGTATCGGATTATTGGCATGGAAACTTGTGCAAAGAATCTAGCCATGGAGTACAATGGTGAACTTATTAATGAATCTATCTATAATGCTCCACTTGCAGCTATGGGAGTTGTAGGGAAGGTTACTCTTGAGAATATTAGGCTAAAGAAGGAAAAGAAGATTAGGGTAAAGAAGCCAGATGCAATTGAGCATCCTGATGGATTTAAGACACTAAAGGAAGTTTGGGACTTTCTTAAGAAAATATATAAAAAGCCATGTGATCCTACATCATTTATTTCAAGTCCTCAAACTGGAGGATATACAATTTCAACTCGTTTGAACACTTATTATCATAAGAAAAAAGAAGAACTAACGTCGGAGGATCGTTTAACTTTGGAATTCTTCAAGAATATTAAGGTAGGCATGAATATTTCAAAGACTCAAGGTTCAGGTCAGCCTTACATGGTTTATCCAGTCTATGAAAATCTTACAAAGTCTAAGGATGATTTTCTATATTATGTTCGCTATCTTCCTCCTTCTGCTCCAATTATTAAAGTTTAGACATAAAATTTACCCCTAAGATTTTCCTTGTTCAAGAACTTCAAGCCTCTGTTGGATATCCTTCAGCATATTGAAGATAGGTTCTATCATTGCAACCTTTTCCATATCATAATATCGGGCTAAGGGCTTAGATTTTGAATATGAATTTCTGCTAATCTGTTGTTTCTTTTCTTCAATAATTTGTCCAAGAGTAGCCAAAGGATTTGCTTCCTTCATAGCCTTTAGTTCATCTTCAGCCCTTTTTTGCTTCTCAAGCATTTCAATCTTCTGTCGCAACAAAGTAAGTTCAGAATCAATATTACTCATTTTTAATCTGATAATAGATAATGCAACTAAGTATTCAATTTTTTAATCAGAATAATTTTACAAGGATCGCTTAAAATTTGACTCGAAGAATATCGACACCTACCAGTAAAGAATGTCTTCACTTTCACTCCAAAATATTATTAATAAGCGTTTTGCTCTTCGCACCCTCCTAGAAAATGAAGCATATCATATGTCAGAAACATCAGTTCCTAAGACTGAGTTAACAGAAGAAAAAGAGCCGAATATACGCGAAACACTCAAAGCCATCGCAGCAAAGATTATTGAATCCCCAGAATCAATTCTGCTAGATACCTATGATCTTGCAGAAAGAAGAAAGGATTGGGCAGCCCTCCAAAAGAAAGAAGTTTTATCAGAAGGTCAAATTCTAAGCATAGATACACGATCGCGATCCGGTCACAAGATTCTAGATCATCACATGCGTCATTTCTTTGATGTTAAGAATTGGTGTGGAGTTTCTGTAAGAAGTCTAATAAATCAAGAGCAGATGGAGAAAGCCCTTCTAGCAAATCTATCAATGCATTCAACACCTTACAAAAGTGAACTAAGACGGATGCTTACAATGACTGCAGGACTAGGAAATGTAACAAAGTATCGGACAATCACATCAAAAGCGATTGTTGAATTCTTTCAAGCGAAACTAATCGTAGATCCATGCACGGGATGGGGCGGTCGTCTTCTAGGAACACTTGCATCCGCAGCAGCAGATACAAAATATGTTGGATGTGAACCAGATCCCCAGACTGCACAAGCATTAAGGGAAATTCTAGCAGATCCCGCTATTCCAGCAACAATAAGATCAAGAGGTCAAATTATAGAGAAACCAGCAGAAGTTGCTCTTTTAGAGATCATGCAGATGCCCAAATTTGATATGATTCTAACAAGTCCGCCATATTTCAATCTTGAGATTTACACTGCTGGAGAGCAATCTATTTCAAAGTGGCCGACATGGGATCTATGGATCTCAGAATGGTATAAACCTCTTATCCTTGGCTATCTAACCTGTCTAAAAGAAGGAGGAGTCAGTTGCTGGAGTGTGAAGAATTTCAAGACAGATAAGAAATATCCTTTGGCAGATGTTACAAAAAAGATTCATAAGGATGCGGGATGGGATCTAATTAAAACAGTTGTAATGACTGGATCGGGGAGACCCGGTGGCAAGAGAATCGTAGAAGGAAAAGAAACAAGAGAATCAGAAGAAGAGACGTTCTGTTTCAAACGGATTTAGTCTGGGTTCAAAGCATATCAGCAAGTTGAATATAATTATATTTGCGTCCCTTTGTTACAGTTGATGATGCAACAATGAATTTTTTCATATCATCAGTCACTGATACTGACATCCATAGCTGAGATGACATACTAAACGTGATGGACATGCTAGAACCGCCGATAACATTAGTTTGCCATCCAGTAACTTCATCCTGATTCTTCTTAGTCTTTCCTAGCTTTGGGCTCCACGTGTAGGCAGCAGGATTGAGGGCTGAGTAATCTGCAGGGATAAGATACCAATCATAGAGAATCTGCGGACCCTTCTCTTCACGGACAACGATTGAATAATAATTGAAATTTTTCCGAGAATCAATCTCTGCAAGAATTGCAGAAATGCTTCCATGATCCTTAGCAGAACAAACTGTTGTTAACCTATAAGAACTGATAGCAAAAGACTTATTACCCTTATCATACTGAGTGGACTTGTTAGAAAAACCACCGATAGAGCAGGTTAGATCGCTACCGGGTTTATGGGAGCCATTACTCTGCGACTCAACAGAGCAGCCTGCAGCCTTGAGAATAATAGCATTAATATCTTCCCACGGAGATTCCTTGATAGGGTCATCATTTATAAGATGATAACCCTTCACACACTTTGTGAAATTACTTGCAAGAAGCGGCTTGACCTGATCTAGAGACATTTTAACTGACTTACAGTTGGATAACTTGTTGAATCAATTTTTTTACCAATATAAATAATATTATAAAATAGGGATGCCAGACAAAATTTTATCTGTGCAGCAATTTGAACGTCTTATGAAATCTGGTCTCAAAGAATCATTTGAGGACTCAGTCAAGGATTTACGCGGACACTGCGTTTCATATGAAAATATAGTTAATGAAGCGGCTAAAGATAAACGCAAAACTAAAATTGCTTTAACATATGACGGCTCAACAGTTATATCCACTGCTCGTTTGCTATGTCCTGATAAAGGCAGATGCGAAATCAATATGGTCTATACAAATCCCAAATATAGAGGTCAAGGATATGCAATGAGAAGTGTAAAAAAACTGACACAAAAAGCAAAAGGAAAAGTCTTTCTTATTGTAAAAAAGAATAATACTTCAGCCAAAAAATGTTATAGTAAAGCGGGTTTTGAGTTAAATGGTATGAATAATGGATATGAAAAAATGGTTTTTAAAAGGAAAAAGCAAACACGAAAAAATTAATGTTTATTCTTACGAGTTCTGTGTCTGTATCCAAGTCCTATCCTGCGACCACCGGCTAATTCAGGTGGTCCAGCTAATACAGGTAGTCCACTACCATATCCTCCACCAGCACCTCCACTACCATATCCTCTACCTCCACCAGCACCTCCACCTCCACCTCCACCTCCACCTGCACCTGCAACACTGCGCCTAGATAATTGAGGAACAAAATCCCTAGGAACGGGACCCCGACCTCTTCTTTCAGGAGCATCACCACGTTCTTGCCATACTGGAGTCAAAAGCGGTAATCCAGCAGTAAGTGTATCTCTTTCATCATTCTCAATCTGACCAGGTGATGATCCATTCTGGTAAACAAAAAGACGATGAGTTACAACACCTTCATCATTAGCGCGGATAAATTCACGAACGCTACTGCGATTAAAGAAAAATCCAAGACCATCTTGTACATTTAGACCAGTTGAATCTCGGCCGTCATCACTTCTAAACTCAGCCATTCTTTAATTTAAACTAAGAAATAACTCCAAAGTAATTTTAAAATAAATTAAAATTAAAATATCTCAAATATTGTAAGATGTCCGAAAAAGAACAGGCAGTTTACATGCATATCAAGAAGTATGCCAAGTCGGATGATTTGAAAGCAGCACAGTATCTCTTTATCTCATTTGCTGGATATGTTGCTGGGTTTTATTTGCCCTACTATCTCTTTCCCTTACATTCCCTCTTTTTCTCAAGATTTTTCATGGGTTTTCACGATATGGGACACGGTTTCTTTTTCAAAACAAGATACCTGAATACTGTGTTAGGAACTCTATCAGGAACGCTTTTATCTACATCTTTTGATCAATGGAATACGGGACATAATGAGCATCATAAAGTTACGAATGATCTAACTTATCCTCAGTATTCACAAACTGCTTTGTTTACAGTAGATCAATATAGAGCGCTTACTCCTTTTTATCAAAAGATCTATAAAGTTTTAACAGGTAATCGCCTAGTTCTGCTGACAATAATGCCTATTTACTTAGGAATCATAAGTCCTATATTTACAGCAAAAAATAACCATGAGAAACTTATGTTAATCGCATATTTATATTTTCTATTAAAAGCCAATCTTCTTGCACATTATATGTCCTGTGTTCTTTTGAGTGAAATGATAGGTTTTATATTTTTCCATAGCCAGCATACTTTTGATTCTGCAAAAAGAAGAAAAGGTATGAGTCACTTTGAATCAGCAATGGAGGGATCCTCATTCATGCAGGTTCCCGAGGTTTTGAAATGGACAACAGGCTCTATTGAATATCATCATATTCATCATTTGAGTATAGCAGTCCCCCTCTACAATCTAAGGGCGTGTCATGATGAAGCACCACCTGAAATGTTTGCATCAGTGAAGCGTATTACATTTTGGGAAGCACTAGAATCTCTTAAATATGCATTATATGATGAGAAGGATGATAGATTAATTTCATTTACTCAATATGAACAAAAGGTGGATTATTAACAAATTTTTTAAATAACAAAGGTAGGGATGTCTGGTGAATTAAATTTATCATTTCGTAGGGATTCAAATAATAATAGTAAATCAAATAATAGAAAATCAAATAGCAATGAAGAATTGGCTGCTATTGCTGAAGCCGCTCCTGCAGGAGTTGAAGGCTCATCACCAGAACTTAGAGCCGGAATGTCATCAGCACAACTTCATAAAAATGCTATAAATCGTGGTGTTTCACCAGGTCTTAGAAAATTAAGAACTTTGAGTGAATCATTAGGTGAAGGTCCTTTGCAAAAGTTTATAGGTGAAGGTGCCTTGCCAGTACTTAAAGAAGGAGAAAAAGTGGATGGAGCAGATAAAATACCTGCAGACTATGGAGATTTAGAAGAAGAAGTTTTTATAGATTTTCCAGACAGAAATGATAATGATGAATTAGCAGATAAATTATTTGAAAGTCAAGATTTAGATGCTTTAGTCAAACATGATCCTCGTATTTTTGATATTCTTATTGATGCTTTAGAGCCCATTCAAGAAGAAGGTGAAGAAGAGGAAGAAGTAGATGATGCTGCATCAGTAATTGTAAAAGGAATTGAAGCTGTCCAAAGTCAATTAAGTCAAATAGATGCAGATCGCCGATCTAGAAATGAAGGATCAAATAGAGGTTCTGCTAAAAGTTCAGCAAGTGCAAAAACAACTGTTTCTGCGATTGAAAAACTTGCAAGTGAAATTAATAAAGCCGTTGAGGATGCAAAAGCATCTGGCGAATATAAAGAGACAGAAGATGGTGAAGAGGCGGCAGCAGCGGAGCCTGAAGTCTTGGCACAGCCTGAAGCAGGAGGAAAAAGAAAACGAATTGAAAAGAAAAAATGGGAACCAGAAATTATTAGAACTGCAATCCGCCGAGTAAGAAAGAAGGCAAAACCTCTGCCAGATTCTCAAGTAGCGTATTCAAATGTAAGTAATCTTTCATCATATACAGCAACAAAGGCATTTTTAATGGCTATGCGTGGTTCAAGAATAGAAGATTGGGATCCAACAGATCAAGCCAAATTTATATTTGGAAGAAATTGGACTGAAAGAATAACAGGAGATACATTATGCGGATATTGTCGTTTTCCCTTAAAAGATAGACAACCGCAAGCGCATTTTAATGATCCTACAAGAAGACTAAGATATTCACTTGAACACAAAACAGCATCAAATTATCAATGTGCTGTATTAAAAATACCTTTAAGACAACAAAAATATTCTCCACTTGAACGTATAATTATGAGTCATATGTCAGAAATAACATGTTTTCACTGTAATTATATAAAATCACAAAGAAGATTTATAACATGTCCTTTAGTTTCAAGAGTAAGAGACTGGAGAAATTTAAAGGTAAATTCCAAAGAAATAAATCAATTCTTGTCTGATGTGTACTCAACAGAATATGGAGGCGTGAATGGTAAAAATGATGAAGGTGAAACATCAATAATGAGACTAGTAAATTCATTAAATCCACCTGCAAAACAAAGCAAACTCCAGTACTGGAAAGAAAAGTGTGCGGCCTACCTAACAAAATCCTATCAAGATGTATGCAATACGATAAATAAGTATGTAGATTATAAAAATGCATATGAACGTGTAAAACTGCTAAGAAGTGTTATCCGTGCAACAAGAAAGAATCTTATTGAAAAAGGTTTAGTATCAAAAGAAATAAAGAAACAAGTAAGCAAAGTTGCATTGGCTGCTTTGAAAGATTGTGAAATAGAACCTTGGTCTGCAAATGTAAATGATTTGGATAGAGCTGCATTAGGAGCAGGTGAATTACCATTACTTCAATTTGCATGGACCCCTTTTACATTTAGAGAAGCTGTTGCTAAAAAGAGAACAAGATCAAAGAAAAGCAAGAATAGAAAATCTAGAAAAAATCTAAGAAAGTAAAATCTAAAGTAGCAATAGGAATGAAGAAATCTTCTATTAGACAATTTACAAAAAAGTGTCTAAAAGCAGGTTATAAAGAGCAAGTCTGCAAGAATGCTTGGATCTTTGGTCGCCTTCCAACAACTGAGTTACAGAAAATGTATGCAAAGACATTTGTAAGTGAAAAGTCATACAAATGGACTCATCCAATCAAGCAGACACGAAAACTAAAGTATAATAAACCTAAAAAGTTAACGAAGGCGATGCTTCTTAAGGCATCGGGTCCTCGTATTTTTCCGGAACTTGTTTGAGGGCACAAAATTTGTCTTAATTTTCTATAGAAAATTTGAAACATAAATTCTGCTAAAAGCCAAACAAGAAGAAATGCCCTCAACCGTAATTGAACTTCTAGAAGTCTTCGGGTCAGATCTGACCGTAGTTAATGCCGCGCGTGTATCAATGGGTAAGGAATCTACCGCAATGACTCCCGGCGATGCAAAGCTAATCAAGTATCTAGCAACACACAAGCACGTAAGTCCCTTCTTTCATCCGCAGATCCGTTTCCGCCTCAAGATGCCGATTCCGATTGCCCGTGAATGGTTTCGTCATACAGTTGGTTTCTCCCGAAATGAAATTAGTCGTCGTTATGTAGACACAGATCCTGAGTTCTTTGAACCCACGATGTGGCGTCAGCGCAATCCCTCAGTCAAACAGGGTTCTATGGATATTCCGGTTGAAAAGCACAGTGAAGTTGTAGATAAGGTTCATCTATGGCACACCCAGTCACTAGAACTTTATAATTCTCTGCTGGAGTCTGGTGTTTGTCCCGAGCAAGCGCGATTTATTCTTCCACAGTCAATGATGACAGAGTTCATTGAGACGGGATCACTTTATGGATATGCACGTCTCTGTAATCTGAGAAATGCACCGGATGCACAGAAGGAGATTCAAGATTATGCACGAGAGATTTCTGATCTGCTAGAGAAGCGATTTCCTGTATCATGGTCAGCTCTTACAAGCTAATCCCATTTAAAAGTTAGAAGTTCATTCCAAACAAAGAAATATTCTTCCCTATTAAATTTTTCATAGGCATAAGACCATGACTGATGAACTCCAAGAGGATTAATAACAAATCCTTTTATTTCATTATTCATAATAATCATTCCTCTTTCCATGAAGACTGCTAAGCGAAAATATATATCAGGAACATTATATCCATCATTCTTAATTCTAGTTGCAATCCATTCATCTTCACCTTCACACTCAGCATCAATAGAAGGATCAGGTCTATGTTTCTTGCATAGAGTTATCATAGCAGGAATACGCCTACAAGTAAGGCCACCACCGCCCGCTAATTCAAAATTCCAAGTCCAGCAGGATCCATAATAGTCACCCACAAACATATCGGGATGAATTTTGCGCCTAAAGAAATTATCCATTTGTACAGTGATTATGTATTCTGCACATGATAAAGAAGCAATCTGCTCGTAAACTCTGTAATCTGTATAAAAATTATTAAAATCTTTAATAGCTTCTTTTCTTTCCTTTGGATTTCCAGAAAAATATTTTATCAAATGAAATCCAACTTTATCTCCAATTAGTGCCTTAAAGGCATTATAGTTTTCATCTGAGCAAAAAATGAAGACAGCAAGATCAGGACCACACCATGCCATATTTCGGAGAATAAACCACATATTTGGATGAGCCCTTCTTTCTACGAGAACAAAAGCCTGTTTAGCCATACTAGGTGGTGTATATGATACCCAGAAATCTGATAGCATCTTGCCATATTTTTCTTGCAAATGAGCAAAAACAAGAGGTTCAGTTTCGGCGCGGATTTTTTGGTATCGCTCAGTATCAATTGCAATAACTTCTTCTTGAGATGTAGCTATTCTAAATTTTTCAACAGCAGTTTGATGATTTTTTTCAGTCAATTCATACATTGTTGAAATATATGGATCAAGCATTTAAAATGTAAATTAAATTTTTATTTCTAGTAAAGCGCGCCAGTACTTCAAGTAAAAATCAAATTCATAATCCAAATCAACATATGTCCATGCTTGATGAACAATAAAATGATCATAAAATGAAACCTTTTTCCCTTCTTCAACTAGACAAATATGAGCAGATTCTATAATAACACGCCATCTGTGTCTAAAATGAGGAATAATTGCCTTTTCTTCAACCAAGACTTTATTCCACCAGCAGTCTTCACCTTCTTCTTTGATTAAAATAGACAAATCTGGTCTCCGTTTCTTGCAGATATCAATCATCAAATTAATACGCCGAAAAGTCACACCGCTCCCACCAGGAGTTTCATGATCCCATCCCCAAGGAGCACCATAGTAATCATCAATAAATAACTCTGGAACAAGTTTTTTTCTAAAATAGTTATCCATTTGCACAGTAATCATATATTCAGCACCTGTTAGTTCCAAAATTTTTTGATAGAATAAGTAATTTGTAAGTAAATCATTATATTCTTCTATTGCTTTACGGTTTGCAGAATCATCTGATGGTATTTCTTTTTTAAAAATTGGAATTATATGAAAGGCACTTGCTTTATCTCCTACTAATCCACGAATGAAGGCAATATTTTCTTCTGAACAAAAAATAACAACTGAAAGCGAAGATCCGGACCATGCAAGATTCCGTAACACAAACCAAAAATTAGGATGGGATCTTCTTTCAATGATAACAAAAGTCTGTTTTGAGCGTAAAGGAGGAAGATATGTTTGCCAGAATTCAGATAATTTATGCCCATAAGTTTCATTCAATTGATTAAAAACAAAAGGTTCTAGTGCAATACGCAACCTTCGCAACCTTTGTTTTCTTAAAACATCAACATCATTTTCAGTACAGTTTATAGCTTTTGTATTTAATATCTTGTTTTCATTTTGAATTATACTCCACATGCTTTGAATTGTTTTATCAATAGAAAGCATTTGTATCTAATACTGGATAAAATCCTTAAATCTCAATTGTAACATATTTATAAATATAGTCTCTTAAAAATGCGTTTCTTTCTTCACCTAATCTACCATTTAAAAATGTCCAGAATTGATGAATAATATAAGGATCAGGTGCTGGATAACTTTCCATAATAAGATTTATTCTTGCTTCTAAAGGAGGAAAAACATGACCAGATTCTTTGAGTTTTAAATCAATCCATCCATCTTCGGGGAAAGGGCACCGAATTCCAAGTTCAGGTCTAAACTTTAAACAAATCTCCAGCATTTTTTGAACTTTACGTACAGATGCACCTCCACATCCACCACCATCAGGAATCCATGCCCATGGAGCACCTAGAAAGTCAGTAAAAAAGAGTTCATCTGTTAACTTCTTTCTAAAGAAAACATCCATTTGGACCGTTAAAATCCATTCAACCCCCTGATTTGCAAGAAATTGATAAACTGTAAAATTTGTATAAAAGTCACTATACTCCTTAATTGCTTCATCAGTCGGTGGATTACCATTAAAAACAATATGTATGTTTACAAATTGTGATTTATCTCCTAAACATGTTTTAATAAAATTAACATTTTCATTTGAACAAAAGATATAAATTGCCATATCAGGTCCGGCCCATGCCATATTTCTAAGCACAAACCAAAAGTTAGGATGTGTTCTCCGTTCAACAAGAACAAATGCTTTTGCCGACTTTAGAGGAGGAGTCCAACTCTTCCAGAACTCAGTTAGCTTAGAACCATAAGTTTCTTCTAGATGGGCATATACATAAGGTTCTAGATCATAACGAATTTTCTTTAAGAATTTCTTCTGATTAGAATCAGATTCTTCATTTGGATTATTTGGTAATGCTAGAAACTTTACATATTCTAGTATAAGAACATCATACATTAAATCAAGATTTCGTGTTTCTGTTGCCATTTAATCTACAAACTATAAATTTCTGCAGGTTTATCCTTATATTCAGTTTCAAGATAGGGAACTATATAATGAGGGCATTTAGAATTCCATAATGCAATTTTGTCTCCTTCACCCGATCCGATCCAAAATTCAGGAGCATAATATGTATCTTGTACGCAAGGTTTTAGAGTCCGAATATATGAAGCGCGACTCCACCAAAAATTTCCCGAATAATGAGGTTTAGGTTCTGGTAAAAGATTAACTCCTACACAATCATTTTCACTTAATAATTTACAACATTCAGACCAGCGATCAATGTTAAAATGTATCAAATAATTAGTCCATGATGCAACATTTAAGTTTCCAGGTTTCCGAACACCTTTAGTATGTAAGTACAGAACTTCAAAATCTTCAAAAAGAGAATCATTTCGCAATATATTTAGAGTAAATGTTTCATATTGTGATAAATCTGTAGACTTTCCTCGTATTTTTAATTTAGGGTCTGTTACAACTAAGTTAATATCTCCTAGAATTCCAAGACGTATTTCATCAACTGCATTATAAAGTCCAGATTTCTTGATTCGTTCTAGCATGGAAGAAAAAACATCAGACCAGTGATTTATGCAAGCAACATGTATATAAATATATCTTTTCATTTTTATTCCTAATCCGGGATTCTAAAAATCTGCAAGCATTTGAACGTTTGCGGCCGAAAGAATTTCATGGAGTCTATCCTTTTTCTTCTCAGTGATGATTTCCTTTACCTTATCGCCCTCATACACTGTTAGAAGAGGAAGTGACTTGATTGAAGACTGCTGCTCATCATCCATATCTTCAAGTGCAAGAATCTTGAGATCAACCTGAAATTTTTCACATATTACTTTCACTTCAGGAAGAAGAGTCTTGCAAACCTTACACCATTCGGCCTTTACGTATTCTACACGAAGAGACATGCCTAACTTAGGAATGTTTTTCTGTGTTCAAATTTTGTTTTCACGATCTAAGACAATTATTAACAAGTTAAAAATAAGACAAATTTTTGCGACTCTTGCGACTCTTGCGACTCTTGCGACTTTTTCTTAGTTTTCGCCTAAAACTTTTCCTCTTTCGTTCATTCGGTTCCCCTTTTCCTGCAGCAAATTCTAAAACAGAACTAACGGCATTATCTGAAGGAGAAGGATGACCTAAGACAAAATGTTTAAAGGTACAATCTTCGTTATAGCGAGCAAATTTAAAAATTCCTTCAAAAAATCCTGCACTCTGTTGTTGAGAATTAAATACTTGAAGTACAGACTCATTCTCAAGATGATCTCCATGATCATCAAACAGATCTAGCAAAAATGATTTGCCTTCCTCATCTACATGATATTCAATTCCGGGTGGAATAAATTGAGGTTTACCTCCAATTATTTTAAATTCCTTAAAAAAATATGTGTTACTATCTTTCTTATGAAACAAGAAAAATTTACCTATTTTAGTACCACCCCGCGTAAAACAAAAGGGAATAAGTAAACTAATATTATCATTAATCTTATGCACAGGAAAAGGCATCCCTATTCTATATAGAGAATCTAAGTCAAAACCTTGCTAAGATCTGATGGAAGTTCCTGCAAACTGAATTTATAGATTTCTGAGATCTGCTTGAGGTTACGAAATTCAACCGGTGTCACAAGAGAGATCGCAGTTCCCTTACGACCAAAACGACCAGAACGACCAATACGATGGATATAGGTCTCCTTAGAAGCAAGTGACGGAATATCATAGTTGATTACTGATGATACCTGCTGGACATCAATACCACGAGAAAGTAGATCCGTTGAAATCATAACACGCGTAGATCCCTTGCGGAACTCATGCATACGATCAGCGCGGGTAGCGGGCTCCATATCACCATGAATGAGTGATACAGTAAAGTCGCGCTTGATCATATTTGTGTAAAGCCACTCAGCCCTTTCCCGAGTATTGCAGTAAATGAGTGACTGCTTAATTGATAGACCTTCGTAGATATCGCAGAGAACTTCAAGCTTCCACTCATCCTTCTCAAGCGGCACATAATACTGATTAATACCTTCCAGAGTGACCTGCTCGGGCTGTAGAACAATCCGAATAGGATTCTTGAGAAGGAGATTTACAATCTCAAGAACTTCGGGCGGCATGGTCGCGGAGAAAAGACCGACTGCACACTTTGAAGGAAGACCGATCTTCACAATTTCCCGAATCTGCTCAGCAAATCGCTCCTGTAGCATCTCATCCGCCTCATCAAGGATAAAAGAGGTTAGATTACGGAAACTGAGCTGCTGCTTAATTGCAAGATCGTAGATACGACCGGGTGTTCCAACAACTACATGCACACCCTTCTTTAGCTCAGCAACATTCTCATTACGGGGAGCTCCACCAACTGCAATAAGCACACGGACATTCATGTAAGAACCAATGCCCTGATATACAGAAGCGGTCTGTGTTGCAAGTTCCCTTGTGGGAGAAATAATAAGGATCTGGGGTGCAAGGACAGCAGGATCCATGTTAGCTAGTGATGCAATTGCAAATGCACCCGTCTTACCAGTACCTGACTGGGCTTGTGCTAGAATATCCCGCTTTCCTACAAACGGAACTACTGCTAGACTCTGAATCTTTGACGGCTGGGTGAAACCGAATGAATAAATCCCCCGAAGGAGATTCATCGGCAAACCCATCTCATCAAAACTTGTGTATGAAGTCAGCGACGCTGACTCATCAATTATTTCTGTGATCTTCTCAACATCTTGGCCACTCATTGTATTCATTTCTTGCGAATTCTTTAGGTTATGGGACATCTTCTCTTAACATAAATAATTCATAAATCCGAATTCAAATTTTTTAACTCTACAGTAAATCATAATTAAGAACAAATCTTTTCTGCAAGAGACCTAGGTAAAAATGGAATTATTGGTTCACATTCCCATAAAAACCGCTTTCCGAACATCTCAAGTTGAAATCCATATGGGATATACTCAAAATGGTCCCTACGCAACTTATCAGCAATAGTCGGAGGAAGAAGATGAAAGGACTGTGGAGGTAAAACCATCACTAATTGTTCTAGCGGCTTAACATATGTGCTTTGCGCCTGCTTTCTCGGTGCTAGGGATGCAAGCACTCCTAAAGAAGGCAGACCGTCAACAGAAAGAATAGACGCCAAAGTCTTAAATGTCGGTGGAGCAGACCAAGGATAATACCATGACATGTCTACAGAATCGCAATCCAAATAATAAGCGTGAACCCAAGCAAATCCCTGCAAGAATCCTATAGCCGCATCTTTAGTTCTGCCTCCAAAATGATGCTCTTCTAGCAGATCTCTCCATTGAGGCTTAACCCATCCACCACCCTTAGATTGTGTAAATAAGAACATTTCAGTACGGCGGCGCATTGGTTCTGATTCTCTTTCTTCCACTGCTCTTTCCCATGTCTCCGTTGCTTTTAACACAGGAGGATACCATTTTTCTTTCTGTCGCAACCATGAAGCAACTTTCCTTTCTTCACCCGAAGCTAAGAATTCAAAGATCTTCTGTAAGGTAGCAATATTAATCTTTCGTCCCTGCTCTTCCAAAGAAGTTAGTCTAGCACCAGTTACAGCACAGCAATCTTCTAATGCAGCTAAGAGTTCAGTAATTCCATCCTCCCGAATTGAGAATCCAAGAGAATGAGGCAGAAAGTCATTTCCAAGTACAGACATTATAGCAACATAATCAAAAATCCAATCCTGTAATGAAGCTGTAGAACTACTTTCTTTCCACATTGCTTCAGCAGCTGTAGACGGTGCAAAGAATTGAAGAGTAATTTGGCTCGTATCTTTAACTTCATCTTTTTCCCGAACTAAAACAATTTTACCCCGCCGATCAGTTTGCTCAGCCTTTAACATTCCTAGAAGAATTAAGTCCGCATCCATTCCATAAATCACAATATTCTTTGCATCTATTGTCTTCAAGTAACGCATAATCTTATGTTCACCTTCACCCGGCTCATCTGTCCCCGACACAATTGATCCCCCAAGTTTCTTGCAGAATCCAATCAGAAACTTATTCATTTTATCCATGAATTGTGTTCCGGGTGTAATAGCATTTCTGTCCCAACCTGCCTCCTTTTCTACCAATCCTAACTGTGCTCTTAAAAGGTTATCCTCAAGAGTCATAAACGCTGACTTATATCGCCGCAACCTCTGCTGATGAATCTTAGCGCAAGGAACTGCACCATCAACTGCAATGTATAATGCTGTTGAAGGAATCATTGAACAAAGACGATCTAACCAAACACCAACTTCTCTAATAAGATCTTCCTCATAAGCGGCAGAAAAAGCATTTGGCATAGTTTTCATGGCAGAATAGATAATGCAGTTGAAATCTAATGCAAGAAGATCAACAGAAGCCAAACCAACTCCTGCTAGATTCCCAGCAGTTATGCCTTTATATTTTCGTAAAAGATGTCTATAAAAAGAAGGAATTCCCATTCACCTACTTTATATTCAGAACCCTTCCTTAAATAAATCATATAATATAGGGATGGCAAGACCGGTGCCGCAAAATGATATTTTAGCAGGTATGACTGACGCAGCAAATTTTCTCCAAGAAGAAGCCAAAGGGCAAGCACGATATGCATTTCGTATTTTACCTGATGCACTTCTTAGTGGTTCATTATTCTTAACTTTCATGCTAGGATGGCAACCGTCATTAGCTGCCTTTGCATCCGGCATAATCTTTACAGGTTTGACCCAGAGTTTTCTAGCAGATATGCTTCGTATAAAATCACCTGATTTAGCAAAGGCGGGTGGAGCTCTAGGGAGTGGTGGTGATCCCAGCAGTGGACATTTTCCTGGAACCAATTGGTCACGTGTATATAGTGCAGCAACTAGCCCTAGAAATCTGTTAGAAGGCTCGGTGCCCTCTTACTATATGTCTGTTATGGGCTACGTTTTCTCATTTGTAATGGCACAGAATTGGATCTTTAAAGATGAACTTTCCATGCGTCCGAATACGGGTCAATGGCTCAAGATCTTCAGCATCATAACAGGAATCTTCGTCTTTGGTCTTGGAGTTCTCCGTATCTCAGTTGATTATGAGCCATGGTGGGCGGCACTTCTAAGTATGTTATTCGGAATTCTAGTTGGATTCATTTTCATTGGTTTAGTCTTATGGGCATTCGGCCGCCAAGCAGTAAATGTCTTGCATTTACCTCTTCTGGAGAAGAGTGTTCCCGATAAGAAACCTATTTATGTTTGCGCCGATTAATTCTTAGACAAACATAGGGAATGCCAACATATATCTTTCAGAATATAAATGATTTTTTTTTGAATAGTCTTCAAAACTTTCCATTTACAATGTTTGTTTGTTTTTCAGTCTTTGGAGTTCTATTCTCCCAGCCAACATGGAGTTTAGTCTCTGTAGGTCTTTTCCTAGTCTACGTTTTGGTAGCAATGATGCAACTCATTGCTGGAAAAGTTCTACCTGATTTTGTTAAGAGTTTATTTCATGTTCCTACTGAAGATATTTCTGTTTGCTATCCTTATAGTTTCACTGCAAAACCTTTTACATTCCCGAGTGAATGGATAACACAAACAGCATTTTTATTTGTCTTTATAATCTATAATTCATCAATCTTAGCCAAGAAGGCAGGAAATAAGAATCTGTTTGAAGCGTATCAGCGTCGTCTTTCACGCACCCAGATTAGCATTCTAGCATGTGTAGTTTTACTATTAATTTTTGTTGGACTCCGTGTTCAAAGTGGATGCGATACTTTATTAAATGCAGTAGTCTCAGTTCTCTTAGGGTCTTCCTTAGGAATAGCATACTGGCATATTTTAGATATCTGTAATACACAACTTCATTCGGACATCTTAGGAATTACAAGAAATATGGCTCCACCAAATGATAATCAAGAAGTTGCGGTTGTTTGTACAGCGTAGTTAAAGTCTAGTTAAGAACCGAAGAGCAACAAGATGCCATCCACGAGCAGTGAATGCTTGAATTTGCCGACTCTGTTCGTAAGTCATAAATTTTTGATAAAGAGTTTCTATAGTTTCAGAAATCTTTTGAAGATGAGGTTTTCGCTCCTCCTCTTCTAAAGGTAAATTATAAGTGTCTAAACTTTCATATATGAAGGTAGGTTTTGCAAGAGACTTACTAATTGTATTATGTTGATTAAAAAGGAAAATACGCAAATCTTTATTTTGAAGTTTACCAATATTAATAGGTCCTAGAGCATCGGAGAAGTGTTTCTTGCAGCGATCACAATTCATAACTAAAAGAGTTGCTTTGAAAAACTGTTGCCACATGAGAACTGTATCTGGATTTAGATCAATATTAGCAGAAAAGGTATGGAACAGATACCAGAGACGCGGTCCCCAGAATTCCCGTCCTTCTTTATTGGCTGGACCAGTCCCTGAAGACATTCTACTACAATCTTTGTCTTTGAAAAATTTGAATTAACGCGGCGAACAATTAATAATCACCTACATGGAATCGCTAAGCTTATCCTTACCAAAAGAATTCCTCCAAAACTTATCCACAGTAATTTTCAAACATGATATATTATTTCTGCAAGAAATCTGCAATGAACTAAATATTCCTTTCCGAGAAATGAAAGCCAAAATCCTAGGAATGGGAACAATAACTCAGATGGCAGTCTCCACTGAATTTACTGGACATGTAACACAATGTTGCTATTGGGTTCAAAGTAAATCAACTGCTCATTGGATCCAGTGTCCCGATCGTCAGATTCTAGGTCAAACCTCTTGTGCAGAACACAAGAAACATCCTAGCAGAGGTCGTCTAAGATCTGATTTTACTGCAAATCCTATGAATTATATTATTAACAAGAAATCAAAAGAAGTTTTCATGTATGAATCTAAGTCAAAGCGTCTTTTCCATCTTAATGATAGTCATATAGATGGAATTCTATGGACTGCTCCAGATGGCACAAAATGGATATTACTAAATACGCCTAGGCACTACAAAAAAATTGATAAAGGTAAAATTCAACAGCCCAAACTAGAAACAATTGAAAATGTCTAATCTACCGCCCCAGCCACCGCTGCCGCAAACTCTTGATTTCAGTAATGTTGGAAGACATCTTACATTTGGCACGATTGAGCCACCTCCGTTCTTCCATGAGGAAGGATCAATTGAATATGTAGAACATAATAATAGTCGTATGAGATTGGAAGATACCTTTGCAATTGGTCGTCCGTCTCCTCCTTCACCTAATGTAAGAAGGGTAACAATTCCCCATCTACATTTTCCTCATGTTAGAACAGAGTCAAAATTTAAGCCCATTAATCATGAAAAGTATTACAATAGCCACTGTACACCGGGTCATGTCCGAGTCTTTCGTGCACTAATTGGTCCTTCTTTGCTTGAAGAGAAAGCATTTCTTTATAGGGATATGCCATTGAAAGATTTTAGGGCTTATGTAATAAGTGTTGTTGATCCCTTTATTGATGTAGTAAAAACACCGGATGCAAAGAGTTTCTCCTTTCCTATGCCGAAGGAGAATCGGAGCTATCTGATTGATACATGGAACAAGAATCTTGAACTTCGTTTTAAGTTCCGTCGCCTTCTATCTGCATGGATGGTAAAGAAGGCAAAGAAGAATGAAATTACCATTCAGAATTATACAACTCTTGAGGATCCGAATCCTGCCAATTCAATTACTTGGCTAGATATGAACAATCGTTGTACTTACAGGATTGATGGTGATACACTCCTTAAGAGTATGTCAATGTATCTTCTGAACTCTAGTTTTGGTTCACCTGAGCCTCTTTGGCCTAAGAATCCTAATACTAATATTCCTTTGACGCATGGTCAACTTGTTCATATCTTCTTTGAACTTTATTCATGGTGTGGCAAGAACAAGAAGAAGATTCCATCAATTCTAACCCGATTCCACGATCATAATTTCTGCTTGCATGAGCTACTGCTCCATAATAAGCCTCTACTAGCATATAATGCGTCTATTGAACTTTTCCGAGACTTGGGTTCTGAGGATTCAGTGGAGCAGATGCTGGATTGTGTTGAGAATTATGGAAATTCAATGATTAGTCGTCTCCATTATGAGTCAGTGATTCCTAAGTGGGTTGATAAGGTAGGTGCAAACCATTATCTTATCAAGAAATGGCAGGCAATGTTGCCTGATATTCTTCAGTATGAGCAGTTCAAGATCTTTACTCGGGATGGCTGGTCTTCCCTTTTGGGTCTGAGGATGTCAGTAAAGGCATTGTGGGATGAGACAGTGATTAGTATTTCAGAGACAGTGAAATCAAAGATTACAGTTAGGCGTAGGATTCCTGTTGGTGCTCTTCTTGAGGATGTACCTGCTGTGCAAAACACTCCTCCGAATGTTCAGCCTTACAATAATTCTGGTCAATGGGTTCCTATTGCCGTTATTGAGCCTGTGGAAAATGCTCCTCCGAATATACGACTGGTTAATAATTCTGGCTACAGGATTGAAGCGGTACAGCCAACTCTTTATGTTGATGAAAGTCATCTTCTTTCTTCATCAAATGCTGGAGTTCCATCAACTGCTTCTTCATTTGATGCTATTATTGAACATATTCATAATATAAATCCACTACCTATTGATCTACTTGATAGTATTAGCAGTTTTACAAATGATGAGATTCATCTTCAGTATCAGCTTGAAGATATGATTAGCTTGGTATATAATCTACCTATCCTACCCTCAAGCAGTTCGTCAGTTGCAACTGATGCAGGGGTAGATACTGAGGAAAAGCAGCAGGAATCAGATGAAGCCAATGTATAGAGATGCCTATTGTCGGTCATCCATCACAAGAAGCAACAGAAATGATTCCTGGTCGTCTTTGGTTGGGTGGACTCCGCGCTGCGCTAGATGAAAATTTCTTACAAAAAAATAATATAACTGTTGTTTTTAATTGCACAAAGGATATTCCTTTTTCACCTGTTGTTCCGAAGCAATATAGAGTTCCAATTGATGATAATCTAGAATTTGTAGAGATTGATAACTTACTAAAGTGGAGTCCAGAAGCGGTATACAAAGTCATGCATGAATACAATTCTGGAAGCAATATTCTGATACATTGCTTTGCTGGAATGCAGAGATCAGCAGCGGTTGTTCATATGTTTTTAATGACACTTTGGCGGCAAAAGAAGGAGCCAGTCTATGCATATATGCGTGAAAAGAGACCGATTGTATTTCAACCAGGTATGAATTTTCAGAGATCAGTTGAGTGGTATGAGGAATGGCTATTTACAAATATTTTGAAAACGTAAAACAGAATGCAGCAAAGTCAGACAAAAGACTTAGGAGCAGAAATACAGCATATTTTTGATACCAATAAATTGGAAGATCTGAAAGAATTTATAAATAGAAGAAAGTGTCTCAACAACTGGAACGCAGCGCTAGTCTATCTTTTTCACTTTATACAATCTGCAGGAATCTTGACAACAACAATTGCAGCAGGTTATGACATTAAAGCAATTGTTTGGGTAGGAGTTGGTCTAAATATTCTTGCAAGTATGATTAATATTTTTGAAAAAACAAACAGTGGAATTTCAAAAAAACTAATGAAGGATATTCAAGCAATTAAAGATGGTACATATGTGGATGAATCAGTGTCAGTAGAAGTAACTGAAAAGAAAGAAAAAGAAAATGATTTGGAAGAACCGTTAATTAAACCTAAGGTGTAATCCAATAACATCCACCTTCAACATTGTATGCTCTGTTAGGAATCTCAGAAGGCAGAGGTGTGGACCAAGAGTCATTAAAAAACTTAGAAATAACATCATGTTTAGACCAGCGGTCTCCTTTTACACCAAACATGATCTGTGTACCACCACCTGTATGAATAGCAGAAATACCCCTCTTCTTAAGTTCAAAACAAATAGGCAGACTTAGACATCCTGCACCGACAAGAACAAGTTTAACATTCAAGGCCACACATTGATCAATAATAGACTTAGCCGCTGACATCCATCCATTTGCTAGAATAGAAGAAGACCATGCACCGGCTGTATCAGTTAGAGCAGGTGAATAGCCACACTGAACAACACCTTTAAATTCAACAGTAGGAGACCAGATAGGAAAAGGAAACAATAAGTCACGCTTAGACCATTGACTTTCAATTGATTCCTTGAAGGGAGATACAACACAAAATGATTTAACTGCTAGAGTCCAGCGATTTTCCTCCTTATCTTGATAATAGGGTTCAATTGCCCTCAAAGGCAAGAAAGATTTAATTCGTTTTACATGTGATTTAACAAATGTTTCTTCAGCGGCTAAATACATAGGATTCCAAAGAACCATTTCATCAAGTAGATCAATATTATCAAGCATATATTTTGTCCATTCTGTGATAACATCGGATGGCTTTTGATCTGGTGAACCAAAGAGGCCTGCATTTACAAACATTTTTTTCTGCAAAGAAAGAGCAAATGGATTGCCATTAAGTGCATCAAATTCTGAAGTTCCAAGTTTTCCAGCAATAAAGACTTTTCCTTCCCGGATTCTCGTAGTTAGGACAGATCCACCTTCTTCAATAGTTAAACGATGAAGTCCTTTTACTCCACCCATCCTTTATCCCTAAATATTTCTTTTTCAAATCCTTATGTAGGATGAGCACATGCCCACCAGGATTTGTATTTAATCCTGAATCATATCGTTGTGTTAAAGATTCGGGAAGAATAGGAAAACGTTTACAGAAGAGTCCGGTGATTGCACCTATTCTTACAAGAAGGCTACCAACAAGGTTTCAAACAAACCAAATTAATTTACCTGTTAGACAAGCAACAAGACGTATTGCTTTGCCTATCTATGAGAATAATTTCATGGATCAGCGCCTATCGGTGCCTCAGATGCTAACACGTTTGATCCGTGATTCAAGAGAAATAGTTCCTGTCCTTCGTTCTGATTCGGATGGATGTGAAGAAGGAAAGATTAGAAATCCTATTACTAAGAAGTGTATCAAGAAAGATGGAAGAACACAGCGCCGCCTACAAAAACAGTCTAATCCTTATCAACCGATCAGAAGAGAAACTAGAAGAGAAACAAGAAGGAATTTGAATTACCAACCGGTCAGAAGGGAAACAAGAAGAGTTTCTGCACCTTTACCACCTGTAGTACCTGAACTAGAGACACACAAGGCAAATAAGATACCAATTGGTGACAAAGAAACAATGCGTGCATGGATGGACAAACATTGTTCAAATACTGAAGAGCCTTTTACAGGAAGAAGTCTTAGAGCGCTGCAACCTGATGAGATGTCATCTGTTCTGAGAACATCAGCGGGAACTTGTTTGCGTTCAGATTATCTTGATGCATATGTTCGTAAGGAAAGAGGATTAGGTAGAGAAGTTCGCGATCCGTTAAAGGGAACACCATTAACACTTTCAAATATGGATATTCTGGGCAGAGTCTTGCGTCGTACAATTCCGAATTACAAAGTACCGCAAATAACACGCAGAGTTATTGCTCCTCGTTTCACAAGAAATCAGAAAAGCAGAGCCAGTCCTGAGGTGATTGAGATAAGAAGAACAAGAGCTCAAGAGCAGCCAGCACAAAGACAGATTTACCCGCCAGTTCAAAGACATGATCTGCCTGAGCACTTGAAATTTTTTATAGGCAAAGATGCTCGTAGCGGCGATGATTTCTATAGTATTTATTATTATGACAAGAGACAAGTTGAATCAAACGAAAATGGTCTAACTATTCCCTCTTCTGCAATTAAGATTGATATTGGTCTAATTCCGAGTTATGTAAGTTTGAACGAATCCCGTAATCCTCTTTGCACGACGGCAGCCCTTGTTGAGACCATTTTATCCTTGCATAAGAAACGTAGATTAGTTCGTAAATTAGGATCTGAATATACTGCAGCGATTGAGTTACCGACAGATAGAGCCCAGTGGAAGACACCGGATGGAGCCATTCAGAAGCGATTCTTTCAGCAAGTATGTGAATATTTACGGTCTCTAAACCGATAAAAAAATCTTTTACCTGAGTATAAAGAATGTCATCCGCTATCTCTGCTACGAAGGATTCATTTGCGCACGGCTTTAAGTTTATCGCTTCTCAGCCGTACAATGGTCAGATCTTTAACTACACCACATCCCAGGACGCCGCGAATGTTACTGTTGGTACACTTACGGCGATTTCGGGTTTAAGTTCCAACGCTTGCCCTCCTGGAGCAATCCTTATTGAGACAGGCAAGAAACTTTACGTAGGTGCACACCCTGGTATCTCAACATTCATGACATATGTAGTTGACAAGAATTCCAGACTTGGAGGTTTCATTGACCCGCAGGCGCCTTGCTTTGCCCCTTATGATGGTTCCCAGCCGCTTTTCCTCGGCAACTCAAATGACAACAACCCTGTCAACAGACAGGTAGACTTGGGTGCCTCAGTCTTCACGCAGGGCAACATCACGACGAACTCATATGCCAACCAGACAACGCAGACACTTCCGCTCTTCATTGACAATGGCTACCCGCAGGGTTCAGGAACCAACACATTCAGTACCTTTGTAAGTACAATCAGCACAGCAGCCGCTGTATACTTGAACCCGTTCGCAGGCAATAACTTTAAGATCAATCTCTTACCGCAGCATGGGGGCTTGAGCACTCTCTACGTTTATTTGCGTAACCCAAGCACGCCCACAACGGCGATGACATCAACACCTTCTGGTCAGCCTTTGACACTCCTTATAAATGTAAGCACTGGTCAAGTCGGCTCAGGACAAGTTACTGGTCCCAATACAATTTTTGTTGGAAATTTGTCAACTGGTTTCAGAAATCCTCAAACGGTTGCTGGAACAGGTGTTACTGTATTTGCTAATCTTTCAACAACTCGTGTTGCATTATGGTCTGGTATCACGGATGGCACGCAGGCCTACACAGCTGCAAGTAATATACTCTTATAAATTTGAAATCAGAAAATTAATATAAAATAAATAATACACTGAATAATGAGTATTGAATTTTCATCAAAATCCAATACACATCAAGAATTAAGTAATTTCTATCCTGCACCCTTTCTTTTAGAAGGCAAGATCTGGCCTTCCGTGGAACATTATTTTCAAGCGCAAAAGTTTCCAACAGATCCATCTTTTCAAGAACGTATTCGTCAAGCAGAAACTCCTCATTCTGCAAAGAGACTAGGAAGAACAAAATCAGAACATTTTCGCACCGACTGGAATGAACGAAGGGAATATTTCATGGAAAAAGCGCTAGAAGCAAAATTTGCACAAAATCCAGCGCTTCAAGAGGTTCTAAAATCTACTTATCCACTTCATCTTATAGAACATAATCCGTATGATTCATTTTGGGCATCTGGAAAACAGGGAACAGGACTTAATAAAATGGGCGCCCTGCTTGAAAAACTTAGAGCAGATTTCCTGTAGCACTTACATCTGCTCGTATTCCTGATAAAACTCCGCCTGTGTCAGCATAAGACCATGCAACTACAGAATTGGTTCCAGCACCAAAATATCCTCTAAATGAAAGTGATGTTCCAGCAGTTTGACCACCAGAAACAGTAGTCACAGTACTAAATGATGAAATACCATTAATTGTTAGATATGTATTTACCGTACGTTGAGATCCAGATGTATTTGATAAATTAATATTTGCAGTTGCTGTAACAAAGGAACTTGTGTTAGTAATAACAGAAGTTGAACAAAAAGGAGAAGCGGATGAACCAACAGTTCCAAGCAATAATGTTTGGCTAAAGCCAGATCGTGATGGATAGATGATTGTTTCAGTAACAGAAGGTCCAAGTTCCAAACCAGATACAACACGAACACCTTGGCATCTGATAATTCCAGCAACATCAAGAACACTTTGTGGAGTTGCCGTTCCAATTCCAACATATCCCGCTGTAAAACTTGTATTTGAAACGCCTACAGTGTTCCATCCACCTCCAGCAAAAACAGTACCATTCTGCAAGATATCTCCTAACACATTGATGTTTCCCTTGACAAGAGCATTTCCACTTCTATCAATTGAAAAATATGTTGCCGCAGTACTCTGCAAACCTTCTGTAATAGTTAATAAAGGTTCAGATCTAGCAACATAATTTACTGAAAAGATTATTGCACCAGCACCTGCAAGGACACCGGTAGATCCACCTACACCAGCAGACAAATTAAGTGCACTACCAGAATTTCCAGGCACGTTTACAGATCCATCATAGACAGTATATGTATTCATCACAGCAGTATTTATGTATGAAGATCCACCACCACCAGCACCTGGTGATACACCAGATCCACCACCATAGTAACCAGCACCACCTCCAGCTCCAGATCCAACAGGAGAATTAGGTTCTCCGCCTGCTTGAGAAGTTCCGGGAAATCCAACTACACCAGCATAGGATGATCCTGCATTACCACCACCAGAAGTACCGCCGCCACCACCGCTCGTGTTTCCTAAGGCAATTCCAGCGATAGTTGCACTTGTAGATTTAGATCCATTGCCACCTTGAAAACCAGCACCAGATCCGGTACCGGCACCACCAGTTGCATCAAAGCCTCCTCCACCGCCGGAACCAACAATAAAAAGAATTGACCAAGCCGATCCTGTCCAGACTTCAAGCATAGTAAGACCACCACCACCAGATGGAGTTGCACCAGGATAAGAACCACGTTGACCACCCGCGCCAACAGTTACACGGAATCGTGTTCCAGCAGAAGATGAATAATTTGCCACTATACAAGCACCTGCTCCACCTGTGTTCTCATTTCCAGCACTCAAAAACATAGAACCTCCACCAGCACCCCATGCAGTAAAATTAACAGAAGTGGCTCCATTCGGTAAGACAAAAATATATTGTGTAACAGCGGAAGCAAATCTGTAGACAGAAGGTGGAGGATTTGTATTGGCTTTGATATCAAACAAAGTTCCACTTTGAGTAGTGCCTTCAGCAAGTGTAATAGCAGCCTGAGGTGTCACGAATGGAATACCGGGACCTAGTGCAACAGCAGCCGTTGACAAAAATAATCCAGCAGTCGTAGTTGAATAGATACCACTTTGAACTTTAAAGGCAATATTTGAATTTGTAGGAGCACTCAAGGTCTGAAAATTTAGATTATTTGTTACGATACCATTGGCAGTTACAGTTGACATTGCTAGAATATCACCGATTACAGTTAGTCTGGCCGAAGGGGTTGAAATACCAATACCTACATTGCCAGTATCAACATAGAATGCATCTCTAGAAGTAGTATCCATGTAAAAAACAGTTGTTTCAAGAAGCATACTTGTAGACAGAATACCATTTCCAACAGGAACTTGTCTTACAATTTGAATAGCTTGACACCGAATTGTTCCAGCAACATCCAATGTTTTTTGCGGAATTGTAGTTCCTATTCCCACATTTCCTCCACCAATATAAACTAAATTACTTCCAACATAACCCCAATTATTGCTTGTATTAGTTAAAACTTCTTGTCCATTCTGATAAAGTTTACCAAATACATTAATATTTCCGCTGATATCCATGCCGGTTCCAACAGCAGATTGTGTTGACATACCGATCATAAATCGTCCATCTGATCCAACACGAGCAACTTCTTTTGTCTGTTTGAAGAAGCGAAGAGGAAAATTATTATATCCTCCACCGAATCCATCTGCGTAAATAATTCCGGCAACATTGAGAGCACCATAGATTTGACTATTTGCAGGAAATCCGATAGCAGCGGTTGACATGTAAACAGGTCCACCATGAAAATGTGCTGATCCACTAACATCCAAAGTATAGAGTGGATTTGTATTACCAGCACCAATACCAACAGGTCCACCAGTGTAAAATAACTTTGATCCATTTGTACTCCACAAAGAATCAGAAGTCAGAACAGAACCAATGAGTGAAGATAATCCACCAATTCGTCTTCCGGCAATTGTTAGGGATGCACAGCGAATATCACCAGCAACATCCAAAGTATATTGCGGAACAGCAGTTCCGATACCAACATTACCAAGTGTATAAAAAACATTATTTCCCTGTCTACCCCAATATAAATCAAGTATAGGAGTTAAATTATAAGGAAGACCATTTTTTAGCAAAAGACCAGTAATTTCTATATTGCCGCTAATATCAAGAGTTGGTTGATAAAGATAAGAGGTTGATAAACTCTGACCCAGCGTAAGAGTTCCGTTAGGAGCAAATTCACCAACTTTTGACCCACCCAATTCAAATCTAAGAGTGCTTTGACCAGCAAAGGCTCCAGCGTAGATAGTTCCATCAACATCAATTGCACCATAAGTGCTATTGAGTGCATTTGAACCAATTGTAATTCCACCACCGGATGAGATTAAGATTCGTGAATTAGGTCCAATGAAAGTATTTCCGGAGATATCAACAACACTAGTGTAGAGTGTAGAACGGGGATTAGGAAGTTGAGAACCAACAACAATCTGCTGGAAATCAATGCCAGCGCGCAATGTATCAACTACAATTGCAGCAGCATAATTATAGTCAAAACTGCCTCCACCTCCTGCACCTCCAGATGAAATGAGTCCAATAAGAGAACTTGTATAATTCCATCCTGGTCCAATCAAGGTTGAAAGACGACCGACAGCTGTTGATGCATACTGAATGCTAGAAACATAAAAAGTTGAGAATTGACTATTGGTAAAGCGAATTTGGGAAGATAAAGTACTAAAAACACCATTTGAAACAGTTGATAATTCTCTGCTAGTTGAAGTACTAAGATTTGAAGAAGTTACAAATGTAAGAGTACTTAGAGTCACAAAATTACTAGCAGTAATAGAACTTAGGTTAATAAAATTACTAGCAGTAATAGAACTTAATGTAGAGTAAATACTGTATGAAAGAGTGCTCAAAGTTAAGAAATTATTAGCAACAGTTGTGCTCAAGGATGATGTGTTGCCAGAAGCACCATCAAGTTCTGCATGCGCTAACCCATAAAGGGTTGAGAAGTTGGTTGAGATCAGAAAAGATTGATTTGATAAGGATGTCCGAGTAGTAGTATAAAAAGCAGAAAGTTGATTTGCACCAATTCCAACATTACCGGGCAGAATATTAGTAATTTGGGAACCATCACCAATGAAAGTTCCACCAGTAGTAATATTATTTGAAACAGTTAAAGCTAAATCTATAATAGCACTTCCGGCAACTTCAAGAGTCGCACCTGGATTCACTGTTCCGATACCCATATTTCCATTAGATGTGATCACTGCAAGAGTTGTATTACTTCCAAAGCCCGTAAAAAGAATACCATTGGTTCCATTACCTTGATATGAAGTAGCAATCATATTTCCGCTAACATCAAATGTGACAGGGACAGGTCCAGCAGATGCAAGAACATTACTTACAGTAGAAACAGAAACAACAATTTGTCCTAAAAAAAATAAGTTTTCAGGTTCACTGATTAGACCACTTGGACCATCATCAGGTCCTTGAGGAGGATTCCAAACAGCATTTCCTTGATTATCTATGCAAGTAAGCACATATCCGGTAGAAGGATTAAAGATAGGATCTGCATCAAGATTAGTTAAACGAAGACCTCCACTAAGAAAAGACCTGCCAACAACATCAAGAGAACCTTTAGGCGTGGCAGTTCCAATTCCCAAAAAACCATTACTATTTAGGCGCATGACTTCAGTACCATTAAGAGCAAAAGATATATTACCAGATTGAGCAGTAACACTGCTAGATAAGTTACAATTAATTTGATTAGTAATATACAGATTTGTAGAAAGAGGTGGAACCCATCCCAGATCACCGTATGCATTTTGTTGTTGAAGGAGATAACCAACTTGACCACCCTTAACACGTAAATTGGAAGTTACAAGAACGCCATTTGAAGCAATTAAGTCGGCATTTTCAACATAATTGGGAGCACCCACAAACCAATTAGAGTTCGCATCAATAAATCCTTGAGTTCCAGCTGCAGAGCCAAGAGTCTGAAATTGAAATCCCTGTTGGAAACCAGCAGGTCCATTTAATACGAGTGATTCTTGGAGGGAACTATTTCGTAGAAAAGGAACAGTTGCCCATTGTGCTTTACCGGAAGAATCAATAGCCTGTAAAAAATAGGAACTTACAGCACCATTACAAAGTTGAAAAGAGGAAGCGACAAGTTGTCCGTTAACTTGGAATAAAGAGGATGAAACAGAACTGGAGGGATTGTATTGAAATCCGCCATCCTCATTCAAATTAATGACAAGAGTACTATTAATTGCAAATTGAATTGATCCCGAAGTGGATATATTAATTGTAGTTCCACCTTGATTGATAGTAGTAATTGATGAAGTAGAACCGCCTGTAAAGGCCGTGCCTCCAACAGTTAGACCATTACTGATATTAATAGGATCAATAACTTGAATAGGAATTTTATCAAATTTACCAATAAAATTTGTAAAAATGGTTTTTTGGTTAAAGTTAACCATTTGTCCAATATTTGAAACAGATTGTCCTAGAGCATCAATTGCACTCAAACCGATAGCATTCGTAACGGTATCTGTTGGAGTCTGTAATGAACCCACATATGTATTATTAACTTGGGATACGACTGACATCCCTAACCCTATCGTTTGAGGGTAAATTTAAGCTACACATAGGTCCGCGTTCCCTATCCATAATGAAAACTTAGTAGAAGCCAGGGGGACATGTCACGGCAGAATGATCCAAAATTTTACACACCATATGTTTCTGATGAAGAAAGCGCAGATGAAGAAGAAGATTATGAATCATCGTATGAATCTTCCGAAGATGAATCGCCACAGACAAAATTTATAAATTTTTTAACAGGGAAATCGGAAGTAGCGGGTGCAAGACCCCTGACTGAAGAAGCAGAAAGACAACTTTTAGAAAAACCAAATATTGACTATTCGTATCTAAATCTTCCATCATCTGAAATTCAACAAAAGCCAAAATTTATAAGCCAGAAAAATACATCACTAATTATGATTAATAGCCGCGATCGTGATACAAATGCCTATCCTCAACCCACTGATTTTTATATCCGTCTTCCCCGAACATATAAAAACATAACAAATCTAGCAATCACACAATTAAAATTCTTATCATCTTTTTATTATTTTACACCTCTAAAAGCGAACAATTCAATTGCTATTTATGAAGAGGATCGTATAATAAATGATATTTCAAATGTAATTACATCAGTCATACGAACAGGAACATATGACGCAAATTCGCTAGTTTCAGAATTAAATCTACAATTAAATTTAGCTCCACTTTTTGCGGACTTGAGCGGCGGCCGGAGTGGATTTGTGTCACGTTTCCAAGTTAGTGGATCATTTAATGAACTTTTTGCTGAACCGGGTGATAATACATATAATAGTCTTACAGACAAATATTCATCTGGTTTAACAAAAGCAGATGTGATCAGTCGTTATTTCTATTCAGCATCAACTGCTGGAACACAATTATTTACTGCACAACAATCTTTCATAGCATATTACTATCCGATGTTATACGAAATGACAATAGATCCAAATCAAATAGGAAAACTAATTTTGAATAGGCCAGCAATGCTTGCAACAATCACTAACGGAGAATCAACATTTAATCGTATTATTTATGGTTTCCAAGGTCTAAATGATCCCTATATTATATCAGTGGTCAATTATACACTAGATGGAGTAACATATCCGAACCAAGTTGCCATGGATGCATATAGAACAGCAAATACCCAAGCATATTATTTGGCTAATAGGTATATTTGTTCATACAATCAGTTAAACGGGCGTTTTAATATAATTTCACCATCAATTTCCACAAGTATAAACAATGATTTAACAAATCAGTATTCAAATTTCTTAGTGCAAGAGATTACAGCGCAAAACTTAACAACAGAAGCATATGCAACTCTTCAAACAACAACAAATAATGCAAATGCTGCAATAGGAGACTTTTACAATTTTATACATAAAAATGTTACAAATTATTTTGGAGTAAATTTTGGAACTTACACACGCGATTTCTTTGCGGATTTAAGCAATTCAGTAGAAATTTTTGATGCAAGTGGAGCCTTAGGTTACGCAACAAGTTTAACATCTGCATTAATTGGCAATCAAGTTTCAAGTAATCAGAGTTTACCGCCGGATATTAGTGGAACATGGCCAAATCTGATTCAATCACCCCGTTTAATTGATAATACTAGTCAAGTACCAATAGATGCAAGTGGTTTCATAGATATAAGTAATGGTAATGAATATTTTCAAGGATATGTGGATTTACCATTTACAGTTGAACCTATAGGATATGTGAAATATGCTTTCAAAAGCAGATGCCGACAGAATTTATCATTTTTGACTCTGCCAAGAACAGTGGAGCAGAAGGCAGTTGCCGATGCATCCGAAGCATATGTTCTAACATCACAGTTCTTTACACCCGATGGTCAAAATTGTTATCTAGATCCATCAGGAAATTCAGACTTTCAACTATTTGACATCAGTCAAAGTATGTTTGACAATGAAAACAGTATGAGATTTCAAAATAATTATTTAGAGTATATTAGTCAGCAAAAACCGGCATTAGTTACTAATGTTCCAGAAACAAGTTTACAAGTTCACGATTATAGACCTTATATTTTCTTTCAACTAAATACAGAAAAATACGAAACACAGGTAGATATAAGTAACTATAAATTTGATGTTAGTTTTAATTTAGAATGTGATATAGTAATACCAAGTCTGATTGATGTTTATTTGTATGAGGACCGAGCAGCATTTATGTATGATGTTTCAAATTGCTTAACACCTGCATCAACATTACGTCCTCGTCCAAAGAACTATTTTCAAGTTTTTTCAACACAAAATTTGAGTATACCATCAATATTTGGAAATCCACCTCAGCATGGAATTTCAATACCTTTACGAGTCTTAGGAAATACATCCTATTATTTTATTGTAAAAGCAAGAGGAACAGGATTTGGAGATTTTACGTTAAGACCCTATTGTATTCTTGCAAGACCATATGGTGTTTATTATCCTGTCACAAATGGTCTTGCTTTCAGACGAATGCCTTATCAAAATTTAAATCTATCTAGTAACACACCAGCATCAAGTCAAGTAGGAACAAATTTATATATGTATGATATATCTTCATCCTATATTGTTGGATACAATTCAAATGGAGTAAGTTCAGATTATATGGATTATTTGATTAGAACATCGGATGGAACAGGATTTGATCCGAATAATTTTGGCACAAAATCCTTTAAGCGTCTAAGTACAAGCACACCACTTCCATTTGCCACAGTTTCTAGCAAGATAAATAATTTATGGTTTTATTCAAATTCATCAAATTATGTAGTTGATTTATCAAATAACAATGATATTCTATTAAATGCATCAAATATATCAACTTTTTCTCTAGGTTCAAATCAGACAACATTCAAGATTACAAATCCTTTTTATACATCTAATTCATTAATTCCGGAGACATTTGTGACTCCGATAGAACAGGCAGATATAACTTTAACAAATGATGATCCGACTCAACCACCAACACCAACCGGTGCTACACTATCATTTAATGGAAACTTCAAAGTTATTCCACCAAATCTTGCAGCTACAAATTCACCACTCTATATTTGTGTAAATACAAGCAGATCAGTTGTAGATGTAAGTTATAATGCTATACCTCCATCTGTACTGAGTGACACAATGTTTTCATTTGGTCCGGATGCAAGTGGAGTAACAGGATTCACGTTCCAAGTTCCGCCGGATAGGACATGCGGTATCAAGCAGATGGTTTTGAAATTTGTATATATAAATCCTTTGCTAGGACCAATCTTACAAAATGGTGCTGGAACCACAAATTTAGATAGGCAATATTATAATAGAGCATCAACAGAAATACGAATTTTTAAAACGAATGATATTATTTTTAAAACACCGCCAGAAATTGCAGCGCTGGAACCTCTTATGAAACTAACACGAACAAAAGTATATCAGGTTGGATCCTATAAAATTCCGGGTGCTGGACAGCAACAACCGGCTAGAACAAGGAATCCAGAATGGGGAACATATTACACATATGATATTTCAGGTTCTCCTTCACCTTTATTACCGTTTTCTTTAACATATCTACCAAATAATGGAGGACCTTTACTACCCTATCCATTTACATCAACCTATTCAGCAATTCCTTTTGGCAAGAACTTCCAAGGAACTTCAAATATAGTGCAAGCATTTTACGGATTATCTTTTACGAGACAACCAATCAAATATCAATCAACAGATAAGAATCTGCTAGTAAACTATCAATATAATAATCTTTTAACACTTAGAACAACTGCAGCAAGTAAGCAGATTCAACTGCTAAATTCATTCAAAACGGCAATAAGTGTAGTATCAAAAATATCCTATACATTTAGCGGAAGTTCAGTAGATCCAGCATTAAATCTTACACGTTTCGGAAATCAGTCATCTGTTCTGGCTACAGCTCTGCAAGGAATTTCGGGAGAATTAGCAGATACACAATTATTTTTGTATGATGATTCAGTTAATAGAGATCTTGATTTAATGACAAGGACATTTAGTCTAACGAGAATAGAAGAAGCTTTATTGAAGAGTAAAGATGATATAGCAATGTGGGGAAGAGAAAGAGGTTCAATTTATAAAGCACATGATGGTGATTCTGGATTTAATCTTTTTTCGTATTTATACAAACAACCGATTACACAAGGAAATTCAAATGTAGTGACAATAAGAGGTTACGTACCTACAGCCAGATTTACATCGGGTCTTAGAATAATAGGAAAGAACTGGACTGATTTTGGTCTTCTAACAATTAATCAATTAATTCAGGAGATAGATGATTTAGTCGGAGCAGGAACAAAGACAACTGAAGTAATGTCAATAGATTCAAATGGAAACTTAGTAAATGAAAAAGTTCGTTGGTCTTATGGAAATTTTTATAGTCGGAGATATGCAATTGCATTACTTCGTTTTAATAATTCGTTTAAGATAAAGAAAACATTTGGCCTCGGCCTAGGTTCAACAAATTATTTGGGACAGACATTTGACGGAAGAAATGTTGCAAATGCTTTTAGAGCAGCTCTTCAAACATATCAAATCTTATATCTTCAGATAGAATCGGGTCAGCAACAAATTACAGATGCATCATCAAGAGCATTAGCACTCTTACAGCAATATATAAATATAATTTATCCCGGTGTTCTTCCTCCATCATTCTTGCAGAGATCTCGTCTATCAGATCCATTACCTTTCCAGATTCAATTTGAATCAGTACTAAAATTCCCGTATACAACAGCCTTTGATGAATGGGGTTTAGGATGGAATTTAGGATTTGCAAAAGCGGACACAAATTTTGGAACATCACAAACAGCGGAGACATTTATCCGCATTACAGATGATTATATTTATTTAACTTTGAATCCTGAATTGAACATGAACACAGTAGATGCATCAGCCAAGGAATATTTAAATCAATCACAGGATACATTTGGACAGAGTGGAGCTTATTTTGCAAAACTACTTCTGAATACATTTGGAAGTTATGCCCAGACTTTTGTGCAAGCGCCGAAGATTTTCAATCCTGCATTAGGAAAATTGGATAAACTACATTTTACATGGATGGATAAGAATGGAATAACGATTGATAATGCAGATTGTGAATTTACAGTTGTTCTTCAAGTAACAGAAACAGTAGATGTTCTAGATGATTCAAGTACTTTAGATTTAGGAACAAAGCCATTAGATTTGAAGATACCAAAGCCACCTGCAAGAAAACGTTCTCGTAAATTATCAAAGAAAGAACGTATGTCACCGATTTTAGAGTTAAAAAATTAATGTAATATAGAATGGCTGACATTAGAGCATCAAATTCAGTCTTATACTGTCCAAGCAGAAATCCATATGATAATGAGCCTCTTAAGTTGGCAGATCCTTTTAAGACGCAGGTTGAAGCGTTTCCAGATCTATGTTTTAAGAGTCACTGGAATCCATCAGAACTTGTAGATAGATTTATCTTACCCAAGACAACTGCTGCAATGCCTACAGATTTTCGTCCTTTAACAAGGATTTGCACATATTATTATACAACAGATGAAGGAAGTCTGTTAGATTCCAAGATAACATCAGCTCCTCCACTTCTGGGTGGAGCAGCTTCAAAGAATCAGCCCTTCAGCGCTTTCCAGCAGGCTGTAGATGTAGAATCTGATCTGCAAGTAAGAGGCAGACCTTTAACAAAATACTGTGATAATAAAAAATATCTGCCGCCTAATCCGCAGAAGTTATCATCATGGATGCAGCAGGAATGCCCTGAGCAAATGCCTATGACAGTTAATCAAGAAAAAATACTTTCCGAAGTTAACAGACCAAAGGTAACTGTTATGAAGTCACAATTTGATTGTAGAACACAAGAAGATCAGCGTAATGATTCTGTTAGCAAGAGAATGTTTAATAATACGACACGTATTGACAGATACCAGAAAGCAATAAATGCTGCTAAAGAGAATGGTCAACAAAGTTTGAATAATTATTTGACATTAGGTGGAAGTCAATAAATATCTAATTAGAATAAAATGAAGATCTACCGTATTTTCCCTATGATTTGGTATAATTCTAGGGAACAAGCACACAGAACAGTTTATGGAATTGAGCCGGAGCCTGAAAGAGGATCAGAAGAATGGTTGAACACAAATGTTAGATCAGCTGGAGCAGATAGCAAGGATCCCCTCTATATGGAAAATCGTTGTTATACGCAAGTTTTACTAAATGGAGAACCTGTGACATGGCGTTTATTACCGGAGTGGTTAACACTCATTATGGCTAACGGATATTCACTGTATGGTGACGGAGCCACGGAGGTGCCGAAGCCGAATAAGTCTTTTTATATCGTACTAAATTAGGTATTGTACGAATGAATTCATCTCCATTTAATCAGATTGTATATTACTGTGGGGAAAGTGAAATTGCATGGGATCCTGAAGATAAAAAACTGGGTGGATCTGAGCAAGCAGTTGTTCAATTATCTGAACAGTGGACAAAGAAAGGATATTTAGTGAAAGTGTATGGAAAGATTCCAAATAAAATTCATAATGGAGTTTCCTATTTACCTACAAAACAGTATGATTCAACACGTGAATATAATATTTTTATAATCTGGCGCGGCCACGCAATGATCCAATTACAAGGTATTAGACCAAATGCTCGTGTAGTACTTCTTGATTTGCATGATTTTTCGGATTCACACGAAGTTGTAAAGTATCAGCCGCTCGTGGATAAAGTAATGTTCAAGTCCAAATATCATGTATCATTGTATCCATTTATGATTCCTTCAAAAATATTTATATTTCCAAATGGAGTCCAAATGAATAGTTACTGGGAAATTGAGCAGAAGAATTTAAAAAGAGAACCATTTCGTTTCTGTTATACAGCATCCTATGATAGAGGATTGGAAGAACTTCTGCGCTATTCATGGCCTGAAATTCACAGACAATTACCTGGTTCTCATCTGCATATTTATTATGGAATTGCGGCATGGGATCCGAGAAAAGATGTTTATAAGCCTCTTTTATTGCAACCTGGTGTAACAGATCATGGACGTGTTTCCAATACTGTAGTTGCAGAAGAGAAATATAGATCATCATTAAATTTATATCCGAGTCATTCAGAAACAGAAATTGATTGTATTAATGTTCGTGAATCAGCTTTAGCGGGATGTATTCCTGTTATATCAGATTTTTCTGTCTTTGCAGAACGTGATGGTGTTCATGTACATGGAAATCCTAAGAATGAAAGTTTTCATCCAGCATATATCAAGACAGTTGTTGATCTTGCTAGAAACCCGCAGAAACAAGAGCAGATTCGTGCCAAACTCAAGCAGAGTAATCTTTTATTTGGTTGGGATAAGACATCAGAAAAGTGGATTGAAGTTTTCAAGAGTGAACTAAGTAAAAAAACCCCCTTTTAATAGGGAATGTTAGGATGGAACATAGATGAAGTTAAAACATTCTGTATCAGTCTGGATCGAAGACCCGACCGATACAACCGAATGATAACCCAACCAGAAATCAAAAAGCTACCTAATTTCAAAAAGTTTTCAGCTGTGGATGGTCAAACACTTGATATAAAAACAGATACTCGTGTTTCAACACTCTGCCGTTACAATATAATGAATAAAACACGAAGAAGTCATGATCTGCTAGATTCAATTGGAGGTGTTGGATGTGCTCTGAGTCATATCACGTTGTGGCAAAACCTATTAAAATCCAACGACAATGTGTTTTTTATAGTGGAGGATGATTTAGTTTTACAGAAAGGAGATTGGGAAAAAGTAAGACAACTTTATCTGCAGAATAAGGGGCTGCAAGATTCTAACAGTTGGGATATTTGGTCTGTTGGAAATCTAAAATGTATTCCTGCAGATAATGATACAAAAAAAGAAAATAAGTTTGTGTTCTGCAAGGAGTTTGTAGGATTCAATTCATATTTTATTTCGCGAAGAGGGGCAGAAAAGTTAGTTAAAGAAGCCTTTCCTATTCAACAGCATATTGACTGGTTTACGTCATACTATGCATTAACGCATCCAGATTTTAAGATTGTTTATAATAAGAGTTTTAATTTGGATCAAGATCCGGCACTTTTAGAGAAGGAACATTCTGATATTAGAACAAAGGATATATGTTATATTTGTGATATTCCTACAGATTATGAAAAAATGTATACACTTGTTTCTAAAAATTCAATCTCATCAAATACAGTAATTATGGTAATGGCTTTGCTAGTCCTTTATGCTGGAACCATTGCGGCAAAGAAGGTTAGATTTTTCTAATGTAACATTAATATTTTACTGACCCCGACCACGACCACGGCCTCGTCCCCGAAATCCTCCACGACCACCGGATCCGGGTGCAGGTGCAGCATTGAAAGCCTCTGCAAGAGCAGCAGCACCCACAGTAACAGGATCTAACTCTGCTGGAAACTTGACATTCTTCTTGACAGCAGCGCCACCCCGAAAGAAGTAAAGACCAAAAGGACCTTTCTTAATTGTATAATCACCCACTTCACGGATAAAAGATTGGATACTAGGATCAGTATCCTGCGAACCTGCTTCCTTAACCTTCAGAAGTTGACACAATTCTTCAAAATCAATTTCTCCCTTATAAGGCATTCTAATTAGATTCCATTCATAATATTGACCAAAAGGTCCCATCTTCAAGAGAATAGGCATGTCTTCAAGAGTTCCAAGTTCATTACCGGCTTTCTTAGTGAAGACAGCAACTGCCTCCTCAGCGGTCATTGTCTTAGGATCAGCAGATGTAGGCATAGATGCAAACTCAACCTTCTCCTTTCCAGCAGAATCAACTTCACCAGTCTTCTTAATAAGAAGGATACCCTTCTTAGTATTTGCAATCGTAATACCGTTTCCAAAATCACGGATAGCATTGGCTCCTCCACCACCTGCTGAAGACTTAGCCTCAGCAACACGAACTTTCATAGAATCCCACAAGTTCTGCAAGATATCTGTGCGATTCTTTTCTCCAGCGGCAACAATATCCAAATCATTTTCCATTCCAGAAGTGAAAGAATAGGCAAAGATATCAGCAAATTTAGTATCCAAGAACTCAATTACCTGTCGCCCAAGAGCAGTAACATGAGTCTTGTCCTTATCACCACCAACTTCCTTTGTGACCTTTGATTCCTTAATAGCACCCTTAGGACCAGTCTTGACAAGTTGGAACAGATCTACAGAAGTACCCTTTGAAGTGCGCTTCTCAACATACTTCTTTTCATGAATTGTTGCAATAAGAGAAGCAAATGTGGATGGACGTCCAATGCCCTTCTCTTCAAGTTCACGAACAAGTTGAGCCTCGGAGAAACGAGAAGGGGGCTGAGTTGCAACCTGTCGTCCAGTCAAATCGGACCACTTTGCAGCCAAACCAACCTTAAGACTCTCTGTAAGAGTCCAACGTGGATCATCTTCAACTTCATTGAGAATCTTCCATCCCTTGAAAGCCAAGAAGGAAATAGTTCCCTTGAAAACCTTATCTTTCTCCTCTGCTAGACTGCCATCCATCCGGAAAGACAAAGCACGACTCTTTTGCTGAGAAGGAGCCATCTGTGATTGAATTGTACGCTTCCAGATATGAGCATAAACCTTACGTTCCTGATCGGACCAAGTCTCTGTTGTTGGAAGTGAATCAACATCCATATGGGTAGGATGAATTGCTTCGTGCGCACCTTGAACAGCAGCAGCCTTCGCAGCCTTCTTGGACTTCTTAGCACCGGTACCAACGTACTCAGCGGACCACTTTGATTCAATAACTTCCTTACATTCTGCTAGACAGTCAGGTCCAAGAACAGGATTATCAGTTCGCATATAGGTAATATGTCCTGCCTCATACAACTTCTGTGCGATCTGCATAGAAATCTTTGGACCAATATGGAGTTGAGAAGATGCTTCCTGCTGGAAAGAGGAAGTGATTAGTGGAATGGGTGGCTGAAGAGTCATTGACTTTTCTGCGATATCTACAAGCTTACCAGCAGGACCAACACTATTCAGATATCGGCGAACCTCTTCCTGTGAAGTAGGTAACCAAGAGCCGACAGTATCAATATCAAATCCATTGACAGAAAACTTGCATTCATAGGTCCATGACTGCTGGGAAGCAAAACCTTCAATTTCCTTTTCGCGATCGTAGACAAGATGAAGGGCGGGAGTCTGGCAGCGTCCAGCAGAAAGACCCATTGTCTTGAGATTAGACCAAAGAATAGGGGAAATAGTGAATCCAACCATAAGATCAAGCATAGAACGAGCAAGTTGTGCTTGAACCTTAGGCATATCAAGACGACGATTAATATTAGCAACAGATGCCTTAATGGCTGTTTCAGTAACTTCATGAAAGATAGCACGAGGAGTAGTTTCTACGGATAGCTTGAGGATCTGGCAGAGATGCCATGCAATTGCTTCCCCTTCACGATCATCGTCAGTTCCGAGCCAGATTTCATTACATCCTTCTGCAGCATCCTTAATACTCTTCACAGCCTTAGTCTTTCCTTCAAGAATCTCAAAACGAGGATTCCATCCGGAGTCAATTCCAATCGCATCAATGGATTCTTCCAATCCACGGATGTGACCCATACTTGCAATTACTTTCCATCCTGCTCCCAGATAGGAGCGAATTTTATCGCATTTAGCAGGTGATTCAACAATAAACAGACGCATTTATACTAATTAATCTGCAAGAAATTCTATGTTCAAATTTTTTTAATAGAAATACTTAGCTGAAGGTAAAGTATCTAGTAATTTATTTAAAATGGATTTTCAGCAAAATCAAAAATGGTAAAATTTTGTTTAATCTTTCTAACTAATTCTTTATTTGCAGTTAGAATACCAAGGCCAAATGAGTGTGTAAAATATAACTTTATTCCACCAATTTCTCTAAAAAAATCTTTAATACCAAAATGTTGAACAGCAGTATCATGAAAAAGAATTATTCCGTCATTTAATACAAATGGAGCCCAGGCAAAAAAATCACTTTTTACAGCATCATAAGTATGAAAACCATCTATATGCAAGATATTGATTGGTTTATTCCATCTAGTAGATACTTCTTTAAAATCTCCTCGTATGATTTCAATTGTTTCTAAGTTATGTTCTTTAATTTTATCCATAACAGAATCATATGTATTTCTCATTCCAGCATGAGGATCACCTTGAAATAAATCTATACCATAAATCTTTCCTTTACCAGGAGATAAAGCATTAGCAAAAACAAAACTACTGTATCCAAAATCAACACCCAATTCAACAATACATTCAGGTTTCATTTCAGTAACTAGCCATTGAGCAAATTGGCGATGACCCTTCCATGCAGATTGAATTTCCTCTATCCAATCCATACTACAAATTATTCCATATATAATTCTGGCTTTGGAAACCCATTAAATTCAGAGGCAGTTACAGTTGTATAAGCACCCATATCCCGAAAGAGAAGCCAATCACCTTCATCCAACTCTGGAAGCATGTAATCCTTACCTAGACAATCACCAGAATCGCATGTTCGTCCATAAATCTCTGCAGGATACAGTGGAGCGTTCTTTCCGTAACTCTTTAGAGGGATAGGTACAGGTTTCTGGTGATCAAAAGGTATGTTGGAGAAAGATCCATAGATGCTTTCATTAATGGTGTAGCGCCATCCCTTTCCATCAAGACGCTTCTTCTTTCCAATAATAGGAACATAGAGTGAAAGAAATGATGAAGCAAAGTAGCGACCGGGTTCGGCAATCCAAGTTATAGGCTGGACTCCGGGATTAAAGAATTCGTATTTTGCTTTAGTGATCTGACGAGCACAATCATGGAGATTCTGTTCGGATCCCAAGAATCCACCTCCAATATCAATTGTTTGAATCTTCTGTTTTTGATATGTATGTAAAAGGTTCGTAAATGCCGAACCTGTCTTGATTGCATTGTAATAATTGAGTGGTTCTTGACATTCAGATCCAACATGGAAACTAAATCCACTGCAAACAACTTCATGACGAATTAACTCCTTGCAGATATCGGTCCACCAAGCAGCGGGTGCACCAAACTTTGCACCGAAAGGTTGCTTAGAACCCTTATCATCTACGAGAAGACGAACAAGAACGGTTCCTTTCCAGCTATGGGATTTTACTTTGGCAACTTCTTCAGGCGAATCTACAACTGTTACAGGAACATCCAAATCTTGAACTTCAGCAATTTCCTTTGTGATCTTGCAAGGATGTGCAAAGACGATTGGATTTTGGCCTGATGGAAGACCGCGAACTTCCTTAACTTCCCTCAGAGAAGCACAATCAAATCCAGATCCAAGTTGGGCTAGAGAACCCATTAGGATTGAATTATTATTACACTTAACGGCATAGTAGGGTTTGACGTATGGAAGAGCTTTGTTCCAGAGTGACCATTGCTTCTGTAGATTGCCGCGATGCCCGACGAAAAAGGCGTTTTCTTTCGTCAAAAGTTTTTTCAATAGAGCCTCCAGTGTTAGATGTAATATCATAAGGTTTTATTTTTAAGTTCAAATTTTTTTAGTTAAATGGCCAGACCAGAGATCCTGCAAGAATTCCCAGATACGAAAGAAGTGCAAGAAATACAAAGAATATGATTGTATTTTCTCTTACAGGGATTATATACTTACCCGATATGCAATTAACAATTCCAATTAAGAGTAAGAATGCAAAAGCAGCGAAAATAAAGATTGGATATATAATATAAAGAATACTAATCTGCAAGAATATCATAAAGAGAATAACAAAGTCATTTAAGCTATCACACGGATTACCATTTTCAATCTCATCTAGATAGTATGCTGTAGATACACGCATTTGCCTGCAGGTAAAGTGCGAAATCTACTTTTCAATTTTTAATAAAATTTTTTGACCTCTTCATAGAATGCAGTTTCAAGATAATTATAATCATATATTATATTTATCTTCCTGAAGTGAATTCTAAGATGTGTTTAAAAAGTATATTTTTTAAATACAACTATTTTATATAATGGAAACTTATAAAACATTAATTGAAACATCATTTCAAAATGCCGAAAATAATATTTCAAAAATTACAAATGATATTATTAAAATGGAAGGTATGTCAGGCACAAAAACAAGACATTTTTATAATAATTTACTAAACACAGAAGATGCACGATATCTAGAAATAGGAACTTGGAAAGGTAGTTCTGTATGTTCTGCTATGTGTGGAAATAAAGCAAAAGTAGTCTGTATAGATAATTGGAGTGAGTTTGGAGGTCCTAAAGCTGAATTTTTAGTTAATTTTGAAAAATTCAAAGGAGAAAATGAAGCAACTTTTATTGAGAATGATTGCTATAAGATAAATGTTTCTGTATTACCCAAATTTAATATTTATATGTACGATGGAAATCATTCAAAAGAAAATCATTATAATGCATTATCACATTATTACAATTGTTTAGATGATATATTTATTTTTATTGTAGATGATTGGAACTGGAACGAAGTTAGAGAAGGAACATTGAATTCTATTCAAAAGTTGAACTTAAAAGTATTATATGAAAAAGCAATTAGATTAACGTGGGATGGTTCTGTTACTCCCGAACCTGAATTATCTAATAGTTGGTGGAATGGAATTTATATTGCTATTTTACAAAAATAATCGGCGTTTTTAAATCTCTAATAGTATCCATAAAGATTTTCACAAGCTAATTGCTTATAATAGATAAAATACCAAACCAATATAGATGCAGTTTCAAGACGATGAGGTTTTTTATCCCAATAATTTTAATGCAGAACCCGAAGAACTTGCAGAATTATATATGAATGCGTTTCGTAATCAAAATGGTAATTCAAATGTACAACTGTTAGAGAATAGAAGGAACTCAAGTATGGCAGTAAATAAGAGGGAAATGGCTCCTGTCTATTCAAGAAGGAGGAAGAATAAGAGAAGTAAGAGATCAAAATCAAGGAAAAATCGTAGTAGGAAGTAGGTATGCGTTTAGCAGAACTGGTTGCTAAAACGAGGAAGGCAAAGCCAATCTCTTTTTATAAACCTGGCAAGATAATCAAGGCTAGAGGAACAACATACAAATTAGTAAAACCTTATGGCAAAGTAAATGTAGGAAAATTCAAGCCGCAACTATCACCACCTGAAATGCTAGCAAAAGGAATCTTTGAAGGAAAGTATCTTAATGATGACACGAATGAATATCCAAGACAATGGTTTGAAGGAGCATTAAAAGCGGGTAAACTAAGACCAGAAGGTGCTGATGTTAAAATAAATATGTTTAAGATCAAAAGTCGTCTACCATTATCTGAATGGCAAACCTATGGCTGGACTCCTTCGCATAAAAGAGTAACAAGAAGAAAACAATATGATATACTTTCTTCCAGCAAGAATCCCGACACCAAAGGGTGGTTTCAGTGGTATTGCAGGTATTATCTTGGCAGGCGCATTCCTGAGCTTGACGAAGTCCAACAGAAGCGTTGGAGGGCATTCACACGTCATGCAGGGGCGATCAAAAAGAACTGCAGAGCGCACAATCTAACATGCAGACCGCGGCAAAGACAAGCACTTTTGCAATGGGCATACAGACCAACAATTTAATCAGAAGTAGAATAGGGATGCAAGTTGGCGTAATTGATTTTTATTATCCAAGAAAAGGAATATCACCTTTGCTAGAAAGTCTAACAAAGTTGGGTTACACAGCCAAAGTTATATCTGGCGAATCAGTTAGCATAAAGCAGATTCAAGAATCACCGATTAAGAAATGGATAATGAGTGGCGCTCATCGTAATGCTCGTACAGATGAATATCAAGTACCGCAGCAGATAACTAAACTCAAAGATAAAGAATTTCTACTAATCTGTTATTCAATGGAATCATTCTTGCATCAGATGGGATATCCGATTTTCTGCAGAAAGGAAAATAAGAAGGAGACTATTTTACTAAAATTTCCTGAAGAACTAAAAGTTTTTAGAAACCATTATTGTTATGTTCCATCTTTCAAATTAGATTCAAGAATTAAGTTAATAAATTCGTACAGAGGTGAAACAATGACAGCACTATACAAAAATATTACAATGACACAGTGGCATCCTGAAAAGTCGGCAGACGGTAATGAATTCCTGAAGAAGTGGTTAAATTGATTGTAAAGTATAGGAATGGATCTAAATTCAATGATACAAGAATTTGAAATGCGAAAACAAAGATTCCAAGCAGAAATGCAACAATATCACAGTCAGCAACCGCAAGTTCTTGCAAACTGGTCTTTATTAACACCCATGCAACAGCAGCAATGGAATGAATGGAATAGCAGATTAATGGCAGAGCAGGCTTGGTTACAACAGGCATATATTCAATTAGAGCAAATGAAACAGCAGCAACAACAGCAACAAAATGAGGAGAATGAAAATGAGAAGAATGGGAATGAGGAGAATGGGAATGAAAGTAATAATGGATCTGTTTATCATAATGCATCTTCACAAGAAGAAAATGTGCCAGATTTTATCTTTATAATAGAGGCACACGGTGGATCAGGTTATTACGCAGAAAAAATACAATTACCTCCTAATGTTGTTGCTGGCTATCCTTATAATCCGCACAATAGATGTTCTGTAGTTCAAAATAACTCTAAAATGAATTGGGATTATTTACAATGGAATCATCTTTTCTCAAAACAAGGGTCTAATAGACAATCCTGGCAATTTTTTCAAAATCAAATAGCTGAAAAAGAGCTTACAGCAGATGAAGAATTTCATACAGTTTACATTTTATCAAAACAGTATGGGAAAAATTTTATTAAAACAGGATCTTTTCCGTTAAAAGGATCACAAAAAGAAAGAGATTTTAAATTAAGTGAAGTAATTAATCACTTATTAAAAAATTTTATTACACATGATAAGAAATATGCAATTTTAATAAATACGTGTGATACGGATGAAATTAGAAAAAATACTGAAAAACAATATATTGCTGATTATAAACCAGGAGCAGTATATGGTATAGAGAATCCAGGAGAAAGAACATTTAGTGGAACAACTAGAGGAAATGTAAGCAGGTCGGCTAGTGCGGCTAGTGGTTGGGGTAGAGGTGGAAGCGGTGGTGGAGGTAGAGGTGGAAGCGGTGGAAGCGGTGGAAGCGGTGGAATGGAATACAGAAAAAGAACACGAAAAAGTAAGAAATCAAAAAAACTCGGAATTAAAAGAAAGTAAAGTCGCAAGAATTAATGCTTGATCTTCAGAGTCTTCTTAGCATCACAGTCCTTTGCCCTACCGATTAAGGAACAAGCAATACGTTTTCCAGAATGTCCAGTTGTAAGAGAATCTTCTTCCCCACCTAAACCTAAATCATCCCGATCTGCATGAATAATTAAAGTTCTACCCAAAAGTTCTGAGCATGAGACACCTACAAGTTTATAACTGTAAGTATGTCCTGTCTTACTAACATTACCTAAATCGCCTGTATGTCTTTCACCCTTAAAACCAGGTGCACCTCCATGATTTCTATTTGTTCCCTTATTAAAATGGGCACATGCACCCAAACATCCTTCATCGCGTAAATCTCCGTTTGTGTGAATATGAAATCCGTGTTCTCCTGCAGGAAGTTCAGTAAATTTAGCCTTAATAATTAATCCACTTGCAGAATCATCAAATGTAGCAGTACCTGTAACACCATTTTCATCTTTAAAAACAGAAACCGCTTTCATTTCCTACTGAGCATTTAGACTTAAAATAAAGTCAAATGACGTTATAGAAGATGGATTCACTTCATTACACTAATATCATTTATTTAACATCACACCATATTTTAGCAATTTATGCTCTTTATTATCTACCATCCATATTTTCATATAGACTAATTCTAGAGTTATTTATATCAGGACAATTGATTGGAATGCTAGGAATTACAGCAGGAGCACATCGTCTTTGGTCTCATAAATCATATAACGCTGCTTGGCCAGTTCGTCTTGTATTTATGCTTGCAAATTCAGCAGCACATCAGGGTTCTATTTACCAATGGACAAGAGATCACAGAATGCATCATAAATATACTGATACAGAATTGGATCCTCATTCTATACAATATGGTTTCTGGTATTCTCATATTGGTTGGCTATTTTACAGAAAAAGTAATAAACTTCGTGAAGCATCACAGACAATTATTATGGATGATATTGAAAATGATTCAATTGTAATGTTCCAACATAGAAACTATTTTATTTTATCTAATCTGTTTTGTTTTATCCTTCCAACACTTTATGGAAAATATATGTGGAATTCGTACTGGATAGGATATTTTTATTTTGGAGTTGTTAGATGGATATTAATTCTTCATTCAACTTGGTGTGTTAATAGTGTTGCCCATATGTGGGGAACAACACCTTATAATCCAAGAATATCTTCAAGACAGAGCGCTCTTACTAGTATAGTTGCTGTTGGAGAAGGATGGCATAATTATCATCATACATATCCGTATGATTATAGAGCAAGTGAATTTAATTGGAATAATGAATGGAATCCAACAACTTTATTGTTAGATAGTTTATCTGCAGTAGGATTAGTGTGGAATAAAAAAGTAGGACATCTAACAAATTAAATGCGTTTAGACTTAAGAAATAAGCCCTAGACTTAATTTGTAGATGATATCATCTGCAATGGTCTATTAGCTCATTTGGTAGAGCGTGTGGCTGTTATTGTCGTGTTAAAATACACTGGAACCGCAAGGTGCTGGGATCGAAACCCAGATGGACCGAATTTTTGAAGTAGTCAAACTGCTTGAAAAATTCTAAAATGAAGCCCCTTAGCGTGTCCTAAAAAGATGAGATACAATTGCAGCGGTTGATCCACATAAGACAGTACCCCAAGTAATATCAATAACAGTCATTGCTAATGTATAATCTGCAAGCGTTGCGAAATTAGTCAAATCATATAAACCATACATAGAAAAACCCAATGCTGCACCGATGCCGAAGGCTTTGGTTACGTCTCTGGACTCTTCTTTTCCCAGTTCAAAAACAAAATAGTAAAGGGCAAAAGCTATCAATACGTATACCAAAAGAGCGGGAAACCACCGAATTGTCAAAGGACCTTTCTGAATTTTCTGAAATAGATCTGAATGAGCTGAAAAGCGAAGAGTTAGCCACACCGCATCAAACAAGCAGATAAGTAAAAAGATAAACACTAATTTGAGCATTTCTACTTGTAAGGGATATAAAAGCACACAGCACATAAGATTTTAGTGAATGACAGAGGAAACAATTCAATTGGAAGCGTTTTCAACAATTTTTCATGGTCAAATATCGTATATTCTTACAAAGCAAGATCTTTGGATTCCGTATGAATTTCTGCCATCATTGATTCAGACAAAAATGTTACTATGCGGAAATGACAAGAGTGGTTTATTAACGACTGATTGGAAGTATGTAATTAACAATCCAACAATGCAAGATTGGTCGGTGGTTTGTTCAATTATTAAGCATCTTCCTCCACCGGCCATTTTATATATTACTAAGGAGGTGATAGTTCCGGCTCAGGCATTGACTTTTTTTCAGAAAGTGATTGCAAGTGTGGGTTGTTCAGTCTTCATTGAACGAACAGAGACTCAGTTGCAGACAATTCAATTTTCTATGATGAATTCTATATTTTTACCACTAATAACAGTTTCGCAAGTTCAGCAGAGTGTTCAACTGTATAAGGCGATTATAGGTCAGATTCCAACAATGAAATCTTTTGATATCTTAGCGCTTCTTCAGCAGGTTGCTCCAATGAAACTAGCTTTGGTTCTAGCAAAGAATGATGAAGGAAAGTGGCGTTTTTACTGGTATCGTTTGGAGGAATCAAAACCGGTGGAGTTACCGAAGGGACAGATTTCATCATGGTTGCGGGCATTTGCAAATCATCTGGAGTAACCTCTTCGGTTATCCGCGTCTCCATCAATTATTTTAAATACATAGCATTAATAATGTTATGTGTTCATAAATATTTAACAGTGTGTAGGACAAATCCACAGCCACCGGGAATTGCTGATTTTTTAAGGGGAACTGTTGCATTATTCTATTATTCAAAACAGTATAATTACGAATTTTACATTGATGGAACACATCCTCTTTTTTCTTTTTTGCAACCGAACAATAGAATAGTTAAAGCATTTGACGTAACAACACATGAATTAATTTGGCCAATACGGTTCAGTGAACAAGATGCTGCAATCCAAAAACTATTTGAGAAGAAAGAGAATTTTACAGTTCTAACACATTGCCCATATCAAAAAATAAAAGATAAATTTAATAATTATGGACCTATCCGACAAGATGCTCGGGGATTTCTACAAGATATGCTAAAACCAAATGAAGTAATTCAGAAAAAAGTTTCATTTATTTTTGAAACAGTGTATAAGATAAATCCCGCATCTAAATTTAAAGTAATTCATTTACGATTTGGAGATAAATTTATAAATACAACCGAAACTATTTCTGAAGAAATATATTTACATCATTATATTAAAGTACTAAACATTATAAGTTATTCTAAAGAACCTATTATTCTCATGTCAGATGCAACTATGATTGCTAGAAAACTTAAAAAAGATATACCTCAACTTCTGTATTGGGATAATCACAAAATTCATCTAGGATCACTAGATAAAGATCCGAATGAAGGTATAATTGATACACTTACTGATTTTTTTATAATGTCAAAAGCAAATGAAATATACTCAGCAGCTTCAGGATTTGCAGCAATAATTTCTGAAATTTATGGTATTAAATATACATCTTATTATTGATTTATTACGGGACGGCCACCACCTCCGGGGGGCGCACGAGGTCCCATAGGGCCCATATTAGGTCCCATAGGAGGACCAATAGGAATATCAGTATTCCGAGCAACAGACTGTACAATCTTACCATCTGCATAGCAAGCGCCACCTGCAGGGATGTAGCCCTCATTTAGATACTTTGTAACGGCAGTTTCAAATGCAGCAAGATCTTCCAATGAACCCACAACAACCTTATACAATATAGGCATTTGTGTTTTTATTAATTTTTATAAATGAATCAAATTTTATAAATCTGAATTAAAAGTTCTTAAAAGAACTTCTTTGCTGTCTTGCCGCGCGTTCCCCTCTTCGCCGTCTTGTGGAAAAGCTTGAATGAACCCTTCTTAGCCTTGTAGCCCGCACGGTGCAAGTACTTGAGCGCCTTCTTGCCCTGCATCATCTTCTTGCGGCTTACAATGCGTCCATGCTTGTTAACAACAAGGTCCTTCTTTGTCAAGCCACCGCTGGTGTGCTTGGCTGTTCCGTGGTAAACCTGTGCGTGTGATCCAGTAGTCTGCATTTATAAAATGGATTAAGATTTTTATTAGGACATCTCCAAGGGAAGGCAACTTTCTAACAGTCCTAGTGTATAATCAGGTCTATTTTCCAGAGGGACTGCAGATGGAACAACTTTTTCTTCAAACCATTTACAAAAATTATCCATATCACGAGCAGTATTCATAGACTTTGCTCGTTCAACACTCTTTATAGAATAGTCATGATAGTAAGTAACATCATTCTTCAATCGTCTTAGACTAGCAATAATTCCAGCATAATCATCACGTTCATGGTAAATTGCCGCATCACCGCATGCTTCCTTAATTCCAGTCAGGGGACAAGCAATTACGACGACACCGGATGACATTGCCTCAATCGCCACACGACCATATGTTTCCCACTTACTTAAGATTAGCAGAACCCACACTTTCTCGTACACTGCCTTAATATTTGGTGTATGAGGATAATAGGTTAGATTTTCAATTGTTTCATCAGTAATTTGCTTATCATATCCACCCAGAACACCCATAAATTTAAACTCAGGTGCTTTCTTTGCTAGGGCGATTAATTGCTTACCGCCTTTATTTTCATTACAATTAATCAAAGTAACAAAAGTTGATTTTTTCTGTTCAACAGGAATTGCATAGAGTTTCCAATCTACAGGTGGATGAAGCATCATAGATTGTTCTTTCCAGTCATCTTTATAGTAATCCCGCATCCAATCTGTGTTAAAAACCACCCAGAAACGATTACCTAGAGGTCCAAGATTATCCCAATATGTTCTTTTAATAGCATATGTATGAATGCAATCAAGGAAAGCAGTATTAAAACGTTTAGCTAAACTAACTGCTGCAGGTTTATAAATTAGAGTGCAAGCACCAATTACATGTGTTCTTTTTAACAGAGTGTTGAGCATATTTCTATCACGAAGATCAAAACAGCGAACACCTTCGTAAGTGACTGAAGGGAATCCGGGAACACCTACCCAGACTTCATGACCTTTAGAAAGAAGAGCAACATTCATTGCATGAGTGCACATTTCATTACCGGAAGCCCAATAAGGAGGATATCCATTTGCAATCCAGACTATGCATTTTCCTGAAACTGTTGGAGCATAAATATCAGATTTCTTCCAGTAGGGAAGAGCATCTAATTCTAGACGATTTTTATGTAACAAATACGATGGTCTTTCGGTCAAGAACACTGATAGCACTGCTAGACCGACTAGTATAATAATAATTTTATCCCATTTCATTTCCCTACTTATTTGTTAGAATAGTATTAATTATAATATCTAACAATATTCAGACCGTGGTAGCCGAGTGCAGCAAAAGCAACAAGTAGAAGCATTTCAAAGAATCGGCGACTGGTCTGCTTACCGTGAAAGCCAATTAACATAAGAAGAGGTGCTACAAGAAGGATATGCACAAGATATACCCATCCACTTTCATTATCTCCACGATTATAAAATTTGTATGCATGATAGAAAAATACAACAATACCGGTTAAACCGAGGGCAACAAAAGCAGCGGGTGGTATCTTTTCTCTTCCGAGTCCAACATATATAAGAGCGGGGCAGATTATTAAAACATGTAAAAAATTTATGATAAGTCTGGAGTCCATTCCCTACTTTATACGGGTGTTATTTCAAATCTAGATGTTTTGTTAATATGTTCAATACGATGTGTAAGAGGATTCTTAATAGCAATAGTTTCAAACTTATCTATATGTTTTAGATTTTTATAACTTTTAGTCTTTGTTTGTTTATAAGTATTAAGTTGCGCAGAAATTATCTTACATCTTATTGCTAAACCAATTATACCAACAACAACAAGAGCACCACCAATTGCTGAACCAATGATTGCTCCTTGCGTTCCCGGGGCCGCGGCTGAGGAATCAGGTTGCAATAAATAAGAATTATTTGGACCAGGTGTTTCTGTAGATTTATTAATTGTTGCATTTGCTACTGTTTCTATTAAACCTGTTATTGATATAAAAAGTGCTAGCATTTTATCTTAAGTTAATACAAAAATCCAATTAAAAATCAATTTTGTCTAACACATCTTTTAGCGCTGGAGGATTTTTCATCCAGTCAACAAGTTTTCTTATATCGGGATCTCTTCCATCGGAGCAGCATTTATTAATATATTTCATGAAACGATGAATATTTCCCTGCTCGTAAACTCCAGCAAAATGGAGGCAAAAATCACCGCGATGCCAAGAATCATATTCTGGCTTTGGAAACAGATATGCATTTATCATACGATAATCAGTACGTAGTTCAATAGCATCCTGAATTTCTTGATCTTGATGCCAGATACGAATCATTCCGGCATTTTCCCACCATCCATGGTAAAGCAAATCAATTTGTTTTCCAGTCTCTGCCAACCAACGTCTTACTATAGGAGAATGACCTCTGCAAAGAATTTGTCCACTATTGATATTTCCGCATCCATCCTGCCACCATGCAGCATGTTTCTTATCATTTCCATCAAAGACCTTGGCAAATAAATCTTCCAACTTAATTTCGGGATTCGTGATCATTGAATCAGCATCGGAAAACCAGATCCAATCGTAGGAATCTAGCAGAGATGAGAAGAAAGGAATCTTTGACCATGGAATAGGTCTATCTCTTATCCAGTGTTCTTCACCGCCGATAATGCAATCATATCCCCACCTCTTGGCATAATCCCGCTTAGATTGAAATCCAGGCTCCATAGCCTTGGAATAATCTTTTCCAATTGTCATTGTAACAATTGCGATTTTAGGAGACATTCTACATCTTCTTCACTTGAATGATTTAAGCATTTTACGCGTAAAAATTGAATTTGTTTTAAATTTAAATGTTGCAGAATAAAAAGATGGATTTTGTCTATGTGGTAATTGAAAACGGGGATCCTTATCCAGTTGCATATAAGAGATATAATGAAGCAGTTGCTGCAGTAAAACTCAAGCATAAGGAAGAAATAGAAGAAGATTTAAAATATGCGGAATATGGTGAATCAATACATGAGGTTGATGTTCCAGAGTCCAAAGAAGGTTATTCCAAACTTTATATTGAAAAGGGCATTCATATTGAAATCCATAAACTACCCTTAAAAAATTGAAGGCACCAAACCCTAAATAAAAAGCCAGATAAAACTAATTATATGGGATATGAGCGAAATGAGAAGGGTGAAATTTGCTGTCCACACTGCAACGTTACTAAGAATGCGGTAAATACAATGTATTACCACATTAAGAGGGAGCATACAAAGAATTTTGATCATCAGTGTGATCATTGTGAATACAAGACATATTCAAAGAGTATTCTAGATCAGCATGTTAGAAACCAGCACCATGATAAGATTACAATTGATAATGTTTCCACTGAGACTATGCGTACATTTAGTTGTCCATTCTGCAATGAAGCCCCAACTACTAAGGGGAATCTGATACAGCATATTGCAAGGAATCATGCAACTTATATTAGTGATTATAAGACAAATAAGAATTGTCAGCATTGTACGAAGGAACTAAAGTCAGCACCTTCATATTATTATCATTGCTTGAAGTGTGTTCCTGCAGCTCCGGAACTTAAGGAAAGGATTGAAAAGGCAATTAAGTAAAAGGCAAGATAGACTAGTAGGGATGACACAAACTGACATTTTTTGTGATGGATCTGCAAGAGGCAATGGACAAGAAGGAGCAAGAGCAGGTTATGGAGTAATTATGATTATAGATAGAATTCCAGCAACAAAGTATTCTGTGAAACTTCCGCCGACAGATCCACAAACAAATCAAAGAGCAGAACTTCTAGCGTTGTATCATGCGTTAAGAATTGTAGATGAGAAGAAGATCCCAATCACAATTTACACCGACAGTATGTATGGAATAAATTGTGTATCAGTTTGGGGTTCCGGATGGAAAAAGAGGGGATGGAAGAAGGCGGATGGCAAGCCTGTTCTTCATCTTGATATTATTGAACCGATGATTACTCTGTATGAATCTTTAACAACAAGCAAGTTTTTAACGTTAAAGCACGTGAAGGGGCATCAGAAAACGTGCACGTATGAAGCATATGGAAATTCATTGGCAGATGAGTTGGCTACAGCTGCAGCAGATTCATAGTGATTTTTAATACGAATAATATTACGGAAAAACATAAGATATGATTACTATACCCGATCCCCCGTTACCACCTGTAGTGTCAGCAAACCCACCACCACCACCACCACCAC